>Ga0105044_10008742_pt1 | contig 13889 bp, 8 predicted proteins | sample MAT01_FD_78092 | JGI IMG/M metagenome (GOLD analysis project Ga0105044, IMG submission 78092) | Freshwater microbial communities from Lake Fryxell liftoff mats and glacier meltwater in Antarctica - MAT-01 | ecosystem: Environmental > Aquatic > Freshwater > Ice > Liftoff microbial mat | place...
GCTTTGATAGCTTCATAATCTGCAAAAGAAGGATTGGGTCGCTGAGCATACTTCCAAAAGTTTTGTCCCGGATCTTCGTTCCATGGCATTTTATCAAGATAAATTACATCAGTACCAAGCTGATTAAAACTTGACTTTATACTATCTTCTAACGAATCAACCGCGGACTTCACCGCGATAATACAAAATATGCCTATTGTGATTCCGAGAAGTGAAAGAAAGGTACGCAACTTATTTGCTGCCATAGAGTCTATCGCTTGGATGATGGATTCATAAGTGATCTTGAGCAGAGTGACCATGGTGTAGAATAGATATTTTTACAAAATTCAAATGTAGACAAAAAGGATTGTTTACACGATATTATTCGATGAATTAGCGTTTTTACTAGTCTAAAATATAATATTGTACAATAGATGTTGAGTATAAAATGGCAATAATTCTTGGCTTATTTAATTGGTTTTTGCGTTTAATGTTTAGTAGTATCAAATTTTGTTTTAATCTTATAGTCTGATGTATCTGAAAGGCTATCGAAACTGTATCAATGAAAGTTATTTTACCATTTATATTCATTGATGTGGTATCACTTCGATTAAGTAACATTTCAATATTGATAAAATCAGAGTTTAAGGTAAATGAAAACCTGAGTTAAAAAGTATTTACTATGTATTTTAGTAGTAAAGTTCTTGTTTGGTGTAAGATTATTGCAATAACAAAATAATGCTTTCGAGAAAAATTATTAATATTACACTTTTTTGTAACCTATAGTAAGCTACGGTAAAAATAATATGAATACAATGAAAATAAATTGGAAGTCAGCATTGCCACATGTAGTATCAGTGCTTTTTATCATCCTAATCAATTTTATCTACTTTCAGCCTCAATTCAAGGGCAAGGTTTTAACTCAATCCGATATGATCCAAGTAGAAGGGATGCAAAAGGAGCTTCAAGATTTCAATGCAAAGTCAGATGAAAGTGCACTTTGGTCTTCTATGTTTTCTGGAATGCCTGCGTTTCAAATATATGCTGAGAATCAGCTTGATTATATGTCAAGTATATTCAGGGCTAGTAAGTTGTATTTTGCAGATCCTGCGGGGACATTTATCATGGGAATGTTGTTTTTTTATCTTAGTTTTTTATTAATGGGTATTAATCCATGGTTGAGTTTAATAGGAGCGGTTTGTTTTGGCTTTGGCACCAATAATCTTATACTCTACCAAGCTGGACATATCACTAAAGTATGGACAGTGATGTCTGGTTCTCTAGTGTTAGTTGGTGCGTACTTAATAGCTAATAAAAAGTACGTAATCGGTAGTGCGGTATTTGCATTTGGTTTGGCTATGAATTTGTATGGTTCTCACATCCAAATGTCCTATTATCTTGGTTTGACAATGATTCCTTTCTTTGTAGCTTACCTTATAAAGGCGATAAAAGATAGCGACTATACGCATGTGATGAAAGCGGGGGCTATCTTGCTTGTGGGAGGGCTATTGGCCATTGGAACAAATATCACCAACATGTGGGATACTTACGATTATGGTAAACAAACGATGAGAGGCAAACCTATTTTGGAAGCAAAGGCAGGAGAAGCCGTATCTACTTCCACAAAAGAAAATGATGGGCTAGAGTGGGAATATGCTATGCAGTGGAGCAATGGTGTCAACGATGTGATAGCAAGTGTGATACCTAATTTTGTAGGAGGAGGATCTGGAGCGTGGTTGAGCAAGGATTCATATATGGCTAAGCAATTAGGGCAAAGAAAAGACTTTCAAGCTCCCACTTATTGGGGTGATCTTCCATTTACTTCAGGTCCGACCTATCTCGGTATTGGGCTTGTATTTTTGTTTTTGTTTGGAGCGTTTGCTGTGAGAGGCGCACTTAAATGGTGGCTAGTTTCAGCTGTATTGATGACCATATTTATTTCTATGGGCAAAAATTTCGAACTATTCAATAGACTGATGTTTGACTACTTCCCACTTTTCAGTAAGTTCAGATCTCCAAACTCTGTTATTTCAGTTACTGCAATACTTTTGCCATTTCTTGGAATCTATGCCTTGTCTGAATTGATTAAAGCAAAAGATAAAAACCAATATTTAAAGCCGCTTTACATATCGTCTGGAATAATTGGAGGGCTATCATTGATATTCTGGATCTTAGGAGGGAGTATATTTGATTTTAGCTCTGCTGGTGACGAACAATATGCAAATATAATAGATATCTTAAGGGAGCAAAGAGTAAAGATGATGGCAACATCATCGTTTAAAACACTGGCAATGGTATTAATTATAGCTGGTGCAATCTGGGCTTTTATCAAGTCCTATGTAAATAAGGAAGTAATGTTGTTGATAATCGGATTGGTTTCTATCACTGATTTGTACGTAACTGGGAAGTCTTATTTTTCAGAGAAAGATTTTGTATCAGTAAGACAGAAGACTGCTATAACTGAGCCACGACAAGTGGATTTAGATATTATGAAAGATCCTGCCATAAGCTATAGGGTTTATGATGGGACTGTGGATGTATTCCAATCCGCTATGCCTTCCTATTTCCATAAGTCGGTAGGGGGATACCATGCTGCCAAACTTCAAAGATACCAAGACCTGATTACAAATCATTTGAGTAAGGGAAATCAGAAAGTTTTTGACATGTTGAATACCAAGTATTTTATCTTTCAAGACAAAGAAGCTGGAGCGGCGCCTATGATGCAAATGAATCCAAATGCAATGGGTAATGCTTGGTTTGTGAAGGGAACGAATGTAGTAGAAAGCGCAAATGCAGAGATCGACTCTCTGAATACAACTGACCTTACTAATTCAGCTGTGGTTCACAAAGAGTTTGCCGCATATATTGTCGGTGTAGCCGCTCCTGACAGTACTAGTAAGATTGTATTAACAGCAGAAACTCCTAATAAACTAGATTATGATATAAATGTGAATACGGATGCCCTGGCTGTTTTCTCAGAGATATGGTATGGGCCAGATCTTGGATGGAATGCATACATAGATGGAAAACCAGTGGATCATATACGAGTGAATTACGCATTAAGAGGCTTGAAAATACCTGCAGGTCAGCATAAAGTGGTATTTGAATTCAGGCCTAGGTCTCATTACATGGGCCAGAAGATTGGATTGGCTTGTACAATGTTAATGGTGTTACTATTGGTTTTGTCAGCTTACATTGCTTGGAAGAATAAACCAATGGAGCCTGGGAGTATATCCTGATTATTGCTTTGAGTAGAATTTGTCACGCATTATATAGGAACTGCAAATGTCTGGGTAGATAAATTTTAAAGGCATTTGACTCGCTTTAGATTAGGTCAGAGCAATTTTATGTGCCATTAAAGATAAGGCTGTGGTTTTGGTGGCATTCTTGATGTTTACAACGATTACAGCATTACCAGTAAAATACAAAAATCAATCAATTCGAAGTCTGTAAATGAGTCTTTGATACTTCACATAAAACTTTATTCCACTCCAAGGCATTCTTGATCCAAGTAAATTTACTGGCTTGCATTTTGCCTTTTTCAGATAGTTCGTTTAGGAGTTTATCATCATTTAGTAATGTATTCATAGCCTCAGCAATAGAGTCTTGATTCGAGACATCGCAATAATAGCCTGCATCTCCAGCTACTTCAGGAAACGAGCTAAGGTGACCAAGCAAAACCGGACAGCCTTCAGACATAGCCTCCAATACGGGTATACCAAAGCCTTCATAAAGTGACGGAAACGCAAAAACTTTTGCTTGTCGATACAAATGCGTAAGTGTTATATCATCCACATTCAACTGTATAATACGTTTTTTGAGCCCTGCCGAAGTGAACATTTCCAATTCATAGCTGCTAAAAGGTCCACCGCCTACGCACACAAGGTGTAGTGTTAAATTATCAACTAGGATATGCTTTATGCCTTTAAAGAATAAGTCAAAATTTTTGTAAGCAGATCTTTTACCAACAAACAAGATGAATTGATCTGGTAAAAGTAATGAGCAGTTTTCATTCACATCAAGTTTTTGGTGGGCAAGATGTATTACTTCTATTTTATGTGGCGGTAAATGGGGATAGATTCTTAATATATCACTCTTTGTGCTTTGGGAAACGGCGATTATTTTTGTTGATTTTTCGATCAACAATTTTTTCCTTGAGACTGTAGAATCATTTAGTATAAACTGATCAGGCATTAACTCATGGATCATGTCATGAACTGTCAGGACAAAGGGAGTGTTACCTAAATATGGGATAAAGTAAGTATCGAAATAAGTAGGAATGAATATATCATAATTCATCTTTCTTAATGCTCGGATACTATAAATTTTATTAAAATGGGGAAGTAGATTTTTTAAAACCTTATCCTTAAACGAAGAATTAATAAGTGACAATTGCCTTGAAATAAACGACCTTTGTGTCTTGGTTTTTGCAAGAAGGTGAATATTTTCACTGTATCCTAAAATAGATATAACTTCTGTCCCTTTTATTTGCTCTAAGTGGTGCATTAGCTCAAGAAAATACCTCGAAATGCCTCCACGTGTTTGAATTGAGAATGCCTGATGATCAAATAAAATTCTCATGGTTTATTTTTTTTATTTGTTCGTAATCACTCATGAGAAGTGACTTGTTCTTAAAAATCAAGTTGAAAAAAGAAGCAAATTCTCCGATGGCTAAAATTTTAAAAATAAAATGATTTAATTTCTTCTTTGTAAATAGATGCAAAGACTTTCTATGATAATAATTGAGTCCATATTTACTTGCTAAAATGGTGAGCGACTTATGAGAATGTATAGCAATGTGCTGCCCTGTGGTAGGTATGAAGTACCACCAATCGGCAGGAGTGGTAATAACCTTGGGTTGTAGCTCTGTTGAAAAAAGAATATTATCAGAGTATTGCAACATCTTTTCAAGCTCTTCTATTGGGTCATCGAGGTGTTCAAAAACTTCAAAAGCGGTAAGCAATTCATACTTTTGATTAGCCACATCTTTGACATCAAAGTTTAAGGCAAATAAATTTTCACAATATTTGTCTTGCCTCAAAAAATTAAAACCCATGTCTCGCATAATGCGAACAAACATACCATAGCCACCACCGTAATCTATAAAAGATGCCTTTCTGTTGAAAAACCAAAATATGATGTTGTTTACAACTTTTGATAGAACAATATTACGATATACAAGACCTATATCAAGATTGGTGATTGCATTATCATAAGCTTCTGGTAGCCAGTGGGCATCTTCTGTTTGAATAAACTGGCAGTTGATGCATCTGAAGTAATCTACATCATACTTATGTAAAACTTTAGTCTGGAATAAGAAAGGTGACTCATTTGAGCAAATTTTACATTTCATCTGAGAACACTTTTAATCTTGTTTTTAATTTTTTCTACTATTCTACTTGGTTTGTAATATACTTCGTGAAAGGTGTAGTCGTCTTTCTTTGTTGAACGTTCAGTTATAGATGGATGATTGATAGTATCGATAGGTGAGGTAGTAACTTTTGCCCATCTCATATTAGATGTAGTATGTGTCGCTTGTTCGTTAAAGCCTATATTTGAAACCAGATTTATATTTGGGGTAATGCAAAGTCCATGATACCTCCAGATACTCATCACCCATTGGTAATCCCATGTGTTGATCACTCCGCTTTTTACCTGACTAAGTCTTTTCCCAAAATACTTTTTCACTTTTGACGTTTGGCCATATTGATCCAAAGCTTGAGACAAGTCAAATGATTCAAGGAAAAAATCATATTTAGTCCACCTATCTCTCCAACTAGCCCATCCCCATACGTGAGAGTACATTGAAAAGTAGTAAGAATCTTCAAAAAGCGTGCCTGTTGGCTGGAAATTTGTTCCACCAATATGCATCACTGATTTTTCATTTTTATATTTATCTAATAAAACATCACAAAATCCATAAAAGCTTTGATCTGCAAGGCAATCATCCTCTAGTATGATACCCATTTCCTCATGCTTAAAAAACCAAGTGATGGCTTCGCTTACCGCTTTGCCACAACCGAGGTTTGTATCTCTAAAAAGTGTTTTTACCTCACATGGCCAATCTACTTGGGTTGCGATCTGCCTCACTTGGCTGCATATTTCTTCTTCTCCCTCCTTTGATTTGCGAGTACCATCAGCGGCTACGTATAGTCTAGGTGGCTGTGCAGCACGGATGGATTCGAAGACGATAGTAGTCGTATCGGGCCTATTGAAGATTAAAAAAAGGATGGGTGAAGTCAAAGTTGGTTGTTTACTTGGTAAAAATAAAAATAGTCGGATTGCAGAAAGATAAGAAAGTGAATTTTCAAAAGTACACTTTTAAAGACATTTAGTTTCTGTTGTAAGCACCTTTAACTTTTATTATTAGAAATCTTGAGATCAAAAACATACTTGAATATTTGAAATAGTAAATTAAAGGCATGCTGAGATTAAACTTCTTATCCATCATACATAGATTTATCTTTTTCAAAGGCAGACTTTGATTGAGTATTTCCTTTAAATAGTAATTCTAATAAATTTATCAACTCTTTATTTTTAAGTGTATATTGTCATTGAACTCAAAGGAGGTATGAAGTGAGGTTTTAACTTTGAGATTCAAATCATAAATTAATTCTACAAAAAAGCCTTGAAATACCCCTCTCTTTTGCATTGACAAAGCGCTGATCGTAAAATAAAATTTTCATTCGTTTACTATTTCTAAATAATGATAAATAGATGCCGCCGAATATTTTCTTGAGTTAATCAAAGCTTTTTCTTTGAGATTTTCAATCATTGAAGGGTTGTTAGCCATTTCTAAAAGTATTTTGTAAAGATGATTCATACTATCATATCTTATAATGGAAGACTCAAAATCTTTAGATAGAGAGCCATATTCTTCAGATACTAGGCCAGGCTTTGCTAGCTTTATCATGTTAAATATAAGCCCTGACTCATTTGTGAGTCCATAACCTTTATCTTTTTTCAAAATCAGATTATCCAAGATTATGTTACACTTTGCCAACCTTTGTTCAAATTTTGGCATGGATAAATAGTGGTCTTCGTAAAAAATAATCTTGTAACCAAGTTTAACAATTTCTTTGGCTTCTGCTATGATTTTTTCTCCACTTTCTTCTGGAGGACTGCCACCCAAAAACTCCCAAATTATTTTTTCTTTGAATTCTTTACTCTTATTGTTTTTCAACATAGAGATTATTTTGTAGGAATCTCTTCTTGTAGGAGAAATTTTCCCAGGTATACAGATAAGGATTTTATCTGATGTATCAATTAATTCATCGGAGTCCTGAGATAACATACTTTCGTCAAAAATCGAAAAAGGAATGATCTGCAAACTCCTTTTGGTTATAAATTTTAATGCATAATTGGCTATTCCTTCCGATAGCACAATATATTTCCCGCTTGAGTTATTTACTTGGCGCTTAAGTTTGTCAAATATTCGACTGTAATAAAGAATCTTTTTTAATCTGTAAGCCAAATTACTAAATGATGAAAAGGCATTTAGTACATTTTTAAATTTTTGCATTGGACTAGTAAACCAAAGTAAACCATGATGAACAACCTGGTATATTGGCGTGCTTTCTCCTAAATTCAAAAAATGCTTTGATATTTCAAAAACTTCTTTAGTATATGGCTCTATTGTTACACCATATATCCTATCTAAATTACAGGCTTTTATAATGTTGAAATACTGATTTAAACTTTGATCTTTTGGAAAGTAAGGAATTATGGATATGGTGCAGTTTGTCAAATGTTTTAAATCTTCAATGAACTTTTCATGAATAAACAAGATGATTTCGTGCCTACCTGTTACATAGATTTTAGTCAAACTTTCAACCATGAGAGTATGGCCATGTACTGATAATTCGACTATGCCGATCTTCATTTATATATTTTGATTTCGCAAATATAGAAGTATTATTTCTATTATTGAGAATAGAATTAGGTCATTTTATCTTATCTCTTCATCTAGAAATGCTTCCTATAATTATTAAGTTTTTTGTCATTACGAACTTGGAATCAAAAAATATATCCGAAATTAAGTTGTATAGACAGTAAGTTCATATAATTAATTTGTCTTTTTCATAAAAACTATTTGGCATTTTAAACCATTTACATAGATTTAGACGTTTATAGAAAGGAGTAACAAAATTTATAAGCTGCCAAAGATAGATTTTATCTTGATTATCACATATGTGATTGATTGATTGAGATGTTTCTATATAATTGAATATATTTATGCCAAAGTCTGAATTATGAAATATTTGCCTAGATTTACGATACTTATCTTATCACTCATAATAGTATTCAATACAGATGTATCTGCTCAATATTTTGGAAGAAATAAGGCCAGATATAAAGATTTTGATTTTAAGGTTTTGAAAACACCCAATTTTGATTTGCATTATTATTCTAAGAATAAAGTGGTGGTGGACCAATATGCTCAATGGGCCGAGATGTGGTATGATTATCACAGGCAGATAGTAGGGGAGGAGTTTTCTAAGGTAAATCCAATCATATTATATAACAATCACGCAGATTTTCAACAGACGAATACTATTCAAGGGGATATAGGTGTCGGTACAGGAGGAGTCACAGAGGCATTTAAGAACAGGGTAGTGATGCCGCTCACTTTTAGCAACCAGCAGACATATCATATATTAGGTCATGAGTTGGTTCATGCATTTCAATTCAATAGCATACTCAACGGTGACTCTACTGATATTCAAAGTTTGGGTAACTTGCCTCTATGGATTGTGGAAGGCATGGCAGAATATCTCACACTTGGTAGAGTGGATCCATTCACTTCTATGTGGATGCGAGATGCTATCTTGCAAGACAAAGTGCCTACGCTCGAACAAATGGCTAATCCTCGTTACTTTCCATACAGGTATGGCCAGGCAGCATGGAGTGTACTTGCAGGCACTTATGGAGATCAGGTGATAAAGCCTTTTTTTAAGGCAACTGCCATTTACGGTGCAGACTACGCAAGTCAGCTTGTATTTGGTCAGCCGCTCAAAGAGTTATCGAAAGTATGGATTGAAAGCCTCACAAATCATTACAATCCATATTTGAGAACTAAAACTGAGAAGCCACAGGGCAAGGTATTGTTCAATAAAGACAACGCTGGTAATATGAATGTTTCTCCATCACTATCTAATAATGGTAGGTACATGGTTTTTTTATCAGAAAAAGATATTTTTACAACTGATCTTTTTCTTGCTGATGTGCGCACAGGTGAAATAATTAGTAAGGTTTCAAGCTTAATAAAAGACGGTGATCTTGACAATTTAAATTTTCTTGAGTCGTCAGGTACTTTTTCACCTAATGACAAAGATTTTGCATTTGTAGCATTCAAACAAGGCAAGAATGTATTGATTATAAAAGATGCTGATACTGGTAAAACAATAGGCGAAGATCATGTGAAGGGCGTAGATGCACTTGCTAGTCCAGTTTGGTCGCCAGACGGTAAAAGCATTGTAATGTGCGGGCTTGTAGAAGGACAGCCAGACTTGTTTCAAATGGACATGCGAACCAAGAGAGTCACTCAGCTCACCAATGATATGAACTCAGAAATATTGCCAAATTTCAACCTAGATGGATCTAAACTAACTTTTAGTTATGACAAAAGATCTATGGAGGAAGGGCGTACAAATGGTTCCATTACTTATGACATAGCGGTGATGGATATGGCTTATAATAGTATTGAGATACTTGATATATTTCATGGTGCAGAAAATCTAAATCCTTGTTTTGACCATGAAGGCAATATTTACTTTGTAAGTGAGCGTGATGGTTTTAGAAATTTGTACAGATACATAGTAACATCTAAAGAAGTACATCAGATGACTGACCTACTCACTGGTGTATCAGGCATAGCTAGGTATTCGCCTATGATAAGCGTTTCTACCAAAACTGATAAAGTAGTGTACACTCACTACGAGGCAGGAAAATACAATATATGGGAAGGACGGGTGATGAACTTCTTAAATAAACCTGTAGACAATAAAATAACTGATATGCTACCTGGTACATTACCTGTGGTAGGGAGGAAAACCATTGATGTAGTAAATAGAAATCTAAGAGGAGCGGACACGTATGAATTTGATGATCCAAGCACTTTTGAAAAAGACAAGTATAGGCCTAGGTTTAAGCTAGACTACATAGCTGGTAGCACAGGGGTAGGGGTTGGTAACAATACCTTTGGCACTGCCAATGCTGTTCAAGGTGGTATAGGAATGCAATTTAGTGATATGTTAGGAAACAATCAGATGCAAGGTCAAATATCGGCCTCTGGGCAGATACAAGATATCTCCGGAATGTTGGTATATGAAAACTTAAAAGGAAGAATGTCATGGGGGCTTGGTGTGTCTCATTTAGTTCAACCGCTTGGGTCTATTGATTACCAGTTTCCAACTATAGATGTAAATAGTAGGCCTACCGTTGTATTGGAGGAACAGCTCAATATTTTAAGGGTTTTTGATGAAGGAGTTATGTTTTTTGCCAAGTACCCTTTTTCAAGCACAATGAGATTGGAAGGAGCTGTGAGAGGTTCATATTCTCATTTTAGATATGATAGATACAGTTCATTTTATCTGCCATTCGGGAATCAATATCAGTTTTTAGGTCAAAATCAAGAAAGAATACCTATACCTGATACCTTGGCTTTCAATCAGTATTACACTTTAATAAAAGGTGCAGGGGCAAGTGCGAACGTGGCTCTAGTCGGAGATAATTCGTACTTTGGAGTAACTTCACCACTTGCGGGTCAAAGATATAGACTTGCCGCAGATTACTTCGTAGGGGTAAATCAATATGCTAGTATCACGGCCGACTATAGAAAGTATATTTGGAAAAAACCGTTCAGTTATGCTTTTAGATTCACTAGTGATATGAGATTTATTCAAAATGTAAATTCAGTATTTCCTTATTTTGTTGGTCAAATGGGCTTTGTCCGCGGTTTTGGAACTCAATTAAACAATAACTTCTTCAATCAAATAAACAACGACGAGCTAATTGGATCGAGAATAGCGGTAGTTAGTGCGGAAATAAGGATGCCATTTACTGGACCTAAGCAATTGGCTTTGATTGGCTCTAACTTTTTACTGTCCGATTTGAATTTATTTTTTGACGCTGGGGTGGCGTATGATAGGTTTAGCGAGCTTACAACAGGGGAAACTGTCCGTAAATTTATAATAGGAAACGATGGGCTTCCATTAAGAGACCCTATATCTGGTCAGGCACTTAGTGAAGAAGTAACTTTAAGGGCACCTATCGTTCGTACTGTAGGGGTCTCTGCAAGGATAAATTTATTGGGATATCTAGTAGTTGAGCCATATTATGCATGGCAACTTACCAAAGGAGGTGGCAGAGGATTTGGTCTAAATATAATACCAGGTTGGTAGCGGTTTGAAATAAGTTTTACATTAGTTTTGGAAAACAAAAAGAATAGATCAAGCGTATTATCTTTGCGTTTTAATTGGATCACTCTTTAAATGTTAAATTCACTTGCAAGATAATCACAATTTAAGCGACGATGAGAAGACGTTGTTAAAATCTGTTAGCTTTTCTCGTTTGATACTCCCAGTATTTATAGGGTTAGGAGTAGTCTTCTATTTGATGTCTAAGCAGTTGGATTTTAAAGAATTGGATAAAGTTAGTTGGGGTGGACTTACGTTCCTATGGCTGGGTTTTGCAGTAATAATGTACATATTTAGGCATTTCTTTTATGCTTGGAGGTTGTACAGCATGGCCGATGGTAGTTTTTCATTTTGGAAGTGCATGGAGCTTATTGTTATTTGGGAGTTTTCATCAGCTGTATCACCCACTAACGTAGGTGGTGCCGGTGTGGCTTTGGTTTTACTAGCACAAGAAAAGGTGTCAGGTGCTCGCACAGTAGCCATCGTTCTATATAGCATGGTACTTGATACAGTTTATACTTTAATTTCGCTTCCTCTACTGTATTTCATAGTAGGACCTACCTTGATAAGACCAGGGATGAAAAGTCTAACTGATATTGATGGGTATGGCTTCACTTTTATTACGGTCATAATCTTTATGTTAGTTTATGGAGGAGTTTTTTTTTATGGACTGTTTGTCAATCCTAGAGCTATTAAGCGTTTGTTAATCCTATTATCAAGAATACCCTTTCTTAAAAAGTTTAGAAATGATCTGCGAAATACAGCGGTGAATGTGGTAACAGCAGCTATTGAATTGCGAGGCCAAAGTTGGAAGTTTCATATGAGGAATATGTTGTGCACTATGGGTGCTTGGACGACTAGGTTTTTAGGACTTAATTTTATAATATTGGCTATAGTACCTAAAACATCTTTGGCCGCTTATGATCAGTTTTTGATTTTTGCAAGGGGCGAAGCAATGTATGTAATTACAGCTTTTAGTCCTACTCCAGGTGGTGCGGGCATAGCAGAGTATCTTTTCGGAGGATTTTATTCTGATTATATTCCTGAAGGCATAGCGAGTCTTGTTTCTTTGATATGGAGGTTAATCACTTATTACCCATACCTCATTGCTGGTGCAATCGTAATACCTATATGGATAAGAGGTGTAATCAAAAGTAGGAAGGCTCAACAAGATAAGGGTGATGGCAGAGTCTAATTGGGTTGATTTTATTGTATTTTTTGTTCCATTTGGGCTTGTATTTATTTACTTTGTACTTATCTCTTCCATTTTAACAACTTGGGATAATACGGAGGAGACGCTCATTAAAGATGATGGTAAAGGTGAGTTGATTGGTTTTTCTATCATTATACCTGCACGCAATGAAGCTCAAAACATAAGGGCTTGCATTGATGCAGTAACCAGTCTTGACTATCCGCTAGATAAAGTGGAAGTCATAGTAGTGAATGACAATAGCAATGATGATACCATAGAAGTTGTAGCCAATATTCCTAGAGTGAATTTAATAAGTCTAAAGGATGCCAATGGCAAGAAAGCCGCGCTCCAAGCGGGAATCAATGCTGCCAAACACACTTGGATTTGGACAATAGATGCGGATGCAGTATTAAATCCTAAAGCGGCCAAATTGCTTAATGAAAAAATAAAACTTCACAACCCTCACTTTGTGTCCTGCCCAGTAGTCATTGAGCCATCCAAAAAGACATTAAGCAGATTTCAATTTCTTGATATGGCAGCTATGATGGCTATCACCTGCCATGGTATTTATAGCAAGAGCTTCTACCTTGCCAATGGCGCAAACATGGCTTTTCTTAAGACCGCTTTTGATGATGTAAATGGCTTTGACGGCAATGAAAATATCGCATCTGGTGATGATGTTTTTTTGATAAAGAAAATGGCGCAGAAAGACAAATCGAAAGTACATTTCCTTAAATCATCTCGTGCTGCTGTCACTACTGAGCCTATGATTTCCTATAGTGAGTTTTTTAACCAGAGAAAGCGTTGGGCAGCAAAAACAAAATCTTATGCAAGCTCGGGATTACTAAAAGTGCAGGGTTATGTGTTTTTTATCCACTTGCTTATTGTATTATTATTTCTGGCGGGAGTGTTTTTTGGGGTGGGTATTGCTTTTTTCTCAGGTCTTTTTGTGCTATTTATCAAAGCCGTAATCGACTTTTTTTTCCTATCAAAAATGGCTAGTTACTTTAATAGAAAAGATGCTTTGAAGTCCTTCATAAATGCATTTTTATTTTATTTTGTCTATATATTTTTCACAGCATATCAAGCTACTTTTGCGGGTAAATACAAATGGAAGGGTAGGAGTCAAGGTTAGCATTTCAAATGTAATTGGTATAAGTTCTAAAATTTGGCCAGTGTATTTTATGCAACCTTCTTATAAAATACTAATTTGGCATTTGAAAGTTCAAAAACAATTATTATATGGAAATCAAGTTTTGTGGAGCGGCAAGAAATGTCACGGGTAGTTCTCACCTTATTAC
>Ga0105044_10008744_pt1 | contig 13886 bp, 9 predicted proteins | sample MAT01_FD_78092 | JGI IMG/M metagenome (GOLD analysis project Ga0105044, IMG submission 78092) | Freshwater microbial communities from Lake Fryxell liftoff mats and glacier meltwater in Antarctica - MAT-01 | ecosystem: Environmental > Aquatic > Freshwater > Ice > Liftoff microbial mat | place...
CGCCTGATTTTCGTGGACGGCCGCTCGCGCTGCGATTGCGCCGTCGTCGCCTCGCTGGTGCTGCGCGAGGGCGGCGCGGTCGTCGTCCACGATAGCGAGCGGGCGAACTACCAACCGGCGTTCCTGACCGCCGGTTTATCCCCATCTCCTACACTCACAAGATGCCATACGAAAAACTCCGCTTCCCGCTGTTGCTTTCAATCGCGGCCGCCCTCGCCACGATGGGGCTGAAAACCGCCGCGTACACCGTCACCCATTCCGCGGGATTGCTCAGCGACGCGCTAGAATCTGGCGTCAATCTCGTCGCCGCATTCATCGCGTACCTCTCGCTGCGTTACGCCCACCGCCCGGCCGATCCCGATCATACTTACGGCCACGAGAAGATCGAATTCTTCTCCAGTGGTGTCGAAGGCATCTTGGTCTGCGTTGCGGGGTTCGCCAGTATCGCGTACGCAATTCGGCACCTGATCCAACCAAACCCATTGGAAGAACTGGGCCTCGGTATCGCGCTCGCGGTCGCGGCATCGATCATCAATCTCGCGGTGGCATTGGTACTCTTGCGAGTGGGCAAGCGGTACGGTTCGATCATCCTCGAAGCCGATGGCCGACACCTCATGAGCGATGTGCTCACGACCGTAGCGGTGCTCGCCGGGCTGGGTTTGGTCGCGGCGACCGGTTGGCAACCGCTCGATGCCATCGTCGCCATGCTCGTCGGCTTCGGCATCCTATTCACCGGTTTCGGGTTGATCCGCCGATCTTACGATGGATTGATGGATCGCGCGTTGACCCCGGAAGAAATGGCGGCACTCCGGTTGGCCATCACGAACGCGATCCCTCCCGGGGCGGTGTACCACCACTTGCGAACCCGGCGGGCGGGCCGCCGCAAGTACGCCGATTTCCACCTGCTCATTGATGGCTCGATTACCATCCACGAAGGCCACCGTATGGCGCATTCCATCGAAGAAAAGTTGCGTCGAACGTTCCCCGAACTGGAATTGAGCCTGCATTTGGAACCGATCGAAGAACGCGATTCGTGGGAACCGGAAGAGTTGGCCCGGTTGGGCGAAGATACGGCACCGCCGTTATCAAATCCCGTTCGGCCTCCGATCGACGACTGAGAACGCCACAGTTACTAACAGTCGAGTATTGAACGCCAATGTTAATCCCGAGCGGCGGGCTAAGCCCGCTGAGGTGTTAAAACTCAGCGGGGGTACGCCCGCCGCTCGGGTGGCATTAGGATTGGTGGAAGAAAGTGGCGATCATCGAAATCCAAACCTTTCGATGCCGCGTGCTTGATTCCTGCCACGGCATCGGTAACAATCGCACGAACGCATGTCCTCTCTCCGTGCCGCAATCCTTCTGAGTAATACGCCGTATCGCTGGCCCGTTCATTCCTTCAAAGGTTCCACATGCCCCGTTTCATTTGGTTACTGCTCTTGGTGCTCGCGCCCGGGGGAACGTTCGCACAATCTCCCGCTGCCGAAGACGCAAAATCCCTTAAAGAATACGTCCTCGCGAACTACACGAAGTACGAATACGCGATCCCGATGCGCGACGGCGTGAAGCTGTTCACCGCCGTGTACGTGCCGAAGGATGTCTCCAAAACGTACCCGATGCTCATGCACCGCACGCCCTACGGAGTCGGCCCCTACGGCGTCGATACTCAAACCGATCGCCTCAGCAGAATGGGGCCCTACCTGAAATCGGGGTACATCCTCGTGAATCAAGACGTTCGCGGGCGGATGAAATCCGAGGGGAAGTTCGTGGATATGCGGCCGCAAAACCCGAACAAGAAGAACTCGACCGACATCGACGAAAGTAGCGATACCTACGATTCCATCGATTGGCTGCTGAAGAAAGTGCCCGGGCACAACGGCAAAGTCGGCCTCCACGGCGTGTCGTACCCCGGTTTCTACGCCGCGTGCGGATTGATCGATCCGCACCCCGCATTGAAAGCCTCCAGCCCGCAAGCTCCCGTCATCGATATGTTCGACGGCGACGATTGGCGGCACAACGGCGCCCTGCTCCTCGCCCACAACTTCGGCTTCGAACAATTCTTCAACAAGATGACGCCCAAACTCTACCGCCGCCCCGGCAGCACCGATTTCGATTACGGCACGCCGGACGGTTACAAGTTCTTCCTCGAAATGGGGCCGATCCAAAACGCCGATCCGCTGCACTTCAAGGGGACTTCGCCGTATTGGAACGAGGTGATGAAGCACCCGGACTACGACGACTACTGCAAATCCCGCGACCTCCGCCCTCACATCAAGAACGTGAAGCCCGCCGTACTCACCGTCGGCGGCTGGTACGACGCCGAAGACTTGGCCGGTACGTTGAACCTTTACCAACGCATCGCGGCAACCAGCCCCGATTGCGCCCAGAACCTCCTCGTGATGGGGCCGTGGGTTCACGGCGGATGGGAAGGGGGCGATGGCGATGGCCTCGGCCCAGTGAAGTTCCGCTCGAAGACGAGCGAGTATTATCGCAAGAACGTGGAATTCCCGTTCTTCGAGCAACATTTGAAAGGTGTTGCGGCGGCCGCGATGCCCAAGGCCGCACTCGTGTACGAGACCGGCACCAACCGCTGGCGGAAGTTCGATTCTTGGCCGCCGAAGGAAGCCGAGAAGGTGACGTTGTTCTTCGCCCCGGGGCAAGCTCTGGCTTACGAAAAGAGTAAGGCGGTGAAATTCGACGAGTACGTTTCCGACCCCGCTAAACCGGTGCCGTACATCGAAAAAACAAACGTGCGAATGGATAAGGAATACATGACCGCCGACCAACGCTTCGCCGGCTCTCGAACCGATGTTCTCGTGTATCAATCGCCCCTGCTCACCGAGGATATGAACGTGAACGGGCCGATCGAAGTCGAATTGCACGTCAGCACCACCGGCACCGATTCGGATTTCGTGGTGAAGCTGATCGACGTCTACCCGGACGATTACCCCGATCTCGATCCGAACCCCACGGGCGTGCGAATGGGGGGCTACCAGCAACTCGTTCGCGGCGAACCCTTCCGCGGCAAATACCGCAATAGCCTTTCGAAACCGGAGCCGTTCGAGCCGGGCAAACCGACCGTCATCAAGTTCACCATGCCGGACGTTTCGCATTCCTTCCGTACGGGTCACCGCGTGATGGTTCAGGTGCAAAGCACTTGGTTCCCGTTCATCGATCGCAACCCGCAGACGTTCTGCGACATAGGCACCGCGAAAGAATCGGACTTCAAAAAAGCGACCCAACGGGTGTACTTCTCGGAATCGCAACCCTCCGGCGTCACGCTCCGCGTGGTGAAATGAAGTTGCGGGTGCTGTCGGTTCGCATCGACAGCACCGCTTCGCGGCGGTACCATCTGCACATGGATTCAATCGCATTTCTGATCGCCGGTTTCGCGTTCGGCGCCCCCCCCGAATTTCCTCCGACCCCACCGGAGGAAGAAGCGCGGCGCGACGCGCTCACCCGCTACGGCCTCGGCATCCAATCGGCGTGGAACGAGAAACCCGCTTCGGCCGTGAAACAATTTCAAGCGGCCGCAGAGCGAGATCCCAAGGCGGCCGCACCGCACCGCGAACTGGCGAAAGTGTACGCCGAGTTGGGGCGAGATTCCTCCGCCATCCGCGAAGCCAAACTCGCACTCGCCATCGACCCCGGCGATCATTTCACGGCCCTACTGTTGGCGAAACTGCTCGCGGCGGGGCACAACGAAACCGAAGCCATCGCCGCGTATCGTATGGCCGTGGAAAGCGAAGCTCTCGCCAAAGCTCCGCTGCAACTTTTCGCCGCGCTCAACGATCTGAGCCGGGTCGCGGCGAAGGCCAAAGATTCTGCCACCGCGGAAGCGGCTTCCATGCGGGCACTCGGATTGGCCTCCAAGCAGCGTTCCGAGTTGTTGAAGCCGGGCGGTTACGAACGGCGCGAGTTGGATCGAAAGCGTGTCGAGTTGTACGAGCGTTTGGCGGAATCCCAGTTGCCGCGGAGGAAGTTCGATTCCGCCGTTGCCGCGTACGAAACCGCCCGTGATTTGAGCCTCGATCCGAACGGGGCGAACCTGCCATCGGGCGTGGCCCGAATTCACTGGAACCTATCCGCAGTGCTGATGGAAAAAGGGGAACCGACCCCGGCAATGGCCGAACTGGAGAAGTACTTCGTATTCCTCCCCGCGAGTGTGAAGCCTTACGAACGCTACGTGGAATTGATGAAACGGTCGGGCAAGAAAGCGGACATTCTGGCCACGCTCCGAAAGTTCGTCAAAGCGAACCCCAAGAACACGGGGTTGAACTGGTTGATTGCCGCGGAACAGATGCGAGCCGGGGATGCACTCTTCGGCGTGTTGATCGTGGATCCCGGCGATGCCGATGCGTTCCGCGTGCTGGTGAAAGCCTACTTCGATACCGAAAAGTACAAATCGCTGATGGCCTACGCAGACGATCTCGCCAAGGCCGCCCGAGGTGAGGGCGCCGAAGATTCTCCGCCGCCCAAGCGAAACGCCGACGTGAAAGCCGTGGAGCAAGTGAGATTGCTCCACGGCGCGATCAAAGCCGAGCGGCGCCACACGGCCGAATTAGTTCGGCAACTGGTGGGCGACTTCAATGCGGGAACCGTACACGCGCCGGAAACGCTGGAACTGGTGAACTTCTTGGCCCTCCGCGACGGGCAACAAGTCGAGTTCGCCGTAGCGTTGCTCACCGCGGTGCGAGCGAAGAAAGATTCCGCCGAGCTTTACACGCTCCTCTTCGAGGTGATGCGCGAGCAACGCAAATGGCGAACGTTGGCGGAAGTCGCCCACGAAGCAAAGAATACTCCCGCCTTCAAGAACAAACTCTCGCCTTACTTCTCGGCGGCACTCGCATACGCCGAGATGGGGGACGAACGCAAATGCCTCGCGGAGATCGATTACGTCGTTTCCAATGTGGTCGCCGATGGCCGCTTGGGGGCGTTGCTCGAAAAGGCGCGAATGCTGAACTTGTTGGCAAAGCACCGCGAATCGCTGAAACTCTGTGCCGAGGTTCGCACGGAATTCCCCGCCGCATCCGCCCAACGCCGCTGCGCCATCATCGAAGCAGATTCTTACCACCGCTTGAAAGAAAACCTCAAAGCCGAGGGGTTGCTCCGCGAGATACTCGCCGACGATCCGGACGATGTGCTCGTGCTGAACAACCTTGGGTATCACCTCGCCGATCAAAGCCGCAAACTTCCTGAAGCCGAAACGATGATCCGCCGGGCCATCGATTTGGATCGCGAGGAGCGGTTGCGAGTTTACGGTACCCCGGAAGTGGATCGCGGTACTTACCTCGATAGTCTCGGCTGGGTGCTCTTCCGAAAGGGCGAACTCGAACCGGCATACGAACTTCTATCGAAGGCGTCGCAGCTGCCCGATTCGGCCCCGGATGCCGTGGTGTGGGATCATCTAGGCGACGTTCAATACCGATTGAACCGAAAAGACGAAGCGAAGAAATCGTGGGCGAAAGCCGAGGAACTGTACAATGGTTCTCATTTGGGCCTAGAAGCGGGCCGCCTCGACGAGGTGAGTAAGAAGCGAAAATTGCCGTGAGCTTCAACGGCATCGAATGAGATACCCTCTCCCCCTTGAGGGGGAGCTCGCTTCGAGCGAAGCGAGAAGCCTGAAGATTGGTCAGAATGTCGAATCGAAGCCCCCTCTCCCGGTTCGGTGCACGAACCACCCTCTTCCTCAAACAGATCGAAGCCATCCGCCGTGGCTTCGGCGATTCTTGAGGTCATTCCGGGGGAAATTCAGCGGATATAGGGTGTTCGAGCGCAGCGAAATTCTCCCGCAGCGCCCCGCGCGAAACCATACAAAGCATGCATCCACCTCCCGAGGATTCACCGTGCCGTATTCTAAGCAAATCGATCGCGCCAACCCCGGCTGCATCATCTTCATGGCCGACCAATCGAACTCCATGCTCGACGGCTTGGCCGGGAGCCAGCGGCCCAAAATCGAAGCGGTTTCCACAGCGATCAACCGCTTTATCGGCGAACTCGTTTCGATGTGCGAAAAGGGCGAAGACAAACCCCGCCACTGGTTCGACGTCGGCCTCATCGGTTACACCACCGATTCTAACGGCACGCCGATCGTCGGTTCGCTCTTCGGCGGCGGACTCGCCGAGCGCGACCTCGTCAGCATCCCGGACTTGTACGATTACCCCCTCGATATCGAGAAGCGGCAGAAGAAAGAATTCCAAGACGACGGTGCCGGCGGCCTCACCGAAGTGGTGCGCGAGATCAACTTCCCCGTCTGGTACAAGCCGCCGACTCGTGAGCAGATGTTCGGCACGCCAATGTGTACCGCCTTCAACCTCTGCCAGCAGTATTTGGAGAACTGGCTGGTGAGCCACCCCAACGGTTTCCCTCCGATGGTCATCAATCTAACCGACGGCGAAGCGACCGACGGCGACCCGGAATCGGCCGCCGCGGGCGTGAAGAACCTAGCCACGGCCGACGGCAACGTACTCGTCATCAACTGCCACTTGTCGCCAAGGGAATCGGATCCGATTTTGTTCCCCGTGACGGAGGGGCAACTCGCGGATGACTACAGCAAGAGCCTCTTTCGCATGAGTAGCGACCTACCGGACAAGCTTCGCCAAACGGCCGAGATCAAGGGCATCTCGGCACCGCAGGGCTGCAAGGCGATGGCCTTCAATGCCGATGCTGTGAGTTTGTTGAAGCTGCTGAGCGTCGGCACAATGGTGCTCGATTCAAATACTCTGCCGCAGCATTTGCGCTAGTGCTAGTTCCCCTCTCCCCAAGGGGAGAGGGGGGTAGTCAAAAACATGAACATTCCGAATCTACTCTCGTTGAGCCGGTTGCCCTTAGCGGTCGTTCTGTTCGTTTGCATCCATCACGAAGCCTGGCTGCTCGGCCTCGTCGTTTTCTGCATCGCGGGCATTACCGATTGGGCCGACGGCTTCCTCGCCCGCCGGTGGAACCAACAGACGGCCGTGGGTCGCAGCCTCGACCCGCTCACGGACAAGGTGCTGTTGAACGGCGCGTTCATCTTCTTCATCCCGGTGCCGAGTGCGGGTATCACGACTTGGATGGTCGCGGTAATTGTGGGGCGTGAACTGCTCGTCACCGGCATCCGCGGCATGGTCGAAGCCACCGGCGCGAAGTTCGCTGCCGACTGGTTCGGCAAGCTGAAGACGATCCTGCAATTCGCAGTCATCATTGCCTTGCTGCTGTTGCTTTCCATGAGAAGTTTCGGCTGGCTCCCCGCCACTTGGGATGCGGTAGATTCGATCTATCGCATATTGTTGTGGGCTATGCTTGTTGCCACGGTCGGCAGCGGATTGCAATACTGTTGGAAAGCGTGGAAAGTGTTGAAATAGAAAGCCCACCCACAGCCGTGGGTGGGGAACGATTATGCTCCTCGGCCCGCTATTCCCCTTCGAACTCACCCGCCTCGCCCGGCGCGGATTGCAACCGCGCCTGCGTACGATCTTCGTCGCGTTTCTGCTCGCCGGATTGGCACACATGTACATCGGCTTGCTACCCGATTCCATGCCCTACGATGAGATCCTCGCATCGACCCCCGCGCTTGCGCGGAACGCGCTTGCCAAGTTCGGCGAAAAGTTCATGCAGCTTTACCTCACGGTGCAGCTCATTGCGGTGATCCTCTTTACCCCGGTGTACGCGGCGGGGAGCGTCATCGAAGAAAAGAATCGCAAGACGCTCGAATTCTTGCAGTCGTCCCCGCTTTCGGGCCGGGAAATCATCCTCGGCAAATTCTTCGCCCGGCTTGCGTTCGTCCTCTCCATCATCCTCGCCGGGTTGCCGGTGTTGATGCTCACCTCGTTCTTCGGCGGCGTCGATCCGGCGCGATTGCTTTACGGTTTCACGATTGCCATCGTCGCCGCGATCTTCCTCGGCAGTTACGCCATGATGGAAGCGATGAAGAGTGAAACGCTCGGCCGCGTATTGTTCCGCAGTTACTTGCTGCTCGTGGGTTTCATGGTGCTCAGCTTCAGTTGCCTCATGGGCGGAACGATCGAATACAGCGCGATCTCCATTCCTTCAGCTTTCGCGAACACGGTGTTATATCAAGGCAGTTCGAAGTACGATCCGTCGGAAATCGTGGTAATCTTTACCGGGTTGCACCTGCTGGCGAGCGCTGTGTTTCTTCGCTCGGCCATCCGGAGTGTTCGGAGTGAACTAAGCCGTTCCCCCGAGCCGGAACCGAGGGATGCGAAGAATGTCGCTCCAACCATCACTCAAATCGCCAATGCCGATCCGCTCTTCAACAAGGCGGTATTCACCGAATTGAATCTGAATGCCCCGCCGATCGGCGACTCCGACAATCCGATCATTTGGAAGGAAACCCATTTCAGTTCGCGGGTGGTGCGAAAAGGAACGGGGGTGGAAGCGCTGCTGATGATGGCGATGGTGATCGCCATTTATCCGATCGCGTTGTACCTCTTAGTCTCGTTGGTGAAGGACATTAACGATGGCGTTTGGATCGGCCGCACGGTGAACGGTGCGGTGCGAGTTTTCCTCGAAGTCGTACTTTTCGGTGCGCCAATCGTGGTCGGCTTTCGCGCGGCAACATGCATCGGAACCGAGCGCCAAAAAGAAACTTTACTTTCGCTGCTGACGATCCCTTGGGAACGGAGAACGATTCTAGGGGCAAAGTGGTGGGCGGCGATCCACTCGATTCGTGTTCCGCTGAGATCTGCGGCGGGAGTGTTGATCGCGGGCACTTTACTGCTGGGAGTTCACCCGATGGGTGCGATCGCCACCGCGGTGGAGTTCTGTGGATTCCTGAGCTTCTGCGCTTCGGCGGGAATCTTGTTCACCGTCTACCGCAGCAGTGTGATGCGAGCGACGATGGCGTTTATGCTGGTTTGGTTGCTCGCGATGTTCGGCGGATTCATGGCAACCTACGTCGTGTCGCCCTATCAACGGACTAACGGCGACTTTCCATTCACTTGGCTCGCATTGCCACTGGGGCTTTGGAATTTCCTGTTCGGTTGGAAGGAGTTGGATGACGAATACGCATTGCGCTCGATAGCGTTCGATTTCAAACTCGATTCCGAAATCACAGTGTCGATGTTGGGGCTGTTGATCGGTTTCGGTTATTTCGTGTTGAGCCGGCTCTGCTGGCGTGCCGCAGTGAAGCGGTTTGAACGGGAAGGAAAAGACAGAGGCTGAAGCGTAAGCGAAGCAGAGTGACTCCACTGCTTAGGGTCGAACTGCTGGCGTGCCGCAGTGAAGCGGTTTGAACGGGAAGGGAAAGACAGAGGCTGAAGCGTAAGCGAAGCAGAGTGACCCCACTGTTCAAGGTTGAACAGCTTCGCTTACGCTTCAGCCTCGGACTTTGATCACATCAGCCCGTATGCCGTGAGCGTCTGCTTCACTTTGGCTTCGCCGGCGGCATCGAGTTCGACCATCGGCAGTCGCATCTCGCCGTTGCCGCGGCCCAGTAGCTTCACCGCCGCCTTCACCGGAATCGGGTTCGTGCTGACGCTCAGCATATCCCGGCAGAGCGGGAACAACTTGCGATGCCACTTCAACGCCTCGGCGAAGTTGCCGCTCGCGGCGGCCTTCACCAGTGCCATCATGTCGCGCGGCACAATGTTACCGACCACGCTCACTACGCCCTTGCCGCCGAGGCTCATTAAAGGCAGCGTGAGCGAATCGTCGCCGGAGAGGATTGCGAGGTCGCATATTGCGGCGATCTGCGAAGCCTGATCGAGCGAGCCAGTGGCCTCCTTCACCGCCACGATCGTGGGATACTTTTCAGCGAGCCGAGCCATGGTTTCCGGTAAGATGTTGGACGCCGTTCGGCCGGGGATGTTGTACAGGCACTGCGGTAAATCGCACGCCTCGGCGACGGCGCCGAAGTGGCGGTAGTAGCCCTCTTGCGTGGGTTTGTTGTAGTACGGGCCGACTTGCAACGTACCGTTGGCCCCGGCCGCTTTCGCGGACTTGGTCATACGGATCGCCTCGGCGGTGTTGTTCGAACCGGTGCCCGCCATGATCGTGATGCGCCCCGCGGCCTTCTCGCATACGAAGGCCACGATTTTTTCGTTTTCGTCGTGGGTGAGTGTCGGAGATTCGCCGGTGGTGCCGCAGGGGGCGAGGCCGTTCGTGCCCTGTTCGACGTGCCATTCGATGAGCGAAGCGAGCGCGGGCCAATCGACCGCACCATTCTTGAACGGTGTGATGATCGCTACGGTTACGCCGGCGAAAATATCCCCACGAGCCATACATCACCAAGTTTCGGAGTTTCGAGTTTCAGATAGGTCAGGTTAGCGAACGCGTTCGAGCGCGGCGACCGTGAAGATTATCGGATAGAGTTTTTCGAAGTACCAAAGGTTCGCGAAGTAGAAACCGATGGGCGACGGCGGGAAGCGCGTGCCGCGTTGGGTGGCGCGATCGAGGTAATCCAATCCATGTCGAACGGTGAGGGATGCAAAACATTCATCCAACCACACTGGCGAGCCGGGAGCGTCAGCGACCGGAGGATGTTCTTGTGATCCACTCCGGTCGCTGACGCTCCCGGCTCGCCAGTGTGGTTGGATGAATGTTCCATGTCCCATGTGTGCGAATGCAAGTAGGCCCTCCAACGCCAGCGCGGTTTCCTCGATGCTGCTCGGCGTGTTCTCGCGGCCGCCCCAGCCGCCGTCGGCATTCTGGGTGACACGCAACCACGCGGTCGCACGTTCAAACGCCGGGGCGAGTGGTTCCGCCCCCGGAAGTTCCGCGAGCTTCAACACCCGGCTCGTCCCATAGGTGAGGTTCGCCACGTCGGCAGAATGTTGATTGCCAAACCAGAGCGGTGCCCACGAACCATCGGCATTCTGCGTGCGGAGCAAGTATTGGATCGCGAGTGCGGTTTCGGCTTCGACGCGTTGTTGTAGCTCCGGCGAAAGCTGATCGTGCCAAGCCCACCATGCCCGCAGCGTGTGGGCCGTGAGATCGTTGCTGCTGCGGTCGAAGGGCAGGCCAGTCCAGCCCTTGCAAAACGTGGGGATTCCGCCATCGCGGTTCTGCAAATCCAGCAGCCACGCAACCCCGGCGGATGCGGCGGCGATGGCAGTTTCATCCGGTTCGCCGAGATTTCGCAGGGCAATCAAAGCGCCGGGGGTGTCGTCGGCATCGGGCACGCCACCGGGGAGATCGGTCCAGGCCCACCCGCCGGGGGCGGCTTGGGTGAATGGGTGCGTGCTGCGGTACTGCTGGGCGAGGAGCCACGCTCCAACACCTCCCCCCTTGAGGGGGAGGTCGGCCCGATGCAATCGGGACGGGTGGGGGGTGGTTTTTGTTTCTGACCCCCCTCCCGATTCGCTTTGCGAATCGACCTCCCCCATAAGGGGGGCGGTGGAAGAAAGGGAGTTAATCGCCAACGTTGTCACCCATGTTGTCAAATTCGTATCGATGGGCCAGCTTCCATCGGGGCGAACCGAGTTCACCAAAAATCGCACCCCCTCGCCCACTACGGGCGAATCGCGGTTTCCCACGCCGATTAGGCTCATCACCACGAAACTCGTGAGCGGGGTCGCTTCTAGGTAGCCGCCGGTGCTAGGCTGAATCTCGCGGAGTTTTCGCAGCGTGCGATGCTTCACTAATGAACGCAGTACTCGAATGAAAGGATTCCAACTCGGTCGCTTGGCATGCTTTGCCTGTCCGATGGCGATCAGCGCCGGAAGGGCGTAGCTCACCACCGGCAGCCGGATCACTTGGAAGAAGCGGAACGGTATTGCCGCGAGTTCAAACGGGAGTTGTGGAACGTGCTTCCACGGCATTCGCTCGGCGAGTGCTAGCATCGTGAGGATGGGCACGCTGAAGGTGCGATCCTTGCCGTAGGAATCGGCGATCTTTCTTGCCAACACTGACCCACCCATTGCAATGGGTGGGCTTTCGATCCGTTGTGCAATCCACGCTTCGGCTTTCGCCTGAACATCTTCGTACTGCTTCGCTTCATCGATGCTGAACGCAGCCCAACACAAACAGGTCGTGCTGAGGTTGCTGAAACTCAAGATCGTATCGCCCCAGCCGCCGTCGGCATTCTGATTCGTTTTCAACCATTCGAGCCCGCCATGAACGAGTTCCGCGTGCCCACCTTGCAAGCTCAGCGTGAACAGGGCCGTGGCCGTGGATAGCGCACTGGCCGAGAGTTCCCCAACCCAGTGGCCTTCCGGGGTTCTCTCGGCGAGCAGTGCCGTACGGGCATTCGCCCGGAATTCGCTGAGTTCGGATTCTGTCATTGAGATGGTTTAGGAAATCGAATCCACTCGGGGTTGCGGCGCTTCCCCCATTCCGTTTACCATGCCCTCACAGATTTCGCCCCCGCACGGATGCTGCTCGTGGCCGACAAGGTTTCCCCGTTGATTCTCGAAGCGCTCGCCCACGCCGCGGCGGAAGCCCACGGCACGCCGTTGCTCTCGTCCAAGAACGAATCCGGCCTATTTCCGAACACGACGGCGGGCAAAGTTGCCGCCAAGAAATGCCTCGATGAACGCTGGTTGAGCGTGGTGCGTTCCCCGAAACCCGCCCGCGAACTCTACCTCGCTACCGCGACGGGCCTCGAATATTTGCTCGCCGAGCAACAACCGAAACAAGTGTTGGAAGATTTCCTCCGCGTGCTCGAAGACCGCCAACGCGAATTGGCCGAGTTGCGAACCACCACCGCTCGCATGGCGGACGGCATCGAGAGCCTGCGCGGGATCATCGCCCGTGTTCTCCCGCAAGTGACTGCGGCGAAACTCGTTCCCGCGATGGCCGGCGGCGGCGATTCTTGGGAACCCGAGAGCGATTTGAACGAAGAGATCGCGGGGAAACTCGCCGAGTGGGCCGAAACCCCCACCGGCATCACCCGCGATTGCCCGCTGCCGGAGTTGTACCGGAGTTTGAACGAAGCGCCGACGCTCGGGGCGTTTCACGATGCCTTGCGCTCCTTGCATTCCGAAGGCCGGGTGTATTTGCACCCGTGGACGGGGCCGCTCTACGCGATGCCCGAACCGGCCTGGGCGTTGCTCGTGGGCCACGAAATCGCATACTACGCGAGCTTGCGGTAAATGGTTTGTTCCCCTCTCCCTCGGCGGGAGAGGGGAGTTTAATGCAGGGAAAGGAATCCCAATGACGATGACCGACGAATTACCCGCTCTCGAACGCACCCGCGAATTTCTTCAGCGGGCCGGAAACCCCTTCCGCAATTACTTCGCCCGCAACCCGGACGACGACATCTGCGCCCGTTACCACGTGCCCGAGTTGTTCGCCGCGGAACGCGATCTCCTCCACGCGATCATCGACCTGTACCGCTACGACCCGACGACGCACAGCGAAGTCGTGCCGATCCTCGGCAACAAGGGGGCGGGCAAAACGCACTTGCTTCACAGCATCAAACACGGTGCCGGGGGCCATTGGCAATTGCTCGTCACGCCCGGCGTGTATCAGAAGGATTCGGAATTCCTCGAATACATGCTCTTCCAGATCATCGATACGCTCCTCGGCGGTGGCAAACAAAAGGGTTGCCGACCGTTGGAGTACGTCGGCGATCAACTCGTGCGCCGTCAACTCGGCCTCGCTCTGCGGGATATTTCGCCCGCAGAGAAGGTCGATCTGTTCCCGCCCCCCGGGTTGGGGAAGTGGGCCCGCCGCCTCGGGTTGGGCAGTGGGCAAGCCGCGGAACGGGCCGAATGGCTGATCGAAAACTTGTCCGGCTATTCCAACTTTGCCCGCGTGCCGATGCCGCTGTTGCGCGCGATTCAAGATGCCGGGATGACACCGCAAAAGGCGTTCGATTTGTGTGTGAGCCACATTGATCGCACCGAGGGCCACAACACCGCCGGGTTGATGCGGCGGCACCTGCTGCAAGGATTCGCCAAAGCCGCGTTGCTCGGCGATGAATCGGAATTGGCGAACTTCCTCACCTA
>Ga0105044_10008745_pt1 | contig 13886 bp, 12 predicted proteins | sample MAT01_FD_78092 | JGI IMG/M metagenome (GOLD analysis project Ga0105044, IMG submission 78092) | Freshwater microbial communities from Lake Fryxell liftoff mats and glacier meltwater in Antarctica - MAT-01 | ecosystem: Environmental > Aquatic > Freshwater > Ice > Liftoff microbial mat | place...
AAGATTCCAACCCACCACCCAGAACGCATCCTGCATTGACGCGACTTTGGGGCTTACCCTTCGAGCGATCGTCGATTCATGTCTCCACCAGCGGGTACGCTTCCCATTCGGAATCATCGAAATGCCACCATTCCGAGCGAATCCCGGTAAATCCATGCGCCGTCATCCAAGCCCGCAACTGCCGGCGATGGACCAAAATGGACTCAGGAAGCTCCGTAAAATCCGAAGCCGCGGCCGGGACGAACTCATCAAAACCACTGCCCATCCTCACTTCGAGCCCGTCTTCCCGGCGAATCAAGGTCACATCCACCGCCGCTCCCCGAGTGTGCCGCGAACCTCGCTCGGGAGGCGCGACGAAGCGCGGATCAGAACGCGCCGCCCACATCTGCCGTTGCACCTCGGCCGGTCGAAACGCGTCCCAAATCTTCAAGGCCAGTCCGTGCGAGCGGGCTTCTGCCTGGGCGGCGGCCAATTTTCGGGCGACCGGTTCCCGCAGATAAGCCCGCGCGGAAGGATACAGGACTCGCCCGAGAAAATTGTGCGCAGTGGCATACCGGAGTTCGACCGCCAGACCCGGGATGAACTGGGCAAGATCGACAAACCCGGTCACTACCCGAAAATGACGTCGCACCAGGGCTTGAGGAAGAATAGAATCCGTCCCACGCTCGTTTGACGATTGCCTGCATGGCTGACCTTGTAATGTCTCCCGAACCCGGTGCGCGCTTTGTGCGTCACGCCGGCGACGTCTTCACTATCACGCTCACGGGAGTGCCCCCTGGCTGCTCCGCCCGGCTCCGGACGAACATCGGCCGCGGTGCCCGACTTCGCGAAGAGATCATCCGGGCCCACTTCGAGCGACTTCCCCTCGCCGGCGCCTCCTGGCGTGACCTCCCGATGCAACCGCGGGACGACGGATCTTGGCGACTCACTGTACCGCTGACCGAAGTCGGATTTTTCAAGGCAAAAGCCTTTGCGGTAGACGCCCGGGGCACCCAACGCTGGCCGAACGGACCCGATCTCTCGTTAAGTGTTCATCCGTCCTGGACCCGGACCGCGAACACCCTCTACTGCGCCTTTCCCCGGATGTTCGGGCCAAACAAAGCTAAACGAACGACCCATTCGCCCGAACTTGATGCTCAACTAGCCCCCCTCGATGCCCAAGGCTACGCGGTCATTCCGCCCAGCGGAAAACTGCGCGATCTCATTCAAGAACTGCCGCACATCATCGGAACCCTGGGCTGCCGGATCATTCACCTCCTGCCCATCAATCCCACGCCGACCACCTTCGCCCGTTTTGGCCGGTTCGGTTCACCTTATGCGCTACAGCATCTGACTGCGATTGATCCGGCCCTGATCGAATTCGACAAACGCACGACGGGATTGGAGCAGTTTGCCGAACTGTCGTACGAGGTGCATACGCGGGGCGCTCGCCTGATGCTGGATGTCGTGATCAACCACACGGGTTGGGGCAGCTCACTTTGGGAAGAACATCCGGAATGGTTCGTTCGCCTCCCGAACGGTGAATTCGAATCCCCTGGGGCTTGGGACACCGTGTGGGAGGACTTGGTTGAACTGGACCAGCGCCATGTGCCGCTCTGGGAGCATATGGCGGAGGCCTTCCTGACCTGGTGCCGCCGCGGCGTGGATGGATTCCGGTGTGATGCGGGCTACATGGTGCCCACTCATGTCTGGCAATTCATCACCGCCCGGGTTCGGGAGGAGTTTCCCGAAACCGTTTTTCTACTCGAAGGCCTGGGCGGATCCTGGGAGGCCACGGCTGCTCTGCTCGGCGAGGGCGGGATGCAATGGGCTTACAGCGAACTCTTCCAAAATTTCGGAGGGGAGAGCATCGGCGGGTATCTGGACCACAATTTCCAAGCGTCGGTGAGCATGGGGACGTTGGTTCACTACAGCGAGACGCATGACAACGCCCGACTCGCGGCCTATCACCCACCCGAAGCACTACCCGCCGCTTCCGGGGCTGCGCCCGTCCCGAATCTAGCTTGGTCGCGTCTGCGCAACCGACTGTGCGCCCTGACCAGTATCAACGGCGGCTTCGGCTTCACCTGCGGGGTGGAATGGGCGGCCACCGAACAGGTAAATGTTCACAGCGCTCGTGGACTGGCCTGGGGTTCTGAACCCAATTTAATCTCCGAACTGGCGGCTCTCAATCGATTGCTCGCCCAGAATCCCTGCTTTTTTGACGGCGCAGTGCTCAGCCGTTTGAGTCCGGACGGTTCACCAGTGTATGTGCTCCGCCGCGATTCGGCTCAGGGCCTCGATTCCGTGTTGGTGCTGTGCAACACCGACCCCATCCGGCAGCAAAGCGTCAAGCTTTCGCCGCACACCTGGGCGGAGTTTTGCGGTCCGTGCTTGGACTTGCTTCAACCCGGCATCCACATCCGGGGGCAATTCGAAGAAACGGTCCTTCAGGGTCGGCTCGAAATCACGCTTCGGCCGGGCGCCGCGCATTGCCTGGCCTTGACTCAATCTCCCCGCGGCCTGGCGGGCGATGCATATCGGCGCGCCCGAGCTCAGGCCGATTGGGCCATGGCGGCGGTCGGACGCGTGCGCGGACTGGATGTCGTGATGCGCGAACCGACTTGGGAACTTTGGCAGGAGATTGCCCATCGAGTGGACCAAGACCCTGAAGGCGTTTTGGCTCGGACCCTGGGAATTGAAGGGACTGCCTATCGGCCGGTAATTCACTGGCGCCGGGAGCATTCAGGTGGAATCACATTGGTGCCGGCCGACCATTGGTTGTTGGTCCGAGACGTCGTGCCCTTCCGCGCACGTCTCGAAGGAGGCGGATTCGCGCCGCTGGAAACCGCCGTAGCGGTCCGTGTGCAGGACGGCTTCGTCGCCTGTTTTCCCCCACGCCACTCCACTACGTCGCACAACGCTCTACTCCGCTTGGAACGTTACAACGGAACCGAGCAGCAGGCGCAGGCGGTCATTCGCTTTCTCGGCTCGGAACCGGAATTCCCCAAGCAAACGGCTCAGCGCTCACCCGAATGCCTGGTCTTGCTCACCAATGGCCGCGGCGCCATGAGCCGGCTCCGGGTCGATCTGGGTACCATCTACTCCAAGTACGATTGTCTCTTGGGCGCAAACTTGCATCCCTCAGTCCCGGTCGATCGGCATGTTTTCCTCAAGCGCGTTCGCGCCTGGGTCAATGCGGATGGCTTCATCTCCCCGCTCAATCTCGACAACCTGATGGATTTCGCGCCCGGCCCACCCGCTCACTGGCGCTTTATCGCCAACGCTGGTGATGGGCGCTCGGTGGAGGTTCATCTTGTAATCGATCTGATCGAGAATCAGAACACCGTCGTCCTCAAATTCCTTCGTCCGGAACACCCGCACCACGACAGCCGACTGGGCCATCCGCTGGAGCCGGGAGTTCCGGTGACCTTGACTGTCCGGGTCGATTTGGAAGACCGCAGTTTCCACCAGGAAACCAAGCGCAACGACGGCGCCAAATACCATTTTAGTTCCCATTGCCGCCCGGCGGTACTGGGCGGCCTCACCTCCGGTACCGAACAACCCACCTTCAACGGCTTCGAGTTCACTCCTGCTCCCGATCGTCAACTTCGGGTTTGGGTTTCCGCTGGCGAATACCATCAGGCGCCGGAATGGAGCCTCAACGTCCCTCATCCGCGGGAAGCCACCCGGGGACAAGAGGGCTCCGGTGATGCTTACAGCCCGGGTTGGTTCGAAATCCCATTGGCCTTCGGTAGCGCGGTGTCATTGGTAGCCAGCGCGCAAATATCTCTACCCACACCCGAAGAAATCAGGGATTTTATCGCCGCTCGTGTCCACGCACTCGAAGCCGCCACGACCCGCGCTGGGGTCAACCTCACCGACAATTTCACCCGGCAGTTGGTTCGTTCAACCCAGGCGTACGTGGTCCAGCGGGACGATACCCGTTCGATCATCGCCGGCTATCCTTGGTTTCTGGACTGGGGTCGGGATTCCTTGATCGCGGCGCGCGGTCTCCTGGCCGCCGGTATGCAGTCCGAGGTCCAGGATCTGTTAATCACGTTCGGTCGATTTGAACAGAACGGCACCTTGCCGAACTCGATCCACGGTGAAGATGCCTCGAACCGCGATACCACCGATGCGCCACTTTGGTACGGCATCGTTTGCGAAGAACTCGCCGCCCGCGAATCCCCCGCGACCCCAGCCGCCGCGGCCTTATACCAGACATCAGTGGATCCCGCCGGGCGCAGCATTGCCAACGTCCTACGTTCGATTGCCTGTGGGTATCTCGCCGGCACGCCCAATGGCATCCAGGTCGATCACCCGTCCGGTCTGGTCTGGAGTCCGTCCCATTTTACCTGGATGGACACCAATCATCCGGCAAGCACCCCGCGGGAAGGCTATCCGGTCGAGATTCAGGTATTGTGGATTCGACTCTTGCGGCAACTGGCCCAACTGGGGGTTGAGCGCTGGGAGGTTCGAGGCGAAGCGTGGGCGGACTTGGCCCAACGGGCTGAAGAAAGTTTTCACCGCTATTTTTGGCTGGAAGACTGCGGTTGGTACGCCGACGTACTCCTCGCGGGCAGCGGGTCCTCAGCGCGGACGGCACCGCCCAGCAATGCCCTGCGAAGCAACTGTCTCCTGGTCATCGCCCTTGATCTGAACCGACACCCGGACTTTTCGGCTCGGGCTCGAAGAATGGTCGCCGCCGCCGCCCAATATTTGGTCGTTCCGGGTGCACTGCGATCGCTGGCCCCGTTACCGGTCACTCCTCCCCTCCCGGTTTATGCGAACTTCGGCGGTTTGCTCAATGATCCCAATCATCCCTACTGGCCCCGCTACGAAGGAAACGAAGACACCCGACGCAAACCGGCCTATCACAACGGCACCGCCTGGACTTGGACGTTTCCCGCATTCTGTGAAGCGCTGGCCAAAACGTATCCCCACGATGCGCCTGCTCGGGCCGCCGCCCAATCCTACTTGAGCAGCGTTGACCATTTATTGGCGCTCGAGTGCCTGGGTCACCTGCCAGAAATCACCGATGGCGATGCTCCGCACACCCCGCGTGGCTGCGATGCCCAGGCCTGGGGCATCACGGAGGTCCTGCGCGTCTGGCGGTGGCTCCAAACTCCGGAAACCATCCCGGCGCACCCACCAGCACCCGAAGACCTACCTTGAACCCAAAATCGGGAGTTGAACCACCGGGACACAGAGGAACAGAGCGGGAAAGACCAGAGAAAGGGGCCTGACTTGAATTCTCCGAAGGCAGCCTCCTGCGAGTGAGTCTTTTTCGGGGCCTTCTCGTTCGTAGTTCGTCGGAACTCTGTGTCTCGGTGCCTCGGTAGTCAGTTTCAACTGCGGTTTCCAGGTTGAACCGGCGACCTCGCCCGCGCGCCGCAAGAAGGAACGTCGCTCGCGCTTAGGCTCCCGCTTCCGGAATTTCCAGTCTCCTTAGAGCCGCTTCCCGTTCCACCAAGGTCGGATGGGAATAATGCCAGGCACTAAACCAGGGATGCGGCGTCAAATTGGAAAGGTTCTTCTCACTCAACTTCCGCAAGGCACCTATCAACGGTGCCGGGCTCTTCATGGTTCGAGTGGCAAACGCGTCCGCCTCAAATTCATGAACCCGAGACCACCAATTCGAGAGCGGCGAAACCCAGAAAGAAACCGCCCCACTGATCAATCCGAACAATAGCAACGCCGGCGCCAAACCGGACTCCGGACGAAACCCAAACGCCCCGGCGAACCAGGTCTGTTCGGCCAACCAGGCAATGACCCAGAACAAACCCAGGGTCAGCAAAGCCGACCAGAGTAACCGTTTTGGAATGTGTCCGCGCTTGTAATGTCCCACCTCGTGGGCCAGGACCGCTTCCAATTCCACTTCGGGCAACTGCGCGATCAAGGTGTCGAAGAGAACGATTTTTCGGAAACGGCCAAAGCCCGTGAAGAACGCGTTAGAATGACGGGACCGTTTACTGCCATCCATGACCAGCAAGGTTCGCGCGGAAAACCCCGTTCTTTCCCCCAACGCCAGCAATCGTTGTCGTAAACTGCCCTCCGGCAAGGGGGTCAATTTGTTAAATAGCGGCAGGATCAAGACGGGCGCCACCACGAGCATGAGCAGCTGAAAGCCCATAAATACGGCCCAAGCCCAGAGCCACCAGCGCGGCCCCATCCAACCCACCAACTTTAGAATTAAGATCAACAGCGGAAGTCCGAAAACCGCCGCGAGCATCAGACCCTTGAAGCGATCGCCCCACCAAATACCGGCCGTCGTGGTGTTGAAGCCAAAGCGGTCCTCCAACCGAAACTGCGCCCACCATTCAAATGGCAACGACGGCAGTGAGAACGCTATTCCCACCGTAAACATCCAGGCGGCCTCAATCCAGGCCGAGGTGCCAAAGGCCGACCGAAACGCCTCAAAACTAGCCGGCAACACCCCGGAAAAAAGGACTAACAACAAAACGGCCGTCTCCGCGATGTCATTGATCTGCCCAAATTTAGATTTGGCGAGGGTGTAGTCGACCGACTTGGCATAGGTGGGCAGATCCACGGTTTCCCGAAACGCTAACGGAACTGCCTTCGCCTGGGCTCGCACGGACTGACGGTTGAGCCACCCCAGAACGGCATCAGCCAGAAGCCGCGCCCCAATCAGGCCAACCGCCACAGTCGGAATGAATTCAGCAGGTTCCATGGGCGTCAGCAAATCAGGAAACCGAATGCAGTCGGGCAGTTTTGTAGTGTTTTGGTTGTAACCCGAACGGGCGAAAGCGCATCACAGAAGAGTAAGTCGCAATCGTCGACGCCGACAGCATCAATCCGTCGACCGGCCTCAGGTCATCCTGTTTTCCTTTAAATGGCAAATTGCACGTATGCGTATTAACGATAGCCTCAGCCAGCAAACCACATGAAGTCTCTGATTCTGATCTTCGTCGCGGCCGGTCTGGCCGGCGGGGGCTGGTATTATTGGAAGCAGCAGCAAGCGGCGACCGTCGCCGCGGCCGCCGCCAATGCCCGCCCGACCACTGCCACCCTGCAAAAACGCGATATTCGCTTTGCGGTCAGTGCCGCCGGCGAGATCACGCCCTCCGAACAAGTCAGTGTCCGACCCGAAGTGAACGGAAAGATTCTGGTGCTGGCCGTGGATCTCGGCGATGAGGTAAAAAAAGACGACCTGCTCTTCCAACTCGACGACAGCGACCTGAAAATTGAGAAGGAACAACGGGAAACTTCAATCGCCCGAGCCCGACTGAATCTGGATCAAGCGCGTCGTAATTTCGAACGTGCCCGGCAGTTGTTCGAAGAGAAACTGCTGCCCGGACAGGATTTTGAAACGGCGAAGACGGACTTCGATCTGGCCAAAAACAGCATCGATCAAGGCCAGAAGGAACTCGACTTCACCAACGATCGACTCAAGCGGACCCGCGTCACCGCCCCCTTTGATTGCACGGTGCTCACTCGTCCGGTCTCGGTCGGACAAGCCGTCAGTGGTTCCGGTGGCTTCAACTCCGGCACCGAAGTTCTCACCATCGCCAATCTGAACGACCTGGTCATTAACGCCCATATTAACCAGGCGGACGTTGGTCGGCTTAAAGTCGGCCAAGAAGTCGATGTCACCGTCGAAGCCGTCCCCGGCCTGAAAGTGGTCGGCAAGGTCGAGCGGATCGCCCCCCAGGCCATGATCAAAAACAACATCAAGGGGTTCCCCGCCCGGATCTTGCTCAAGGACGTGGATAAACGAGTTAAGCCCGGTATGACCGCCAATATCTCCATTCCCGTCGCCAGCGCCGATGAAGTCGTGGCGGCTCCCCTGGCTGCGGTCTTCACCGAGTTCAATCAGCAAACCCGCCAAGTAGAGCGGTTTGCCTGGGTGAAAAATGGTGAAGACTGGGTTCGCCAACCTATCAATATCGGGGTCAGCGACTACTTCTTCGCCGAAATCACCTCCGGACTTCAGGCCGGCGATGTGGTTTCCTTGGAGGACAAATCCAAGGTGGCCGCGGCCAAGGCCGCCGCTTCCGGTGCGACCCCGGCAGTTCGTCCGGCCGGAAGTTCCACGACGTCCAGCAGCCCACGGACGACCGGTGGGGCTACCCGTACCGTGACCGCCGCCACCCGTTAATCGGTCTCAACGGCTCGAACTTCACCCCGACTTCCCGTGGCGCTCCTCGAACTACGAAACGTCAGCAAAATTTATCAACTCGGCGGGGAGGAAATCCGTGCCCTTGATGACGTTTCCCTCGACATCGGCGGCGGTGAATTTGTCTCCATCATCGGACCGTCGGGCAGTGGCAAATCCACCTTGATGCACATTCTCGGATGCCTCGACACCCCGTCCCACGGCACCGTCACCTTGGATGGCACCGAGGTGCAACGCGCCTCGGCCCGCGAATTAGCCCACATGCGGAACCGGAAGATCGGCTTCGTGTTTCAGTTCTTCAACCTCCTGCCCAAACTGAACGTGGTGCAGAACGTCGAACTGCCCATGATTTACGCCGGTGTCAGCAGTAGCGAACGCCGACGTCGGGCCGAACAAGCCTTGGATCTGGTGGAAATGAGCCACCGGCTGAAGAATCGGCCCTCCCAACTTTCGGGCGGACAACAGCAGCGCGTGGCCATCGCCCGGGCCCTGGTCAATGATCCGAAAATAGTCTTCGCGGATGAGCCGACCGGTAATTTGGACACCCACACTGGCGAAATAATCCTCACGCTTTTCCGCAAACTCAGTCAGGAGGGCCGCACCATTATCATCGTCACCCACAATCCCGAGATTGCCGCGGTAACCCCCCGCCGAATCGAGATTCGGAACGGTAAAGTGGCCGAAAAGGTCGATGAACGCCTGGCGGGACTCATCCGCCCCGGGGCCATCGCGGCGCCGGCGGTAGCCACCGCGGCCTGACCTTTCCCAGACATGTCTCTCTGGAACGCCATCGCCGTCGGCCTTAAGGAAATTTGGGCCCATAAGTTCCGGAGTGTGCTGACCATGCTCGGCATCATTCTGGGTGTATCCTCGTTGGTCGCGATGAACGCCCTAGTTCAGGGCATGGAAAATGGAGCTCGCGAATCCCTGGTCGCCGTCGGTGGACTGGCCAAAGTCCGAGTCGAAGCCCAACCCGTCCCCGTCGAACAACGCCACATGCGTGACCTGGCTGTCGGTGTCACCATGAACGACGTTCGAGCCCTAAAGAATTCGGCGCCCGAGGCGGCTTTGATCTCCCCCGAAATGCGGCTCGACGGGTACAACCCCACCCTGGCCGCCAATGGAAAGACGTATCGGACCTGGATGACCGCGGGCGTCTGGCCCGTACAAGCCGAGCTGATGGAACATAAGATCGCCCACGGCCGGATGTTCACCGACATGGATGACGAGTTTGCCCGCAATGTCGTCGTGATCGGCACCGGGATTCGCGACGAACTCTTTGGCAAACCGGAAGATACCGGGGAACCGGTCATCCCCATCGGCCAGACCCTGACCGTTAATGGCTATCCTTTCACGATCATCGGAATGTTCGAGCACTACGAAAGCGAACAGGATCGCAAGACTCGAGAACTCCAGGAGAAGGAGAAGGCGGCTCAATTGGCGGCACAATTGGCTTCGGGTTCAACGAATCAACCGTCCGGACCCCAACGTAGCCGAGGTTGGGGCGGCGGACGGCGCGGTGGAAGCTTCGCCTTTTGGATCAAGAACAACACCGTCTACATGCCGCTGAACACAATGTGGATGAAGATGAAGTCTGGTCAGAGCAACGCCCCAGCGGTTCCCACCCTCAACAGCATCGAAATCCGCGTAGCCGACCCCCTGCGCATCAACGAGGCCCTGACCCAGATTCGCAACGTCTTGATGGTTAACCACCGGGGTATTGAGGATTTTTCGTTCCGGACGCAGGAAGACTGGGCCGACCAGATCAACACCTTTATCGGAAGCGCCCGGATGAGTGGCGGATTGATTGCCGGAATCAGCCTTCTCGTCGGCGGGATTGGTATCATGAACATCATGCTCGCCAGCATCAGTGAACGCATCCGCGAGATCGGCATCCGCAAAGCGGTCGGCGCCGGCGATGTTGAAGTGTTCGTTCAAATCATCATCGAAAGCACGGTGATCGCCGTGATCGGGGGAGTCGTCGGACTCGGCACTAGTTTTGCCCTGATCCAACTTATTAGCAGCGTGACCCCGACCGATAACGCTCCGGTGGTGACGGCCGGATCGATGGCGATTGCCTTCGGTGCCAGCGTCACGATCGGCGTCTTGGCGGGCCTCATACCCGCGTTTCGGGCCGCCCGCATGAATGTGATCCAGGCTCTCCGTTACGATTGATGATTCTGCTCAACTCCATTTTGGTGGGTCTCAAGGAAATTTGGGCCCACAAGTCCCGGTCGCTTCTGACCATGCTTGGAATCATTCTGGGCGTCACCAGCCTGGTCGGCATGGCCGCCATCATCCAGGGGATGGAGAACGGCATGAAGGAAACGATGATCGCCATGGGCGGGGTCGATAAGGTCCTGGTCCGTAGCCAAGCGGTGCCGGCCTGGCAGGATCATTTGGCGGATTCCGCGCCCGGGCGAACGCTGGTCGACGTGATGGCGTTGAAAAACAGCGCCCCTCTCATTCGGCTGGTTTCCCCGGAAATGGAACTCAACAACGTGTCCATCAGTCGGGGCGAAAAGCGCACCGAGCCCAGCGAATGTGTCGGCGTCTGGCCGGCGGTGCTGGAAATGAACCTCCACACGGTGGCGCACGGACGCTTCTTCAATGAACTCGACGAAGAACAAGCCCGGCCCGTGTGCGTGATCGGGACCGGCATTCGCGATGAATTGTTTGGCCGACCGGATGAAATCGGTCGGGAGATTATTCCTTTGGGCGAACAGATCCTGATCGAGGATCAACCCTTCATCATCGTCGGCATGTTCCAAGAGTACATCGGCGAACAGGAAGCCAAGGAAAAGGCCCGTCAGAAAGAACTAAAGGACAAGCAGGAGCAGGTCGGACCCAAACGGTCACGGGGGTGGGGCCGCCGCGGCGGCTGGGCGTTTTGGCGCAAGAACATGACGGTCTACATGCCGCTCAACACCGCCTGGGTTCGTTTTCGTTCCGGAGGCACCGCCGGAAGCGGCATTCCCGACCCCCGCCTCACCGACATGGATCTGAAGGTGGCCGACTTCAGCCGGTTGGAAGATGCCCTCCAGCAGGCTCGAAATGTGATGTTATTAACCCACCAAGGCATCGAAGACTTCTCTTTCGAAACCCAGGAGAATCAGATCGAGAACATCAACAAGCAGATCAAGAACGCGCGGCTCAGCGGCGGAATTATCGCGGGCATCAGTCTCCTGGTGGGTGGGATTGGCATCATGAACATCATGCTGGCCAGCATCAATGAACGCGTCCGCGAGATCGGCATTTGCAAAGCCGTGGGCGCCACCAGTGCGAACATTTTCATCCAAATTCTCATCGAGAGCGCGGTCATTGCCGTTATCGGCGGCTTGATGGGCCTGGTCTTTTCGGAGTTGTTTGTGGAATTGCTGGGTGCCCTGTCGCCTTCCTCGAACTCGCCGGTCATCACCCGCAATGCGGAACTGATCGCGGTCGCTTTTAGTGCCGCCATTGGGGTCGCCGCCGGAATTCTACCCGCGATCAAAGCCGCCCGCTACAGCCCCATCGAGGCCCTCCGCTACGAGTGATCCCCTAAATGGGTAGCCTACGGGTTGACGATGAACCCAAAGCAAGAAGCCACGGGTGGGGAATTTCACGACGGCGACGCCGCGCCTGCCTTGCCGAAATTCATGTCCGGGATCATGCTAAAGTAATGAAAGAGATCGTTTTCACCGTGGAACCGTGTGTCGAGACGGGTGGATTCGTCGCGCGGTGGGATGACCCGTTGGGCGGCGGCATCACCACTCAAGGCGAAACCATCCGCGACCTGGAAGCCATGGTGGCTGACGCGGCTGGGGCATACTTTGACCCTGGCCAACTACCACCGCGCGCTCGGCTTCATTTCGTCGAAGATCCGATTTTGGTACTCTCGTGAAGTTCCCACGCGACGTGTCCGGAGCTGAGGCTGGCCGAGCCTTGCAACGTCTCGGTTACCAAGTTCGACGGCAGACGGGCCCCCATCTCATCCTACGCCGGGAAAATCGGACGGTGGTCGTGCCACAGCACAAGCCGCTCAAGCCTGGAACATTGCGGAGTATTCTCGAGCAGGCCGCTGTCAGCCTAGAAGAGTTCATAATTCATTTGTAAGTCCGTAGCGGGAGAGCAGCACAACGCGCCGGCGGGTGTGTTACCATCTCCGAGCCGTTTAAACCTTCGCCAGATGACCGATAAATCAACATAGTCTACGGCGTCCCTCCCTTGGAAGGGACGATTGCCACCTCCGACCCGGGTGATCTTGGCGATCATTCAGTCTACGAAACCTACTTCAAAGAGTTTCAATTCACTTTCGACAGCGGGCTGCAGACCGCCGGGTACGATGCGGAAACCGCGGGTAAAACTGCGCTTACCGACACTGATTCTGGCGGCATGTATTTCATGCCATTCCTGGTGGACCTCTCCGGCCTAAACAATACGAAGTCGATACACTTCGACCTCTACAGCATGGAGCTGGCGAGGAATTCCACGACCGATCTGGACGTCGACAAGTTCGCCCCGTTCAGCCACGACGCCGAAGGGTTTGGCGGTCGCACTCCCGAGTTCGCCCCAGTGCCCGATAGCGGCTCGAGCCTCGCCCTGATGGGAATAGGGTTGCTGGGATTAGCGGTCGGCGCCCGTCGACGAGCCTAAGACTCGCCGTAAAACACAGTCCGATTCCGGAAGGGGCCGAGCAATCGGCCCCTTTTTCTCCCTGACCGCTCGCGACCCTCGATAGATCCCCCACTTCCGAAGATGCTGGAGGACACCGATACGGGAAGACGGATTGACGGTAAACCGTATCACCCTAAGCTCTCCTCGGTGAAAACCACCATTGATATTCCGGAGCCGCTTTACAAACAGGTCAAAATCCGGGCCGTGGAACGGAATCTAACCCTAAAGCAAATCGTCCTCGATGCTCTGCAGCGGGAGTTGGAGCTCTCTCTCCCGAGTTCTGGAGTAGAAAGCGCCTCGTGGAAGCGTCGTCGATTATTGCCCGAATTTGAAACGGCGATGAAAGCAGGCGCGTTTCGCCCAGCGCCAAACGCGCGCGACGTCACCCACTTAATCTCTGAGGATCGCGATGCCCGCTGACCTACCATTTTTCGATACCTGCTATTTGGTTCGCCTCTATCTGGAGGATCCCGGATTTCAAGCCGTGCGCGAAGTCGCGGCCACGGGAAGGTCGGTCGCGGCTGCTTGGCACGCCCGAGCGGAATTTGTGGCCGCCCTCCATCGGATCTTCCGGGAACATCGGATGGAACAGAACGCATTTCTCGCGGCTTTGGAGCAGTTCAGGCGCGACAGTGAAGAGGAACTTTTCCATTGGCTACCGCTCACCGACGGCATTCAAAACAGGTTGGAAGAAGTTTTCCGGAGGACGCCCGTATCGGTGTTCCTTCGAGGCGCCGATGCCCTCCATCTGGCCTGCGCCGCCGAGAATGGATTCAAGAAAGTGTATTCGAACGACCGACATCTTCTCGCTGCGGCCCCACTCTTTGGCCTTCAAGGAGTTAATGTCATTGGCTTGAACCAGGCCGCCTGAATAATCAGGAAGTCGGTTCACTTCGACCTCGACAGCTCGGAGCTGGCGAGGAATTCCACGACCGATCTGGACGTCAATAAGTTCGCCCCGTTCAGCCACGACGCCGAAGGGTTTGGCGGTCGCACTCCCGAGTTCGCCCCGGTGCCCGATAGCAGAGATTTCTTCGGGGATCCTTGTTTGACAGTGCCGCAGCGATTTCTTGAGGAGAATCGACCTGTTGACTGCCAATATGTCCAAGTA
>Ga0105044_10008749_pt1 | contig 13884 bp, 8 predicted proteins | sample MAT01_FD_78092 | JGI IMG/M metagenome (GOLD analysis project Ga0105044, IMG submission 78092) | Freshwater microbial communities from Lake Fryxell liftoff mats and glacier meltwater in Antarctica - MAT-01 | ecosystem: Environmental > Aquatic > Freshwater > Ice > Liftoff microbial mat | place...
CATCGTCGCGGCCTCGGAGATCGGCGTGCGGATGTTTTTGCAAAATGAAAAAGGCGAGTTCGACGACCGCACCGTGGCGTGGGGGCTGGCTGGCGTGAAGAGCTGCAAGAGCGTCAGCCTCGCCGATGCCGACGGCGACGGGGCCAGCGATCTCCTGCTCGACGGAGCGCTCTATGTGCAAAAAGGCGGGCGCTTGGAAGCGAGCGACATGATCCCCAAACAGTCCGCGGTCCTCAGCGCCGCATTTGTCGAACTCAACGGCGACGGCAAACCCGATGTCGTCATCAGCCGCGAGAACGGCGGGCTCGCCGCGTTCGTCAATGACGGCAAGGCTTTCACCGATGCCACCGCGAAACTGGGCTTCGACAAAAAGGAAAACGGCGCGGGCGCGACCGGCTATTTCGAGGCAGGCGACTGGAACGCAGATGGCCGCACCGACCTGATCCATCTCACCGGCGCGGGGCTGCTCCTGCTCAACGGCGAAAAGGGTTTCACCGCGACGGCGATCGGCCAGGAGGGCGAACGGTATGAGTTCGGCGCGGCGGCGATGGCGCCCATTGTCGATCCGGCGAAAAGCGCCGCTTTCATCCCGATGGCGGATGGCAAAAAGCTCATCGAGCGTGACGCGGACGGCCTGCGCGACATCACCCGTTACGGCAACGAAATCCAGGACGACATCCCCGGCATGCTCGGGGCGCTCGCCGAAGACCTCAACGCCGACGGCACGCTCGACATCTACGCCACGACGAAAGCCTCCGGCACGCCGAGCTTCTTCGTGATGAACCGCGGCTACGGCTCCTTCATGGTGCCAGGCAAATACACGTCGGAAAAAACCTTCCCTCCAGAGGTTTTCAATCAGCCCGCGTCCGGCCTCGCCGCGGGCGATGCCACCGGCGACGGCGCGAACGACCTGCTCGTCGGCGCGCGCGACGGCACGCTCTCACTGCTCGTGAATGAAATCCTCACCGACCGCCCCGCAGCACCCGACGTGAGCACCGCGCTCGATGAGCGCAAGCAGATCGCCGCCCGCCTCGTCACCGTCCGCCTCGCAGGAAAAGCGGGCGTCGTCGGCGCGAGCGTGAAACTCACCGACGCCGAAGGCCGTCTCATCGCCGCGCGCCAGGTCGGCGGCAATATCGGCGTCGGCTGCGCCGGCCCGCATCAGTTCAGCTTCGCCGCCCGCGAGCCCGGCCGGCACACCGTCGAGCTCACCCTGCCCGGCGGCCGCAAAGTCACCGCGCCCGTGGACCTCTCCGCCGCGCAACCGCGCCACCAGACGCTGACGCTCACCACCGACGTGGCGAAATGATTTCCGTGCTCCTCCCGCCCGTCGATCTCGCCGTCGTGCCGATTTTCGTCAATGCGGGCGCGGCGCTGCTGCCCGCGATCATCGCCGGCCTCGCGAGCGTCTTCGCGCTGATCTTCAAACCGCGCGAACTCTTCGCGCTTTTCCGCCGCAAGCCGCAGGTGCGCCTTCGTGGGTTCCGCGTCGAAATAATGTCTTTTCTACCCGAACAATTCGCTCCGCCGTCTGCTCCGGGTGCCATGAAACGTCCGCCTCCCACGCTCTGCGTTCCTCCTGCGTCCTGCTTGGCGACGCCGGATTCCGCAGGTTGGAAGCCCGCTGGCCGCACCGGCGGGATGCCTGGGTTCCGCGGGCTCGCCCTGCTTGCGACTTGGGCCGCCCTCCTGGACGCGAGCGTGAGCTTCGCAGCGCCGCGTCACGTCTATCTCACCTGGCAGGGCGATACCTCGACGACGATGACGGTGAACTTTCAAACGCTGACGCCGGCGGAAGAGCCAGCCGTCTTCTTCCGCAAGGTTTTGGCCGACGGTGCGGGCGACAATTCGCGCGTCACGGCGCGCAGTCATCAGATTCCCGGACTGCCGGACGGTCGCTGGATTCACGTCGCGGAGCTGAAGGGTCTCGAACCCGGCGCGACCTATCACTTCACCGCGGGCGATCACGGGAATGGCTTTTGCGCGGAACAGAAATTCCAGACGATTCCCGCCGGCAATGAGCCGCTGCGCTTTGTGAACGGCGGCGACATGGGCACCGCGCACGTCGTCGAAACACTGCTCGCGGAAGCGGCGAAACGCCGTCCGGAAGCGGAGAAAGTTTTCGCCACGATCCCAAAGAAAATCTCCGTTCCGAAACCGCCGCTCTCTCCACCCGACAAAGACCTATGAAAATGCTCCGCCCGTTTTTTTCTGCCGCCCTATGGCTCTGCTCCGCCGTCACGATCCGGGCCGATGTCGTTTTCCCCGCGGACTCCGGCTTTGTGAATGTGAAAGAGCGCTACGGCGCGCGGGGCGACGGGATGACGGACGACACTGCGGCGTTTCAAAAGGCGGCGGTGGAAAAGGCACAGAACCTTTACCTGCCGGCGGGCACGTATCTCGTGAGCGACACGCTGCTTTTTTTGCCGAAGCGCTGGGTGCTCCAAGGGCAGGATCGTGAGAAGACGATCCTGCGGCTGAAGGATGGCGCGCCCGGTTTTGAGGACGTGGCGAAGCCGAAGCCGTTCGTTTCGTTCTTCGCACCGTTCATGGAAAAGAAAGCGAGCACGGGGCAGGCGTTTCGGAATTCGCTCTACAATCTGACCATTGAAGTGGGCGCGAACAATCCGGGCGCGGTGGCGCTGAACTACCTCAACAACAATCAAGGCACGGTCGAGGGCGTGACCATCCGCTCGCGCGATCCGCAGCGGCGCGGCAAGGCCGGGCTCGGGCTGGTCTGCAATTGGCCGGGGCCGGCGCTGATCAAGAACGTGCGGGTCGAGGGCTTCGACTTCGGCGTCTGGAGCACGATCGGGCAATACAGCATGGCGATTGAGCACCTCGATCTGGAGGGTCAGCGGGAGGCGGGCATCTGGAATGGATCGCAGCCGCTCTCGATCCGCGGCCTGCGGAGTAAGAACACGGTGCCGGCGATCAAGAACACGAACTGGGGCTCGCTCGTCGTTTTGATCGACAGTGAACTGACCGGCGGCGCAGCGGGCTTGGCGGCGATTGAGAATGGCGATGCATCGAAAGAGGGGGAGAACGGTCCGGGCTTGTTTGTGCGGAACCTCAAGACGCAGGGATACAAATTCGCCATCGCCAGCAAGACGGCGGAGAAGACCGCGGAGGTGCCGGGGCCGGTGGTCGAGGAGTTTGTCTCGCACGAAGTCCGCGCGCTCGGGACAGCGCCGAAGAAATCGCTCAATCTGCCGATCGAGGAGACGCCCACGGTGCCGAACGATCCGCCCGCCCAGTGGGTGAGCGTGACGAAGTTTCCGCCGCGCGAGTTTGAGGCGGTGGAGAAAGAGAAGTCGGTGAAGAAGAGGGACTGGAGCCCGGCCATTCAGCAGGCCATCGATTCGGGCGGGACGACGGTCTATTTTCCCAAGCTCGAGAAGGAGCAATACGAGATGCACGACACGGTGGTGGTGCGCGGGAAGGTGCGGCGGATCATCGGTATGGAAAACGGGATCGTGGCCGGCGCGGGCTTTGCGGGAACGGAGAAGGCGGTGTTCCGGTTTGCGGACGGCGCGTCGCCGGTCGTGGTGTTCGAGCGCTTCAACAACACCTACGGCAACAAGGCGAAATACTTTTTCGAGCAGGCGACAACACGCACCCTCGTGCTCAAAAACCTGGGCTACAGCGGCTACCGCAACACGAAGCCGGGCGGCAAACTCTTCCTCGATGACGTGGTCGGCGACCAGTGGGATTTTGACCGGCAAAAGGTGTGGGCGCGCCAACTCAACCCGGAGGCGAAAGGCGAGGGCGCGGAGTCCTTCAACATCCGCAACCGCGGGGGCGACCTCTGGATTCTGAACCTCAAAACCGAGGGGCCGAAAACCGCCGTCGAGACGAGCGCCGGAGGGCGCACCGAAGTGCTCGGCGGCTATCTCTACCCGAGCCGCGGCGCGGACAAAGACGCAGCGGCCTTCGAGGTGAAGGACGGAAAACTCTCCGCGAGTTACACGAACCAGCACGGAATCTTCGAGCCTCAGGTGCGCGTGACTTCCGGCGGAAAGGCAGGCCACGCCGGGCGCGCGGACGTGCCGCCGCGCAAATACGCGACGAAGGTGCCGCTCATCACCGCCGAGTGAGAGCTTGCATCTCCACCCGACCGGGCTGCATTCCGCGCCGTGAGTTTTTTGAATACCACACCTCCATGCCAACGAAAATCGCCTCCTTCCTTTTCAGCGCTGCGCTCCTTTCCGCTGCCGCCGTGTCGGCTGAACCCGCCACGCCCGGTCCGGGTTTGCATCACTACTATCTTGTGCCGCGCGCGGTGCCGCCGCAGACGCTGAAGGTCGATGTCTGCGTGTATGGCGGCACGCCGGGCGGCGTGGGCGCGGCGGTGCAGGCGCGGCGCATGGGGAAGACGGCGGCGCTCGCGGTGTTTCGCCGGCACGTCGGAGGCATGACTTCCGGCGGCCTCACCTCGATGGATCTCGGGCGCGCTAAGTCGATCGGCGGGCTCGCGGCAGAGTTCCTCGCGAAGACGCCAGGAGCGCTCCAAACGAAGCTCGGCGGCGCGTTTCGACCGACGCAGGCGGAGGGGGTTTTCCGTGCATTGCTGGCGGAGGCGGAGGTGCCGGTGTTCTACGAGCATCGGCTCGCGGAGGTGAAGAAGGAGGGCAACCGCATCACCGCGCTGACCTTTGAAAATGGGAACACCATCGAGGCGAAGATGTTCGTGGACGCGACGTATGAGGGCGACCTCTTCGCGCGCGCCGGTGTGAAATATCACGTCGGTCGCGAGGACAACTCGGCCTACGGCGAGACGTCCAACGGCTTCTTCCTGGCCGAGGCGCATCACTTCCGTTTTCCCGTCGATCCCTACCGCACGCCGGGCGACGCGCGGAGCGGCCTGCTGCCCGGCATCACCGGCGGAGCGATCCCCGCGCGGGGCACCGGCGACAAGCTGGTGCAGGCTTACAATTTCCGCATGTGGGCCGTGCCTGCCGCCGACGGGCTGCCGTGGCCGAAGCCCGCGGGCTACGACCGAGCCGATTTCGCGCTGCTCGAGCGTTACCTCACGACCGTGCCCGCCGGGTTCGAGTGGGATTTCACCTACAAGCACGGGCCGGTGAAGCTCAACGTCGGCGACTGCAATAACGCCGGGCCGTTCTCGACCGATTACGTCGGCGGCAGCCATGCGTGGCCCGAGGCGGATCACGAAACGCGCGAGCGCATTTTCCAAGCGCATGTCACGTATCAGCAGGGGCTCATGTGGTTTCTCGCGAATGATCCCGCGGTGCCGGAAAAGGTGCGCGTCTTTACGCAGCGGTTCGGGTTGCCGAAGGATGAGTTCACCGAGACCGCGGGCTGGCCGCACGAGCTCTACGTGCGCGAGGGGCGGCGGATGATTTCCGACTTCGTGATGACGGAGCATCACTGCCTGCGAAAGGCGCAGGTGGAGGATTCCGTGGGTCTCGCGAGTTACCAGATGGATTCGCACAACACTTCGCGCCGCGTCGTGGACGGCGTCGTGCGGGCGGAGGGAAACGTCGAGGTGGGGACGCCGGGGCCGTATCCTGTGAGCTACCGCGCGATCGTCCCGCGCGAAGCGGAGTGCGCGAACCTGCTCGTGCCGGTCTGCCTTTCCTCCACGCACATCGCCTACGGCTCCATCCGCATGGAACCCGTGTTTATGCTGCTCGGGCAATCCGCCGCCACCGCCGCCGCGCTCGCGATCGACGGCGGCACGAGCGTGCAAAAAGTCGATTACCCCGCGCTCCGCTCACGCCTCCTCGCGGATGGACAAAAGCTCGACTGGCCGCTCACCTCCGGTGCGGGCAAGCCGTAACTCACCTCCGATGCGAACTGGAATTCTTATCTTCCTGCTGGCGGTTCCCTGGCTCTTGCGCGCGGAGGAATGCGACACGCTGGTCTATGGCGGGACGCCGGCCGGCATCGCGGCGGCGCTCGCCGCGGCCAGCGATGGCGACCGCGTGCTGCTCGTGCAGGCGGAGGCCGGGCGCGTTGGCGGGCTGGTCACGAACGGGCTGTCTTCGACGGATTTTCGCACCTTCGAGTCGCTGACCGGCGCGTTCCAGGATTTCGCCGATCGCGTGCTGACGCGCTACCGCGAGGAGTTGGGCGGGGCGGCGGAGAAGGCGTGTTTCCGAGGCACCCAGGCGGAGCCGAAAGTGAATCTCCGCGTGTTTGAAGAGATGCTCGCGGAGCAGCCGCGCATCACGCTCCACCGCGGCTGGGCACTGGATGCGGTGAAACGGCGGACGCCGGATGCGGCGGGAATGTTTGCGCTGGAGGAGGCGCGGTTTGTCGATGCCAGCGGTGCGCCGCATGCGGTTTCGGCGCGCGTCTTTATCGACGCCACGTATGAGGGCGATCTGCTGGCGGCGTCTGGCGAGGAATACGCTGTCGGCCGCGAAGGGCGCGAGGTTCACGACGAGCCGCGCGCCCCGGTGAGCGGGGACGGCCAGCTCCAGGCTTACAATTTCCGCCTGATGATGACGAAGGAAGCGGCCAATCGCCTCCCCGTGCAGAAGCCCGCGGGCTACGATCGCGAAGAGTTCGCGGGCGTCGTGCCGCTCCTCGCCGATGGCCGGATCAAGGCCGTCTTCGGCTACACGCCGCCGCATATTTTCAAAGCGCAAACCCCGCCGCTGCCGCACGGAAAATGGGACATCAACGACGTCTCGCACAGTCTCGTGCGCCTCTCCCTGCCGGGCGAAAATCTCGCCTGGCCCGATGGCCAGGCGGGGGCGCGGGCGTTCTCGCGGAGCGCTCTGGCCGAGGCGCGCCGGGCGATCTTCGCCGCGCATCTCCGCTGGAATGTGGGCCTGCTTTATTTCCTGCAAAACGACGACGCGGTTCCGGCGAAGTTTCGCGAGGAAACGAGCCAGTGGGGCTGGTGCAAAGACGAGTTCGTGGAAAGCGGCGGGTTGCCCGAACAGCTCTACGTCCGCGAAGCGCGCCGCATGAAGGGCGCGTATATTTTCACCGAGAAAGACACCGACTATGCGCCGGACGATGCGCGCGCCGTGCTTCGGCGCGACGCCATCGCGATCTGTGACTACGGGCCAAACTGCCACGGGACCGGGCACGAAGGGCCGCGCTTCGGCGGCAAGCACACCGGCGAACTCTACAAGCCGGTTGCCGCCTACCAGATTCCTTACGGCGTGCTGGTGCCGCGGCGGGCGACGAATCTGCTCGTGCCCGGCGCGATGAGCGCATCGCACGTCGGTTTCTGCGCGCTGCGTTTCGAGCCGGCGTGGATGTCGCTCGGACAGGCGGCCGGCCATGCCGCGCATCAGTCGCACAGCGCCGGCCTCCCGGTGCAGCGCGTCTCCGTGCCCGCGCTCCAGGCGCGCCTCCACGCGGCGGGTGCCGCGACGCTCTACGTCAGCGACGTGGCGCGCTCCTCGCCGGATTTCGCCGCGCTCCAATGGTGGGGCACGGCGGGCGGCCTGCACGGCCTCGCGCCGCCCCCGGCCAAGCTGGGCGAGCGCGGCGCGCTGATCGTGGGGCAATACTTCCACGCGTTCCCCGGCCATGCGGCGGAGTTGGAGAAACCGCTCGACGCCGCGCTGGCGGGGCGGTGGCGTGCGCTCGCGGGCGCGCTGGGAATCGCGCCCGACAAGCTGGCCGCAGCCGGCGGGCAATCCACGCGCGGAGAGTTCATCCGCGCCGCCTGGTCCGCCAGAAAGCAGCGTTAAGCCGTTTTGAAAAAATGAACGCAGCCTTGTCTCCATGATGGCCATTTCAACAGCCTCCAAACCGCATCCTCAGCCTCATCCCATGATCATTCGACTCTGCCTATCCGCCGCCGCCTTCGCGCTCACGCTCACGCTCACCTCCGCAATGGCCGCGCCGGAGAATCGGCTCCGCAACGGCTCTTTCGAGGGCGGCACGCTCTACTGGCATCAGATCGATCCGAAACACGACACGCTCGTGCGCGACGCCGCAGTCGGCGAATTCAGTCTGCGCATCGCCAAGGGCAATGTGATGAGCGCGCCTTTCGTCGCCGAGCACGGGCAGCCGATGACGGTGTCCTTTTTCGTGAAAGGCGAGCAGCCGGGCCGCGTGGGCGTGCAGATGCCGCCGAGCGCGCGCGAGCCTGGGACGAAAGCGAAGCGGCTGTGGATGCGCGAGGCTGAGCAGGGCGCGGAGATTGGCACGGAGTGGCAGCGCGTGTCCTTCACCTGGCTGGCGGATGTGCCGCAGGATGGCTTCTGGCCAAACCCGCACTACCTCGTGCAGATCGGCGGCCAGGATAAACCGATCCTCATCGACGGCGTGACCGTGACGGTCGGCAGGGAAGGCACGCCGGCCTACGTGCCGCGGCGCGAGATCGAGGTCGTGGCGGAGTGTGTGAATTTGCCAGGCTGGGACGGTGCGGCGGGAAATGCTTTCGACAAAGGCGCGACGGCGCAGATGGTCGCGCACGTCGCGAATTCCGGCGCGCAGCCGCGCGAGGTGACGGTGCGCTGGCAGCTCACGGACTACGAGGGCGAGCTTGCCGTCGCACCGCCCGTGGACAAAAAGGTGACGATCCCCGCGGGCAAGACGCTGAGCGCGCCGACGCCGCTCCCGCTCACGCGCCAGGGCTTTGTCTTCGCCCGTCTCTCCGTGCTGGATGAAAATGGCGCGGTCATCGACAAGTCGGATTTCCCGCTGACCTCGATCCCGTATCCGAAAGCTGCGACGAAGCCGGATTTCCGGGAGCGGTTCGGCGGCTCGTTCGCCGGCGGCTTGCAGATGCTGCAAAAATATCAGCGCCTCGGCTTTGGCTGGACCCGCTGGTATCCGGAAACGAAGTGGCACAATTTTCAAAAGGAGGCCGGTGCGCCGTTCTTTTGGCATGAGGAAAAGTTTGCGCTCGCCGCGCAGCACGGCGTCTCGCAGCACGTCGTGCTTTACGGCTGGCCGAAGGGGCTGATGGACAAGGAGCACAGCGGCCAGCCGCTGCCGCTGGACATGAAGTGGCCGGCCGACGATGCGCGTTGGGACGACCTGAAAATCGAGACGGCGTGGGACAAATACGTGCGCGCGGCAGTCACGCATTTCAAAGGCAAGTCGGTGGTCTTCGAAATCTCGAATGAGCCGGAATTCGACAAGTGGGAGAAGTTTTACCCCGAATACGCGAAGTTCACGATCCGCACGGCGAAGCTCATCCGCGCGACCGATCCGGCGGCGAAGATCATGGTCAACAACGTCTATGGCGTCCCCAGCGCGGTGAATGCCGCTTTCTTCAAAGCGGGCGGGCTGAAGTTCATCGATATCGTCTCCTGGCACGACTACCACGGCGGCTGGCTGACCGACGCGCAGGGGATCAAGCGCATGAAGCAGAACATGGATGAGGCGGGCGGGAAGCACGTCGAGCTGTGGTTCAACGAAGGCTGGGCCTACACGAACACCGCGGTCGATGAACCCCTCGCCTGCACGAATCTCACCGCCGCACAGAGCACGAATGCGCACGCCGACAGCGTCGCGGAGATGACCGTGGCCGGGCAGGAAAAGACGATCCTCTTTCACACCGGCTACGAGACGCATGGGCAGAGCTTTTGGGACTACAGCGGGCCGGGCCAGATGCTCTGGGATTGGTATGGCTACCCGCTCCCGCTGGTCGCGATGTGGAACGTGCTGAACCATCACATCGGCATCAGCGACGAGGTCGGTTTTGTGCGCCCGCCGGGCGCGAATTTCACGATCTTCCAGGACGTGCGAAACGGGCGCGGCGTGATGATCGCCTACGCGGATCGCGAGTCGAAGCAGGATGTGGCCGTGCATCTGCCCCTGCCGGGATTGCAGGCGGAAGACATCATGGGCAATCCGCTGGTGATCCCGAGCGAGATCTTCGGCGGGCCGGGCGGAAAGGGCGGGAGCACCGTCACGCTCAGCAAGACCGGCCGGCCGGTCGTTCTCTACGCGTCCAACAAAACGCCGGGAAAAACGTTTCTCACCGCGCTTGAGCCGCTCGACCGCAAGAACGCGAGCTTCGTCAGCGTCGCGTCTGGAGCCGCGCCGAGTTTCCGGCTGCCGCCGGCGTGGGAGGGAAAGGCGAAGGGCGAGAGCGAAGGGAGCGTGGCGATGGCCGGCGGCAAGCCGGTGTGGAAGCTGGAGCAGCTCTGGCCCGCCGATTGGAAAAAGCGCGAGAACTTTCGCCCGATGACGTGGACCGGAACCGACTGGAACGTGAAAGAGGGTGGCTTTGGCGGACAGCCCGGCGCTGCGCTCAAAGACGGCGTGCTGAGCTTTGGCACGCGCGCACCGCACGGGCCGGACAATGACCGGCACCTGCGCACCGCCGGGCTGACTTTCGTCGCGCCGCAGGCGGGCACGTTTGCGCTCCACGGCAACGCCGCGGCGAAAATGTGGGACAGCAAGAATAAGACGACCCTGCACCTGCTCAAGAAGACCGCCGCGGGCGTGGAGAAAGTGGGCGGAGTGACGGTCCCGCACGGAGGCGAAACTTCCCTCGAAGGGCAGAGCGTCGCGCTCGCCGCGGGCGAGGAACTGACGCTGCTCCCGCAGATCGACGGCCAATTCGCCGGCGGCGATCTCAAGCTGAAGGAGTTTTCTGTTTCCCTCGGCGACGCGAAAGCCGCGGCTGGCGCGGGCTATCGCCTGCCTGCCGCGTGGGAGGGCGCGACGAAAGGCAGCGCCAATGGAAATCCCATCGCCGCCGGCGGGCAGCCGATCTGGCGGCTCGACCGGCTGTATCCCGAAGACGCGATCATGACGGCGAACTACTCGCCGCTCGTCTGGGGCGGCACGGTGTGGATCGCGCCCGACCACTCGCAAGGCGGCCACCCGAGCGCGAAAGTCGAGAACGGCACCGTGAGCTTCGGCGCGCTGGGACCGTGGGGCGGAAACGAATTCAACTTCCCGAAGATCCCCGCGCTCGCCTTCATCGCGCCGGAGAGCGGCATCTACAAAGTGACCGGCACCGCGAAGTCGAAGCCGTGGGATGGCGGCGCGAAAACCATCCCGCTGAGCCTGCGGAAAAAAGACACGCAACGCGCCGCCGAGGTGAAGACGATCCAACTTCCGCGAGACGGCACCGCCGTGCCGTTTGAAGCCGAAGTCGAACTCACCACCGGCCACGAACTCCTCTTCGTCCCCATGATGCACGGCCTCGATAACAACGCCTCGAACATCACCATCGAAAACCTCGCGATCGGGAAAAAAGGCGGCAACCCTTAGTTGGGTAATAACATACTTCGCTGCACAATCCGATTGTAACAGGTGGTTCTCCCGCCCTGAACGTTAAAAGACCCGCCTATTTTCAGGCGGGGCTTTTGTTCTAAACGATTGGCACGCGGGTTAGGCGTATTTTAATTCCGCCTCATTCATGTCCACGGTCAACTCGATGGTCGCGGCTACGAAGCTGACCTCGATCACGTTTTTAAGATCGACATTTTCCGGGTCGATCGGCAGGTCGGCGAGTAGGCGATTCACGATGTCCGTAACGAGATGGATGCCTTCCAATTGGAGTCCCCAGCTTTTGAACAGATGCTTGATCCCTTTAATCATCACGCCCGACATTGGATGTTGGGCCGCAGACGGATCGTTGTCGCGGAGCAGTGTGAGGGTTGGGTCAATGCGCACTTCGGTCACGCTGCAATCGCGCAGTTCTACGCGGATGCAGTCCATGTGTTTGTCATAGTAGGCGATTGGCTTGAAATCCCCGGGCGGGCCTTCGAGCAGTTCGTGGAGTGTGGTCTTCATTGTGGCGGATGGGTGGTGGAGGTTGTCAGGAAATTCGTTCTTCGTATCTGTTTTCCCAGTCAATCGGCGCTCCGGCGAGCGTTGGGCTTGCGTCGAGCCAACACCACCGGTCGAGCCAGTAATCGACGCTCGGGTATTCCGGGCAGGTGTTCGGTGTGGTGATGGCGGCATAAACAGTGTTTGGCGGCGCGGCGCGCTGCGTCAGTCCGCCTGGCTCGAAGCGCTTGCCGTGGTCGTAATCGAAGTCGTATGGTGCCTGCCAAGTGAAGACCAGCTTTGCCTTGTCGCCGTCAGCATCTTCTCCATAGAGGAGCGGCCTTTTGAGTCCGCGCTGGTTAGCAGTTGTGAAAGCATTTGACAAGCTTTTTATCCATCTAATTTCCATAATTCGCGCGCGGGTTACCGCAAACATCAGAGCGGGCTAGAGTCTGTTATGCACTTTTCACCTTGGGCACAGAGGAAACGACAAGGCATGGAAAGCTCCGAATCACGTTTCCTAGCGTTCAGTTCCTTGGGCACCCTCTGGGGCAGGCGACTCAAAGTGCATAACAGGCTCTAAAGGGCGTTGGTTCCCGCCATTCGCTCCTTTCCTAGGGCGGTAGGAATTGAGCACCTCGGTCCGAGTCCAGCGCTGGAAAAGTCCGTGACTATCTGTGGGGTGAAAGGGAAGGACGTCCGAGTAACCGGGGATGATGACTTGAGCGACAGGGAAACCGAACTCGGGATCCGTTTGGTCCACGACGAGGTAGTCCTTTCCCAAGGCTTCGCAGATCTCACGGGCGTGGGCGATGTCGTCGAGGCAATCGGTGTAGCGGGGGCCTTTCTCGAACGGCACCAACTCGCCTTCGCGGAGGAACTCAGCATTTCGATATGGGACGAATCCGAACATGAATGCGGAGAGGAAATTGTCGCAGTCGTCGGGCTGGGCGCGGAGGCTGCGGAAGTCGTGCTCCAGCAGGCGGGCAAGCTGGCCTTCGCGGTCCTCGGCGTCGGCGGTGATGAACTCGTGCTGCCGGCGGCCTTGCGTGTATTCCGTGAAGGTCCGCAGGAGCGCCTCCTCGTGGTCGAAGGACGCGCCCACTTTGAAGAAATGCCGGAACTGGTAATCCGCGGGGATATTCTCATCGACGAAATAGGCGCCGAGGCAGGGCAGCACGCCGTCGAAGGAAAGGTCTTTGAGGATCACTGAAATGCCCCGGTCGCGGAGGAAGCCCATCTGCTCGCGGACGATCGGGTGTTCGATGGTCGCGGGATCGAAGGTCGGCACGACCATCCGATTGCGCAGCACGGTGATGTGCGCGCGGCGTTCGAAAATCTCGTGGGTGGCGTGGACAATGGCTTCTTCGAGATTGTTGCCGGTGGCTTTGCCGTTGGGTCCGCCGATCAGGCGCGCGTATTCCAACGGCACTTTCAGCGTCCGCTCTTGGATCAACGACCAGCCGTCCACCCAATGATACGCGTCGTCGAGCGCGCGGATGCGGTCGAGGATCGGTGGCGTGGCCGTGGCGATGTGGGTCAGCAGCGAGGCGATCGGCAGAGCCTCCGGCACTTCGTGCTCGCGGGCGCCGAGGTATCCGGGCAGTTCGCCGGTCGCGCGCGCGGTGAGCCACTCGGCACCTTCGGCGAGCGCGCCCGCGGTGCTGCTCGCGAGGGTGACGCCTTTGCCCATGGAGCGAAAGTCGAGGCCGTCGATGAACATCGCGGTCCAGTGCAGATGCTCGCTGAGCGTCTCCTCGTGCAGCCAGTAGTCGTGGCGCGGACGGATCAGCGCTTCGAGCCGCGCGATGGTTTCGGCGGGCTCGACGCAGCGGTCGTGGCCGAGCTTGGGTCGGGATTGGAGATTCATGGTGAAAGGTCGCGGTGAATGGCGTCGGCCGTGGCGAGTCCTTCGGCGACGCATCGGCTCACGGATGCGCCGCCATTCACGACGGCACCCGCGGTGTAGATGCGGTCGTCTTTGCTCGCAAGCGCCGCGCGGATGGAGTCGGCGACTTCCAGGCCCATCGCCTCGATGACGAGGGCTACAGGCAGGACGCTCTCGGCGCGCAATTCGGCATGGCGAAGTCGCACTCCGCGAACATTTCCCTCGCGATCGGTTTCATATCCGAGCGGCTGCCAGTTCATCATCGCGTGTACGCCGGGGGTCGCGAACCAGCTCTCGGCCATGTGCCAGTGCAGCGCCGAGCGCGG
>Ga0105044_10008750_pt1 | contig 13882 bp, 10 predicted proteins | sample MAT01_FD_78092 | JGI IMG/M metagenome (GOLD analysis project Ga0105044, IMG submission 78092) | Freshwater microbial communities from Lake Fryxell liftoff mats and glacier meltwater in Antarctica - MAT-01 | ecosystem: Environmental > Aquatic > Freshwater > Ice > Liftoff microbial mat | place...
ACCCGCGCTTCTGCAAGAGTTGACTAGACAAATACTTCCTCAAAATCTATTTTTCCACAAATCTTGACACCGCATGTCAATTGGTTTTTCGCACACCCTGGAAGTCAGTCCTCAGTTCAACTGCACACTCGCCCCCTGCACCCGGTTCGGCCCATCCGACCGGCTCAAGATCTGTGCCCCGCGCAAAGTGATCCGCCCGTCTGCCGTCATGGTGATCGAGGCTTTGCCGCAGCGCAGCACCACTTCGCGGGCGGCTTCCAGCACCAGCCGTTCGCCATCGACCTCCACCACTGGCCCAACCGGCTGGATCAGGCCGAGGATCAGGGGTTCGTCGCCCGCCATCCAGACCAGCGCCACTTCGCTGCCGATGGCGGCTTGGGTGAGAGGCACCAGCGAGCGGGCCAGCAGCGGGCTGTCGGCACTCGACGGGATCACGACCTGCGCCCGGCTGTCAGGCCCGAAGCCTGTGATCTGGCCGCGCCGGACCCCGCTGAGCGCGGGCAGAAAGGTTCCGTCGTGCATCACATCCTCCTATTCGAACGCATAGGCAAACCCGGCGTCGCTGCCGGTCACTGTCACCCGGGTCAGCATTGCCCCTTCCAGCTTGCGGTTCAGCACCTGGCGGCTGAGTTCGGGCAGCAGCGTGTTGGTCAGGATCGCATCGACCATGCGGCCACCCGACTCGATCTCGGTGCAGCGCGCCTTGATCGTGGCCATCACGCCGTCGCCGATCACCAGTTCGGCGCCGTGCCCGGCCTCCAGCCGCCGGGCGATGCCGCGCAACTTGTGCCCGGCAATCGCTTCGATCATCGCATCCGACAGCGGGTAATAGGGGATGGTGACCACCCGGCCCAGCAATGCCGCCGGGAACACTTTCAGCAGCGGGGCGCGCAGGGCGGTGGTCAGTTCTTCCAGATCGGCACCGTGCCTGCCGTCACCGGTGCGGCGCATGATCTCTTCGGATCCGACGTTGGAGGTCAGCAGGATCAGGGTGTTCTTGAAATCGATCCGGCGGCCTTCAGAATCATCCATCATTCCCTTGTCGAACACCTGAAAGAAGATCTCATGCACATCGGGATGGGCCTTTTCGACCTCATCCAGCAGGATCACCGAATAGGGGTGGCGGCGCACCGCTTCGGTCAGGATGCCGCCCTTGCCATAGCCGACATAGCCGGGTGGCGCACCTTTCAGGGTGGAAACGGTATGGGCTTCCTGAAACTCGCTCATGTTGATCGAAATCAGGTTCTGTTCGCCGCCATACAGGGTTTCGGCCAGCGCCAGCGCGGTTTCGGTTTTGCCGACACCCGAGGGACCGCAGAGCATGAACACGCCGATCGGCTTTTCCGGCGCGCCAAGACCGGCGTAGCTGGTCTGGATGCGGTTGGCGATCTGGCCCATGGCGTGGTCCTGGCCTACCACCCGTTCGGCCAATATTCCTGCCAATTCCAGCGCCCGTTCGGTTTGGCTGGCCAGCATCCGGCCCATCGGAATCCCGGTCCAGTCCTGCACCACCGACCCCACCGCGTTGCGGTCGACCGAGGGCAGGATCAGCGGGCGTTCGCCTTGCATTTCGGCCAGCGTCGCCATGCGGGCACGTAGCGTGGTCAACAGTTCGGCGCGTTCTTCCGGGGTGGGGCCTGCGGCAGCAATGGGCTCCTCCTCCGGGGTTTGGGGCGGGGTGTCGCCAACAGCAGTGGTTTCATCCAGCGCTGCGCCGGCATTGCGCAACTTGCCGCGCAGGTCGAGAATTTCCTCCACCAGCGCCTTTTCCGCTTCCCACCGCGCCGTGGCGGCGGCCAGTTCCTCGGCGGCTTTCACCAGCCCGGCTTCCACATCATCTTTGCGGTCGCCCACGTTGATGCCGATGGCCTCCTCGCGCGCGATGATGCCCTGTTCGACCAGCAAGGCCCCTTCGCGCCGTTCGATGTCTTCGACCTCGGCAGGCGTGGCATGCTGGGAAACGGCGACGCGGGCACAGGAGGTATCCAGCAGGCTGATCGCCTTGTCGGGCAGTTGCCGCGACGGGATATAGCGGTGCGACAGCGCCACCGCCGCCTCGATCGCCTCATCCAGGATCTCGACCTTGTGGTGTTTTTCCAGCACCCCGGCGATGCCGCGCAACATCTGCACAGCGGATTTTTCAGAGGGTTCCTCGATCTTTACCACCTGAAACCGCCGGGTCAGGGCCGGGTCTTTTTCGATATGTTCCTTGTATTCCGACCATGTGGTGGCAGCGACGGTGCGCAATTCACCCCGCGCCAGCGCCGGTTTCAGCAGGTTGGCGGCATCGCCGGTGCCTGCCGAACCGCCTGCACCGATCAGGGTATGGGCCTCGTCGATGAACAGAATCACCGGCCTTTCCGACGACTGCACCTCGTCGATCACCGATTTCAGCCGCTTTTCGAACTCGCCCTTCACCGAAGCGCCCGCCTGCATCAGCCCGATGTCGAGCATGTGCAGTTCCACCGCCTTCAATTGCGGCGGCACATCGCCGCGCGCCAGCCGCAGCGCGAAGCCTTCGACGACAGCGGTTTTGCCGACCCCGGCCTCACCGGTCAGGATCGGGTTGTTCTGGCGGCGGCGCATCAGGATGTCGATGATCTGCCTGATCTCGGGGTCGCGCCCGATCACCGGATCAATCTTGCCGTCGCGGGCCCGTTCGGTCAGGTTGGTGGCATATTGCGCCAAGGCACTTTGCCCGCCGGGTTTCTGCCTGGGCTTGGGGCCGTCATCCGGAGATTGTGTTGCCGGTGCTTCGACCGATTCGGCCAGCAAGTCGCCCAGTTGCTTCGAGATCGACTCGACCTCGATCTTGTCGAATTCCAGCGAAATCTTGAACAGCAGCCCCTCCAGAACCGGCACCTTCAGCGCGCCCAGCAGCAGATAGGCCGACCGCACCTGATCTTCGCCGAACTCCAGGCTGCCAAAGGTCCAGCCTTCGCGGATCGCATGGAACACATGGTCGGAAAAATCGGTGACGGAACTAGCACCGTGGGGCAACGCATCGACGGCACGGATCAGATCGGCCTGCATCCGCCCCGGGTCGATCCCGGCGGCGGTGCATAGAATCTGGAAATCCGACCGGGGCGTGTCATACAGCGCCTCGATGAAATGGACCAGTTCGATATAGGGATTGCCACGGCCCTTGGCGGCCTGGCTTGCCGATGTCAAAGCCTTGAAACACAAGGGGTTGAGCTTGCCAACCAGCTCTTTGCGTTTCATCGTCTCGTTGCTGCCGCGCTGGGCCATAATGGGCGCCTTTTTGGTTGAATGCCGTCGCTTCCGCCTGCCCGAGAAAAATGCAGGCACCTTGCACCAAGATAGTCTATTCTGCAATTTCACCGAAAGCGACAGATTTGCGCAAGCGGCTTTTTCTCTCCTGACCGAACCCAGACGTTAGACCGGAGCGACCGATGATTGATCCCCTGCCCAGCGACATTTTCCGCCAAGGCCAGATCCTGAACAACACCTATGAAATCGAGGGTCTGCTGGGCCGTGGCGGTACCGGCGAGGTCTACCGGGCGCGCAACACCATTTCCAACCGGATCGTCGCCATCAAGGCGCTGAACATCCAGTTTTCCGCCAACGACGATTACATCCAGTTGATGAAGCGCGAGGAAGAGATGCGCGAGATCCGCGACGATGCGGTGGTGCGCTATACCGAATGCTCGCGCTCTGATCAGGGCCAGGTGTTTCTGGTGATGGATTTCATCGACGGCCTGTCGATGAGCGACATTCTGCAATCGCGCCGGATGGACCCGCGCGAATTGCTGATCGTGGCGCACCGGGTTGCCGAAGGGTTGGTGGCCGCACATGCCCGTGGCATCGTTCACCGCGATCTGTCGCCCGACAACGTGATTCTGCGCGGCGGATCGGCGGAACGCGCCACCATCATTGATTTCGGCATTGCCAAGGACACCGCCGCCGGGGCGCGCACCATTGTCGGCAATGAATTTGCCGGAAAGTATGAATATGCCGCACCTGAACAACTGGATGGAAAGGCCGAGAAACGTTCGGATTTCTATGCTTTGGGGGCGACGCTGCTGGCGTGCTATCGCGGTCAGATCCCCTTTTCCGGTTCTACCCCCGGCGAGATCGTGCGCCGCAAGCAGATGCCGCTGGACAGCACCGGGGTTCCCGAGCCGCTCAAGGCGCTGGTCGATTGGCTTTCTGCCCCTGCCCTTGCCGACCGCCCGGCCCGCGCCGAAGATATCGTGGCGCGGATTGATGACTATCTGCGCCCGGCCACCGACCGCCGCCCCCGCACCACCGCTGCGCCAAGGGGACCCAAGGGGGCCGCGCCAAAACGCCGCTCCGGCTGGCTGCTGCTGGTGCCGTTGCTGTTGGCCGGGGCATTGGCCGCGGCCTATGTGACAGGTCTGTTCGACCGGTTTCTGGTGCCGCCCTTGCCCACCGTTTCGCCCTATGTGCTGGAGGCCCGGCTGGGCGAGGATGGTGCCGCCTCGCTGTCGGGCAATGCGCCGGATGCCGAAACCGCCGTCCTGTTGGCTGCGGCTTTTGCCGGTGCCACCGGCACCACGCCACCCGAGGGCGCGATGACGCTGGCCGATGGCATGCCCGCCCCAGCCTGGGCCACCGACGCCGCAGGATTGCTTGCCGCGATGACCGGCCTTGCCGACTGGAAGGTCAGCATCAGCGACCAAAGCGCCACCATCGAGGGCCTTGCCGCCTCACGCGACGGGGCCAGGGCAGTGACCGCCGCAATCAAGGGCTGGAGCGCGACTGCCGCCATCGCCCCAACAGTCAGAATCGTCACCGGCCCGCGCCTGTTGCCCAGTGAAACCGTCGCCCAAACCGTCGCCCCTTTCGCCACCTGTGGCGGGCTGGCGCTGGCCAAGGCACCGGGCGAAAGCTACGGGCTGGATGAGACGGTCACAGTTGCGGGCAGCTTTGCCTCCAGCAAGGACGGAGGCGCGCTGCAGGCCGCGCTGGAGGCGGTGGTGGGGGACCGCAAGGTGCGGATCGACCCCATCTTGCTGAACGATGTGCTGTGCGCCGTGCAAAAGGTATTGCCCGCGCTGCCACCAAACGGCCTGTCGGTCTGGATGGGCTACGGCGATACCGGCAAGGTCAACCCGTCGGGGGTGTTTCGGGTGGGTGACAACCCGGTTGTGGAGGTGCAGCTGCCCGAAGGGGTGGCGGACGGCTATCTGTGGGTGGTGCTGATCAATGACACCGGCGGCAATGTCTATAACCTGCTGCCGAACCGGACCCAGAGCGAACATGCGGTTGCCGCCGTCGGCACCGTGGCCGGGGGTATCCGCTCGGTGCGGGTGATCTATTCGTTGGCGGAGTTTCAGGCCAATCCGGACCTGACCTCGTTTACCATTCTGCCGCAGGATGTCGGCCGGGCCGAGGTGATTGCCATCCTTTCCAAACAACCCCTTTTTGCCGTGCGCCGCCCGCGCGATGAAAGCGTGGCATCGTTTGCCGAAGCGATGGACCAGATCGCCCGCGAAGAGCCGGGAAATATCGTCGCAATCGCCACCCGGCTACTGGATTCCCGACCTTGACTTTGCGGGCCAAGCTGTAAGACTCATGCCAATGTGTTTGAGTGGCAATCGGTTTTCAGGGAATTTGGTCTTGGGAAGGGCCTTGGTGAAGTGATGGAGCTTGAGCGGTTCCTCGTGCCGTTGGACGGTGGCAATCCTTCGGGTGCCGAGCTTCGCAATGACGCGCGTTTTCACACGATCGACCGGCTGATCGAGCCTGCCGCCCGGTCGTACCGGCTGGACAATGTCAGGGGCGGCGGCACCGGTTCGGTGGCGGTAGACTGGGGGCAGGCGCTGGATCTGGCTGCCGATCTGGCCGGAACCGGGCGCGACCTGCGATTGCTTGGCCTGGTGGTGCGGTCATTGGCCAATGCCGAAGGGTTTGCGGGCTTTGCCGAGGGGTTGGCCCTGCTGAAAGCCACGTTTGAAACCCATTGGGCCACGGTTCACCCCGAATTGCGGCCCAGCCCGTCGAAATCGGAAGCGGCGATCCGGCGGATCAATGCTTTGAAACAGTTGGAAAACACCGACAACGGGCTGCTTGGTGATCTGGAATTCAACACCGTTCTGAGTGTGCGCGGCATCGGGTTGGTTACCGGCGGCGATCTGGCGGCGTCCACGCTGAACCGCGGGGCATTTCTGGCCGAATCGCCATCGGGCCTAGGTGAGAAGGAACAGACCGCACTGGCCGAAGCCCACGATGCGCGCGCCGCCCGTGCCGTCACTACCTGCCGCGCCTATGCCACCGAACATCCCGAGGCGATGGCGGAACTGCAGGCGTCGGTTGCAGGATCGCGCGCGGCTTTGGCTGCGATGGAAGCGGCGCTGAATGTTCATGTCAGCGAAAACGGCGTTGGGGTCAGGTTCAAGGATCTCGACAAGTTCCTGATGCGGGTGGCAACGGCGCTTGGTGCGGCGCAACCGCAGGCCGCAGCCAGTCACCAAACGGGTGGAGGAGATGCAGCAATGGCCCCTGAACCCACGGCATACAGCAATGGCGCAGCCGGGCCCGCTGCCCTGCCCGGCAAGGTCAACAGCCGCGCCGATGTGGAAAAGCTGCTTGATCTCATCATCGACTATTACGACCGCACCGAACCCAGTTCGCCGATCCCCCACATGGCCAAGCGGATGCGCAAGATGGTGCCGATGAATTTCGTGCAATTGATGGAAGAACTGGCCCCCAGCGGGATGAAGGAATTCAAGACCGTCGCCGGAGTGGTTGACGACAGGAAATAGCCCCTTGGACGACGGGGCCCAATACGGATAGGAGAGGGCGGACAAATGGCTGAAAGCAAGGCAAAAGTTATCGAACGCAACCGTGCCCCACGGGTGCAGATCGCTTATGATGTCGAACATTACGGCAGCCCCACCACGATCGAATTGCCGTTCGTGATGGGGGTGATGGCCGATCTGGCCGGGGCTTCCGAAACCCGCGAGGCCAAGAAAGCCCCCGCCGACCGCGCCTTTGTCGAGGTCGATGCCGGGCGGTTCGGCAAGTTCATGGAAGCGCTGGCCCCCCGGGTCAAGGCGCGGGTGCCCAACAAGCTGCCGGGCAAGGATGGCGCGCAGGATGATGAGATGTTCGTGGACCTGTCGTTCAAGAACATGGGTGATTTCGCCCCCGACAAGATCGCCGAACAGGTGCCCGCACTGGCCGAATTGTTGAAGATGCGTCGTCAACTTGAAGAATTGCTTGGCTATATGGATGGCAAGGTGAATGCCGAAAAGCGCATCGCCCAACTGCTGCAGAATGAACCTTTGTTGGCCCAGGTCGCCGACGAAGCGATGAAAAAGGGAGAATGAGCAATGGCTGAAGAACAAAAGGCAGGTGCAGCCGGGGCTGCCGAAGCCCAGACCATCGACCTTGGCGAATTCTCCGACCTGCTGGAAAAGGATTTCCGCGTCAAGGAGGACGAAGGGGCCAAGCTGCAGGCTTTGGTGCAGAACCTTGCCCTGGCGGCCACCGAGCGTTCGGGCACCGCGACAATCTCGGGCAACGCCGTCAAGTCGATCAAAAGCCTGATCGCCGGGATCGACAGCCTGCTGGCCACCCAGATGAACGAGATCATGCATTGCGAGGAGCTGCGCGCCATCGAAGGGACCTGGCGCGGGCTGCACTATCTGGTCAACAACACCGAAACCGACCAGAAGCTGAAAATTCGCGTCATCAACATGACCAAGGATCAGCTTGCAGATCAGCTGGAGGATTTTGAGGGCCAGATGTGGGACCAGTCGCCCGCATTCCGCAAGCTTTACACCGAAGAATATTCGATGTTCGGCGGCGAGCCTTATGGTGCGATCATCGGGGCCTATGAATTCAGCCACCATCCCCGCGATGTCGGGCTGTTGCGCAACATGTCGGGCATCTGCGCCTCGGCCCACGCGCCGTTCATTGCCGCCGCTGCGCCGCAACTGTTCCGGATGGAAAGCTGGCAGGAACTGCCCAACCCGCAGGATCTGCAGCAGATCGTGTCCTCGCCCGATTATGCCAGTTGGCAGTCGCTCCGCGAAAGCGAGGATGCCCGCTACATCGGCCTGACCATGCCGCGCGTGCTGGCGCGGCTGCCCTATGGCGCATCGACCACCCCGGTCAAGGGTTTTGCCTTCGAAGAACAGATGGATGGCAAGCATGACCATTATGTCTGGATGAATGCCGCCTTTGCCATGGGGGTCAACATCAACCGCAGCCACAAGCTGTATGGCTGGGGCACCCAGATCCGTGGTGTGGAATCGGGAGGCACCGTGGTCAACCTGCCGGTGCATTCCTTCCCCACCGATGACGGCTCGGTGGCGATGAAATGCCCGACCGAGATCGCGATCGACGACCGCCGCGAGGCCGAACTGGCCAAGCTGGGTATGATGCCGATCCTGCACCGCAAGAACACCGATCTGGCGGCCTTCATCGGCGCGCACAGCCTGCAGGATGATGAAACAAGGGCCGGCAAGCTGGTCGACCCCGACGCACAGGCCAATGAGCGGCTGAGCGCCAACCTGCCCTATCTGTTCCCGGTCTGCCGCTTTGCCCATTATCTGAAAGCCATGGCACGCGACAAGGTCGGTACTTTCAAGGAACGCGCCGACATGCAGAAATGGCTGTCGGAATGGATCAACCGCTATGTGTTGGCCAATACCGAAATGGCGGACGACAAGCAAAAGGCGAAGCGTCCGCTGGCCAAGGCCGAGGTCCAGGTGGACTCGGTCGAAGGCCGCCCGGGGTATTATGCTGCCCGGTTCTATCTGCGACCACATTACCAGTTGGAAGGCATCAACGCGAGCCTGCGGCTCGTGTCGGAACTGCCTTCGATCAAGAATGCCTGAGTTTGACCTGCCAATCCCATCAACCCGAGAAGGAGTTACACTATGGCGGCCGGAATTTTCATCGACCTTGGAAGCGGCATCAAAGGCGAAAGCGAGCAGGAGGGTCACACCGACCAGATTTCTGCCAGCTCGATCCAGTGGGGCGTTGGCCGCGGTGTCGGCAGCTACACCAGCGGCAACCGTGAAACCTCGACGCCGAGTTTTTCGGAACTGGTGTTCACCAAGACCCTCGACATCTCGTCCAATGACATCTGCATTGCGGCGACAATGGGCAAATCACTGGCCGAAGTGACCATCACCCTGCGCAAGGATACCGGCGAAGGCGGCATCGACTATCTGGTCTACACGCTGACCGACTGTCTGATTTCGGGCTATTCGTTATCATCCGGCGGTGAAACCCCGACGGAATCGGTGTCGCTGAATTACATCAAGATCAAAGCCGTCTACAAGAAACTGGCCACCGACCATTCCGATGCCGGCGAAAACGAGTTCGAGTACGACCTGCGCAAGCAGAGCTGACGCGATCGCCGAACGACGAAAGACCGGGTAATGGCCGACAAGACGCCGACCCTCCAATCACGGCGCGAGGCGGTTCAACCCAGTTTGTGGGACCGCCTCGTGGATGATTTGCCGGGGATCATTTCTGAAACCGACCGGCACCATGCCGAATTGCTGGCGCTGATCGGAGCCGAGCGGCTGGAAGCGATTCTGGCCGCGGGCACCCGTGGCATCGAGCGCGACACGGATCTGACCGGGCCGCAGCGCCGCGAACTGCATCAACTGGTCATCCAGATGGAGCGGCGCGGCTTTCTGGAACAGCGCGGCATCGTGGTGACAGCCGATGTGCTGCGCGAAGCGGTGCGCCGCGACATCGAAGCGCTGTTCAACATCGAGCGGTTCGAAGCGACCGTGCAACTGACCGATCTGGAGCGCGAGGGCATTGAAGAGCCGACCGCCATCATATCGCAATTTCCGCTGGCCCGCAGGTCGGTGCTGAACTATGGCGTCCCGTCATTCTCGGGCAACCGCGCCCGCGATTTCGATCTGGATGCTCTGGCGCGCGAGTTGCGCGAGGTGGTTGCGGTGTTCGAGCCCCGGTTGAAACGCGACACGATCCGGGTCAAGGTCGATACCGGCGATGCGCTGGGCATGCGCATCTCGATCGAAGGCACCCTGATGCTCTCTCCCATCGCCGAGCGGCTGCGGCTGTCCACCACCATCAACCTTGATAATGGCCGCGCCTCGACCGTGGTCGAGGAGGGGTGATGGATCGAAATTTCCTGGCCTATTTCGAAGAAGAGCTTGGCCATGTGCGTGAACTGGCCGGCGAATTTGCCGCGATTCACCCGACGGTGGCGCGCAATCTGTCGCTGGAATCGGTGCCCTGCCCCGATCCCTATGTCGAGCGGCTGCTGGAAGGCGTCGCCTATCTGGCGGCGCGGACCCGCCTGAAGGTCGATGCCGAAAGCACGCGCTATGTGCGCAACCTGCTGGATGCGCTGTACCCCGATCTGGCGGGGCCGGCACCGGCGCTGTCGTCGGCGGTCCTGCACCCCGGGCCGCAGGTCCAGACCATGCTGGACGGCCATCTGGTGCCGCGCGGCACCCGGCTGGTTGCCGCCTACCGCGACGGGCTGGCGACCCGCGCCACCTTTACCACCGCGCAGGATGTGCAACTGTGGCCGGTGCGGCTGGAAGCGGTGGATTACCTGCAGGACCGTGGAGCGCTGAACGCCGCAGGCGTTGGCCAGGGCGGGCGTGCCGAAGCGGGGTTGCGGATCGTGCTGTCACGCGAAGGGGCGGGGTCGCTGGCGGAACTGTCGCTGGACCGGATCGACATCAATTTCGCCAGCGGCACGCGCGGCGGGGTGATCTTTGACGCGCTGTTCGGTCATGCGGCGGGCACCGTGGCGCGGCCGCAAAAGCTTGGCGCCTTCCGTGCGGTGGCGGGCCCGGACATGGTCGGCATTGGCGACGGCGAAGGGTTGCTGCCCCGGCTGCGCCCGGCATTCGAGGGCTACCGGCTGATCCGCGAATATTTCCTGATGCCGGACCGGTTTCATTTCATGCGCTTGTCAGGCCTTGGCCAAATTGTGCGGCAATGCAGCGGGCAATCGCTGGAACTGGTGGTTCTGTTCGACAGCGCACGCCCGGAACTGGCCGACGTCACGCTGCGCGATCTGCGGCTGTTCGCCACCCCGCTGGTCAACCTGTTCGAGCGGGAATGCAACGTGATCGAGATCGACGGCCGCTCGGCCGCCCATGTGGTTCATGCCGACCGCACCAGGCCGCGTGATTTCGAGATTTACGGCCTGCTGCGGGTCGAAGATGCCGACAGCACCGGGCCTGATGCGGTATTGACGCCGATCCATTCCGCCAGCCGGGACCGTGGCTCGGGTCTGGTCTATGCCACCGAGCGCCGCCCAAGGCGGCCCGGCGAGGATGAGATTGCGCGCGGCCAGACCCGCACCAGCTATGTCGGCGACGATCTGTTCCTGTCGGTAGCGCGGCCCCATGGTGTCACCGTGGCGAAATCGGTGAAGCGGCTGGATATCCGCGCGCTGTGCACCAACCGCGATCTGCCGATACTGGATGACAGCCCGAAGCTGACGCTGGAAACCGGCGATCCGGTGGGCCGCGTCGAATTGCTCGGGGCGTTCCGCCGCCCGCGCGGCTCGCTGGTGGCAGCCCTGCCCAAGATGGGGGCAGGTGGCGAAGCGGCGCTGGATGATCTGACCTGGCGGCTGATCGCGCAATTGTCGCTGAACCACTTGTCACTGGCCGATGATGCTGCCGGTGCCGAGCCGCTGCGGGCAATGCTGGCGCTTTATGCTGATCGTGGCGATCCGGCAGTGACGCGCCATGCCCGCTCCATCGCGCGGGTATCATCGGCGCGGGTGGTCGAGCGGCTGGGGATACCGGGGCCGATCTGCTTTGGCCACGGCGTCGAGATCACGCTGGATGTCGAGGATGCCTTGTTGGCGGGGAACAGCACCCTGCTGCTGTCGGCGCTGCTGAACCAGTTGTTTGCCCGCTATGCCGGGATCAATTCATTCGTGCGGACGAAAACCCGCCTGACACAGCGACAGGAGGAGGTGGCATGGCCGATGCGCCCCGGCAACCGCGCCCTGATCTGACCGGCGACATACCGGCCGCTGAAACCATGGGGTTTTTCGAGCTGCTGCGGCGGCTGGAACAGGGCGACCATCGCTTTGGCCGCATCGGCGGGCCGGGGCGCGAACCGGCGCGGCTGGGGCAAAGGGTGCGCATGGCCTTTGCCACCCGCGACATTGCCGGTTTTCATCCGGCCACCGACAGGGTGCCGTCGCGCGTCGATGTGGAAGTGATCGGGCTTTTGGGCCCCGAAGGCGCGCTGCCGCTGCATATCACCCGCTGGGTGATGTCGCGGCTGTCGGATCGCTGGTTTGCCGGTGCCGACACCGATGCCACGTCAGACACCACCTTTCTGGATTTCTGCAATCTGTTGCAGCACCGGATGATGGCCCTGTACTGGCGGGCATGGGGCGACGCCCGGCCCGAGGTTCAGATCGAGCATGGCGGTGGCGGCGGGCGGGTACAGGCGGTTCTGAATGCGCTGGCCGGGGTGGGTCTTCCCGGCAGCCAGACCGGCGGCGGTGTCGACCTGCGGTTGAAGCTGCGGCATGCCACCTCGCTTGGCCATCAGGTGCAGGGGGTTGAACGGCTGGCGGCCTATCTGGCCGACGTGGTGCAAGCCCCGGTCAAGCTGGTGGAATTTGTCGGAAGCTGGATCAGCGTGCCGCCCCGGCTGCAAACCAGGCTTGGTGCCGCCCATGCCCTGCTGGGTCAAAGTGCGGTCGCCGGTGCCCGCAGCTATTCGCGGCAATCGCGGGTGGAACTGCAGATCGGCCCGCTGTCGCTGCCCGATTATCGCCGGTTTCTTGACAGCCCTGCCGTCAGCGACAGTCTGCGCCATGCCATCCGCCATGCTGTGGGGCATGAGCTGGAGGTTGACGTGGCGCTGGTGCTGGCGCGCGACGCCATTCCCGATGCCCGGCTTGGCGCGGCTCAGCTTGGCCGGACCGGATGGCTGGCCCCCCGGCGTGAAGCGGATGCGATGGATTTGCGGCTGTCCGATATCACCCGGTCGGCGCACACCCCGGCGGTGGCGGCATGACGTTGCGCCTGGTCATCGAACATGCGTCTCATCCCCAGCGCGAGCGGGAAAAGCTGCATCCGGGCGGAGAATTTTCAATTGGCCGTGGCGCGGAATGCAGCTGGCAGCTGGAAGATCCCGATCAGTTCGTGTCACGCAAGCATTGCGTGATTTCCGGTGGCCCCGGGCGCTGGCTGGTGACCGATGCCAGCCGGGGCGGATTGTTCATTGATGGCCGCGATCAGCCGCTTGGCCCCGGCAATTCGGCACCGCTCGAATCGGGAATGCGCCTTCGGCTGGGTGACGTGGTGATCCGGGTTGAAACGCTGGAAGCCGCGACCCCGGCCCCCCGCCCGGCCCATGGCCAGCCCGCCGCTCGGAGCCTTGGCGGCGACGGCTTCTTTTCTGCCCCCGTTGTGCCGCTGCCGCCGGTTCAGCGGCCCGAGGGGTTGCCAACCCCGTTCGACGCGCCGCGCGCCGCCATGGCACCGCAAGCGGCACAATCGCGCCCGGTGCCGCCACCGGCGTTTGACGATCCCTTTACCCTCGACCCGGTTGCAACACCAAACCGCACGGCAGCGGCCCCGGCCCCGCCCCGCCCTGCGCCACTGTTCGCCGACCCCTTTGCCAGCACGGAAGGGCTGGCACCGGCAGCCGAAGGGCCGTCTGGCTCGGCCCCGGCAGCGTCGGGCGATTTCAGCTTTGGCTCGTTTTTTGACGATGCTGCCCCAACGGCTGCGACCAGCGCCGGGAAAGGGATGGCGGGTGATGACTGGGGCCTGCCTGCCGCTGCGCCGGCCCTCGCCGAAACGCTGCCCCCCCATGTTGCGCCGCCCCCCCATGCTGCGCTGCCCCCCCGTGTTGCGCCGACCCCCCGTGTTGCGTCGCCCCCGGCTGCATCGTTTGACGATTGGGA
>Ga0105044_10008754_pt1 | contig 13881 bp, 11 predicted proteins | sample MAT01_FD_78092 | JGI IMG/M metagenome (GOLD analysis project Ga0105044, IMG submission 78092) | Freshwater microbial communities from Lake Fryxell liftoff mats and glacier meltwater in Antarctica - MAT-01 | ecosystem: Environmental > Aquatic > Freshwater > Ice > Liftoff microbial mat | place...
AAGTCTGGTGTTCCATCTTCTTTGTGAGGAAAATATGAAAGTAGAGATTCTGGAGCTTCTCCGACTTTTTTACCAGCAAAGTGACGAGAGTAGTTTTCAATACCGTTGCAGTACCCAATTTCCCTCATCATCGCCAAGTCGTAGGTGGTGCGACGCTTTAGTCGCTCGTACTCAAGAACCTTTCCTTCTTCTTGAAAGACTTTGAGCTGGTCTTTGAGTTCCGCAGAAATATCTTTAATAGCACGCTCGAGTCCGCCCTCTTCGGTAATAAAGTGTTTTGCGGGAAAAAGAAAAAAGGCACTTTCTTCTTTTAAAACTGTTCGAGAGACTGCATCAATCTTTTGAATAAGCTCAATTGTGTTTCCTGCCATTTCGATGCGATACACCACACGCTCTGAAACCGGCATGATCTCGATGGCGTTTCCAAGCGCTCTGAATGTCCCTGGAGTGAGGTCTGCGTTGGTGCGAGAAAAATGAATACTAATAAGACGGCGAATGAATTCATTGCGTGGCATTGAGTCGCCGAGAGCAATCTTCATATTCACTTTTTCGTATTCCTTTGGACTTCCCAAACCATAAATACAAGAAACTGACGCCACAACAATGACATCTTTGCGAGTAAGAAGAGACTGCGTTGATGCGTGGCGAAGACGATCGATCTCTTCATTGATCTGCGCTTCTTTTTCAATATAGGTGTCAGTAACCGGCATGTAGGCTTCCGGCTGATAATAGTCATAGTATGAAACAAAATAGTGCACAGCATTATCCGGAAAGAACTGCTTGTACTCCTGGGCCAGCTGGGCTGCGAGAGTCTTGTTGTGAGCGATAACAAGAGTTGGTTTTCCAATAGCCTCAATAACGTTAGCTGCAGTAAATGTCTTTCCAGATCCTGTTACTCCTAGGAGTGTCTGGTATCTCATTCCTTCTTCTACGCCTTTAACCAAGGCTTTGATAGCCTTGGGTTGGTCTCCCGCAGGAGCAAATTCGTTTTTAATAGTAAAGATTCCTTCACTTTTCATAATTCCCTAGTATACCCTACAGGAGTTGCTAGTTGCTAGTTGTCGAGCTGTAAAAGATGACTAAGAAATCAACGACTTTTAAACCAGTAGCTTTATTCAAAATAAAACCCCGCGTAATTAGCTACGCTAATCACGCGGGGGGGTTCATCTCTCACTTTTCTTGAAGCTTGAAATGTGTCTCAACAACCTCAAGACTTTTCTTCACCACATCCTCAACATCACGCGGGTATATCTGAAAATCCCCAACGCGGATTGAATTCAAATACAACTCAATCCTTGGGATGTCTCCATTCGAAGCCCTAGATACAATCAGAGTAACCAAGGCGAGTGCTGGCAAGTCGTCCACATTAAAAGCGGTAGTGTTATCAACAACATAAACTATGTGACGCCCTACCGGTTCAGAAATGGTATACACTGTGGCAGGTCTATGTGCGAGTAATGCTTTGAGTTTGTGAAATAACACAAACCCGATACGCTGAGCTACATCTACAGTCTCCCTGTCCCTGCTTTGTGTATTGAGAAATTTACCTATCGCCACACCAATAACGACAAAAGCTACAGCCGTCAGCGCGTTCTCGATCAAGATCATAGTGTCTCCGTGAAATGTGTTTGAATTTTTTCCTTCTGAATAATACGATTTTTGTAATTTTAGTCAAAAGAAAAGATATGTTTCGCGATTGCGAAACATACCTTTGAGACAAAACACACTTCCCAAAGGGACGTCTTGCAAAACTGTTCAGATTTTATTATAGCACAATACTCATCTAATTGTCAACAATGTAAATAAAAAGGGCACATTACAGCTCTTTTTTGTACTTTGCTAAAAAGGCAGTTTTAAATTCAAAAAATGTGTCGTTCAAGATTGCTCGTCGAAGGTCATCGACTAAGTGAGCAAGAAAATGCAGGTTGTGAATACTTGCAAGAGTCCCCGCCAACATCTCCTTACCTCTAAACAAATGGGAAATATATGCTTTCGTGTAATGTGTGCAGGTGTAGCACTTGCACCCAGGGTCAAGTGGAGAAAAATCATCGGTGTATTGTGCATTCATAACATGCATTTTGCCAGTAGAAGTATAGAGCGTTCCATTGCGACCGTTACGAGTTGGGGTGACGCAATCAAACAAATCAACTCCGTTTTCAACCCCTGCAATCAAATCTTCGGGTTCTCCAATTCCGAGTAAGTGTCTCGGCTTGTCTTCTGGCAAGATTTCATTGACCCACTTCACCGCGGTCGACATATCTTCTTTTGCAAATGATCCTCCGATACCAAACCCATCAAATCCCTCACCTCTTGAAGTCATCTCAGCAATTTCTTGTGCACTTCGCTTGCGAAGCGCTTCATCCCTCCCCCCTTGAATCACACCGAACAGCGCTTGTCTTTCATGGTTATCTTTTGACTTGTGGAAATCGAGACTTTTTTGAGCCCAGCGATGAGTGCGATTGAGTGCTTCTTCTTGGTATCTCAAAGTTTCTGTCGGTGAAGTACACTCATCAAATGCAAAGATAATATCAGCGCCAATATTATGCTGAATCTCAATTGATCGCTCTGGAGTAATGTAATGCAAATCACCGTTAAGGTGTGACCTGAAAGAAACACCGTCTGACCCCACTGTTGCGAGCCGTGGAATATCACTACCAACAGAACGTTCAGGAATGAGAAATGTTGGATCGGTTTCCGCAACCACTTTTGAAATACCCTTTCCGTAGGCTGAACCGAGTGAGAAAACCTGGAAGCCTCCTGAGTCCGTCATGGTAGGACCTGACCAATTCATAAACTTATGAAGTCCTCCCGCTTTCTTAATCAGTTCATCTCCTGGTTGCAAAAAAAGATGATAGGTGTTGGCTAGCACCACTTGAAGCCCAGCTTCCTTTACTTGCTCTGATGAAACAGATTTTACGGTTGCCTTCGTGCCGACTGCTACAAAAGCCGGGGTCAGTATTTCTCCATGAGGAGTTGAAAGTGTCCCCGCCCTACCGAGAGCACCCACAAGCTTTTTTTCAATTGTAAACACAATCGGTTTTTTCATGATATTGACAGTATCACACAATACAATTTTTCAAATACAAAACCGGGATTAAGCTTTGCTTAATCCCGGTTTTGTATTTTCTTATTCTTTATTATCTATTCTCTATTCTTCTTCAACATTATTTAACTCCTAAAAGTTCGACTTCAAAAAGTAATGTTGAATTTGGTGGAATTGATCCTACTTGCTGAGCTCCGTATCCCATAGATGGTGGAATAACGAGCATTCTCTTTCCTCCGACTTTCATACCTGCGAAGCCTTGATCCCATCCTGCAATTACTTGTCCTGCACCAAGAGTAAATTCGAATGGTTGTCCGCGATCAATTGAGCTGTCGAACTTTTGCCCGCTCGTAAGAGTTCCGACATAATGAACGGTGATTACTTTTCCTGCGACTGCCTCTGCACCCGTTCCAATCACATCATCTCTAACTTGCAAACTTGTGATTGGTGCACCTTGCACTGGAGCATTTTGTGTATTTTGTTGATTTTCCGAAGTTCCTAGATTTATTTCTGGTGTTTGTTCGTCCATACCTGTTGTAGTCGGAACTGCTTGATTGGTCGGAGTCTGACTAAAGATGTCAACGACACTTGAGCCGAATAAGAAAAACCCCACCACGACAACACTGACACCAACGGCAATCCATGCATTTCTTTCCATATGTATAAATTATCTATTAATCAATCTATTAAGCAATTATAAGAGATATTAAATCTTGAGCAAGTTTTTGTTCCTTGCGACACTTCATTAATGCATTTATTATGTAGCGAATGAAAGATTCAAAGCACATTGATGCAGATCAGAAAATGCATGCAGAAAGCATCACGTTAACTCGTTCAGAAATGAAAGAAGCGACCGATGACAGAATTTATGAAATATCGCGCGAATTTACCCAAGGGTTTAAATTTTTGGAAGCTCATCCCCGTTCGGTAACAGTTTTTGGATCAGCGCGATTTCTTGAAGATCATCCTGATTACATTAAGGCACGTAATCTATCAGCGCGAATAGTCACTGATCTTAATTATTCTGTAGTTACTGGTGGTGGACCGGGAATCATGGAAGCGGCTAATCGCGGTGCAATAGAAAACGGTGGAAATTCAATTGGACTCACCATTCGTTTACCCAAAGAACAAGTAATGAATGACTATATGACAAGCCATGTTGATTTCTACTATTTTTTTAGTAGAAAAGTCTGTCTTGCATATTCCGCCGAAGCTTTTTTATTTTTCCCCGGAGGATACGGCACTCTCGATGAATTCTTTGAAATCGTCACGCTTCTGCAAACCCGTAAAATTCCTAATCTTCCCGTCATATTAGTTGGAAGCCACTTCTGGAATGAAGTTTTAGAGTTTATGAAAAAAAGTCTTTTTGAGAGAGGCACGATTGATAAGATAGATCTGGATCTTTTTACTATTCTTGATGATGAAGATGCTATTATAAAAATACTCAAAAACGCTCCCGTTCATGAGTTTACTCTTTATAAAGGTCTTCGCGTTAATCCTATAGAATAATGAGTAATTTAAGTCAAAAACAATGCGTTCCTTGTGAAGGTGATGCCACCCCTTTTACTCATATACAAAACGAAGAGTACTTGGAGCAGCTCGATACGTGGAATCTTATTGAAGACACGGCTCTTGAAAAGACTATAGTATGCAAGGATTTTGCTTCAGCACTTGCTTTTGTAAACAGGGTTGGAGCTGTTGCAGAACATGAAGGACATCATCCTGACATCGGAATCGTGGATTATAAAAAGGTTACAATCCATCTTACTACTCACGCAATCAAAGGACTTTCAGAAAATGATTTTATTTTGGCAGCTAAAATTGATGAGATTCCTAGGGATTAGTTATCTAATTACGTGTAGGAACTAAAACTTGAACCAATATTACTAAGTTGCAATTCTGTTTTTTCTTTTCTAGGTTCAGCAATAAGAAAAACCCGATCTACAACTTGTAGTATCGGGTTTTTTCTATTGTTTCATCAACAGGTCAATTGGTTATCGTCATCTGCGATAACATCCATAACATTTAATCGTATCGATTCGAGCGTCATGTCATACGAAGACTGTTCTTCGGGAGACATATTCACTATTGAAGCGACTGGCTTCTGTTTGGGAATCTGTTTAGACTTTTTTTTGGCTTGTCTTTTTTTGCGACCAACCACACTAAGCACTAACGAGATAATCACAATACGTCCTCCTGATACATCAATGAAACTAAAAAGAGCGGATGATTATGGTATCACAAAAACTATTACTTACAAATTATTATTGGGGATTTTAGGATCAAAGATCGATGGGGTAAGTTTTTTTCCAGCCAAGATCTCAGAAATTCTTTTTCCTCCATAGATAGAAGGTAAAATACCGATACCGTTGCATCCTAAATTATAGAGCAGTACAGGATTTTGGGGTTCCACGCCAACAAGTCGAATGCCGTTCGTAGTGTATCCCATGAGTCCGTGCCATTTGAATTGGTAATCAATTTGTTTAGTATCTATTTTTTCATAAGTGTTACGAATAAACGCATCAATACTTTTTTGTGCTTCATCAGGATAATCTTGATTCTTTGTATAAGAAATAGTGTCTTCTAACTCTATTTCTGGGCCTCCTACAGAAATAAGATTGTAGTTTTTATTTTCATCATGTTCAAACTGTCTTCTGGTGAGATAATAATATTCTCCTTCAAACTGCGAACTGCCTTTTACAATATAACTAATGGCAATCGGAGATTTTTCATATGGTTTAAGATATCCAGACATAAATCCGACGATTCCTCGAACCGTGTGATGAAATCTTGTATTGATATCAAGCCCTGATTCGTTAATGATAGTCAGGGTTTCAAATCCATTAGTGCATAACACTACTCGCAATGTGTGAATTTCGTGATGGACAGCATCAAGAAGAGCATGATCTTGCTTAAGGACAACTTTATTGATGTGCGTGTGTTCATAAAAAGAAAATCGAGTCGGAAATGTTTTTTGTAAATAGAGAATGATTTCTTGGCAAAACAATGCGGAATTAATGCATCCTTTTGGAGAAGAGAGGCATGCAAAAAACTTTGTATCCTTTGTCTCAAGTAACTCAAGTATCTTTTGTTGTGGTACTACTGCATAAAACCTCGCGTACTGTTCTGGGATATTTTTCAAAAATGGAGCATTGTCTGCTATAAGAAATTCTTCAACTGATAGAACGAGCTTTTCTCTTAACTCATTATCCTTAAGATGACTTACGACTCGATCAAAATCGACCATACCCGCGTGACCGAGAAATCGAGAAAATGGAATTGATAAGTTTGCAGTAATGTACATATGCTCTAGCAGCTCAAAAGAGTGCTCTATCGCCTCTTGACCTTCCTTAGTAAGGTCTGGACCAAATTCTTCTGCAATATCATGTAGAGAGCGTTCAAAATAGGAAGTGACCTGACCAGCGTTGTGTCCAGTAGCTCCGTGTGCGAGCCTTCCTCCTTCTATCAGAGTTATCTTTTTGTTTGTTCCATGGAGTGCAAAAAAAGCAGTCGACACCCCCGCTATTCCAGCTCCAACAATAGCAACATCTGTTTGCGCATCTCCATGCAACGTAACAGCAACGCGACTCTGGTCGAGCTGATGAATCCACGGTGATCGGTTAACAAATGCCATTAAATTTTATGTACTAACCAGTAACGATTGGGGCTGGTTTTTCTTTGAATAAAGCCTCGAGTGAATATCTCCCTGCACCCATGAATGCTACCGCCAGAGACACCAGAAGAAGAACCATTTCGAGTTCCTGCCCTCCAAACGGACCTTTTCCTAAGCCGGTACTACTCATTGCTACGACCATAACAACTGCGAAGGTTGCACCAACATACTGGGTGAAAAATCCAGCAAGCATAAGGATTCCACCGAGAAGCTCTACAATCACAACAATGTAGACCATAAATTCTGGAATATTTAGACTAGAGAAAAAAGCCATGGTCCCCGTGATGTTAGTGAGTTTCATATACCCATGTACAATAAAAACAAGACCTAGGGCTACACGAAGTAGCAAAATTCCTAAGTCAGAATTCTTATAATGTAAATATTTTTGTATCATGATCATTTTTTAGAAATAATATAATTATTATACGTTAAAAACGTATAATTGTAATGCCTATAATCTTAAGTTGTGATTTGTAATTTAAAAGCAAAAAAACTATCATAGAGACACTAAATTACATGAATATTGATCTCTTATTTCAAACCAAACCAAAAGATACACAGACAATTTTAAAGCGCTATCCAAAGCGTGAACTTGCGCCAAATGCCAAAGTTACCCGCATTGCTCCGAGCCCCACAGGATTCGTTCACATTGGCACTGTGTACAGCGCTCTTATTTCAGAAAGACTTGCCCATCAAAGCAACGGGGTATTTTTTCTTCGTATTGAAGATACAGATAAAAAAAGAGAGGTGGATGGTGCCCCAGACCTTATCGTGAAATCTTTGACACATTACGGCATTGCTATGGATGAAGGCCGAATCGTTTCTGGAAAGGAAATTGGCGAGTATGGACCGTATCTACAAAGTGAGCGCAAAGCTATCTACCACAGCTTTGCATATGAACTAGCGAGCCGCGGAAGAGCGTATCCATGCTTTTGTACAACAGAAGAACTTGAATCTTCACGTAAGAATCAAGAAGGTCTGAAAATTAGACCTGGTTACTATGCAGAATTCGCTACTTGCCGAAACTTTACTGATGAACAGATTGAAAAAAAAATTGCTGAAAAAAAACCATTTGTTCTCAGATTCAAATCTGAGGGGAATTTTGACAATAAGATTCATGTCAACGACTTAATAAAAGGAGATCGCGAGCTTTCACAAAACGATCAAGATATTGTCATCATAAAATCCGACGGCCTTCCCACCTATCACTTTGCTCACGCGGTAGACGACCACCTTATGGGAACTACCGATGTAATCCGAGGAGATGAATGGTTTTCTTCGCTCCCCCTTCACATAGAGTTATTCGAGGCTTTAGGATTTCCGCTTCCTCGATTTGGCCACCTTGCTCCGATTCAAAAAATGGATGGTTCTTCAAGACGCAAGCTCAGCAAAAGAAAAGACAAGGAAGCGGATGTCGCTTTTTACCAAGCAGAAGGATATCCCGTTGAGGCAGTAGTTGAGTATATTTTAAATCTAGCAAATTCTAACTTTGAAGATTGGAGGAAAGCCAATCCACTTACTGATAATAGAGAGTTTATGTTAACTCTTGAGAAACTTTCTCATACCGGAGGATCACTGTTTGATATTGTAAAACTAAAAAGTATTAGTAAAGAAATTATTTCGCAATTTTCAACTAATGAAGTGTATAAAAGGGCTTTAGAGTGGGCAACAACATACGACCCAATTATTGCTGACGAAATTCAAAAAAACCCGTCATATACGAAGCAAATCTTTAGTATTGAGCGGACCGGAGCTGAGAAAGTTCGTAAAGATATTGGTCAGTGGTCAGATTTAATGCAAGAAATTGGTTATTTTTATGATTCTTTTTTTATTCCAAAGAGAGACGAGCTTCAAGCACTCCTTACCGGTATAGAGCTTGAAATAATAGAGAAATCTCTTGATCTCTTTTTTGCCACCTATAACGAAAAAGACGATAAGGATACTTGGCTCGAAAAAATGCGCACCGTTGCTTTGACGCTTGGTTATGCTCCAACAACCAAAGAACTCAAAGCGGCTCCAGCAAAATTCAAAGGGTCTATTTCAGAAATTACAAAAATATTCCGAGTATTTCTTACTGGCAAAGCCCAAACACCAGACTTATATGAAATTATGAAAGTAATGGGAAGTGCGAGAGTTATACAGAGACTCAAGATGCCTGAGTAATAATAGGAATAATGAATAGAGAATAAAAAACTATACCGTAACAATTACCTAAAAACACCCGTTATGATGGGTGTGCTTTTATTCACCCTCTCTCCTCTCTTCTTCTTATTCCTCTTACTCGCCTCGTTGAGCTAGGCGAAACGGGTTCCTTTTATTCTTTTTATTCTTTTTTCAACTCAAAAAGATGCCATAGGATAGGTACTAGTTTTTAGCTTTTAATTTTTTTACTAATTACTTATTACTCTTTACTTGTATCCATTCACTATTCTTTATTCTGTATTCAAGTGTTAGAATATAGAAAATGTCTAAGCCACACATTGTTATTGTTGGAGCGGGATTTGGAGGTGTTTACACCGCCAGATTTCTCAAGCCTCTCTTAAAAAAAGCTCAAGCGACAGTAACTCTCATCAGTCGAGAAAATTATTTTTTATTTACCCCCCTCCTCCATGAAGTTGCCGGAGGAGGACTCTCTCCCCGAAGCGTATCAGAACCAATAAGAGAAATATTTGACGGTACTGGCGTTCGTTTTATCGAAGCTAACGTTTCTTCTGTTAATCCTGAAAACAAAACTGTCAAAGCCGGCAGTGAGACTATTTCCTACGACTATCTTGTCCTTTCTGCTGGTGCAACTACAAATTATTATGGAGTAAGGGGTGCTGAGCAATATTCATATGCTCTAAAAAACGTTGCAGACGCGCTTCATATTAGGCGAGCAATTATTACTGCCTGTGAACGAGCTTCTCGAATTGAAGATCCGGCAATGAGAAAGCAACTCCTTTCGTGTGTTGTTGTTGGTGGTGGACCAACCGGTGTTGAGCTCGCCGCAGAACTTATGGAATTTATGAGAGGCACACTTGCACAGTACTTCCGAAAAACAGAAATCCGAAAAGAAGACATGTCGGTCACCATCCTTGCAAGTAGTTCTAAATTACTTCCTCAATTTCCAAAATCAATCAGTACCATAGCAAGAAAAAAAATGACCAAGCTTGGTATACGAGTGCACACTAACACAACCGTAACAGAAATAGATAAAAAAAATATCACACTAGGAAACGGAAAAGTTGTTTCAAGTGAGCATATCATCTGGGTGGCTGGGGTAACTCCCCTTACTATTAAATTAGCGGGAGGAGAGCTCGATGCAAGTAAGCGCTTTATTGTTGATCCTTATCTTCGACTCAGTTCTCACAAGGACATCTTCGCGCTTGGTGACATTGCCTGCTCAACGTCACCAAAAGCAGAGTTCCCTCTTCCTATGTTAGCTCAAGTGGCAGCACAGCAAGCTCGCACCGTGGCCATTAATCTTCGTAAATCAATAGACAATCGCAAGCTTCAAGAGTTTGTGTATAGAGAAAAAGGAATTTTGATTTCACTTGGTCAATGGAGTGCGGCGGGAAGGATATTTGGTATTACCATGAGTGGTCCACTGATGTGGCTTCTTTGGCGCACGGTGTATCTCTTCAACTTCCACTCGTGGAGAAAGAGAGTGAAGATTGCAATCGAATGGACCGTGGGCTCTTTCCAACCTCGCGATATTTCTATTTTCTAAATTGGGTGCGTAAAATTAATAAGTACAATCTCGGACTTAGTTCCCACGCGCATGGGTGGTCCCCATGTTCCTATTCCGCTTGAAGTAAAGACAATCATTCTTTTGAACGTCTTAAGTCCATAATCAAATCCTTTAAATAATTTTTTTGTAAGCAAGCTTCCCGGAAACATCTGACCATGGTGAGTATGTCCTGAAATTTGAAAGTTAATTCCGTGTTTTTCTGCTATCTCAATATGAAATGGTGTGTGCTTGAGTAAGATGCTTGGTTTATGAAGATCAAAAGACAGATTCTCTAGTAATTCGTCATATGCATCTGCTTGTGCGCTATCTCTGTAGTCTACCCCAATGATTTGAAGGCCTTCCAAATCTATCATTTCGTCTGTTAATACGCGAATGCCAAGATTTTTTATATCAGCGATATACTCGGCACTCTCACGAGACATGTATTCGTGATTTCCTGTAATGTAATAAGTGCCGAGTGTTGGATGTAACTGTTGAAGCGGAGAAATAATATCTTCTGCGTGAACCTTAACGCCATCAAATAAATCTCCGCCAATAAATATGACGTCTGGATTTATTTGGTTAATACGATCAACAATTCTTTGTGCAAATTTCTTTCCCCTTACTTGTCCCAAGTGCGGATCACTAATAAATACTGCCTTTCTCCCAATCCAAGAATCTGGAATATGAGGAAGTTCTAAATGAAACCTTGTTAGCTGTAAATACTGAGCATTTACAAACCCATATATAACAAGCGAAAGTGTTACTAAAAAGAGCCCCTGCCCCCAGAGAGTAACACTGAAAGGAAGATTGAAACTGAGTATTGCTAATTGTCCAGCAAAATAAATTACCGAGGCAAAGAAGAAATAATATAAAAAACCGAGCCACACCGCTGAAATGCTATACAGTGTTTTTGAAAAGAAATTATTATATGAGTGAGAAACGAAGGATGAAATAAGAAACGAAAATGCAAAAAATATAAAAGTAACTAATACAAATGGCTCAATGCGTCCAAATGAGAATATATCTCTTAAAGCTAGATAGAAAATCGCACAGACAAGACTAATCAAGACTTGGGTGGTTAGGAGAAAAAATGTAATAGCGCGCTTTTTAGGGTGCATCTGAATATGTTACCATACTCTTTTTAGTGCAAATTAATTCCAGGTTACTTTAATGCTAACTAAAAACTTCTGCATTCTCTAGCAACTAGAAACTAGCTACTAGCCACTAGCAACTTCTTTTACTTCTCAAGATCCAAAATATCATCAATGCGGACTTGCTTAACAAACTCAGGTACGTGAGAGACTAAAATCATTGCTCCTTCGTAACGACTCAGTGCTGAGGCAATAATAGGCAAGTGTCTAAAGTTTATATGATTGGTTGGCTCGTCGAGAATAAGCAGTCCCGGCTTCTGCAATACGAGCTGAGCAAGGGCTACAAGACCTTTCTGTCCTTCCGAAAGACTTCCAATCTTTGAGCGGATCAAATCCCCTCCAATAAGAAAGCCGGCTGCCGTAGAGCGCAGCGTTTCTTCATGCTCTCTATCCATAGCACTAGCTAGGGAGTCGTACACAGTGTCATCGAAATTAAGTGTAGAAAAATCCTGTCGGTAATATCCTACTTTTACTCCGTCAGCGATAGTTACTCCTTTTGCTGTTCCATTTGCGATTGATTCAAGGAGAGTGCTTTTTCCAATTCCGTTTGGTCCTTGTAGTAAGAGGTGCTGGTTTTTACGCAAGGAGACATTAGCTTTATGGGCTACTGGCTTGTGTGTTTTTGCAGAAAGAGTAGTAAACGAGATGATTTTTAATACCTCACCGGTAAGATCTGTCTGAGCTGGAATAGCAAATGATCTAATGGTTTTGTCTTCCCTTCTTACATCCACTTTTTCTTCTTCAAGCTCCTGTGCTTTATCTCTCATACGTCTTGCCACCAATCTCATCTGTCCTCCCTTATTGGCAAAAAAGTTGGCCTTGTCTTTGTTTTCTTGAATTTGTTTTGCAAGGAGGGCGTTCTTACGATTCTCTTTTTCTACTCGAGCAGTGATTTCTGCAAGAAGGTCAAAATAGTTCCCGACATACTGCTCAATTTTTTTTGTAAACACATCAAGGTAGAGCACCCCTTGGGTAAAAGCATTCAAAAATTCTGCGTCATGAGAAATGACAATGCAGGTTTTTTTATAATCCACTAAAAATTGAGTAAGGTGCTCGATTCCCGCTTTGTCTAAGTTGTTTGTTGGCTCATCGAGAAGTAACATGTCTGCGTCTTGAATAAGAGCTGAAGCTAAAAGAAGGCGGGCCTGCTGACCTCCTGAAAATGTTTTTACAATTCTATCGTGATCCGCCTTAAGATGCACAACGGCGAGAACTTTTTCGATTTTTGGATCAATATCGTATTGAACTTTATCAAACTGTTTTTGGAAAAAATCTCGCACTGTCAGCTCTAGGTCTGGGCGAGGAATAACCTGGCGAGCAATAGCAATAGAAACATTGTTAACAATATTGATAACTCCTTCGTTTGGAGTAAGGGACTTTGTAATGAGGCCGAACAGGGTACTTTTTCCTGCTCCATTTTGCCCCATCACCGTAAGCTTTGCTCCTCGACGAACGACAAAATCTACCTCATCTAAAATGGGTTTATTGTGGCCGTGTTCAAACGAGACCTTTTCGAATCTAAGTATTGAATCTCCTTTAGTAGACATAAGAATTCAGAATTCCTACTGTACATTATTTTTGTGTAAATGGGAATGGAGGGGGGTTAGAATAGCGATTATTGAATAAGAAGAATAAAAGAAATAAGAAGAATGAGGATGAATGGAAAGGAATTGAAGTGAACCCGCTTCGCCAGAGCTCAGCGAGGCGAGTAAGAGAAACAGAAGAGAATAAAGAATAGAGAAAAGAAGAGAAGAAGGAGAGGGAAAAGTAATAAGTAATAAGTAAAAAGAGAAGAATAATATACAAACAAAAAACCCTCAATCTGCTCTGTCGCGTAGACAGAAACAAACCGAGGGTATGGGTACACTTGTGCAAAGACAAAGAGTCCAAGGGCTCAAGTATCAAAGATACGAGAGCTCAGGTATTCAAGATACTACTTGCCTGCCTTGCCGGCAGGCAGGCGTGAGACAACCTGACGGCCTGCGCACCACTCATGCGGACGCGTAACGGAGCGGGCATGGACGTACCAGCCACCGCGGTCCGTGTCCCAGAACGCGTAGACTGCACTAAGGTTTCCATCGCAACCTCGAAGGTAGCCGATGAAGACCTCAGAACTTTTGCGGTTCTGATGGAGGAGCTCTGCAAAGTGCAGGACTGTAGTGTCTGCATTTACGCCAAGCTCCGAAAGAATTGGAGTATCGAGGGAATTCTTCTCCAGTTTTGAGATGGAGAGAACGCCGGCGTCGACAGCTTCCACTACAAGACCTACGAACTGGGTCTTGAAGTCTTTGCTCATCCACTT
>Ga0105044_10008755_pt1 | contig 13877 bp, 15 predicted proteins | sample MAT01_FD_78092 | JGI IMG/M metagenome (GOLD analysis project Ga0105044, IMG submission 78092) | Freshwater microbial communities from Lake Fryxell liftoff mats and glacier meltwater in Antarctica - MAT-01 | ecosystem: Environmental > Aquatic > Freshwater > Ice > Liftoff microbial mat | place...
AATCCCTACCTCGCGGATTTTTACCAGAACATGTCTGCCTGGGCCTTTCATTCACAGGTCTTTTTTCTTACACACCGCCTGCGTTCACATTTGAATCTCGCTCAACATCCGAACTCGGTGATACAGGACCGCAGTGTCTATGAAGATGCCGAGATCTTCGCGCAGAATCTTTATGATCAGGGAAATATTCAAGACCGTGATTTTCAAACCTATCGTGAGTTATACGAGACGGCCGTGCAATTCCTGCCGCCGCCTGACCTCGTTATTTATTTACGTGCATCCGTGCCAACATTATTGAATCGCATCAACTCGCGCGGACGTGTCTACGAGCGCACGATCGCGCCCGAATATTTGCAGAACCTGAATGAGTTATACGAATCATGGATAGAAAATTTTACACTTTGTCCTGTGCTCGCCGTCCCCGCCGATGACCTGGATTACGTAGCCCACTCCGGTCATCTCCGTTTGATCATCGCAAAAGTGGATGAAAAGTTAACAGGCAAGGAAGAAGTGGTCTTTGAAGCGGAAGAAATGGCAAGAGCAGCGGAAGATTGAGTTTGAAAAAGTGTCGAGGTGTCGGAGTGTCAAAAGTGTCATGCAAGACACCTTCGACACTCCGACACTTTTGACACTATGCGTGTATTTATGCCTTTCCCAACACCATCGCCAGCAATGCCATTCTCACATACAACCCATATTCCATCTGACGGAAATAGGCGGCGCGGGGATCGTCGTCAAAGCTTTCGCTGATCTCGCCCACGCGCGGCAGCGGATGCATCACGATCATATCTTTTTTGGCGGGTTTCATAATTTCGGGGTCGATCACATACGCGCCTTTTACCTTTTCATAATCGGCGGGGTCTTCAAAGCGTTCCTTCTGAACACGCGTCACGTATAACACATCGGTGTCAGCCAAAACTTTATCGAGTGAATTAAATTCAGCCTGCGGAATTTTTTTCTCGGCCACTTCGTCCATTACTTCTTTTGGCATCTTCAAAATATCCGGTGAGACATAATTGAGTTTAACGTTCGGAAAAGTTGAAAGCAAACGCGCCAGTGAATGGACGGTACGTCCGTACTTAAGATCGCCGAGCATGGTTACGTTTAAATTATCGAGTCGCCCCAGCTCTTCCATGATCGTGAATGTATCCAGCAGCGCCTGCGTGGGATGTTCACCGACTCCGTCGCCCGCATTGATGACAGGCTTTCTGGCCGCCTTCGCCGCAATCGCCGCTGATCCCGTTTCAGGGTGACGCAGAACGATCACGTCTGCATAACATTCCAGCGTGCGGATCGTATCGGGCAGGCTCTCGCCTTTCGACACCGATGAATACTTCACCTCGCTGATCGGAATGACCGACCCGCCGAGTCTTTCCATTGCCGCCGTGAATGATGATGAGGTACGCGTGGACGGTTCATAAAAAAGATTTGCCAGAATTTTCCCCTTCAGCAGGTCAAACGTCCCAACGCGTTCGACCATTCCGCGCATCTCATGCGCCACGCCGAATACATATTCCAGATCATCGCGGCTGAACTGTTTGACGGACAGAATATCCTTGCCGTACCACTCGGCGTTCTTGTTTTCGCCAAAAGGCAGGTGGGGGTTGGTGGGGGTTGTGGGCATTTGTTACTCCTTGTGTTTTCCGTCATTGCGAGGAGGGTGTTCTTCCCGACCAAGCAATCTGCTTGCGTTGTTGGGGATTGCTTCGTCACAAAGTACAAGGGCGCTCCTCGCAATGACGATAATAAAATTTTGTTGATTGAAACTCTGGTTGCACGCTGACAACGGATCTCGTTTAATCACATGGTTCACGCTTTGACATTTTCCTGTCCGCTTCTTTCTACGGGTGAGGTTGATTCTGCTTCGATAAGATTCTATACATGAATACTTATCCAAACCCTGCTTCTAGAATTTCTTCATTATTATTTGGCGGTAAAAATGGTGGAAAGTCATCGTCAAAACCAATCGCAATATATTTATTTTCGAAACGTTCAAACACGTCTCTCAACCCTTGATAAGTCTTATCGCCCGTCGCTTGAGATTGGGAAATGTCATCGTGATTTGGATATACTAACCACCAATCTTTTCCTTCCGGTAATAATTCAATAGCTTTTTCTAGTAGCTCAGCGTTGGCAATCTCCCTAAGTATAAACTTAGGATGACGCATAACAGTCATTGGGGTGTGTTTCAAATGAGTTGACAAAAAGAACGTCCCGAAGGTTTTGTCGAGAAAATTTGGTCGTTTGTGCCAACCTTCGGGACGGTTTTAACTGAAATGAAACACACCCCAGTCATTTCACCTATTCGATTCTGGACATGAGATAAAACTTGAACGAACTCGCTATAAGAAACAAGTAGAAAGCTCGGACTACCTCCTCCCGTTCGGGGAAAAAATATATTCACGTAAATTTCGTTGTCTAATTCAAGCCATTGTTTTACCTGATCTAAAAAATGGTTGTCGGTTATTTGATACTTGGTCATAATTTATCCTCATGCCCATGCCGATGATGAATATCGGGCATGTGGTCATGCTCATGCTCTTCAGCAGGATGTTCATGCTCGTGGGAATGAGTCTTATCTAGATCGTCATGTCCATGGGCGGGATCATCCCGCGTGTGACTGTGCTCATGGATCAAAGCCGTATGTATGTGAGTATGGGCATGTTGCTCATTGATAAGCAATAGCGCGCCGCCGATCATCAAGACTGCCGCGATAATAAACAAGAACGATGGCAATTCCCCAAAGATAACGATCGAAAGCAGCACACCCGCCAGCGGAGCCGTCCCATACAACGCGCTGGTGCGTGCTGCGCCCAGTCCGCGCATGGAGCGGATGAACAACATCGTGCTCAATCCGTAGCTGACAAATCCCAGCAACAATATGTAAAGGATATTTACGAATGATGGTAATTGATTGCCAAGAAAAAACGCGAGAAGGAATGAGAACGTCCCTGCGACCAAACCCTTCCACGCCACGATGGCGAGAGGGTCTTTGCCTGAGATGTTGCGCGTGAAGTTATTGTCAGCGCCCCAAAGTACACAAGCAAGGATAATTCCCAAAGCACCGAGTGAGAGCCCGAATCCGCTTCCGAAGTTGGTCGAGAGAAAAATGCTTGCCAATGTAATGACGATGATCGCAGTCCACGCGCGGCGGCCAATAGCTTCCTTGAAAAACAGCAGGGCGATGACCGTTGTCCCAACGCCTTCAAAATTCAACAGCAGCGAAGCGGTCGAAGCAGGCGTATTCTGCAGGCTGATCATCAAAATAATCGGAGCCAGGATTCCGCCGGAGATGATCGCGCCTGCCAGCCATTTGATATCGGGAGATTTGATCCCCGCTTCAGCATCTTTAGATCGCGCCCGCTGAGTCAATCTCACGAGGAAAGTCCCTGTCCCGCTGCCGAGATACAGGAACGCCGCAAGATAGATCGGCGCGATATTGTCATCTAACAATAATTTCGCAATAGGAGCACTTGCTCCGAAAAAGACCGCGGCGAGCAAAGCTTGTAAAATAAAAGGAAAATTGTTAGGCTTCATTTTTATCTACACTCCTATATTTCTCAAGTAATCAGTTGGTAACTTTTTCAAAAAAACTTCCGAAGTCTCGATGACATCGGAAGTTTTTAGTTTATTCTTACGAAAGCAAATCTGCATAGAATCCAATCACCAAATACTTAACGTTGTGGGCGTTGAAAATTCGTAATAGATCGCTGAAGTCTGAGTTGACGAACATCGTTTCCCTTGACTTTCATATAATGAATAACCAATTCCCACGAGGCGTCAAAGCGTGCTTGAGGTGGCTGGGACTGCCGGAATTTCAGGTCAAATGACCTGTCCATTTGCTCAATCTTTCCGCGTTTTTCAATGAAGTTTGCTCGCATAGTTGGATTCTACTCTATTTTCTATCCTCTTACATTCCTTCCATAGCTCCGTTTGACCAAGACCCTCCCATCTTCAAAAGCTGACTTACCTCGTAACACAACCTGCCTCACTTTGCCTTTACCTTCCACCCCTCGAACGGAGTCCAACCACAGCGAATTGCTCAATTGCTCGTGGGCTGTTGCCAAAAGGCACACAAAATGCTAAAATCGGCGCGTGAAACACTTTTCCTGGAATGAAGAGAAAAATGAACTTTTGAAAGAGGAAAGACAGATTTCATTCGAGGATGTTGTCTTTTATATTGACCAAGGTTTCCTGCTGGATGTGCTTGAGCATCCGAATCAGGAAAAGTATAAAGGACAAAAGATATTCGTGGTGCAGATCGATGATTATGCATACCTCGTGCCTTTTATTGAAGATGACCGTGAAGTCTTTTTGAAAACCATTGTTCCGAGCCGCAAAGCGACAAGGAAGTATTTGAAAGGAAATGAAAAATGAGCAGCCTGAAACTCCGACAAGATGAACTTGAACTTCTTGCTTCATATGAAGCCGAGGAGTGGAAGTCTGTCAAAAAACAGAAAGAACAGAAAGAACAATATCGGGCGTATGCGCTCGCCACATTCCGCAAAGACAAACGTATCAATATCCGCATTTCCGAGAAAGACCTTCTTGATTTGCGAAAGCGCGCCATTCGCCAGGGCATTCCGTATCAAACTTTGCTTTCGAGTGTCTTGCATAAATATGCAAATGGCGCGTTGACGGAAAAATAAAGAAGTACATATTCATAACTTATACCCACCCTCCCGGTTTTTCTAAATGGGAGGGTGGGTTGTTATCACACTCTATTCCTCATGTCCATGCAGGTGATGAATATCGGGCATGTTGGTGAGTGCGACGCACCCTCTGCATGGTCATTGCCTCATCGTATTATAAAAAACTTCCGAAGCCTCAAAGACTTCGGAAGTTTGACTAAATTCCGGTGGTGGTTTCCAGTCCATTGGCTATCGCGATATCGTTCAAGGTGACTTCGACATCGTCAATGAAATGATCCAATGCTTCCACGTGTTCTCCAAAACCGACGCCGAGCAGTCCCAACTCACCTGCCGCATTTTTCCAGAAATTGAGATGATCGCCTTCGAGCACTTCCGCAGCCAAAGTCCATGTGTGGAAGAGCGGCCAGACTGCGGCAAGAGGAATCTCACCTTCCAGCATGGCAGTGATCGCTTTCTCGTAATAATTCAAGCGCGCTGGGTTGACGCGTATATCCACTTTCTTTTTCTCACTTGCAAGTTTGAACGCAGACTTCCAATCGGAGACCCAGCTTTTTATCTTTTCTGTGTCCACATTGTTCGCACCGATCAAGTCAAATGCAGTTGTCACCATTTCGGATTTTTGCGCTGCTTCAGCACGCTTGGGGAATTCGAGCAACAACCTGCGTTCGTAAATGGGCGGACCGCTCAATTCAGCGACCGCATTCAGCACGTGAAATAGGGACCTCATATAATTTCTTATTTCTTTGGGTCCTGCGGCTTCGTCCAATTCCATTAATTCCAGCCAGATCTGGCGTCCATGTAACAACAGTTTACGGCAGCGTTGAAGCATGAGCGGAGGCTGTTCAAAATCAAAGCCCGCGCGCAGGCTGGCTTGCACGAAATCAAAAAATTTCTCGCGCTCGTAAAGCAGCACGGGATCGTACATTTCATAACCGAGCCACGGGTCCGCTCGTAATTCGCGCGGAGATTTGAATTCATCCTTTGTGCGGCGGCTGACATCCACATGAAAATCGGGGGTAAGTTTTATGAACTCACGCGATTGTTTGGGAGTGTTCTTGTGAACGAAGACAATGTCAATATCTGCCGTGCCGCCGAGCATCGGCTCAACATTGAGGAGCGACCCTGTAAGATATGCGGCAATGATATCGGTGTCGTTATAGGCCCGTTCCTGAACGGTCTCTTTGGCAATGCGGAGGAGTGATTCACGTGTGACGCGCATAAGTGTTTCCTTGTCGGTTCGTCCTTGCGAGGGCGTTCTTGTTCCGCGTGTTTTGGCGGCCCAAAGCAATCTCCAACACGGTGAGGGGATTGCTTCGTCAGGAAGTACAAGTGCCCTCCTCGCAATGACGAGGCTAGAGCAAACTTGCTTGAAACGGAGGCAGGCTCAAAGTCTCACGGATGCGGTTTTCTATCCGCTTGAGATGCTGCGGGTTATGGATGATATCGTGTTCGTTTGAGTCGATTTTCAAAACAGGCGTATGGTCAAATGGTTTCGAAAAGAAATTTTCATACGCGTGATTGAGTTCATCAATGTATGAGCGTTCCATTTGTCTTTCGTAGGGCCGGTCGCGAAAAGCAATTCGACTCATAAGCGTGTCGGTGCTGGCCTGTAAATAAACCAGCAGGTCGGGTTTGGGAATTTTTTCTCCGAGCGCTTCATGTACTTTGTGATACATATTTAATTCATCACCCTGCAAGTTGATGCCTGCGAAGAGCGCATCTTTTGCAAAAGTATAATCGGCGATCAGGTTTTTTTTCTCTGCCAAAATTTTTGGCACATTATTATTTTGTTGATGATAACGGCTGAGCAAAAAGAAGATCTGTGTTTGAAAGGCATATCGTGCGCGGTCTGCATAGAAATCGGAGAGAAACGGATTTTCCTCGAATATCTCAAGCAGAACTTCGGCTTCGAATGTCTGTTGCAGAAGGCGGGCCAGTGTGGTCTTACCCACACCGATCACCCCTTCGATGGCTATATACATAAACTTACGCTCCCTGCCGCTTGTTGCAAAAATAATTATTTCATTTGAAAAAATTACAATAAGGACATTTATTCGGATCTTGTTATTTATGCGGCACTTCGTAAAAAAGTTAATGCAAGGATACCATAAAACTGTAGGGACACAGCGGCGCTCTGTCCCTACGATATAATAAAATCATGAGACGAATTTGCATCACGCCCTTCGTGCAAGGGACAGGCGGTATGGCATCCTTTCGCTTGAAATTTGAGCAGGGATTAAAGACTCGTGGGATCGAGATTACCTACGACCTTTCCGCGGACGCTGACGCAGTTCTCGTCATCGCAGGCACGCGCTTCCTCCTTGACCTATGGCGGGCACGGCGGCGAGGCATTCGCGTCGTCCAAAGATTGGACGGCATCAATTGGGTGCAGCGCATTCGTTGGACGAGTCCGCGTTATCACCTCCGCGCGGAATACGGCAATGCGATATTGTCGTTGATCCGTTCGCGTTTTGCCGATCGAGTCATTTATCAGAGTCAATTTATTCGCAGCTGGTGGGAGCATTGGCATGGCATTGCAAAAGCGCCAGCCAATGTCATCATCAACGGTGTGGATTTGAATTTCTATTCACCTGATGGCGCACAGGAAAGACCGACAAATCGTTTTCGAATGCTATTACTGGAGGGAAGTTTGGCTGGTGGATTAAATGCCGGCTTGTTTCACGGGATCGCCGTGGCTGAAAAACTCGCCGAAAAATTTCCAATGGAAGTGGTTGTGGCAGGCAGAGTGGATGATGCCACGCAAAAAAGAATTAACTCAGCGCTCTCTGTGGCGAATCTTTCCGTAAAATTTCTCGGCACGATCCCTCGCGAACAGATTCCGCAGTTGGCGCGCTCATCTCATTTAATGTATTGCGCCGAAGTGAATCCGCCCTGCCCGAATTCTGTTATCGAAGCGCTGGCATGCGGATTACCCGTCATCGGGTTTGATAGCGGCTCGCTCAAAGAGTTGGTCACAGGTGATGCAGGCCGCATAGTGCCCTATGGAGGAAACCCCTGGAAGTTGGAAACGCCTGATATTTCCGCGCTGGCTGTGTCAGCGGAGGAGGTGCTGACGAAACAGAATCAGTTTCGGGCGGCAGCGCGGACGCGGGCCGAGTCTGCATTTGGGCTCGATCAAATGGTGGATGCGTATCTCAAAATCCTCTTGGATGATTGAATATGAATAGTAAATCAATTCTCCGCCCATCCTTCAGCGTTGATATTCTCTGGTTAAGTATTACCCTGCTTATTCTATTGAGTCTCGCGCTGCTATTGCCTCTCTCTCCTCAGGATTACTGGTGGTACCTGCGCCTTGGCCAGGATGTGGCCCAATCTGGCGGTTCTGTTCCAACGGCGGACACATATAGTTTCACCAGAGCAGGCGCGCCATTTTTTTATCAGTCATGGCTGGCGGCATTGATATTTTGGAAAACATATCAAGCAGGTGCATTAGCGTTGACATTTTTTCTACGCGCTGTAATTATTGGGGCTACATATTCTTTGCTTTGGTTTTTGCTAAGAGATAAAGGTATTGGTCCGCGTTTGGCGAGTTTACTTGTTTTGCTCGCAGCCCTGGCTGGGAGCAATAACTGGTCGTTCCGTCCGCAGTTATTTATTTATCCGATCTTTGTTTTTGTTTTATACATTCTCAAAAAATGGGGACAGGGTAAAAACCGAGGGTTATGGGCTTTGCCTGTTCTCTCCATGTTATGGGTTAATTTGCATGGCTCATTCCCATTGCTATTTATCCCTGGCGGTATCGCTTTTCTATTCGGTAAAGGCGATAAAAAGCAGCTTGCGTATGCGCTCGCTTTTTCTTTCATAGCAGTATTTATTAATCCGCGCGGGAACTATGTGCTGGGATATGTGCAGAATATGCTCAGTGCGCCGTCGAATCAATTGTTCAGTGTTGAGTGGATGCCGATGGTCAACCGCGGCTGGCAGGCTAATTTATTTTTCGCATGGCTGCTGCTCTTCGCGCCATTGTCGGCTTTTTCTCCGCGTAAGTTGACTCTACTTGAATGGGCTTATTTCATTTTTTTCGGCTGGCTGGCGCTTCTCGGCGTTCGATATGTGATCTGGTTTATATTTATCATGGTGATTCTTACTGCAACTCTGCTCGCTGAATGGGATGCGCGTTATTTGGAGAGTCCCGTTCAAAACGAAAAGCCAGCGGTCAATGTTTTCGCGGCCTGCCTTTTGTTATTAATGCCGTTTGCGCTTATGCCGGGCTTCCGCGATTCCTGGTGGCCTGATGCGCCTCGTGCCTATGATAATGCCAACCCCATCGAAGCAACAGAATGGCTGGCGGCTCATCCCGAACTCCCGGGCCCGCTGTGGAGTGACTTTAGCCATTCGAGCTATCTCATTTTTGCTTTGCCGTCGCGCCCCGTATGGATCGATACCCGCTTCGAGTTATATCCACCCGAGCAATGGGAGAAATATATTGGCATCGCAAGCGCATCTCAGCAGTGGCAGGAACTTCTTGATGGGGAAGGAATTCAGCTTGCGATGTTATCCATCGAAGGAGAGCCATTGCTAATCACTGCCATGCGAGATTCAGGCCTATGGCATGAAGAGTATCAAGATGAAGATGTGATTATTTTTAGCAAATCACTTTTAGGTCCATATAAATGAGTCATTATTCAGGCCGCCTCGCTTTGCAGCAGCGTGTGCTTCCCAGCTATCGCGTGCCGTTGTTTGATTTGCTCGCGCAGGCATGTGATGGCGGCATGAGTCTCTTCGCGGGAATGCCGCGCCCTGCGGAAATGATCGTCAGCGGCGAGCCTCAAGTTGCGAAATATTACGAAGCGAAAAATATTCATTTGTTCAACGGCGCGTTTTATCTTTGCTATCAACGCGGATTTGTAGACTGGCTTGAAGAATGGAATCCTGACTCTTTAATTGTGGAAGCGAACCCGCGTTATCTATCAACATCATCCGCTGTCAAGTGGATGCACTCGCGTGGACGAAAAGTTATTGGCTGGGGATTGGGTTCGCCGCCTGTGAGTGGAGTTCGGAAACAACGCAGATTGGCTTTCATAAATCAATTTGATGCGCTGCTCGCATACAGTCAACGCGGCGCGGATGAATATGCCGCGCTTGGTTTTCCTCGTGAGAAGATATTCGTGGCGCATAATTCTGTTTCATCAGCACCAGATCAAAATCCAGACCATAGACCGCAGACAGTTGACCGTGCCACAATATTATTTGTGGGCAGGCTGCAGGCTCGAAAGCGAGTTGATTATTTATTGCGTGCCTGTGCTGAAATCGAATCAAAACCCCGCTTGATCATCGTTGGCGATGGGCCAGAGAGAAGAGCATTAGAGTCGCTTGCCAAAGATATATATCCCTCGGCAGAGTTTATCGGGTCAAAGCATGGAGCGGAGTTGAAACCTTATTTCGCAGAAGCAGATTTATTCGTTTTACCTGGCACAGGCGGACTCGCTGTGCAGGAGGCGATGAGCCATGGACTGCCCGTCATCGTTGCAAAAGGAGATGGCACACAGGATGACCTCGTCCGCGAGGGGAATGGGTGGCAGATCAACCCGGAAGATTATGGCGCGCTCGTTTCCACAATGCAAAACGCGCTATCTGACATAGCGCGTTTGCGAAAGATGGGGGCAGAGTCTTATCGAATCGTTTCTGAAGAGATCAACATTCAAAAGATGGTTGATGTTTTTGTGCAGGCGTTGAATAAATAAACCGTGTTCGCGAGCAGTTGAACTGCGAGCGGAATGCACGCTTCGCGAACTGCATTCGAAACAGGTGATTTACCCTTTCTTCACCAATCCGCCGTCCACATAACCGCGTTTGCCGTTCGTGCCTTTCACGTTCAGCCATTTGCCAGCCACGCCAATTTTTGCGGCGGCTTTGTCTGCGGATTCAACCACTGTGAGCTGTGCTTTGCTTTTTTCAGTGGATAGGACTTCGCTCTTTGATGAAGCGGTTTTATAAATCTTCGCTCCTGCAGATTTTACAATGACGAACGACTTTGGTTTTTCCGGCGTTGGGACTGCTGCAGGTGCAGGTGCGGATGTCGTAGTGGATGCAGGTGTCGAAGCGGGCGCGGTCGTTGCTGGGCTTGGAATTGGTACTGTCATCGGTACAGGCGCAGCCGTTTGAGTTTTTTCCAAATACCATGCGGCAGCAAAGCCTTCGCGGCCTTGAGCATCGCGCACTCGTACCCATTGATTGATCGCGTCGATCTTTGAGGTGCCTTCAGATTCTACAATTGTTAAAGTCGATCCCGCTGGTGCTGTAGCAACAATATTTGCAGTGCTGGATGTCTCAATACTCGAGCGGATGTTCAAGCCCCAGGTGACATCGGCTTTGACCCGGGCGGAGGATGTGCCTATCGAAACTGGAACAGTTATCGGTTGAGTCGGAGGCGTGCCCATCGTTGAAGATGAACCCGGTTGAGCGATTCCTCCACCTGCGCTGAAACATTGATAGACGATGACGTGCATGATGGAACGTTGAAGCGGGTTGCCCTGACTATAGCGCGGCATGAGATAGGTTTTCTTGTTGACGTCGGTTTGATAAGGCCACGGGTCGAGCATGAGATAGTCATTGCCTTCTTTTCCATAAAGGACAACCCAGTGGGTTTGTAAGCCAGTTAATGGTGAGTTATCCACCATCACAATCACAGGTTGCCCCGCCGCGATGGATGAGTCGATCAGGCCGAGCGGCGCATCTGTATTGCCGCAGGAGATATTGCTTTTGATATTGACCTGCGGATAAATTTGACTGACCGTATCCCAGCGAATGCCCGCGCTGACAAAACCGTTCACGTTCTTTAATTTTTGATTGAGGCTCTTGGGCGTTTCGACATATCCATGCCCGCTGATGAGCATGGCCACGCTCGTCAGCGCACAGCCGACATAGCCGATGGTGTCGCCGGGGTCGCCGAAGCCGAGAATATCCTGCTTCCATTTCGGGTCTTGCTGGGAGTGGTAAACGAGTTGGAATGTCATGGGTTACCTCATTAAAGTTGGAATTTCACACGGGCTGATTATAAATTGTTTTTCACTGCTATAATCACCCTCTTGGAGGAATGGCATGGTTACAAGCGTAAAGCAAATGGATGAAAAAGTGCAAATAAAAAGATATAAGGTCCAGCACTCCATTGATGAATATACTTTTCCCAAAGAAGCAGCCATCCACGATGTAAAATTTGACGAGAAATTTATTCACGTTGAGTTGACAGATCAACGCGTGATCTCGATTCCCCTGTGGTGGATTCCAACCGTTTATAACGCAACCATAGATGAGAGAAAGAAATTTGAGATCAATCAAAGCCGTACTATGATTATTTGGGACCCTGAAAAATGCGGTATCAACGACGAGATCAGCATCTCAGATTATCTAACGTCTGCTCGGGATGAGAGCGCCGTATATTCTGCCCGTTCACCAAAAAGACAAGTTGCGGAAGCAAAAGCTAAATTGAAGAAGAAGTAAAAATTAATCCCACCGTGCGGTGAGCAATCTCCTGTTAATTTATTGACTCTTTTTCGATGAAGGAGATTGCTTCGTCGCCGAAGTACAAGAGCGGCGACTCGTAATGACGGAATAATTTTTATCCAACCTTCGGCGTATCGCCGATGATCTCCCAGCCTCGGTTCAGTGCAATGACCTTCAATTTTGCATCGGGATAAACAGCCACGGGATGATCGGCATGTTCAAGCAGGGGAACATCCAAAATCGTGTCGCCATATGCAACATCCACGCGGTCAACGCCGAGGCGGCTCAACACCTGTTCAATTTTCTTTTCATTTGCCATCAACTCGCCCACCATTTTCACGCGCCCATTCACGATCTCAACGGGCGTGCCGATCACTTCTGCACCGATCCGTCTTGCGAACGGCTCAATGAACGGTTCGACTACACTGCTGGCGATATAAACTTTTGCGCCATCTTCACGATGTTTAATGAGACGCGCAACCACATCCTCGCGGCGTTTTTTCCAAAAGTCATGCTCCACAACCCATTCCGAGGCCTGACTTAACTTCTCAGGATTCGCATCCTTGATATACGCCAGGCTGTCCACCATTAACTTTTGTCCCCAGGCTTGCCAGTCAATGATTCCGTTTTTTGCGAGAACATACGATGGCATGATCGCTGCCATATAAAGGTTCGCGCGGACCTTGCTCTGGTTATGCTTTACCCAATCCACCAGGCCAAGGAATGGCGAGCCGGTGGTCAATGTTCCCATTAAATCTGATGCGACGATCATGTAGACTCCTTTTATTGATTATTATACTTTCATCATTGCGCCGTATTGCCGCCATCCACCAACAGCAAGTGACCTGTTACAAAGGTTGAATCATCCGATGCTAAAAATAAAACTGCATTTGCAATTTCCTCTGGTTTTCCAAACCGTCCCATTGGAATATATTCACTGGATTCTTTCATGGCTTCTTCAATCGTCACCGGGGCGGAGCCTTCGAAATAACCCTTCTCCATCCAACAATCCACGAACGTATCACCGGGGCAAACTGCATTCACGCGGATTCCCTCGCGCGCGTGATCGAGCGCCATCGCCTTCGTCATCATACCGACCGCGCCTTTGCTCATGATATACGGGAACGCATCCTTCCCCGCCACCACAGACCAATCCGAGCCGTTGTTCACGATCACGCCCTTACCCTGCTTCTTCATCTGCGGGATCACCAGCTTGCACATATGCCAGACCGCCGTCACATTGATTTCAAACGTGTCGCGCCACACATCCTCGGGCGTTGTATCCGCTGTCCCATTTGTGACGATGCCCGCGTTGTTAAACAAAATATCAATTTGAGAGAATTCTCGCAAAGCGACATCCACAACTCTTTGACAGTCTTCCAGCTTTGTGTGATCCGCCTCTACAAACACGCATCGGACTCCCTTGTGCCTGCATTCTGTTTCGACAGCTTTTCCCTTCCCCAAGCGCCTCCCCGTGACGATCAGATTTGCGCCCTCTTCTGCAAATAATAAGGCTGTTGCTTTTCCAATCCCCGAAGTCCCACCTGTGATGATGGCTGTTTTATTTTTGAGTTTCATATTCTCTCCTCTGGAGTCAGGCAGCTCGCTGCCTGTGCGAGCAGCAAGCTGCTCGACTCCAAAGTATAATTCAACCATTATGGATAGCAAGACTCTCAACGTTCTCGAATACCCAAAGATCCTGCAAAGATTGACAGGCTTCTGTGATTTCTCCGCTTCGATGGATCTGGCGCGCGCGCTTGA
>Ga0105044_10008756_pt1 | contig 13876 bp, 9 predicted proteins | sample MAT01_FD_78092 | JGI IMG/M metagenome (GOLD analysis project Ga0105044, IMG submission 78092) | Freshwater microbial communities from Lake Fryxell liftoff mats and glacier meltwater in Antarctica - MAT-01 | ecosystem: Environmental > Aquatic > Freshwater > Ice > Liftoff microbial mat | place...
CCGCCGAAACCACCCCCCAAGTTTTTTGCGTAGCCTCGCGGCAGGGAAGGTGTTCTTATTCATCGTGCCCAACCCGTCCATTTACACCACCCCCCTCACCGAGGACAAGGGTGGGATGACTTAAATCAAAGAAATGGAGCGCTCCTCGTTTACTGATTTGGGGTAAGGCGCGACATTCTCCCCCTCCGCAGGGCCTACGGAGGACAGGCCTTGCCTTGCTGAAGAGTCGCGATATACTCCTTGGATGATCGCGCAAGTTGATGTGAAAGCTTTGACGAAATTGGAAAAGTTGAGGCTAATCGAAGAGCTTTGGTCGGATTTATCGGACGACGACTCTAAAATTGCGTCCCCACAGTGGCACCAAGAGGCCCTCGATGGATCCAAGCGACTTCATGAGGAAGGAAAGGCCACATTTTCCGACTGGAGCGAGGCCAAAGAAAGAATCCGTGCTGCCATCTCGGATCGGTGAAAATCCGCATTCTCGAAATCGCTGAACGCGATCTTCAATCTGGCTACGAATTTTATGAGGCCCAACAGTCCGACATCGGGAGTTATTTCCTTGATTCGCTGTATTCCGAGATTGATTCCTTGATCCTGTATGCCGGAATTCACAAACGCGTTTTTGGCTACCACCGGCAAATATGCAGAAGATTTCCCTATGCAGTATATTACACGGTCGAGCACGATGACATTTCTGTCTGGCGGATCTTGGATCTGCGTCGTGAGCCCACGTGGATTTTCAGCCAACTTCGCATGGTTTAGTGAACGCCACATCGGAATGACAACACACCTTTCATCTTAAAAAATCGCCTTTCGCTCGCGGGCATTACTGATTGATTGGATGCTGCTACATGAATAAAAGGGTCGGCAACTGTTTTAGTCTGCAGGGGAAAAAGAGGGATTTTTTAAGGGGCGGTTGGCGAGGAGGATGAGTTTGCGCATGAGGACGGTGAAGGCGACTTTTTGGGGTTTACCCGCGGCGAGGAGTCGTTGATAGAGGGGTTTGAGAACGGGGTTGTAGCGGGAGGCGACGAGGGTGGCCATGTTCCGGGCATTCGTGTGGGCAACGAGGCTGAAACTTGCTTCCGTCCTGACTACGTCCACCTCCCCTCCGTCGCGCTGGGCGTGCACGGAAGGAATATCTTTCGAGGGAAAGAGGATATCAAGGGCGTCTATGTGGGAGGACAACGGGCGGACAATTCGAGGCCGATCCCGGCTAGTGCGATAGGGCGAAAGAAAATCGCACTACTTGAAGTAAAAACCCGCACAGGCTTTATTCAAGCCGTTCGGCGGGTTTTAAAGAGAGGTGGCTGGAGAGGGAATCGAACCCCCGACACGAGGATTTTCAGTCCTCTGCTCTACCGACTGAGCTATCCAGCCATAATTGCGTAAAACACTATGCACGGGACGATCACTTCCACGCAATGCGATTTTTTGAAAATCACGAAGCCACATATGGTTTTGGGCTTGCTTAGCCGGCGCGAATTTCCATGATAACCAGTCTGCTAATCCCGAGTAGCTCAGTGGTAGAGCGGTCGACTGTTAATCGACTGGTCGTAGGTTCGAGCCCTACCTCGGGAGCGCTGGGTGCCCCGCTGAGGTCGAGTGAGGGAGTAAACTATTTTTAGCGAGAGGGGTTGGACTGCCTGGTTGCGACGAATATAACCTAACACATGTGGATCGTTTATGCTTTGTCGGCCTCTGTCATCTGGGGTGTGAGCTACGCGGCGAGTGGGAGAGTAATCGAGATCTCGTATCCGCTCTTTGTGGCTCTTTTCGCGTGGCTGTTCTTTCGTGAAACACACTTGAACGCAGTGACGATTGGTGGGTGGCCTTCTGATCTTGGGCGGCGTGGTTCTAGTGTTTACCGGCAATCGTGACTGAGAAAAAGAGGCTAAGTGAAATGAACTTCTCTGCGGTGCCACACCTGAGGCGCAATATTGGCCTCTTCATCGCATTTCGCATTTTCTTCAATGCGCGATTCTACTACCCTGTCCTTGCCATTCTCTTCTTGGACTTGGGCTTGAGCCTTGAGCAATACGCCATGCTCAACGTCGTCTGGGCCGTCACGATCATTCTCATGGAAATCCCCTCGGGGGCCTTGGCGGATGTGGTGGGTCGCAAAACCATGGTGCTCATCGCGGCGGGGTTGATGGTTGTTGAAATGGTGGTATTGGCCTTGGCGCCGATTGGGTTGTATTTGTTTCCCATTCTGTGTCTCAACCGGGTCGTGAGCGGTGCGGCCGAGGCGTGTGCGAGTGGAGCGGATGAAGCATTGGCTTATGATTCTCTGGAGCCTTCTTCTCGCGAGGAAATGTGGCCGCGCGTTCTCGCACGTCTGATGCGGTATTCTTCGGCGATGTTTATCTTTGTGATGATTCTGGGGGCGCTTGCCTATGATGCCGTGTTTCTGAACGACGCAGCTCAGAGTGTGGGATATGCGAGCCACCTGATTCCCAGTGACACAGTGCGCTGGCCGATCTGGATGACGCTTGTCATGTCACTTGGTGCGGTGGCTTGTGCGGCAGCCATGCGCGAACCGCCGAGGGAGGCGACCGCGTTTGACCTTCGTCGTGTCGTGCAGAACATCACACAAGCGGCGGTCTTTGTTTTCAGCACCCGGAAAATCTTTTTTCTCCTCATGGCGGGCGTTCTCCTTGATAGCTTCGTGCGACTTTTTTTGACATTCGGCAGCAACTACTATCGGCTTATTGAAATTCCACCTTTTCTGTATGGCATCTTAGGATCGGGGTCTGCTGTTTTGGGTTTTCTGGCCGCGATTGTCGCACGGCGGCTCAACACAAAAGCGCAACCAGTGGCGATTTTTTTCATCTTGGCTGGCTTGGTATTTATCGGGTTGGTTGCAACAGGCTTCGCGGTGCCGAGGTGGGGGGTGCTGGTGGTTGTGCCTTTGGGTTTGGCGATGCCCATGGCAGGCTTTTTTCTTTCGACGTATCTGAATGCGTGGACGGGATCTGAGCTTCGCGCGACCGTGCTGAGCTTCCGCGGAGTGGTGATGAATATAGGCTATGGGATGGCTGGCTTGGCTTTCGCAGCAGTGACGAGTGGGCTGCGCTCGGCAGATCTAAGCGCGCATGAAGACGTCTTATTTGCGCGCTCGCTCATCAGCCTTCCGTTTGCGTTTATACTCTGCATGCTCGTGCTGATCCTCTGGTATTTAAAAACACGTCCGAGACATTCGACAGGGCAACGCGGCTTGATATAATCCCCCTATGTCCTTCGTTCACCTCCACTGCCACTCTGAGTATTCCCTACTTGATGGAGCAATCCGCGTGGCGGATCTGGCCGCCAAAGCGGCTGATCTTTCGATGCCCGCCGTTGCACTCACGGACCATGGAAACTTGTATGGGGCGGTTTCTTTTTACCAAGCGGGCCGGGAGAAGGGCATAAATCCCATCATTGGTTGCGAAGCCTATGTCGCTCCGGGATCTCACAAAGACCGGGGATCATCGTCAGCGAAGGACACATCGTTCCACCTTACCCTGCTTGCGGCGGATGATACGGGTTACCGAAATCTTGTGAAGCTGGTGAGTGCGGCACATTTGGAAGGATTTTATTACAAGCCCCGGGTGGATCGGGAACTCCTCGCCCAGCATTCCAGCGGTCTCATCTGTCTCAGCGGCTGCATCAAGGGGGAAGTCAATTCCCACTTGCTTAACGGACGTGCCCAGGAAGCGCGAGAAACGGCCGCAGTGTATCGCGATATTTTCGGAAAAGAGAATTACTTCATCGAACTTCACGACCATGGCATGGAGGCGCAAAAGCGCACCAATCCCGAGCTAATCAGGCTCGCGGGGTCTTTGGACCTGCCCCTCGTTGCTGCGAATGATGTGCATTTCTTGGAGCGAGCGCACCAAGACGCGCACGATGTCCTCGTTTGCATCGGCACCGGCAGCATGGTCATGGACGAGAAGCGCATGCGCTATGTGCCTGAACTTTATTTTAAGACCGCAGAAGAGATGCGTGCACTCTTTTCCGAGGTGCCAGAGTCGTGCGATAATACGCTGCGCATCGCGGAGCGTTGCACGTTTGAGATGGAATTTGGCGTTCAGAAATACCCAGCCTTCGACGCTCCAGCAGGGCTGACACGCGAAGCTTACTTGCGTCAACTTTGTGAAGCAGGCCTGCGGGATCGCTACGGCGAGCGCGCGGGTTCGGACGATGTGCTCCGCAAGCGTCTCGAGTATGAACTCTCCGTTATCGAGCGCACGGGCTTCGTGAGTTATTTTCTCATCGTGTGGGACTTCATCCGCTATGCCAGAGAAAAGGGGATTCCTGTCGGCCCAGGGCGTGGATCGGCGGCTGGTTCACTCATCGCTTATTGCCTCGGCATTACGGATATTGATCCAATCCACTACGGCCTCATTTTTGAACGATTCCTGAATCCTGAGCGAATAAGCCCGCCGGATATTGACGTGGATTTTTGCATGGTTCGCCGTGGGGAAGTGATCGAATACGTGAGGCGGAAGTATGGAGAACGCGCGGTCTCTCAAATCGTAACATTCGGCACCCTCGGCGCAAAAAGCGTTGTGCGCGATGTGTCCCGTGTCCTTGGCTGGAGTTATTCCGATGGCGACCGCATCGCCAAGATGATCCCGAACGAGCTCGAAATGACGCTAGAGCTCGCAGCTAAGAAAAATCCTGAACTTGCTGCCGCTATCGAACAGGAAGCCCCTGTGCGCCAGCTTTGGGACTACGCAAGCGTGCTTGAAGGCCTCAGTCGCAATGCGGGCATCCATGCAGCCGGTGTGGTGATTGGTGACCGTGCACTTGACGAATTCATTCCTCTCTGCCGCGGCAAGGAGAACGAAATCGTGACCCAATACGCCATGGGGCCCCTCACCGACCTTGGAATGCTCAAGATGGATTTCTTAGGATTGAAGACGCTTACGGTCGTCGCCGAAGCGCTCCGAATTATCCGTGAGAAGGAGCCGGACTTCGACCTCGCCAAAATCCCCACAGAAGACACGGAGGCCTTTGCTATTTATAATCGCGGCGAGACGCTCGGCATTTTCCAGATGGAAAGCGCCGGAATCACGGCCTATGCCAAGCGTTTCGATATTACGACGATTGGTGACATCATTGCGCTCAATGCCCTTTTCCGTCCAGGCCCGATGAAGTTTATCCCCGAATACATCCAACGGAAAAAGGGGATCACAAAGATTGATTACATCCACCCCCTCCTCGAATCCGTCTGCGGCGAGACGCATGGTATCATGATCTACCAAGAACAAGTCCAGCTCGCAGCGACCGTACTCGCCGGCTACACGCTGGGAGAGGCCGATCTCTTGCGCCGAGCCATGGGGAAAAAGGATGCCGCAAAGATGGAAAAGGAACGCAAGCGCTTTGTTGAAGGGTGCGGGAAGGTTAATTCAATTGCACCCCGCATTGCCGAGGAGATCTTCGGTTTCATGGCCAAGTTTGCAGAGTATGGCTTCAACAAAAGCCATAGTGCCGCCTACGGCTGGATATCCTACCAGACCGCCTACTTAAAAGCCCACTATCCGCTCGAGTTTATGGCAGCCATGTTGAGCTATGATGCTGACACGACCGATCGCCTGGCCCAAGTCCTCGCCGAGTGCCGGCGCATGGGGATCTCGGTGCGCCAGCCTGATGTCAATGCCAGCGATCTCAAGTTCACGCCGGTGGCCGACGAGCAAGCCATTCGCTTCGGCCTTGCATCCATCAAAAATGTCGGAGAAATCGCCGTCCAACTCGCCATTGAAGAACGCGACAAGCACGGTGACTTCGTATCGCTGCAAGATTTCTGTTCCCGCCTCGATTCGAGGAGCGTTAACCGCAAAGTCATCGAGAGTCTTGTGATGTGCGGGGCCTTCGACGGTGTAGGAGCCCACCGCGCAGAGGTCTTCGCCGGAATCGAATCCGCCATGGGAGCAGCGGCATCTAGCCAGCGTGACCGCGCGTCGGGCCAAGTCTCGCTTTTTGACGATCTCATCGCGCCCGAACCCTCCAGCAAGAGGTCAGCAAAAATCGCGGAGTGGCCGCATGAGAAATTGCTCGCCGACGAGAAAGCTCTCCTCGGCTACTACGTCAGCGGCCATCCGCTTGAAGCCTATGCCGGTCACTTTGATTCCGGTCGCTACCGCCCCATCGCCGAAGTCCTCAAGACCGAGGAAAGCGGCAACTGCAAGATTGGGGGCCTGGTTACCTTGGCGGAGAAAAAATACACGCGAAAGGACGGTAAGCCCTTCTGCACCTTTTTTGTTGAGGACTTTACTGGTTCGGTCGAACTCACCGCATGGGAAGACGTGTTTACGAAACATGCCGCCCTTCTTGTTGTTGGCAAAGCCTTGCAGGTGGGCGTCAAAATCACGCACCGCGATGAAACCATGCGCGCAACTGTCACCTCCATCGCGGAGCTTCAGCCAAAGCCGTCCGCACGGCCCCTCCGGCTGCGGCTCAATACGGAGGGACTCAGTGGCCACGACCTTGCCCAGATCCGCGCGGCCGCCAAGCTCCACGAAGGCCCACGGCCGCTCGTTCTTGAATTCCATCGTGGTGATGGGGCCTTTCTAGAAATGCTCTGTGGCGACGACATCGGCGTCGGTGATGAGAAAGCTTTCCTCGCCGCGCTGCCGGATTTCAGCACGGCGCGCTAAAGAGAGGCACTGATTCCTTGAGATGTGGCTGAATTTCCTGATGTCCCGTCTTCCTCTGCCAAGTCCTTGCACCAGCTAGAAGCGGGTGCTGCGGGTTTCATCAGTGATTGGAGGTTGTATTTAGGGGCTTGGCACGTATTGTCGCGGAGCAGTGAGCGTTTCCACTCTTCCCGGTTGCGGGTGACGGGCGCACCTTGTAATATCGGAAAAATATGGCAGGCAAATCCTCACCTCGAATAGGCCAGTGGTTTTCAACAGTTCTGTGGGGCAATACCATTGCGCTTTCGTGGATGTGGGGGCTCGGGTTGTTTTTTTCCGTTCAGTTCACGACGCAGTTCGGCCTCGTTGGACTTCTTACCTTCGCCATTCCGAATTTTTTAGGCCTGCTAATTTTCGGGCTCGTCACGCACCACCTTGCGCACAGGCAGGGTGGAACGGAATCGCTTGCCCAGTTTTTTACGACATGGAGTAGGCCGTTTCGGCTCGTTTTTTTCCTCCATCAGACTCTCACGATTGCCCTTACGATTTTCGTGATTATCCGCTATGCGTGGCAACCTTTAGGCCTTGAGCCGTGGTTGCTTTTTCTGCCACTCACGCTTTTGGTTATTCTCGCTGCGGCCATTTTATTTGGGGAAGAATTCGACATAACGCGTATAAAATACAGCCACGGAATCATGTTTCTTTTTGTGGCCGTGGCTGTCGTCATTCTTGCTGGTCACGCGTTAGGAAAAGGCACTGGCCCGCTGAGTTGGCCGAAGCTTCCGACCAATGACTGGAACTACTGGGGCTATGCCATTCCCATCATGATCGGCTTTCTCATCGGCCCATGGCTCGACTTACAGCAATGGCAGAGAGCCATTCAAATGCACCGCGAGCGGGTCTCGATCGCTGCTGGCTACCTCGTTGGATCGGGCTTGTTCCTTGCCTTACTGCTCTTTCACGGTCTCCTCGCAATTTGGGCGCTCAACTGGGGAGCGGCCGAGTTTATCCGCGTCGGAATTACTGGCCACAACTATGGACAAGAAATTTTAGTCCGAACATTCCAAGCTGCATCGCCTTGGGTTCTCGGAGCTTATTTGGTCTTTCTGAGTGTGTGTGTGCTTACGACACTCGATAGCGGCTATATCGCGCTGAAATGGTTCCTGCAGACGAATGCCAGCACGAGCAACCATCCCATCTTCTCGCTCGTTCCGAACAAACTCCTTACCTCTCCCATTCCCGTCTTCGTGGTCTGTGGCATTGTGGCACTTTGTGGTGCGGCACTGCGATTTGAGCTGGAGTTTTTCATGATCTTCTACGCGACGTTTTTCGTAGGATACTCCGTGCTGGCGATAGTGCGTTGCTTTACGGTGGATCGTGCCAATGCGATCCCCCAGATCAAAATGTTTTGCATAGGCAGCTTAGCCGTTGTGTTTTTTTCCTACGGATACTTTTTACGTTCACCACTTTTTCAAATTGCCGGTTCCTTGTTGCCGATCGCATACGTCGCGTGGCTCCTTTGCAAACCACGTTCTTCTGAGGATTTTCTCAGCGACACGCAGGAGCTTGAGGTGCCCTCTCCTACAAGCACCCCCGCATCGCGAGTGGACTCAGGGCTCACAGAAAATGTCGCGCCGATCCTTGACCCCCTCGCCGTGCAGCACAGCCTGAGCGGCCACTTCGAAGGGAAATGGTTCGTGCACACATTTGTGGCTACCTACGCGGATACGAATTCCGTCGGGAACGTCTACTTTGGCATGTATGCCATGTGGGTCGGCAAGACGCGTGAACTATTTTTTAACCGCGTCATGCCGAAGTTTGATCTCAAGGAAACCTCTTTCTACATTCTCACGCGCTCCTTCGAGCACAAGTTCATGCGTGAGTCGCGAGAGTTTGAAACCGTAAGTGTCCGCATACGGGTCGCTAGCTACAACCGGAAGTTCGCAACGCTTGAACACGAGATCGAATCTGGAGGCCACATTCTCGGGCGGGGAAAGCAAGTTCTTCTTTTCGTCTCATCAAGCGATTACAAGATGCTCGATATCCCGCCCGACGTGTATTCGGCTTTCATCGCACATACTTAATCAGGCTTTAAACTATGAAAGGTTTACGACGCTTTCTGCGCCCTCTTTCGCTGGTGCCCATTCTCTTTGTGGTGGGCTGTCCTCAGCCCCCCGCACCACCGTCACCGCCTAAGCCAACGCCCACGGCTACGGCTACGGCTACGCCATCTCCTACTCCAAAGGCGAGCGCCACGCCGAACCCGGTGCCCAATGTCGCGCGCAAGCCGCTCCCTACAGCTAGGCTCTTCAATGGCCTCTCCCTTTTCACAAAGGTAAGCCCGCTCGCCGACGAATCCTTGGCTTCTGTTAATCGTATTGATGCCGATTCCTACAAAGTAGAAGTCTCCATCTCAATGCGGTTGCCGCGTCCGGCGAGCACTCTGGCCGACCTGCAACGTGGTGACCTCCAACTTGCCGAAATCTTTGCCGACTTTCCCGCCCTGATCTCTGAAGCTCAAGTTTCCCCCGATTTCGAAAAAATTTACGCACTCAAGACTGCGGAAGTTCAAAGGAACGCAGCCAGCTTGGACGAAATCCTCTCTCGCCACAATTTTTACGATTGCGAGACCATCCTTGAACTGCGCAATCCCACCACAGGTAGAGAAGCCATTCTTGTCATCGGGGATATGGATGTGAATGTGGATGGATCAGATGGAGACCGCAATGTCACCGTGGATGGGTCGTCGCAGTTTTTTCTCCCCCAGACGAGCTACCGATGGGCAAAACTCACCGAGCGCCCCAATCCCTTCCTCGCCGTCGAGCAACGCCGCCTGGCAGCTTTCAAGAACGAGAAACCAAACAGCTCGCCTGGGGCAATAGCCAATACCCAGCGACGGATTGTAGACTTAAAAAAATGGAGCTTCCTTGTCTCAGAAGTAGATCCTTTTATCGTCCTTCCCGGCTTTATGATGCGGGATAAATCGAATCCCAAATCTCCGCAGACTGGCGACTTTGCGCTCGTTCTTTATGGTGGTAAAGCCTACCCAGCCATCGTTGGGGATGCAGGGCCTTCGCTCAAGGTTGGCGAGGCTTCGCTCCTGATCTGCCGCGAAATCAATGCCCGCTCCTCGGCAATTTCTCGACCTGTCAGCGCGCTCAAAGTGGCCTATCTGGTCTTCCCAAAAACAGCTGATGCGCAGGCATCGCCACCAGACCTCACGATCTGGCGGGATCGGTGCGCAGCTCTCGTGCAGGAACTCGCTCCCCTCAAGGTCGAACTTCACACATGGCCAAACCTCGTGCAACCGTGGCCTACGCCCACGCCCACGCCCAGGCCCACGCCCACGCCCACACCCACACCCACACCCACGCCTGAAGCTGTGCCTAGTCCCCTCGCGCCCCCGAGCGAATGAAGGAAGTCGCGGCGATTACAGGCATCGGCTGTATTAGCCCGCTCGGCGTCGGTTGCCCGCAGACGGATAAGGCACTAAGGGCTGGCTATGATGGCATTTCTCCGGTCTCACTTTTTCCAACCTCCGCCTTTCAGGCCACGACGGCAGGCCATGTTCCGTATGAATTTTTAGACCTTGCGGCTCAAGCGTTGCCAGCCTCTCGGGACTGGACACGTGCCGCGCAGATGGTTCTTCTGGCGATGCTCGAAGCGGTCGAAGAGGGCTTTGTTCCAGAAATCGTGATTGTGGCTACCACCAGCGGCGGCATGGATTTCGGGCAGAAGTTTTACCGAGGTCTGCAACACGGCCAGATGTCCACGAAGCAAGCGCGACGGTGGACGCGTGGCTACGTCCCGCATCAACCCGTGCTCGACGTGATGGAAGTCCTCGGCTGGACAGCACCGGTCAGGACGGTCTCGAACGCATGCGCCTCTGGCACCAATGCTCTTGGCCTTGCAGCGGGAATCATTGCCCGCGGGGAGGCCAAGCGAGTGCTTGTGGTGGGCTTCGACGCGCTGTGCGAGATGGTCTTTGCGGGCTTCGATTCCTTGCGCGCGGCGACGCGGGAAAAATGCCGTCCCTTTGATTGCGATCGCACGGGACTTGTCCTTGGAGAGGCCGCTGCGGTCTTCTGTTTAGAAGCGTTGAGTTCGGCGCGCCACACGCGGGTAGTTGGGACGATTCCGGGCTATGGCTTTGCCAATGACAACCACCACCTCACCCAACCGGAACCCGGCGGCACTGGCCCACGGCTTTCCATGCAACGGGCCTTGGCTTCTGCAGGCTGGATGACAGTGGACTACATCAATGCCCACGGGACAGGCACGGCATTTAACGATGCGAGTGAGGCGGCTGCAATAGGGGCGCTCCTGCCGCACGTGCCTGTGAGTAGCACGAAGGGAATGACGGGACATACCCTCGGTGCCGCCGGCGCCATAGAGGCTGCGTTCTGTCTTCTCGCGATGCGGGGGGCTTATCTCCCGCCGAATATCAATTTGCGCGAAAGCGACTCCGGCCTCGACATTGTCGCCAATACAGCCCGCTCCCTCGCAACACACCGCATGATGTCCAATTCGTTTGGCTTCGGTGGTGCAAATGCCTCCATCCTCTTGGAAAACTTCGTCAGGCAATGCTAAGTCCCGTTTCTATTCTTGGGGTGGGATGTGTCACAGCCGTTGGCAGCGATGTGGGGGAGATTTGGCAACGCATGGAAGCTGGCGAACGTCCCAAAGTCGGTGAAATAGCAAATCCTTTCGGGGGTGAGGCAGCGCCCATCTACCGTGTGCCAGTGCCCCACGATGCAGGATCAGGGTTTCCTCGTCTCCGGCGCTCGAGCAACATTTCCTACTTTGCGCTCGCCGCGGCCCAAGCCGCAGTGGCTCAGGCGGGAGAATTGGATGCGGACCGCACGGCTCTCGTTTTTGCCGCGTCCGATGGTGCTGTCGTCTATACGCGGCTTTTCTACGCCGAAATGCTTCGGAGCGGCACTGGTAGTCCTCTGCTTTTTCCAGAGACCGTCTATAATGCGGCATCAAGCCATGTGGCGGCTTACTTCGGCCTCGACCAACCTGCGCTTACGATGATTGGCGATGCCACGGCTGGGACAGATGCCTTGCTGACAGCGGCCGCGCTCTTGCACGATGGGGGTATTGATCGCTGCCTTGTCGTCGCTGCGGAGGAGGCGGATTGGCTCCTTTGCGACGCGTATCGGCGGTGGGGGCTTGTGTCGCGAGGCGCAGCCATTCTCAGCGAGGGAGCTGCGGCCATCTTGCTTGGAAGAGCGCACGCAGGCCCGTTGCGCATTGAGCATCAACATCGCGGAGCCAGCGCACATGGCAAGAATCCGCTGAGAGCCGCGCTACGTGGTGTGGTGAGCGACCTCTGCAAGGAAGGCCCGCCCGACCTAGCGATACTTTCCGGCGCGGGAACTCGCATTGCTCGCATCGAACAAAGCGTGTTGCGGGACCTTGCTCCGCAAGCTTTGCAGGTAGCGCCCAAACACGTTGTTGGCGAAGCTTTCGCTGCCTCCACTCTGCTTCAAGTCATCATCGCAGGCCGCGCCATCACAGCGGGCCATGCTTCACGAGTCATCGTCCCCGTGGTCGGCTGGAGTGGGCAGATCGGTGGTGTCGTGCTTGCGAAAAATGAGACCCATGGCGTGCAGGCGTAGACAAACCCTCGGCTGTGGCATTTTTTCATCGGATTTCCTTGCACTTAGGCCTCGGAGAGAACAGATAATTAATGTGTCAAGCCACGCAGTTTTTCCACCCGCCCCCCCATGACTGAAAAAATCATTCCTCACTTCGGCTGGGAGCGCAATCTGCTCCTCTCGAACGATCACATCGAACTCATCGTCACCCTCGACGTAGGTCCGCGAATTGCTTCCTATCGAACCCTGCCCGGCGAGAACGTCTTATTTGAGAAAGAAGACGAACAAGGCGGCACAGGGGAACGCGACTTTAAGATTCGGGGGGGGCACCGCTTTTGGATCGCACCAGAGGATGAAGTGCGCTCCTACCATGCTGACAACTCGCCCGTAGAGTATGATAAAAACTCATTCAACGGGGAATTTGTGATTCATAGCCAACAAACGCACGCCGGCAAAATCACGAAGACTCTTGGAATTACGCTCCATGACGATAGTAGCCAAATTTCGGTGAGACATACTGCGCGCAACGACGGAGCGGAACCTGCTACGTTTGGTACGTGGGGTTCCACCGCCATGGCCCCCGGCGGCCTTCAAATCATCCCCCAGCCGATCCTTGGCGTTCATAAGCACGACTTGCTGCCGAACCGAGGAATTGTTCTATGGCCTTACACGGATCTCTCAGATAGCCGCTATCACTTTGGGCGCGACTTTTTTACATTGCGGCAGGAAACGACGGGAGGACCCACGAAAATTGGTTTTTCTCACCGCGAGCGATATGTGGCTTATGTCCTAGGGAACACATTATTTGTGAAGGCCTTTGATCACCTGCACGGCGCAACGTATCCGGATGGCGGATGCAATTTCGAGACTTTCACGAACAGTGCGATGCTTGTGATCGAAGCTCTAGGGCCACTCGCTTCGGTTGATCCAGGTGAATCCGTCTCGCATACGGAGGAGTGGTATTTGTTTACGATCCCTGCCGAAGCGGAAATCGAGAGCGAAGCAGCTCTTTCGGCATGGCTGCGTCCTTTCCTTCGTCAATCCGGACTATGATTCTGTTGCGGAGGCTTTATCTCATCTGTCTTTGCTTATTGTCCTCGCCTTAGCGGGATGTGAGACAATGCCACAGGATTCCGCAGCCCGGGCGGCGATGAACCGAGCCACTCTCTCAGAGCCTCCGGGAAATTACTTCGTTGGAAGGCGGATGCATAAGCGGGACTACAAAATGTGGGGCTGGATCCGCGAGCCGGGTGGGCCATGGAAGACCGCGCGCTTGGTTATGCTCAACAAACAACAGAAATTGGCCCCGGATCGCGCGGCAGGTTCCCTAGGGTCGGATAACAATACGGGAACAAACTCTTCGGTGCCTTTAGTGGAGACAAAGTCTACGAACCGGCTAGTCATACTATCTAGCTGGAATTCGTCCTCACAGGCGCAGAGGTTCGGATGAACGCCCCGGCAATTAAACCACGCAGTTTTCCATCCGCACTCCCATGACTGAAAAAATCATACCTCACTTCGGCTGGGAGCACAATCTGCTCCTCTCGAACGATCACATCGAACTCATCGTCACCCTCGATGTCGGTCCGCGAATTTCTTCCTATCGAACCCTGTCCGGCGAGAACGTCTTTTTTGAGAAAGAAGACGAACAAG
>Ga0105044_10008760_pt1 | contig 13875 bp, 18 predicted proteins | sample MAT01_FD_78092 | JGI IMG/M metagenome (GOLD analysis project Ga0105044, IMG submission 78092) | Freshwater microbial communities from Lake Fryxell liftoff mats and glacier meltwater in Antarctica - MAT-01 | ecosystem: Environmental > Aquatic > Freshwater > Ice > Liftoff microbial mat | place...
AATAAAAAAAAAAAAGATCATAGAGTTTTTTTTTTTTTTTATAAAAACTTTTTTTAAAACTTTAAAATAATTTATAATATCCTTACATTATTAATATTATTTATCCTCCCCCCCCCCCCAGCATTTTATGAAAAAAGTTATCCACATATTTATTTATCTCTTCGCCGGTATCGGTTTTTTTCTCACTGCTGGATATTTTGCTGTAAAGTATGGGCTGACAAATACTAAAGGCATAGTAGACAACCAACGTACAGAGTTCCTAAAAAATAGCGCCAGTGTTTCAGGATCTTCAAACCCAAAACCAGCTTGGGCAAAGGGTGCAGAATGGCAAACCCTAAAAGATGCGATCTTAAAAGATGTAAGCGACATCAATAAAGCGGGAGCTTTGACCGATATCTCTCCTCGTCTCATTGTTTCTATACTTATTGTAGAACAGCTTCGCCTCTTTTATTCTGACCGAGAAGTCTACAAACAAATCTTTGCCCCTCTAAAAATCCTCGGCACCCAGTCTCAGTTTTCTTGGGGTGTGATGGGTATCAAACCAGAAACAGCCAAAACTATAGAGCAAAACTTGAAAAATACACAGTCAGATTTTTACCCAGGATCTGATTATAAAAACCTCTTAGATTTTAAAACTTCAAACCCCGACCAAGAAAGATTTGCCCGATTAGTAAATGAAAAAGACAGATACTACTCATATCTATATAGCGGAACCTATCTCAAAGAAGTGAAAACGCAGTGGCAAAAAGCAGGATATCCCATAGATATTAAAGTAGATATTCTCGCCACCCTCTTCAACATAGGCTTTGCCAACTCAAAGCCAAACGCCGCACCCCAAAGTGGCGGTGCCGAAATAGAAATAAATGGCGTCACTTATAGTTTCGGCTCACTTGCTAAAGAATTCTACGACTCATCTCTACTTACTGACTATTTTTCAAAATAATTTTCTCTAATCTAACAACTTTTATTTAATCTTTAACCGCCCGATCCTCCACACCTCTCACTTCTCCTCGATCCTCCACTACCTCCACACCTCACCCCACCTCTCATCAATCCTCGTATCCCCACCTCTCACTTCTCCTCGATCCTCCACACCTCACCCCACCTCTCATCAATCCTCGTATCTCCACCTCTCCATCCTATTCCTCCACCACCTCCACACCTCTCACCCTGCCTCTCCTTCCCGCTCCTCCACCACCTCCACACCTCTCACTTCTCCTCGATCCCCCCTCCCCGCTCCACCATTTATAAAATCTATACCCATACACACTAACAGTTAGCTATAGCTAACTGTTAGTGTGTATGGGTATATAAAGTAAAACAGAAAATATACTTTAAAGATTCAGTTTAAAATATAATCGAAGAGACTTGTCATTTTCAATATGGTCAACAATGAGGTAAAGCAAATCTTTCCCTAAATGAAAATCGCTCTTCAGTAATGCTATTAAATCTTCACAGTTGTATGGGTAGACCCAGACACTATCTTGAAGTCTTATAAAACCAATATGATTCAAAGTATTTCGAAGCTTCTCACGCAAATTTTTTCTTTTTTCTGGAATATCAAAAATAAGCACTCGCCATTTTTTATCCCATTTTTTTGGTTTCTTTATTTCGGTATAATGGAAATTTGTTTGATTTAAAAATTTTCTACCATCTTTAGTTATTTCTAGAAAATTCCCCGCTTTTTTCAGATATCCTTTATCTATAAGTCTATTTCTTGCATTATAAATTGACTCTGTTTGTCTTGGTTTCGGCATTAGACCTAGCTTTTTCAAAGCCACAAAAACACCAGGTGCAACCGCACTCACACCTAAGACTCCAGCTGTGGCCACAGCTGCCAAAATTATATTTTGAAGATTTTTCTGTCGAGTAATCTTTCTGATTTTGTCTTCCCCTTTTTCCATAGTTTTTATATTTAACATTTTACCACCCACACTAATGATTAGCTATAGCTAATCATTAGTGTGGGTGGTATTTTAAAAAACTGGCTCAGTTTTTAAAAATTAGTAGACCTAAAACCGCTCCTTAATATATTTTTGAGATTCACTCATTGATAGCGGTTGTGTGGAGTTCCCCACTCTCACATAAAAATCTTCTTTTCCATCTCCATTTTTTAGAAAAACAGCCTCTTTCCCTAAAAAGACTTCTACAATGCATATATCCATATCATTTTTATCTTCAAAAAATACTCTAATATCGTAGAAAATATTTGGCCCGATGTGATCTTTTAATAACACTGTCAGATAATTTTCAAAACTATCCCTGTCTTTTCTTTTCAAGGTATCATAGTCTCTTTGAAGCCCTACTATTTCTTTTTTATCGGATACCCCTATTACCAACACTCCCCCTTTAGCATTTAAAAATCCCGCTATAGTTTTAAGGGTAGCTTTTTCTACTTCTTTACTCGGCTCACCTTTTTTAATATCAAAACGTAAAGTTTCTTTAAATTCAAGGTTTTCGTTTTCCTCTTGAGAAAAAAGAGTGTTTAGTGAAAGTGACTTCTTTTCACGGTTATTGATCATTCGGTGAAGCCACGAGTTTGCCTCTTGAAAGGTTGCTGTATTTCTTATTTTAACCTTATTATCACCGTCAAAACATAACGTCAAAGTAGCATGCTTCATTGTCCTTTGTAAAAGCCCTTGGCTTAAAAACACCGAATGTAGCTTGTTTAACATATAAGATTTTCTTGTTCTTCTCACAAGTCCATAGATGTGGGCAAGTTCTGTATCTGCGATTTCAAAATATGAAAAATACCAGTGCAAAAACAATCCCATTATCAAAAAAATCTGTGCGAAAGAAAAAGTTAACATAATAAAAATATCATATCGGAGTATACGGCTTGAAATGTATTGTTCGTAAAACTCTTGATAATTTACGATATAGGAAAGACTGAAGAAAATAACAGATATCAAAACCTCCATAAATATGATGTTGGTGACCAGCACTAGCGGACCTTCTTTTATTACAAGTTTCTTCATTCTGTTAGAAAAAATTAAACATCTGCTCGCCCGACTTATTTTGGAAGCCTAAGTAGCCTAAGTAGGCAGGCCAGTAATAGTATTTCATATTGATAATATTGTATTTTAAATTAATACCCATCCCGTACTGAAAGTATATCTCCCATGATTCATTAAAATAGTTTACCATAACCCAGATTGAAAATGTTAGGGTTTTGCTATAAGATAGCTCATATTACGGGCGTATAGCTCAGTTGATAGAGCACAGAGCTTGTAACAGCTAGTGAAGAGAAGGCAAGAGTTTACTTTTGTTTTTTCCAAACGAAGACGTTGTAAGAATTGAAAATTTTAGAGTCCGCCCTTAGCTCAGTTGGTTAGAGCACAGAGCTTATACCTCTGCGGTCCCACGTTCGAATCGTGGAGGGCGGACTCTGAAATAATTCACACACCTCTGCGGTCCTTGGTTTAAGTCCAAGTACGCCCATACAAGAAGGTAGGGTAATATTATATAACTTTAAATTAAAACCCTTTTCATATCATCAAAAAATTGATCTCTGACACCTTTATCCCCAGCAGCAACAAGTTTTTTATTCAAAGCATAAGCAGTTCGAATAAATTTTATTGCATTATCATATGGTATTGCCAAACTTTCCTTATTTTGATCCCTTGCATATTTTGCAAAATATTCACATTGCATTAGTATTTGTTCCAAAACCTGAAATTGGACCTGATGATCGCCCAACTCGTTATCCTTACCCTTCGCAAAAAGATTAGTGAGCTCTCTTGCGGTATCAGCTGTAGCACCTACCACCACAGATGGAAGTTGGGTTATTTCATCTATCACACTCTTTAGTCCTGATTTGAAATATTTAACCTTAGTCAAAGATCCATTATCGATATGTTCTTTTAATTTTCTAATCTTTCTATCAACCTGCTTTCCAAAAGTAACATCTATTCCGAGACCAAGAAGTGAAGTGCCTTCTGTTGTCACTCTTTCTACAATTGCATCGACACCGTGCTTAACATCATCGTACCTAGTGGTAGCATAAACCTTCGTGCCCATAACTGGACCAAACCAACTTGAATTATTGACCACAATTGCATGAAAAATAGTAGCAAGTTCTAGGGTATGTTCGGCTTCCAATCTATGCTCCCCTGCCTGCTCAGCAAAAAGATCACCTATTTGTTGCTCTCTCTCTGCCAAATATTTTCTATCCGTGGCAATGACATCTGGTGAGTATAAATCAGAAAACCCATCCATATCAATTTTATGTAAATTTAAAACTTTATTTGCCCTTTCTGTTGCCTCGGGCAAAAGAACTATATCAACCTTATTTTCTGGATTTTCAAACATATTTTTATTTTTACCCCGCAATGTTTAGCTCCCCCGGCTCAATAGTTTTCTTCTTTTTTAGAGCAATACCGTGAGCGACCAAGATTTTTTCATATTCGTCCATCTCTATCACTTCCACTTCCACAAGCCTTTTAGCGATCACGTCGAGCATTGGTCTATTTGAAGTGAGTAGCTCTTCCGCTTTTTTCATAGCATTACCAATAATAAGTGAGATCTCAGAATCTATTTCCGCACTTACTTTTTCTGAATATTCTTTATCATTTATCCCCTGTCCGAAAATCACCTTTCCTCCCGCACCTTCTAGAGCTATAGGCCCGATCTTATCTGACATTCCATACTTAGTGACCATATCTCTTGCAAGGGCACTTGAAACTTGAAGATCGTTTGATGGCCCTGTAGTTATATCTCCAAAAATCATTTTTTCTGTTACATATCCTCCAAGTGAAACAGTGATGTCGTCTAGAAACTCCTTTTTAGACTGCATTTTTTTATCCTCTATAGGAAGCTTCAACATATAACCCGCAGCACGCCCCCGAGAAATAATAGAGATCTTATGTACCGGATCCGAGTAAGGAAGGAGTGAAGCAAGAAGTGCGTGCCCAGCTTCATGATAGGCCGTAAGTTCTTTTTCTTTTTTAGAAAGTAAGTGGCTTCGTCTTTCTGGACCGAGCATCACTTTTTCTATTGATCGTATGAGGTCAAACTGTGCGACTTTTGTGCGTTCTTCTCGTGCCGCGAGTATTGCCCCTTCGTTCATGAGAGAGTATAGGTCTGCTCCGGAAAATCCTGGTGTTCGTTCAGCAATGAGTCCGAGGTTCACATCCTCTGCCAACGGTTTTTTCCTAGCATGGATTTTCAAAATCTCTTCTCGGTCTTTTCTGTCAGGTAAATCTATAACCACCCTTCTATCAAATCTTCCGGGACGCACTAATGCGGGGTCGAGGACATCTGGTCTGTTTGTTGCAGCCATTACGACCACTTTTTCATTTGGCTCAAAGCCGTCCATCTCTACCAGTATTTGGTTTAGGGTTTGTTCACGTTCGTCATTTCCACCACCTGTTCCTCCTCCACGCACTCTTCCTACTGCATCTATTTCATCTATAAAAATAATCGCGGGCGCCGTTTTCTTGGCAAGAGAAAAAAGATCTCGGACACGTGATGCTCCGACTCCTACAAACATTTCCACAAACTCAGATCCAGAGATAGAGAAAAATGGTACACCCGCTTCTCCGGCCGTCGCTCGAGCTAGCAAGGTCTTTCCAGTACCCGCGCTTCCCATGAGAAGTACACCTTTTGGAATGGACGCCCCGATATCTAAATATTTTTTAGGATTTTTAAGAAAGTCCACTATTTCTATAAGCTCCTCTTTAGCTTCTTTTGCTCCAGCCACATCTTTAAAAGTTACTTTTTGTTTTTTATCATCTGGCTCGGTTAGGCGTGCTCTAGACTGTCCAAAAGAAAAAGCTTGCATCCCCGCCCCTTTAACCTGCCTCGACATGTACCAAATAAAAGCAAAGATAAAAAGGATTGGAAGAATGATCGGTGCCAATGTCGCAAACCAAAAAGCAAATCCGCTTTCCTCTTTTACATTTATATTTATTTTCGACAGCTCTTCAGCGCCAACACCATATCTTGAAAGAGTTTCAGTGATAGAGCTATCTGTCTCTTTTTTGGCTAGCTTTTCTACCTTATCGGTATATGTAAGTTTTAGTCCGTCACCACTCACCTCAATAGCACTGACAAGACCGCCCTTTATATCTCTTGCTACATCAGAAATACTAATAGTGGGCTTTTGCTGGTAGGAGTCTTTGATATAAGAATATGAAACAACGATAATACCGAGCATTAGGAGCGCTAGAAAAACATTGCGTAGAAACTCTCCTTGGAGCGGTTCTTGCCCTTTTGGCATTTTCCCTTTAATTTGATTATCTTTTAGCTTGTTCATAAGTATGGGTATTATAGCGACAAAACCAGAAACAGCAAATAGAAGTTTGTATCATTTAACTTACGTTGTTATGATTACAATATGTCACTTATCGTAAACAAAAAAGCGCATTTCAACTATGAAATCCTCGATAAATTTGAGGCAGGTATTGAGCTACTTGGCTTTGAGGTTAAAGCAATAAAAAACAAACAGGGCAATATCGAAAGTGCCTACGTAGTAGTACGAGGAGGTGAAGCCTTTTTAGTAAACGCCGAAATCCCGCCATACCAGAGTGCCAACACCCCAGCTTCTTATGAAAAAAGCAGAAATAGAAAACTACTTCTGACTAAAAAAGAGATATCTCTTATAGCCAATGAGGAGTCAAAAAAAGGTTTGACAATAATCCCTATTTCATTGTATAATAAGATAGTAAAAAAAGGAGGCAAGATAAAAGTTGAGCTCGCGATAGTGAAAGGTAAGAAAAAATTTGATAAAAGAGAGTCTCTCAAAAAAAGAGACAGCGATCGTGAGATAAGAAGATCATTGAAAAATTAAACAAGAGATTTTTAAATTTCATCCCCGAGTTTTATTTTTTTATTCAAAAAAATAAAACTCGGGGATGAATGGCCTAGACATATGGAATTTCTTTCCTGTGCGTAATTGAGCTGGAGTAACTCACAAAAAGGCTTCAAAACATAAGTGCTACAGCACGAAAAGTCGCTTCTCCGTATTTTGCGGTAAACGATTTCGCCTTCGCAACTGCTCGAGCGTAAGCTCGCGGTCCGTTGGCCATCACACATCTGCCTGTCTCCGACAGTTGCTGTGGTGTTATAAAGGAGAATAAGCAAAATATATTCCTCTATATTTTGACGAAAACCTAAGGATAGGAGCTTTAATGTTTTGTTTGTCCTAAAGTTAAAGCTTCGAATTGGCGCAAGCCAAAAGACAAAACACATTACGTAGATTCATTTAAGAAACCCACTTGCACGTGAGTTCGATTCTCACCATCTCCACAAAATCAAAAAACCACTTTTTCTAAGTGGTTTTTTGATTTTGTGGAGATGAACGAAGTGTCTGCACACTTCGTGGGTGAGAATCGAAAGGAATTTTGATATTTTGTTAGCAGACAAAATCAAAATTTCGGGGTCAAGGAAAAATTTTGTGACTGACAAAATTTTGAGGTGACCGAATGCGTACTCGCAGTTGTGCGTAAAGTCACGTGAACAAACAGAACTTTGTAGGGCCTCGCCTTACATTTTCCTTCCCATTTTTATGAATCAAAATCCCTCCCCTTAACCAAAACAATACTCTATCTGATTTTAGCCAACCAAACGGAACAAAGTCTTTTCAGCTTGCAATAGACACGTCCTGAGAGTTGTCCTTTTTATCTAGAATAATCCTCATTGTAGTTTATTCCACCTCTTGTTTTTATACCTTGAATAAAATTTGAAACGATTTCCCTGTTTCGTCCGTCTTTCATTAAATTATAATTTTTTTCAAGAGCCGATAAATCTTGCTTAAAATAACTAATCGTCGAAGCAACGTACAACTTCCAATCATCATAATCTTCCCAATCGACCCCCTTAGACACCTCGAGTGCGAACTCAAAATATGAGAGGGGCGAGTTCGGGCCAGACATCGCCTCCAATTGTCCTATATGAAAATATGTTAGACATAACAGATTTAGGTACTCAGATCGTAAATCCCCCATAAATAAACATTCAAGATTTGTATCAGTAAGAATTTCTAGATTTAGATACGAATCCAAACGAGTAGAAGTAGACTGATCAAGTCTAAATATTTCTTCAAGAAACGCATCGGGGGATAGCTCGCCCGACAACAATCGTTTTTTTAATTGGGATTGAGGATTTTCTGTATTTTGTTCTATTTCCATTTTGAAAGTATACACAAGATCATGGTTTTTATCACATTTAGCCGACTCCGTAAGACCTCGCCTTACGCGAAACAAAAATCAAGCAAAATGTGAGTTTAACCTTGCTAAAGACACCCAATACAGCTTCACTTTCTAGCGATCAATGTGAAAATTATTTTCTTTTAGAAAAGCTATTATTTAATATAATGATGAAACCTTTAATTTTGGTATTGAAGTTAGATTAACCCTTAACTAACTCAAAATTTATCGGGCGTGAACAAACCTTTGTAATATCCGTAACCTTCGGCAAGGTGAGACCTTGCCGAAAACCATTAAATCCAATCTTTCAGTACCCCTGCTTAGATTTAGATTTCTTACTGAGACCTGGTCTCGTAAAAATCTGTAGAGCCGATTTTTTTAGGAGACTGTTTTGTGCGACCAACACAAAATCTTGAGTAAAAAAGTCAGTAAACTTTTTTCGTGCTCCTAAAAAGATGTGTTTTAGATTTTCCTTGACTTTTTACTTCAGTATGCTATACTCACATCACAATAAAGCTATAGAGTTTAAATCGGTCGTGTTTTCAAACTTGCTTATAATTGTAAATTATTAGAGAAATTTGAAATATAATGACTGGTACAATCAAAAAATTGACAGACAAAGGTTTCGGTTTCATCACAGCTCCAGAGCTAGGAAAGGATCTTTTCTTTCACAGTAATGCGCTTGTTGGTGTAACATTTGATGAGCTTCGCGAAGGTGATGCTCTTTCATTTGAAACTGAAGAGTCTCAAAAAGGACTAAACGCTGTAAACGTACAGAGAGCGTAAGCTCGATGAACAAAACTCCCCGTCACGAAAGCGACGGGGAGTTTTGTTTTTCTGTCTAATCTCCATTTTTAGAACTTTTCTGAATAATAAACTTTCTCCTCATTTTAACTTTCGATTGAAGATCAAAAACTAAAACATCCAAGTATTCTTCAAATTCAGGCGGGATATCTTCAAATACACTAGGGGCGTTAACTTCTTCATAGTCAAAATATTTTATAACTACCCCTGCTGATAAATATCAGCGCAGTATTTCTTTATTTTCAGATTGCAGATTATTAAAACTGCGAAGAGATGCTTCGTCTAAATTTATAAATTCCGTATGTTTTTTTTCATAAACAATATCTTCATTCATAAAATTACATTAATTAATTTAGTAATAGAATTTATTATACCCCCCTCTTCAAAAAGTACAAAAGGTTATATAATACATCGATGAATCCCCTTAAAAAAACCCTTAACATGAAACTTCGATTGTCCATCAAATACATAATTTCAAATACGAGAAACCATTGTTGGTACGCCTGCTTGGAGTTGCAAAGCAATTCAGGCAGACAAATACTTAATTTTTTCTAACAGGATGAAAAAAACCTTTTATTTTATCAGGCACGGAGAAAGCATACTAAACTCACAGCTAGTCCGCCAAGGGCCCGGAGGAAGCCTTAGTGACAAAGGTATAGAGCAAGCCCACATAACAGGTGGTAGACTTTCCAATATTAAGTTTGACATCATGTTCATAAGTCCATACCAGAGGACAAAAGAAACTGGGGAAATAATAAACCAGTACGTCAAAACTAAAACTGAGTACATGGATCTGGTACACGAACGAAAAAATCCATCGGAGATTGTCGGTAAGTCCATGAACGACTTGGAGACCAGAAGGATAGTAGAGATCATAGACAAAAGCTTTCATCAAGATGATTTCAGATACTCTGATGAGGAAAACTTTATCGACCTAAAGACGAGGGCGAGGCTAGCACTCGAGGCGCTGACCAAGCGTAAAGAAAGGAGAATACTGGTGGTCACTCACGGTATCTTTCTAAAAATGATGGTTTCATATATGACCCACGGTGAGGCGCTTACCGCCTCGGAATACAACGCCCTTAGCTTTTTTAATTCTTCAAATAATGCCTCTATAACCATCTGTGAATACAAAGAAGGTTTTTTTGTATCAGACAAAGAAAAAGGTTGGAAGATCATCACATGGGACGATGACTACAAACAGAGTTAGACCATATAAAAAAGAACGTTAGTTTTGCTAACGTTCACCTAAAGAGCTGTCGTCTCCATCTGCTGATGATGACATTTCGAATTTCTGATTTAGACCAAGTATCTGACCCTCGGCGTAGAGCGGTCTGTTGTCCGATAAATAAATGTCGTAGTCAGCAATGATATGACCCGTTTTATCTTTAACAGTGACATGGATATTTGAGCCGTTTACTGAAATTTCACGAAAAAGAGCCTTGTTAGCTATTTGGTAATGCTCCTCAAGTAAAATTATGAAGCGTTCATAAGGTTGGCTCCAATTTTTCTTAGCGGTAGCATGTACCCAGTGCTCCGGTTTTTTTTTCTTTGAAAATGGCATGTAAAATATAGGTATGGAAATAGTGTATTTTCTGCTTATTATTATATCACCCATTACATACAAGTAATTTATGAAAAATCCCAAGGTATTGACATTTTACTAGAAAAATGTATGGTTGTATTAGTTTATGAGTACTTCACCCGCACCCGCACCCGCACCCGCACCCGCACCCGCAGCAGAAACAAAACCATTCTCAGTTCTCCGAAGATGTGACGAAGAGGAGTGGTCACTACTACTTCAAGCAGAAGTAAAAGCGCACAATGGGACAACGACAAAGCTTCAGAACAAGATCTACGAAGCCAACCAGCTTCGTCACGATTTTAAGGAAGAAGTGAACAAAGTCCACCTTGAAGCCAGAGATTACTTCGTGGCCAAAGCAATACGCACGTTAACATTGTGGTTGATACCACCAGCAATCCTTGGGACTTTGTTCTTTGCTTGTCGATTGTACTGGATAATTCTCTACTACTTAATAGGCACATAAGCGCGAGTCGGCAGCGACTCTCGTTTTTTTTTACATAAATACCCCAACCAGTCCATTACCTAGACTAAAACCTATTATTTGCTATATTTAATATGCTTTCTTTATAACCCTGAAAGCAATAAAGTAAATTGGCTATCCAAGAAAACAGAATAAATCATCAGATCCGCGCTAAAGAAGTGCGAGTTATCGGGCCGGAAGGCGAAAACTATGGAGTTTTGTCACTATCTGAAGCTTTGAAGAAAGCAGAGGAAGAAGGACTCGATCTTATAGAAATCTCACCAAACGCTCTTCCACCTATTGCAAAAATCGCGGATTATGGTAAATTTCAGTATGAAGCAAACAAGAAGCGCAAAGTAGCCCAAAGTAAGCTCCATACCGTAGAGATAAAGACTTTGCAGGTAAAGATAGGTACAGGAGACCATGATCTCGAGCTAAAAGCTAAAAAAGGATCGGAATGGCTAAGTGAGGGCAATAAAATTAAAATAGACTTATTTCTTCCAGGAAGATCAAAATACTTAAATTTTGACTTTTTGAAGGAGAGGCTCGACAGAGTACTTCGCCTTATATCTGTTCCCTACAAAATAGCGGACAGTGTAAAGAAAAGTCCCAAAGGACTTTCTATATTGATAGAGAAAGATAAATAGCAATGCCGTACCGCTATAAAAACTTTATTCGAAAAACTTCAATATCACAATAAGATATTATTTAAACAAATCAATCATATTTAACAGCAATTAATAAATTTTTTCTAACGGAATGAAAACAAACAAGTCATTCACCAAAAGAATAAAGGTTTCCAAAAATGGAAAGATGAAAATGCGAAAAGCAGGTCAAAACCATTTTAATGCCAAGGAATCCAGAAACAAACAACTCAATAAAAAGAGAACATTGAATTTTGTTATTAGTCAGAAAGATAAGAGTCGATTTTTAGCCAATTCTTCAATTTAAATAAACCAACATGACACGCGTAAAAAAAGGAGTCAATGCCCTAAAGTCTAGAAGAAATATCCTGAAACAAGTAAAAGGATATCGTTTTGGACGAGGTACTAAAGAAAGACAAGCAAACGAAGCTATTTTCCATGCTGGAACCTATGCGTTTGCCCACCGAAAGGACAAGAAAAACGATTTTCGACAGCTTTGGAATGTTAGACTTTCCGTCCCACTAAAAGCTAAAGGAGTTTCTTACAGCAAATTTATTGGCAATCTTAAGAAAGCCAATATAGAGTTAGATCGAAAAATCCTGGCCACTCTTGCAGATGTAGCCCCAAAGACTTTTGATAAGATCCTAGAGAGAGTAAGCTAAAAATATAAAACAAAAAGCCGGGAGCTACGCTCCCGGCTTTTTGTTTTAGGTATATTAGTTTAAAAGCACCTCAGGACTCGGAATGTCACTATACTTTCCTTTTTTTACCATCTCTATAATATCTGTCACAAGCTTTTTTGGATCCGTATTAAAAATCACGTTTCCAGTTTCCCTGTGGCTATTTTTCAATATTTCCTTAATAATATCGTCAGTCTGCCAGTCTTCACTTTGAAGAATACCGATAGGTTTTTGGTCTTCATACGCTACGGTAAATTCGTGAAATGTTCCTATTCTTCCAGGACCTTCTATTACTGCATCGGATGCGCGTGTAAGAAAAAGATCCCTACCAGGATATCCAAAGCCTGTATAGATAATGATATCCATATAGTCCACAGGAAGCTTATACACTTCTACATGCTCCTTTTCAGAGTGCGCTGGTGAAAAACCAATAGACATGCCGCCCGCTTCTTTTGCACCCTTAGCAGCCCAAAATGGAAAACCAGTAGTTGCGCCGGTAGTAAGTACGGCACCAGCAAGCGCTATCTGCCTTCCCAGCTCTTTAGCATACTCAAAATCTCGAAGTGGTAAATGTCCCATTTCTGCTGACCCAGAAATACAAATCTTTATTTTTAAATGATCGTGACGATTTATGCCATTTATTTTTGCATCAAGTTTTTCCATAACATAATTATAACCCATTGATTTTAAATTATGAAATCGGAAAAAAGTAGATCTTTCTATTTCCTAAAATTTAGCGATAGCAGATACTGAGGATATGTACCAATCTATCTATGTAACAATTTCCTCTAAATTTGCGATAGCAAACTTTGAGGATAAATTTAATTAAAAATTATAAGGCTTAGAAAGTTTAAAAGTTTTAATTTGCTTTTTTATATTTATTTTTTTAAGATAGTTCGAAAAGTCTCTGGGCAAAGGTGATGGTCCGACCCAAACACTTCTTTGGATCATCTTGTACTCAAATTTTTTTAGTTGAGTGCGAAACCATTCTCTTTCCCTCTTTTTTTCTTCTGGAATATCATAGATCAGGATCAGGTTTTTTGGAGCTTTTTTTTCAAACGGAGAAGTAAATTGTTGCAGTTTATACAACCTGTCTTTATAATACATCTTTCCTTTATTTGTAAGGTTCCAGCCATTAGACCCCTTTTCAATGTATTTCCCATCTCTCAATTGATAAACACTATTCTGCAATGATTTTGTTTTATACGAGCTAAGTCTAGGTATGCCAAATATATTAACCGGAATACCTTTATAATTTAATTCGGTATTCCAAAGCTCTTTTAAAATTTCAAGCACAATTGACATAAAAAAAGTGTATCATATTTCCCCAAACTCTGCTATCGCTAGATTTGAGGAAACTGGACTGGTTTGATATTTTCCTGCACCTTTAAAGCCATTACCGTGTTTCATTAGCCCAAGATAAACCTCTTTGTTTTTCTCATTTATATTTAAACATCTTTTTTTCTGTGCTTGTCCGTATGGCTCGGCAATGTGGAAAGTGTAGCTAACCAAGAAAGTCTACATCTGAGGCCATTGTTTTGATATAGACCTTGTC
>Ga0105044_10008761_pt1 | contig 13875 bp, 10 predicted proteins | sample MAT01_FD_78092 | JGI IMG/M metagenome (GOLD analysis project Ga0105044, IMG submission 78092) | Freshwater microbial communities from Lake Fryxell liftoff mats and glacier meltwater in Antarctica - MAT-01 | ecosystem: Environmental > Aquatic > Freshwater > Ice > Liftoff microbial mat | place...
AGCGCGATGATCGCCGCCACGCCGCGCTGTTGAGCTGCCATGTTGGACTCACCGCCCGGCAGCGCCGCCTCGGGGTGCGCCCAGCACCAGGCCACCGCCGCGCCGTGGTCGTCCACCGGCGCGCCGCTCAGGCGCCGCTCACGGAGATCGGCGCTGGTCGTTACCGGCAGGCCGCGTGCGGTCGCGCGTGGCTCCACCGTCTGGATCGCGCGCCGCGCGCGGCTGGCGTAGACGGCGACGATGGGCGCGTTGCGCAGGAGCGCTGCGACGTGCTCCGCACCGGCATGCCCCTCCGGCGAGAGCGCCCTGTCCAACGACGCGCTAAACTACCCGTATAGCCTCACGGAAGAATCGGCGCATCCGCATCTCCCGTGCTCGCGTCATCGCAATCACGCTCAGGCTGGTACTCGCCGCTCAAGAGCGCGCTGATAGCCTGTTCAGAGGTAAGGATTGCTTGGCCATCCAAGCCAGGCACCAGCCAAACAGCGAGGAATGCCCAGATATTTTGCCTGAGCACGCCTGTTGCGGAAGAGCCGATCTTTCGTGATGACATGCGGGTCCACCATACTCCTCCTCAAAGTAGTCCAGGTCGGGTTTCTTACCATATCGCTCTAGTCAACAGATCATTCCGTGCGTGTGCCGATGACGCCAAATTTGCGGGGCAGTAATCCGTTCGTCATTTCACGGGCTTATACTATGTCGCATGGGTCGTCCGCGTCGCGTGGGTCGCACGAGAGATTGGGATCTCGCCCTATGAACCAGACAGAGATTGAGGTCCTGCTCGCGCCGTTCCCGAATATGCTCACCGTCGGCGAGGTCGCGACCGTCTTGCGCGTTCACCCACGCTCGGTACAGCGCTGGGCACGCCAGGGGCAATTTGCCGCTGTGCGTGCCGGCCGGACCTATCGCATCCCACGAGCCGACGTGCTGCGCTGGATGTTGGAGGCGAGTGTCCCGCCGACCCGCGCCACAGCTGGCTCTGAAATCGTGTAATGCCTTCTCGTCCGCTGCAGTCTGTGGAACGAGATGCCCTGGCCTTTCGAGCAGTGCGCGATGCATTCCCTCGATGCTGTAACTGTTATCTTATCTGAGGTAGGCGAGCCGCTTCACGTCAATGAGATTACCCGGCGTATTCTGGAGCGCGGCCTCTGGCAGACAAAAGGCCAGATCCTGCTGCGCGGCGTCAGGTGGCCAAGAGCAGCAAGAGTGCGATAAAACAAGAAGATCGCCCAACCAATGGGAACCAGGGAGATTGGCTGACCTTCAATGAATATCTGCAGGTGATCTACCACGAAGCAAACTGGCCGTGCTTTCGCAATGCGTTCGAGTCCCGCGAGCTCTTCCTTGCTTACATGGACCAGGTCCGGGTCATGCGGAACCAACTGGCCCACTTTGACGATGCGCGCTCTACGGAAACACAGCGCGATCTTCTGATGCGGGCATTGCGTTGGATTGAGACGCGGCCGAGGGTAGCGGCAGCCGGAGCGTGTGAGGGGCCGGCGCTACAGGCGCAAGCTAAAGGAGGTAGCTAGAAGGCTCTAGCGCGGAGGTGAACACGATATACCCATGGCGACAAAGGAGACCTCGATGATGACAAGTGATGTAGCGACAATCGATACCAGCCCAGCGGCTCCGCGCTGGACCATCCCTTCCTTCCGACGCAACCCCGGCCGCTACCCACTCGGCACCGAGGCTGTCAACCAGAACCTGCTCGCCCAGGAGCTCGCCTCCGGGCTGCCGGTGCTCTCGCGCCATCCGCGTTACTGGAGCTTCTACACCTTCGTCATCAAGCAGTTCTGGGACCAGAATCGCCAGCCACAGAACAACAGCGCGCTGGGCCGCTTTCTACGCCCGCGGGAAGTCGCCTTCGCCTCTGCCGCGCTGCGGTGCACCCAGCACGGTGATGTTGAGTTCCCGAACATTCTGGGCCGGAACACCTTCGTGCCCTGGTTCCTGGCCAACCCGTTTGCTGATATCCCGCTCGACATGAAATATCTCGAGCAATCCCTCGGTGGGTACGGCCAGGTCTACCGTGGCGCTCTGCAAGACCTAGGGCTTGTCCTGGGAGCCGAGAATAATCGGGAGGCACCGCTAGACGCGCCCTTTGCGGAGTGGGGTGCGGCCGTCGCCGAGGCCTTCGGCGCTGCGATCGCAGGGACGACGTATGCGAAGCGCTATCTCACCCAGGACAGCGGGACTATTCCTTTCGAGGTGGTCCGCGAGCTGGGGGAGGCGAGCTGCTTCTGCCGGCTGACCGCGAGTGTTGCCGAGCGCGATCTGCTCACGGACATCCTCCTTGGCCGCCTCCAGCGTCCGCACCACACCCATACCAATCGCGCCGCAACGGTGCGGATGTTTCTCGACCTCGCGGCTGCAACAGCGTCGACAGGCCTCGGCGACGACGGCTTCCGCCAGGTGCTCTACTACGGGCGAACGAAGGCGGGCGCCGCGTGGCAGCCGTCTCCCGTTGTGACGCCTATCTGGCGGCGCTGGTGGCTGATCCAGCACCGCGAGTTTGTGGTCGCCGCCCTCAATACGCTCTTCATCCACTTCGTCCGCTGGGGTATAGACAGCGGCGGGATGCTGCGGCCGGTCGGCCTCGATCGCTACCGCACCCGCATCGAGCAGATGCGCCTGCCGGACCTCGTAGGCCTACCGCAAGGTCCAGCCGCAGCAGTGCCGCTGGCCGAGGTTGTTGATGCGCTTGACGTTCTCGTACGGCGCGATGGCTGGCCACTCGGGCCCGGGGCGGTGGCCGATCCTGTGAGTGAGGTGGAGCTGCTTCGACAGGCAGAGCAGGGCCGGGCCGAGGGCGCACCTCTGGTCGCGATGCTCGCCATGCTCCTGGCCCATCGGCGCGTCGCTTTTCGGCGCGAGGCCGGCGATCTGAGCGCCATTGACGAGCAGATGCTGGCAAGTGGCGGCTTTGAGCGCGTCGCCTCGAGAGAACTTGGCAGCTGGGTCGAGCGCTCCCTGGAGGCCGGCCACTCTCTGGCGGAGGCGACCCTCACCTTCGTAAGGGCTCTGGTTATCCGCCAGCATCTTCGGATCGCCCGGGGCAAGCTCCCCGAAGACACCTTCCGCTTCCACGAGGAGCTCGGCGGCTACCAGTTTGTCAACCACCAGGATCACGGTATCCAGCCAATCTCAATACGCTATGACTCGGTCAGCACAGCACTCCACGGCCTTGGCCTGATCGCCGCGCCGTTGAGCGCGCCCGAACACGGCCCCACGCCGCGTGGCCAGGAGGTGCTCAATGGACGTTAAGCCGCACCTGGTCACGGCCCCCGCGCCGCTCAAAGCACATGAGCTCTTCGAGAAGGCGAACTGGAGCCAGGTTCTCTTTCTGACCTACTCCTTCGACCTGCCCTTCTTCGAGTCGTATCTGCTCCCCAAGCTAGTCCAGAATGGCGCTTGCGCCATCACGGTCGTCGCCGATGCAGCCTGGCTCGCAGGGCGGCTTCCAGGCTGGATCGAGAGCGGCGAGGTGCGCGAGGCCGGCCGAAGCTATATCCTTTGTGGCGCCCGTGTACCAGGCTCATTTCACCCCAAGCTGATGCTGGCAATAAGCGAGCAGAGTGGCACCGTGCTTGTCGGCAGCGGGAACCTGAGCACCTTCGGCATGACCACTGGGGGTGAGCTGTTTGCACTGGAGACCTGGGGCGCTGAGATCGTGCCGGAGCTGGCCCAGCAAGCCTGGAGTATCTGCCGCCAGATCGGGCGCAAACTTGTTATTGATCCGCTCTTTGCCGAGCAGGTAGAAGCGATGGGGCGACGCTTTCCGAAGCTCGCTCTGGCCACCGACGGCCCGCTGCTTCATAACCTGGACCTGCCGATCCTCGACCAGTTTATGCAGCGCATCGGCGGGCGCACGGTACAGGAAGTGCTCCTCTGGGCGCCATTCACTGATCGGCGATTAGAGGCTCTCAAGGCAGTCGTCCAACAGCTCCAGCCTCAGACGGTGACTCTCGCCGTCCAGCCCGAGCTGACCAGCCTCGATGGGGCGGCGCTCGCCGCCTTTATAGCGGCTCACGCCGAGGTAAAGTGGAACATTGTCGCGCTTAGCCAGCACGAGGGATACGGGCTCATTCACGCCAAGGGCGTGCTTGTGACGCTTCGCTCCGGCGAGGAGTGGTTGCTTGCCGGCTCGCCCAACCTCTCGACGCCGGCGCTGCTGCGAACGGCCGCTGACGGCAACTACGAGCTTGCCCGCTGCATTCGTGGGCGTGAACTGCGCTCAAGGCTCTTCGCCGCTGACGGGCCAGTCATCCTTGGTGCCCCCCTGGTCCCTGATGACCTGCGCTGGAAGGAGGATGCTGACGCGGCTCCGCCTCTTGCTGAGCAGGAAGGCGGCGTTCAGCTTCTCGGCGCCTCCTGGGATGGCCGGGCCCTTCGCCTAACCATTCAGGGCACCCGCCCTGCCGATGCACAGGCCCTCATCGACGGCCAGGATTTGCTGCCGCTCGCTGAGATTGAGGGCAGACTGCTGGTGCAGGGACTGGGGGATCGTGCGCCTGTGAGTGTGGTCCTGGTTTGGAGTGGCGGCCGCAGTGGCCCGATTATTGTCAGTAATCTGCCGCGGCTACAGGCGGCAACGGGTCGAGCACAGTCCACAGTCCTCGCTCCCCTGGAGGCCCTGGACTATGGCGACGAGAGCGAGCTAATCGAGTTTCTCGAACAGCTTGCGCAGTTGGCGATCTGTACGCAGCAAGACATCGCCCGCATGCTTCGTGGCACTGGCGCTGTCGCCGAGCGCGAAGAGACAGAGGAGGCGAACGGTCGGGCACCGCTGGTTGACCTCAGCGATATTGACTTCAATCGTGTGCGCCAGCACCCCCGGGCCAGCGCCTACGATCAGAGCGGCGGTGGCAACTTTGATGCCCCAAGAATCCAGCTCTGGCTGGACCAGATCGTTCAGCAGTTTGACATGCTGCGCGAGCGTCAGCTCAGGCTGGTCACCACGCCGGTTGCAGGTGATGAGGACGACGAGACTGAGCCGGACAGCATGCCTGTCCAGCGCCGGCGCTGGGCGGTGAGCAGGCGCATCCGCATCCGCGTTTACAACCGAGTGCGTCGCTATATCCTGGGCCTGCGTGACCCTGAGTTCTGGCGTCTTGTCGGGCCTGACTGGATGGCGGCAAACTACAGCATCTTTCTGCAGGTGCTTCACACGCTTTGGGCTCGCCTCCAGGAGCCTCAGACAGCGATCCTCTCTCAAGACGACCTGGCCAGCCTGATCAGCGACGTGCTGAAAGGTTTCTGGGGTTGTGACGAGCACGCCGGCTATTGGTCGGGTCTGAGCGAGAGTGAGACGATCGAGGTCGGCCTCCAGCTGATCAAGCGTCGCAGCGATGGGCTAACAATGGCCATGGTCGACCGGCTGTTGCGGCTACCTGGCGCGCACGGCCAGTTGGCTCCGTTTGTCGCCGCTGGCGTCGCTCGTGCCTTCGACAAGGTGGGCCTTCTTACGACTGAGGCTGCGAGCCGGGCCCTCATCTATCTTGATCGCCCTGATCAGGATCCGCGGCAGCTGTGCGCTAGAATCGAAGCGACAACGCACCACTTCACTTGGGGCCGCTTCTGCGATGTGCTTGCCAGACGCCACAAGGTGTTTCAGGTAAGCCTGCGCTCCGATCTTTTCGATCAGGGCGATACGCTTCTGGTAAAGGATAAGCGCCTGCCAGCAGATCACCCTGCAATCCTCACGATCTTTGCAGCCTGGATCCACGAAGAGCGCCGTCAGAACCCACGCCGGAGCATCTTTCAAATGGTCTGGAACTCGGCGGAGCACGTGTTCATCTACATGCGCAACGGTCGCGAACTTATCTGGCGCCAGATGACGCCACAGGGTAAGCGGGAGACAAGCACGCTTGCTCAGGGCGTTGAGCCTACCGACTTTGCGCGATGGCATGGACTTGTCGCACCACTGACCCCAGAGCTCCGACAGGCAAGCTAGAGGAATTGGGGCATCGAAGAGCCGCAATGCAGAGGAACGGCATGACCACCTCCTCCACGATCGTCCAGCGCCTGTGGAACTACTGCAACGTCCTGCGTGACGATGGCATGGCCTACGGCGACTACGTCGAGCAGCTGACCTACCTGATCTTCCTAAAGATGGACGCCAGCAGAACCTGCCCGGACGGAGCAGCGCCATCCCGCTGGGGTACAGCTGGGCCAGCCAGCTCAGCCGCGACGGCGCCGAGCTGGAGCGGCACGACATCACCCTGCTCGACGCGCTAGGCAAGGGCTCCGGGCTCATCCCAGTGATCTTCCGCAAGGCCCAGAATAGGATCCAGGATCTGGCTAAGCTGCGCCGCCTGATTGACCTGATCGACAGCGAGACCTCGGTCGGCCTCGACTTCGATGTGAAGGGCGAAATCTACGAGGGCCTGCTGGAGAAGAACGCCCAAGACACCAAGAGCGGAAGAGCCGATTCTCCTGTGAGGTCCCGCGTCGCATGTCATCACGCAAGACCGGCGCATCCGCATCTCCCGTGCTCGCGTCATCGCAATCACGCTCAGGCTGGTACGCGCCGCTCAGAAGCGCGCTGATAGTCTGTTCAGAGGTAAGGATTGCTTGGCCATCCAATAACCTTCCCCGAGCTGCTCGTCCAGGGGCTCGCACCCTGTTGTGTGCGTGGTGCCTGGCTGTTTGCCAGTGTCATCGCGAACCGGGTCGTCGACATCGGCGCCAGCTTTGAGCGCAAGCTGGCTGCCCGTCTGGAGAATCGCAGTCAGACCTGCGACCCGGCAGTACTAGAGCGCAACTGGCGAGCTCGTGTCGGCGAGAGCGGCGCGGCCCTCGGCCTGCCCTACGCCGAGGCCTTCACCGTGCTCGAACTCGACTGACGCACTGCTGCCATACATCCAGGGAGCGCGCTCGGGGAAACACCATCGTTGGTGTCCAGAGATTTGTCCTATTCCCTTTTTCGGGAACTCCCGTATGCTGACAGGACATGATTCGTTCCGGTGAACGTGTACGGCTCAGGCGACGGCGAACGCCCTCCTGCCACTCCAGGCAAGGTACGACATGCGGAAGCGACCGCAGCGGCAGGCACCGCACACGGATGTTCAACGAACTGCCCTTCAGCGCACCCTTGCCTATCTCACGGTTATTCGCTCCGGCGTTCCCATGCCTGTTGCGTTTATCGAAAACCTTGTGAGCGGCGATCTGATGCTGGACGCGCCCCAGAATGCGGTGCTTCAGAATCTTGCTGCAGCGCCAGCACCTATCCGTGCGGGGCTGGACCAGCTCTCCCGTCTGACCATCGGCGCGAACCCCGATCTGCGCGCCGACGCCGGCATCCTGCGCGGTCCTGGCGGGCGACGTATCGTGCTCGCGGTCTTCTGCGGCACGCTGCCCCACGGCGATTGAGGCGTCGACAACCCCGGCCTGCTGGCGATCGCCCGGCTCGCGCGGGCGCTCGTCGCAGGTTGAGGGCTGACGGCAGGCCTTGACAGCGGGCGCGCGACGGGGCTATGATGGGCGCACCCCTCGCGAGCAGCCGGAGTGCGCCATGGACGCAGACCTCCTGATCACTGGTGGCCGGGTCGTCGACGGTACCGGCAACCCCTGGACCTACGCTGACGTCGCCGTCGTGGGCGACCGGATCGTCGCCCTCCTGCCGCCCGGAAGCCTGCCTCCCGCGCAAGCCCGCGAGTGCGTCGACGCCCGGGGCATGGTCGTCTGCCCCGGCTTCATCGACATCCAGAGCCATTCGATCCTGCCGCTGATGATCGACGGCCGCTCGCTCTCGAAGCTCACCCAGGGCGTGACGACCGAGATCATGGGCGAGGCCTGGACCCCGGCGCCCTTCGGTGGCCTGATCGACGACCCGCTGGAGCGCGCCTTGTTCGTGCGGCGCGTGCCCGCCTGGGCCGAGCGTCTGCGCACCTGGCGCCGCTTCGGCGACTGGCTGCAGGCCATGGTGGAGCACGGCGTCTCGCCCAACATCGGCTCGTTCCTCGGCGGAGGCACGCTGCGCCGCTACGCCTGCGGGATGCGCATGGGCCCCGCCACCCCCGACGAGCTCGCCACCATGCGCCGCGTGATGGCCGAGGCCATGGAGGATGGCGCCTTTGGCGTCGCCTACGCCCTGATCTACCCGCCCGACTCGTTTGTGGAGACCGACGAGCTCGTCGAGATCTGCACGGTCGTCGCGGCGCATCACGGCCTCTACATCACGCACCTGCGCTCCGAGGCCGATCAGCTCATCGCGGCGATCGGCGAGGCGGTGGCGATCGGCCGGCGCGCCGGGCTGCCCGTGGAGATCTACCACCTCAAGGCGGCCGGGCGACCCCACTGGGGCCTGCTGCCCGCCGCCATTCGCACCATCGAGCGGGCCCGCGCCGACGGCGTGGACGTGACCGCCGATATGTACCCCTACGCCGCGTCGGGCACCGGCCTCAGCTCTATTCTGCCGCCCTGGGCCGACGCCGATGGCAGGCTCTACCAGAACCTGGCCGACCCGGCGATGCGGGCGAAGATCCGCGCCGAAGTGCTGCAGCCCAGCGGCGGCTGGGAGCCGATGGCCCATAACACCACGCCCGCAGGCGTGATGCCGATCGGCTTCCTGCGCCCCGAGCACCAGCCCTACGTCGGCCGACGGCTGTCCGAGATCGCGGAGCAGCGCGGCCAGCACTGGGTGGACGCCGCGCTCGACCTGCTCCTGGTCGAGGGGCAGCGCATCAGCACGATCTACTTCTCGATGGACGAGGCGAACGTGCGCGCCCAACTTGCCCTGCCCTGGGTGACGATCGCGACCGACGCCGGGGGCCACGACCCGGCCTGGGCGCGCGCGGAGGGGCCGGTCCACCCGCGGGCCTACGGCACCTACCCGCGCGTGCTTGGGCGCTATGTGCGCGACGAGGGTATCTTGACGCTGGAGGAGGCGGTGCGCAAGATGTCGGGGGCGGTGGCGGCGCGGCTCGGGCTACGCGAGCGCGGGCTGCTGCGGGCGGGCTGCTACGCAGACATGGTGATCTTCGATCCGGCCACGATTGCGGACCGGGCGACGTTCGAGGAGCCGCACCAGCTCGCGGTGGGCGTGCGCGACGTCTGGGTGAACGGGGTGCGCGTGTTGGCCGACGGGGCGCACACCGGCGCCACCCCCGGCCGGATCGTCGGCGGTGCCGGGCGGTAGTGCCGATGAGCGCACCAGGAGCCGCAGATGCGCGCGATGACGACGGACGAGGCCCGGGCGTTCCTGCGGGAACGGCCGCGCACGGCGAAGCTGGCGACGGTGCGCGCCGATGGACGCCCCCACATCGCACCCGTCTGGTTCGCCCTGGACGGCGCGCAGTGGGGCAGGGCGATGTCGCCGGATAGGGGTGCGACAGCTGCTACTGCGTCTTTCCGCAGGCGCTGAGCGGCCAGTGGGCAAAGACCCGCTGGTCTCAGCTTGACCCTCGTTGCCCCCCCGTTGCTCCCGGCGTTGCTCCCGCGCTACTCAACGATTTAGCGCATCAGGATGGCTAAGAAGCGCTACTCGAAGGCAAACCCATCAACGTAGATCGTCGCGTTGAGGTTCGTGATGACCATCCGCACAAGGGCGCGGGTCGCCCCCGCAGGCGCTACGAGGTCTGCCTGCGCCAGATCCCACCCGGCAGTTGATCCGCTGTAGCTCTTCACTGTCGAACGCGAGATCAGCACGTTGCTCGCGTCGCGCCACTCCACGTCGATCACAAGTGTGAAGGCATCGCTTGTTGTCGGAATGTTCACCCACCCTGAGAGCCGGTAGGTGTTCCCCGCTACCAGACCGTTGACGGTCTGGCTGATGGTGTGATTGCTGTTGTTCGTGGCCAGGTGCCGCCCCGCGTAGCTCCCGCTGTGCACAACCACATTCGACCGGGTGAACTTGGCGTTGCTCGTCCAACTGTCCGGGCGGCTATCGGCGTTCGCGTCGAGCTCGAAGCCGCCGTTGAGGAGGAGGGTGGTCGGTCGAAGTGCGAGATCGTCGACGTAGACTGTTGCGTTCAGGCTGCTGACGACCATGCGGATCTCAGCGTTTACGGCGCTCGTCGGTGCCGCTACCATCGCGAGGGCTGCCTGGCTCCAGCCGCTCGTCGCAGCTGTGAAGCTTCGCACCGTCCTCGTGCTGATCGTCCCGTTGGTCGCGTTGAGCCAGCGCACCTCGAGCCGGAAGGTGAACGTGTCCGTCGTCGTCGGGATGTTCACCCAGCCGTCGAAGGCGTAGGCTTTGCCGGCGGTCACGGGCACGCGCTGGAAGATCGTGTAGCCGCTGTTGTTGGTCGCCCGGTGGCGCCCGGCGAAGCTGCCGGTGCGGATGACGGTGCTGTCGCGGCTGAAGCGGGTGTCGCTGCTCCAGGTATCGGGCCCGGAGTTGCCGTCGGCGTCGAACTCAAAGCCGCTATTGACAATCAGATTTGTGTCCGCCGGCGGAACTGGCGTGTGTGTCGGAGTGATGGTCGGGGGGATCGTTGGTGTGCTGGTGGCCGTATCGGTCGGCGTCGGCGTTGGTGTCGCTGTATCAGTCGGCGTGTTCGTTGGGGTAGTCGTCGCCGTTGGCTGCGGTGTTGGCGTACCGTGCTGGGAGGCGTAGGCAATAATGCTGGCGATGTCCACAGTGAACGGTCCGCTAAACCAGAACCGGGTGTGCAGCGTGCCGACCGGCTGGTTCGGGTTCAGATCGGTGAAGTCGGCGAGCGGAATATCGACGGTCTGCCAGCCGTCGAGGCCGTTCTGGCCGTAGCTCGACAGGCTGATGTAGCGCCACTCGCCGCCCTGGTCGAAGATGATCGCCGAGGCATCGCCGCTGAGGGCTTGGAGGCCGTGAAGGTTATAGTTGATGCGCAGCGTATCCATGCCCTGAAGCGCCAGTGAGTCGATGTCCTGGTAGCGCTCAGACGCGCCATTGTTGCCGCTCAAGTTCCAGGACTGGGGGAGCAGCTCACGGCCCGCCACTCCACCGACCGGAGTGGGTGTTGAGGTGCGCGTCGGCGTCGCGGTATTCGTTGGTGTGCGCGTCGGCGTCGCGGTGTCGGTTGGAGTTGGTGTAACCGTGTCTGTGGGCGTGTTCGTGGGCGTGGCCGTGTGCGTCGGTGTCGCAGTGTCCGTCGGCGTCGGCGTCGGATCAGCGCAGAGAATCTGGCCGACGCTAGCTGGCGGGTTTGTGGTGCCGTTTATCACGTCGCAATACTCGACGCGGATGCGACCTACGCCACCATACCCGCCCCACTCCTGGTAGCTATCGCCATTGAAGCTGCCCTGGCCGGGGCCGCCACCAAGGGCTTGCACAGGGCCTGTGAAAGTAACAGCCTGACCTCGAAGATAGATGCTTCCACCTGCGCCACCGCCACCGCCACCCTCCTCGTATCCAGGGATGTGCGCCGCGTTCCCGCCACGCTGCCCGTCGGCGACAATGGCACCTGCAATAGAGATACTTGGGCTGAAAGCCAGGATGATACCGCCGCCCCGCCCCCCCGTCCCGCCTTGTGCACCTGGATTGCCTGGTGAAGCGCCACCGCCGCCGCCGCCGGAGCCTGGCAAGAGCGTTACAAGAGTCGGATCACCGTAGGCAGCACCCGGCTCTCCGGCAGCTCCTCCCTGATTGGGGACATACTTCAGTCCGGGTGATCCATAGCCCCCACCGCTGCCCCCACCGCCCTGCCCGCCACCCCGGTTGCCCTTGCCACCGCCCCCACCGCCCCCATTCGGGGGTGTGCGCGACTGCTCACCCGGAACTTGCCACGACAGCCCAGTGTGGCTTTCGCCATTACCGCCATTGACATTGCCCGACGATAGGTTGCCACCTACACCGCCTTGGAAACCAGTGGTGTTTGCCGAAATAAGGCCACCCCCGTTGACGGTTACAGCTTCCTGGGCACGGAATGAAACAACGCCGCCAGTACTTCCATTCCAGGTATTCGCTGTCAGCGTTCCGCCGCCTTGGATCGTCACGTTCCGGTAGTGTGGCACGCGAATCACCTGGGAAATCGACCCACCGCCGACAGCGAAGCTTTTGACCAGATTCTGTCGGAATATCAAGACATTGTTGGCCGCCCGCTCAATCGTTGCAAGCTCGTAGGCACCTGCGCCCGTCCCCTGCATCTGGACAACCAGGATCTCTTCGCCGGTGAGGAAGCCATTGCTATCCGCTACACTTACTGTTCGCGTCCCAGCAGCTGCAGTAGTGACGAGCTGCGAGCGCACACTATCAACATAGACCGTCTGCCCCGACCCGACGATGAGATCGCCATCTCGGCCTGTTCCGAACAATTGTGTGATTCGGTCAGGAGGCAGGGCGCGACCCCAAACCTGCACCTCAGCTAGCGAGAGGCCTTCATGAGTTGTGTCCATCATCTGGATGCGCACATACCGACCTGTACGCTGAGTGTTGAACGGCGTGACCTGGCTGGCGAAACCTGCGTAGTAGTAGCTTGACACCCCCGGCTGTGCGAGCGTGGCGCTGAGATCGGTAGAGGCGAACGGAACGTCCGACACTATGACGTAGAAGTTGCGGAGACGCGCTGAGCAACAGTCCGTGCGATTCCAGACATCGATGCGCTGAATGGGTTGCACTGCCTCGAGATCGACCTGCCACCAGGGCTGCGCCCCTGTCGGCGCGTAGGTGACGGAGTTATTAGCCCAATCGCCATCGCTGACACCATCACTTGCGCGTCCAGCCACACCGCCTAGAGCTGTGCTAATCTGGGTCGCATAGCGTCCCCGCGCAAGATTCACCGCGTCGGGTGTGAGGGTCGCGGTCGGCTCAGGCGAAGGGCTTGGCGTACTTGTGGCGGTATTTGTCGGCGTCGGCGTGCTCGTCGGCGTCGGCGAGGCGACCCACCCGATCTGCCGCACGATGTTGCCTGCTGAGGCGGCCGGCTTCGGCGCGATGCTAGTGAAGGCGGCCTCGGGGAACGATGAGCGCGCGATGTTGGAGATGCGCAGGTGCTGGATCGCACCGGGGAAGCCGCCGTAGTACTGGCGGCCTGATGGGAGGGTGCCATCGAACTCGCCGCCGATACGAACCGTACCACCACCACTAGGGATGCCTACTCCTGTCGAGCGTTGCGCGACCTGCTGACCATTCAGGTAGACTCGCATGGTTGCGCCATCATACGTACCCGCGACGTGATACCACTCGCCTGGCGTCAGACGCGGTCCGCCATCGATCCGGTCGTACTGCACCTGGAACGCTACCATGCCATCTTGAAGGTAGAGTATCCAAGCAGGGTTATTGTTGACCTTGCCTAAGGCAATGATGCGCGCGCCACCCTGGTAATCTATCCGCACCCAGGCCTCGACGCTGATCTGCCCAGGAGTCAGCCCGCCCCCATCGGCTTCTAAGAAGGCGTTGCGGTCGTTCTGCGTTGAGTCTATGAAGACCCCCGCCGGCCCAAAAAAGCCGTTGTACTCCCAGCCGAAGGTCCCACCGAGCCCAGTGCGCGTTGCCACCCGGCCGCTGACACTGTCGCTGATCGCTTGTCCCTGGTTCTCGTTGAAGTGCCAGAGCGCAAGGGTAGCGCCGTCAATTTGCGGAGGCATAACGTCGGCAATATCTGCAGGTGGCGCGCCGGCCGAGGCGTTGCCGAAGTAGAGCTGGTAGCTACTGGTGTCGGCTCCGAGGGCCGCAATCGGTGTCTGAAGCCGTAGCCAGATGTCGACCTCGCTCGACGTGAACTTCGCTACGTAACGGCTCAGCTCGAACTGGTTCTGATAAATGATGCGGATGTCATTGCCCTTGGCCGCACTGTCCGAGGCGTTGTAGATCGTCGCTGCCGATGGCGTAGTGGTGCTGTTGAAGCGCAGTAGGACCGGGTAGCCCGCCTGCATGGCCTCACTATCCTGGTTCTGGACGATCAGGTTGCGCTTGCCGACCCAGGCCGTGTTCCACCAGGGCTCGTCCGGCGG
>Ga0105044_10008763_pt1 | contig 13873 bp, 9 predicted proteins | sample MAT01_FD_78092 | JGI IMG/M metagenome (GOLD analysis project Ga0105044, IMG submission 78092) | Freshwater microbial communities from Lake Fryxell liftoff mats and glacier meltwater in Antarctica - MAT-01 | ecosystem: Environmental > Aquatic > Freshwater > Ice > Liftoff microbial mat | place...
AATGGGGTGAAACGGTGTTGGGGGGGTAAACTGGCAGAAGGGAGCCATAGGTTGCTTGGATGCTGATTCTCAGATTAGTGTTACCTCATATAAGTTTAGAATGGGAGTCAATCGGTTTTAGGTGACGATTGGGAAAAGTTGAGAGTCGACCGGCTGTTACAGCCCGCTTCGGGGATAGGCCGGCCTCGCCCCCTGGCCCACCGCCAAAACCCCTCCCCGCTGGACCCCTCGGAGTATCCTGAGAAGCTCTAAGTCCGCCCGTGCCTGAGGGATTTATATGGGGACGAGCGGCAGCTCTTCCCTACCAGGTCGGGTTGCTGAACTATTCGCCTCAGCCAGCCTAAAAACTCCCCTCTGCAGGAAGCCTTCGAGTTTTCCAGGATCCACACCTGCCTCACCGGGCCTCCAAAGCAGGCAGGAATGTCTGCGGTACACTGCTTTACCTTTGCGGGCAAACGGCCGCGGCGGCGACTTCCCGAATAATGGTCGGCAAATCCCGACGCGGACGAAACCCAGTCAATCGCTCTAACTTTTCAAGCGAGGGACGACGGTGACGCATGTCCTCGAATCCAGCGGCGTAGGCTTCCGCATAGGGCACGAACTCAACTGAGGAGTTGGAATTCGTCAGAGTCCGAACCTGATCGGCCAGTTCGCGAATGGTAATAGGGTGATCGTTCCCCACATTGATGACTTCACCGAAAGCCGCCGGGGTCTGCTGCAAGCGGCGGAGGGCTTCCACCGTGTCCGTGACGTGACAAAAACAGCGGGATTGCGCGCCGTCGCCATAGACCTTCAGGGGTTCGCCGCTCAGGGCCGCCGCAACAAAGCGGGGCAGAACCATTCCGTAGCGGCCGGACTGTCGGGGCCCAACCGTATTGAAGAGGCGCACAATGATGACCGGCAAACCGCGTTCCCGCATGTAGGCGAGCGCGAGGAATTCATCCATCAGTTTGGAGCAAGCGTAGCCCCAGCGGCCCAGAGTGGGCGGACCGATCAGCAAGTCATCGCCTTCCGAGAATTCCGGGTGACTGCTTTTGCCATAGACCTCGGAGGTGGAGGCCAGGAGAAAGGGTACGTTTTGGGTGGCCGCGGCCAGGAGGACGGCTTCGGTTTCATTGAGGTTGGTCTCCATCGTGCGAATCGGCGAATTCACCACCAACTCCACCCCCACGGCTGCCGCGAGATGGAAGACGAAACTGCATTCGGCCACCAGGGCGACCAGGTCCCGGTGTTCGGAAACTCGACCCGGAATCAACCGCAATCCAGGGTGCCCCGATACGGCTTGCAGATTCGCTTCGTCACCGGTCGAAAAATCGTCCATTACGACCACTTTCTCGCCCTCGGCAAGCAGGCGCTCGACCAAATGCGAGCCAATGAAGCCAGCGCCGCCGGTGACCAAAACGGGATTCCTCACGGGGCGAACTTCCGGCAAGGCGGTCCGAAGGGAAAGCCCCTTCTCCGGTCTCGACGGCGGAAATGCAGTGGTCTTGGAAGGGCTGTAAGCCGAATTTTGTTCCCGCCCCCTTGCGGCGACGGGCGGACATCATTCATCTCTGCGGCCGGTACCCGGAACCCGTCCACTTGCGTGGATCCGGCGCGGGCCACGCCTGGGTTCCCTATTTGGCCTTGCTCCCGGGGAGGTTTTCCGTGCCCCGACGATTACGCGTCGGGCGGTGGGCTCTTACCCCGCCTTTTCACCCTTACCCGAGTCTTGCGATCCGGGCGGTTTATTTTCTGTGGCACTGTCTGTCGCCAGAGACTTTCGTCCCCAGCGCCCGCGGGCAGGCCGATCTTTACTAGCTTACGCCAGTTGCCATCGGTTTCCGCGGCCCCGTGCCCTAAGGAGTTCGGACTTTCCTCCAGCAGCTTGCGCCACCAGCGATGTCCCGCCCTCCCAAGACCAGTTGTATCCTACCGAGCGGGACCTTGGGTGGCAACCTCCCGTCCCATTTTCCAGCGACCGCCCCGTTGGGGCCGCCGGACCGCCAAATCCGGGTTATTCCCCATAGGTTTCCGGAGTCGAGACCGTCACTGTGTACCTCTACGTGTGAATTTGTTCAGGCAGATCCGAGAGCTCCGGGAACGACTTCAGGCCGCTCCCGCCCTCGATTCTCTCCTCGCCAGCGCCGATCCCGCCGCCCCGTTAGCCGACCGAGTCCAATGGGCCGAGCGATGCTTGGCCTGGATCCGACGCGATCAACCGGCCAACCGGCTGCGCTTGCTCTTTCAGATCCTCGATCGCCAGCATGAAACCCAGGCACGGGTAGCCCAGACGCTCCGCTCCTTGGTCCGCGAAAGCCATGCTTTGGACCTGTTTGCCGAAACGGGCCTACCTCGAACCGCAGGATTTTTCGCGGAGGCAGCGCATCGACTTTTCCGACGATTGGTACCGCAAGATCCAGCTGAGCGCGATCTGGCCGCCCGGTTTGAACGACTCTTTCCCGATCCCGATGACTCGCTTTGGCTCGAGTCCCTCGACGAACCACTCGCGCAGCGCCTGGCCGACCTTTGGCAGTTTGCCCGGGACCAAAAGGAAACAGCGTGGGACCCCATTCGCGACGATCTGGAAGACGCCCTCATCCTGCTCGCCGCGCGCATCCGGGTGATCGGTTCCGCGCCCGATATTCGACACCGGCTGACCCAGGGTGAGTTCCGCGACCTTCCTTTTCAACGTCTCAGCCCAGCCGTGGAAGGGCTGATCCTCCGAACGCGCGACCCGATACCACCGGCCGATTTCACGGCGGAGTTGCGACAGATTGGAATCCTTACCGACGCCTGCGACCGGGCGTTGGACGATGTGACCGCCCATTTGGAGGAAAAAGGTGTCAGCACGGCGGTGGTCTACGACCAGGAGCGATTGCGGTTTCTGATCCGGCGTCTCGAATTATTGCTGGTCGTCTGGGCTGACCCTCAACTCCCACCACAGCGAGCCCTGGCCCTGGTGGCGGACCTAGTGCGGGAACACCACGGTCACCGGAGCGTTCGTGCTCTTGCGCAAGAGAATCTTAAACTCTTCACGCGCCGATTGGTGGAAAGAACCGCCGAAACGGGCGAACACTATATTGCCCGCAACTCGACGGAGTACTGGGCGCTGTTGCGGAGCGCGCTCGGCGGCGGGGCGCTCACGGGTTTCACGACTCTGTTCAAGCTCTCGCTGACCAGCTTAGCGATCGCCGGATTCCTCGAAGGAACTCTGGCTGGGCTGAATTACGCGGTCAGTTTTGTCCTAATTCAACTGTTCGGGTTTACCCTGGCGACCAAGCAACCGGCCAGCACCGCCCCTGCCCTCGCCGGACGAATGAACGAGTTGCGAGATCCCCGCCAACTCGGAGTGTTGGTAGACGAGATCGTCATTCTGGTCCGTTCCCAAATGGCCGCCATGTTTGGAAACCTGGTCGCCGTGGCCCCGGCGGTCTGGCTACTCGACTGGTTCTGGTTCGTCCGCACCGGACATCACTTCGTGAGTCCCGCCAAGGCCCAGTCCGTCGTCGATTCGCTTTCTCCCTTAAGTGGCACCTGGTTCTTTGCCGCTGGCACTGGGGTGCTCCTTTGGTTTTCCAGCCTCATTGCCGGTTGGGCCGACAATGCCTTCGCGCTGTATCAGCTTCGTCCGGCCCTCGCCACGCATCCGCGACTCCTCGCCTGGTTGGGGACCAATCGAGCGGGACGTTTCGCCGCTTGGCTGGACCATCAGATCGCCGGTCTGGCGGGCAACATTTCCCTCGGCTTCCTGCTCGGACTCACACCGGAAATCGCCAAGTTCCTCGGACTTCCCTGGGAGGTACGCCACGTCACCCTGTCCACCGGCCAACTCACCGCCGCGGTGGCTTCGCTGGGATCTGGCACACTCTCACATTGGCCTCTTTACTGGACGCTGTTCGGGGTGTTGGGCATCGGCGTCATCAATCTCGCTGTCAGTTTTACCCTGGCCTTGTTTGTGGCGATCCGAGCCCGCGACATCCGAGCTCCCGAGCGACGGTTCCTGTATAGGGCCGTCTTTCGCCGATGGATTAGCCGTCCTTGGACGTTCCTCATTCCCTGGGGCGATCGCAGGCGTCCGCAATGAGCGGGCACCCACTGCCCATCCTTTCGCTTCGCGGCTTCAGGTACTCCGCCAGCCACGAAAACACCGTCCGGTTCCAGAGCTCGCTGTTTTGCGGTTTCAGCACCCAGTGGGCTTTGTCCGGAAAATAGAGAAATTTTGAGGAAACTTCCTGCCTTTGGAGCGCGGTGAAGAGGTCCATGCCCTGAGACACCGGCACCCGGAAATCGAGTTCGTTGTGAATCACCCACGTAGGTGTCTTAAAGTTCTTGGCAAAGCGATGGGGCGAACCCTCGGTGAATTTCGGAGCCCCTATTGACCTGACCGATTGTTCTCACCCGTGAGTTTGCGTTATACGGAAACACTCACATGGTTGCTTAAGTGACTTCATGCCCGCAACGAATCGGCCTAATCTGGGGCGCCTTCATTGGGGACGCGCACTCGATGCCCGTCCATTGGTATTACGATCGCGCCGCGCTTTATCGCGATTATGGCGTGGTGCGGGATTATCTGGCGCCGCGAAATCCGCATCCCGACAGCATCCTCTGGCGTTCGGAATACACACCCCTCAATGAACGCGGCGACATCCTGCACGAGCAGGCGCAGTACTGGGGACAGCGCGGCATTCACTATCATCAGTTCCTGCGCGCCGGCGAAAACACGCTTAACCTCCAACTTGCGCGCTTGCTCCTCGACTCGCTCAGCGCGCTCGACCGCTACGACGCGGAGGATTATCTTCAGCGCTACCTTGACTTTATGCTCACCCCGGGTCGGCACCGGGATACGTATGTCGAGGAGTGTCACCGGAAATTCTTCACGGCCTACGCGCGTGGAACCAATCCGCGGAAGTGCGGCGGCAGCGATATTCACATTGGAGGCCTGGCCCACGTCGGCTTGCTCGGCGCGTTCGGCGGCCGGGAGGTCGCTGCCACGAGGAAAGTTGTGCGTGAACATGTTCAACTCACTCACAGCGCGCCGGAAGTGTTGAAGGCCGCCGATGCACTGGTCCAGATCCTCGGCGCCGTCGTCACGGGCGCTGCGTTGCGCGAAGCTATTTTCACGCACGGCAGCGACTGGCTTTCTCCGCGCATGGCTCAGCAGTGGTCGCGCGAGCCGGATGAAGTGGTGATCGGCCAACGCGTCAGTCCCGCCTGCTACATCGCCGACGCCTTTCCCGCCTCGCTGTATCTCGCGTGGAAATATGCGGACGATTTTGAAGCGGGCATCATCGCCAACACCAACGTGGGCGGCGACAACTGCCATCGCGGTGCAGTGGTTGGGTCGTTGCTCGGTGCGGCGGTGGGTACGAGCCGCATTCCCGCGAAGTTCTGCGAGAAACTGCACGAAGCCGCGGTCCTAAGCCGGGGGATCTCGTCTTTGGCTCGGTGAGTCAGGCCAGCGTTTGCCTTTGAGGGCAACAACGCTAATTTCGCTTCTATGGTTAATAGCCCTTCTTCGCGTACCTTTCCCGAATTCAACCTCGCCCGTTTGCTCAAGACAGTGTTTGAACCTAAGCACGGCCAGCGCATTGGCATCCTGATTGACCTGGAAGATCCGAAACAGATCACGGACTTCGCGTTTCTCGACGACCCCGAACTGACGATTCAGCGCCACGCGCATGACGTGTTCTATCTCGGCTTGAAAAACGGAGCACTCGCCGAGCTGGGTCTCGTAGGAGGTGAGCTATTCGCCTACCAGATCACCGGGGGCAGCAACCTCGACCTGCCCGACGTCGCGTGGACGCCCGCAGGACGCCAGGTCAGCCTCGCGCAAGAGGTCTATCCGACCTTCGATATTCTGCTCTGCATCTCGACCTTCTCGGCTACCGCGCCGCTGACTGCGTCCGCAAAACAATTTGGCTTTCGTGGCGCGACCCTTCACGGAGTCAACCCGATCATCCTCCGCACCGGGCTGGCGGTAGATTATAACGACGTCAGCCGTGAGGCTGAGAAGCTGCGCCTGGCGATGACCCGCGCCGACGCATTCGAGATTGATTTCGAGGTAATGGATTTAAAAGCCACTTTGAGGCTGCTGTGCAATCGCCAGGAGGCGCAAAAGAGCCACGGCCTGTGTCGCGGCGACAAACCTGATGTGGCGAATCTTCCGGCGGGCGAAGTTTATTTTGTGCCAACTGGTGCGGAAGGACAATTCCCCCGGCGCTATTCCGACGGCAGCATCGGACTGCTGAATGTCACCGGCGGACGGATTCAGAAGGCGAACTTCGTCTCGGGCAATCCCGCGACCATCGCCGCGCACAATTCCTTGCTCACCTCTGATCCCGCGACGGGCGAGCTCGGCGAGCTGGGCTTTGGAACGCAGGATTTGCCGCCTTCGGGCCGAGACATCCAGGACGAAAAGATCCTCGGCACCCTGCATGTGGCCACGGGCCGCAGCGATCATCTAGGTGGGCATCTGACGCCTAGCAAATTCAAGGTGGCGAAGAACGCCACGCACGACGACATCCTGTTTTCACCGACCAAAACGCCGGAGATTCGCGTTCCGCAAGCGCGCATGTTCCGTGATGGCAAGAGTGAGGTGGTGATCGAGAACTATCGGCCTGCTCCCTACCTGCAACAGGCGCTCGCCTCATGAACGACTCCGGTTTTTACGAAACCGAACGAGCGCTCGCTGAGTATCTGCTGTTCCACTACGGGACGCCGGCGCAAATTCTGCCCTGGCCATTCGGTCCGACGAACGCCCTCGAATACCCGGCCCGCTGCGTCTCTGAATGCCTCGACGTCGCACGTCTGCCCGCTCAAGCGCGCGCGTTGGATCTCGGCTGCGCGGTCGGGCGATCCACGTTCGAGTTGGCGCGGCACTGTTCCGAAGTCATCGGCATCGATTACTCGCACCGGTTCATCGAGGTGGCGCAGCAACTGCAACAGCAAGGAACGATTTCTTACGCTTACGCTGATGAAGGAGTACTAACCACCCCCGCCACAGCACTGGTGCCTGCCGGGATCGACCGCGATCGAGTGAAGTTCGAGCAAGGAGATGCTCAGGCGTTGCGTCCCGAGCTGGGGAGGTTCGACGTGGTGCTCATGGCGAACCTCGTGGATCGACTCCCGGATCCCCGTTGTTGCCTGAACTCGCTACCGGCGTTGGTGCGGTCGGGCGGACAATTGATCCTGACCACGCCTGGCACCTGGCTGGAGGATTACACCGCACGTCGGCAGTGGCTGGGCGGCTTCGAGGAGAACGGCCGGCCGGTTCGAACGTTCGAAACGTTGCAAGCCGTGCTGGAACCGCAGTTCGCTCTCGCCCGCTCGTTGGACCTACCTTTCCTGCTCCGTGAACACGCGCGCAAGTTCCAATGGAGCGTCGCGCAGGCCACGGTCTGGATTCGGCGCTGATAAAAATCCGCCAATTGAGCGCTCGATCCCTTCTCCCGGTGGCGCTTCAATAGTCAGCCTGAGCATGAACCAAAGACGAATCCTCATCACGTGGGTGGCATTCCTCGCCACGTTCGCCTGGCTGCTGGTGCCAGATCTCAGGGCCAGCCCAGCGGTTCTCTGGCCAAGCGTGCTCGCGGTCGGACTGGCCTTCCTCACGCGAGACATTTATGTGTCGTTGTTTCTCGGTGCGTTCAGCGGCGCGTTGCTGCTGCATGGCGGAAATCCTTGGACCGCCTTTCACGAGCTGTTAATCGGACGGCTCATCCCGTCCCTCATGGATCGATGGAACATCAGCGTGCTAATTTTCACTTTGATGATGGGCGGATTCGTCGAAGTGCTCAGTCGCAATGGTGGTATGACGGCGCTCACCGCGTGGGTGATGGGATCCTCGCGAAGTCCACGCCGCGCCGCGTTGGGCGCGTATTTCATGGGTTGGCTGGTGTTCTTTGACGGCCTGGCCAGTTCCATGTTGGTCGGGAAAACTTTGCGTCCCATCGCCGATCGCGCCGGTCTTTCCCGCGAGAAACTTGCGTTCATAGTGGACTCCACTTCCTCGCCCATCGCGGGGCTGGCCTTGCTGTCGACGTGGGTGGCCTACGAAATGTCCGTCATCCGCCAGGGTCTGGTGAACACCGGCGACCCCGCTCTGGCCGAAGCGGTCGCACCCTTCTCCTGGCTCGTCTTAAGCCTGCCCTTCCGGTTCTACAACTGGTTCATGCTGCTCCTGGTCTTCCTGCTCATCTGGCTCATGCGCGATTGGGGTTCAATGCTCGATGCCGAGAAAGCCGGCCGCGCGAAGCAGCGCCTCGATACCAAGACTAGCGCTGCCCGGTCGACCGACGCACCCACCACCAGATCACGCGCCGCCTTGGCCTTAATCCCGTTGACCGTGCTCGTGCTCGGAGTTTTCGGCGGCCTATATATCGGCGGCGGCGGACTGCAAATGACGCTCACCTTCGCTCATCTTGTCGAGGCCATGGGCAAAGCCGATGCGGCCGCGGTGTTCGTCCTCGCTACGGCGGTCGCCAGTGTCGTGGCGCTGGGTTTGACCGTCGTGTTCCGATCCACTATCGGCGCCGCCACAGGCCCAACGGAAAGCGGAACTCACGCCTTTTTCCAGGGCATGCAGCAGATGTTTCTGCCGACGCTCATCCTCGTTTTCGCGTGGATGCTCAACAGCGTCATCAAGGAGTTGGGCACCGCGAACTATCTAGTGGCGCTCCTGGGTGAACGTCTCCCCTCCGCGTGGCTCCCGGCGCTGATATTCCTGCTCGCGTCCGTCATCTCCTTCAGCACCGGCACCTCGTGGGGCACCATGGCCATCGTGATGCCGCTGGCGATTCCGTTGGCCGTCAAGCTCACCTCCTTCCACGCCGGCGTGGCTGCCAGCCCGGTGCTTGTGGCCACCGTGGGCGCGGTTCTGGCGGGCGCCGTGTTTGGCGATCATTGCTCACCCATCAGCGACACGACTATTGTCTCGGCCTTCAGCAGCGATTGCGAGGTGATGGCCCACGTGCGCACCCAAACGCCTTACGCCCTAACGGCCGCGTTGCTGGCCACGTTCCTTGGCTACCTGCCTGCCGGCTACGGAATCTCCCCATGGTGGTTGCTCGCGTTGGGCGGCGTGGCTTGCTGGCTCCTGGTTCGCTATCGGGGGCAACGGGTCGAGTAAAATTTCCCATGAGCCCCAGCTATCGCCGGGCGTGGCCGACCTCGTCATTGGATCATTTCCAACCCGCCTCCCGTCCGGCCGCGCCCGCATTGGCAACCACCATAGCCAAAGGTCTCCAGCATCGGAGAGCAGGCAACGGTGCTCCCTCCCAGCGCCAAAGGAGGTGGGCGGCCCGGTTCTTCCGCGAAGCCTAAAAACCCAATGCCTATCAATAAAATGAAGGGAGTGAAGAAACAGCATCTACCGGAGAAAGTGTGCGTCACCTGTAGGCGTCCATTTGTCTGGCGAAAAAAATGGGAGCGTGTCTGGGACGAGGTGAAATTTTGCAGTGACCGTTGCCGTATGAACAAAACGGCTCAACCTCCGGCGACGAGGTAACCTGACGGTTCTCATTTTGTATGTCATCGATCCCGCTGACTCGTCGCGATGCGCTGACTGCCTGGGCAGACTTCCGGCCCACTCTCGGGCATTATGCCCACCAGCGAAATCATGTGGAGCCGCTCCATCGCAACGTCTCGCGTCTGAGCGCCGCACTGCGCTACCGGCTGCTGCTGGAGGACGAAGTGGTGAGCGACACGTTGCGGACTCACAAGTTCCACGCGGTGGAGAAATGGCTGCAGGAGGTCTGCTGGCGGAGGTATTGGAAGGGTTGGCTGGAGATGCGGCCGGACGTGTGGAAGAGCTGGCGGCGGCGGGTGCGGGAGCTGAGCGAGACTTTGCCGGAGGCGGTAATGCAACGCGCGCGGGCCGTGGCCGCAGGCGAGAGTGGCGTGGCGTGCATGGATGCCATCGCGCGTGAATTGATCGACACCGGCTATCTTCACAATCACGCCCGGATGTGGTGGGCCAGTTATTGGATTCACGTTGAGCGTCTGCCTTGGGAACTCGGCGCAGACGGGTTCTTCCGCCACCTGCTGGACGCCGACCCAGCCAGCAACACGCTCTCGTGGCGATGGGTTGCCGGCTTGCAGACGCCGGGGAAGACTTACCTTGTCAGACGGTCGAATATCGAAAAATACGCACCCGAATTGCTGCTCGGCGATCGCGTTGGTAGCGACCGGATCGCGGATGGATCGGTCTTACCCGCGGTCGCCACCGAGTTTGCCCAGACGGCCCGGCAGGAGTTACCTGACTACCCAGCGACGTTTCCGCGGAGCGACCGCCGGATCGGGCTCTGGCTTCATGCGGACGATTTGCTTCCTGAAGCTGGGTCGTTGGCAAATCTCAAACCAACCACCGTCGCTGCGTTTTCCAGCGAGCATTGCTACCGCCATCACTATGCGCTGAGCGAGCGGCGCATCGCGGCTCTCGGTGACGTGCTGGCCGATGGTCTCGCGCGAGCCGCCGTGCATTTCCAATGTCCGACCGTTCTCGGCAGGGACGCCGATGCCGCGGCCTGCCTCGGTACCTGGGCTGCGTCTCATGCGCTCGATGAAGTCGCTGCGTTTGCGCCGACCGTTGGTCCTGTAGCCGACCTGGTGCCGCGACTCCGCCAGATCCTCACCTCCGCTGGCGTCACTCTGACGCTGCTCCGGCGAGCCTCGGATGCCCATGCCTTCACGCTGGCGGGCGCAGGCTTTTTTCCTTTCTGGGAAAAGATGAGCCGTCACCTACGCCAGCCAAGCAGCTTCACCGCCGCACGTTGAACCAAACACCCATTCGCCAGCTCATTCCTTCGACGCCTGCGAGTGGCTCATTCAACCGATGAAGCAGGTCGTTCCGATTCGGAAGCGGCCGAAGGCCAGGAGTGCGATGACGGCCAGCACCACCAGCAATTCCGTCAGCGTAAACGCCGAACGAAACCACCACGCCCGCGGAATCGTCGGAGATTCGGTCAAGGGACCATGGCGGATTCGCGGCAATAATGCGGGCTTCCGGGTGGGTGGGATCGCCGTCAGGCCCGATCCAAAACAATCCACGATCCCAGAGGTCCGGATGGGAGTTCACGCCGGGCGCGGATTCAGGTTCAGGCATATCGGCGAGGGCGCCGAATAGCGGGTCTGGTACCTGATCCCCCTTTGCCGCAGGTACTCTCCCCGCCTTCCTCCAAGTTATCCTTGGTCAAATTCACCTTCCGGATTCGTGGTATTCGCTCGAAGGCAGGGTCACTTCTCGTCGTCGTCCGCGTCCGCTTGGACTGCCCATTCGGGATACGGTGCCGCCGTCCCTTTCATCGCGCGCCAGAGAATCCGGTTCAGGACGTCTTCCGGGGCCCGGTCCACCTCGCGAAAATTCATGCGAGCCGAGGCGAGCGCGTCCGAACGTAGGACCGGATCGAGGATCGCCTTCGGATCCGGATTCATCTGGTCGAGGGGGATGTTCGAGGCGACCGACTCAAACGGAGTGAAATCCGGGACATCGGTGAACGCGTCCCACATGGGAACAGCGCTGGCATCAAACTGGTTCATGGGGGGCATGCCCAGGATCTGGCCGAGGGTGCGCAGGACGCTGGTGGTGTTGTACTGGGTGCCGACGACCGCACCCCGGCGTGCGTACGGACTAGCGACATACAGGGTCGTGCGGTAACCACTCACGTGATCCCACCCGGCCTGCGGATCGTCCTCGATGGCGAACACGGCCATCTCCTTCCAGAAGGGCGAATGGCTGAGTCCCTCAATGATTCGGCCGAGGGCGAGATCGTTGTCCGCGACACAGGCCGCCGGCGTTGGTGCCCCCTTGCTGGTGCCGCTGGTGTGGTCGTTGGGAAGGCAGATCAAGGTGAGCTGAGGGAATTCCCCGCGGGCGGTGAACTCTGCCAATTCACGAAGGAAAAAATCGGCCCGGAACTGGTCCGGAACCGACATCTCCCAGCCCACGTAGTTTGTCGGGGAGAACGGACGGAGCGTCTCGATCATCGGTTCACAGGCGAAGCGGACCAGATTGGATTCACCCTTCCAGGTGCGGTAGCAGGATAGGAAGTCGGGGGAACCCTTGCGCTTCGGATCGATCCAGGTGACCGCGGGGGCCATGAACTCGCCGTAGTCACGGAGCGACACGCCGTGCTTCAGCGCACTGTCCCAGATGAATCCGCCCGGCGAATAGGCCAGCGCATCAGCCTCGTCCTCGCCCATTCCGTCCGGATAACTGCGAGGGAATCCCGCGAACGCCTTCTCCATGTAATCCGTCGCAAACGCCGTCGTGCTCCACTGGTGGCCATCCGCGCTGAGGATCCCGGCGCAATACGTATTGTCGAACAGGGAAAACTCGCGGACGAGCTTGTGCTGGTTGGGTGTGACGTGCTCGCCGAAAATGCAAAGCGCTGGATCGCCATTGCCTTGCACCACGTCCCCCAGGACCTGGTCGTAGGTCCGGTTCTCCTTGATCACGTACACCACATGGCGGATCAGACTGGGCTCGCCGATGCGTTGGGGAACCGCCTGCGCGGGCTGGCCTGGACGTGCCGGCAGTCGGGCGTCGGCAATGCGCTCGCGACGGAGATTGCGCGCGACGGACTCGGAAAGGGCTGGAAGCTCCCGGGTTGACGGCAGAGGGACCAGCGAAAGCGAACCGGAATACTGGTGCGAATTGAACCCCTGCGCTCCCTCGACGGCAGCACCCTTGTAAACGCCGGTTTTCGCCGGAAGCCCCTTGATGTTGGCCACATGGATCCTCCGGCGAGCTCCGTCATACGCCAGCGCGCCGGGGAACCAGCCGACGGGGATCAATCCCACCAGCTTCGACTCACGATCGCCGGGATCGAACTGGATCACTGCGACGGCATTCTGCGTGCCGTTGGCGACATAGAGCGTGCGTCCGCTGCGATCAAAGGCCAGCGCGTTCGGGGAGGCACCCAGCAGGTCCGAAGGCTTCGGCTTCACCCAGATCGTCTCGACGACGGTATCAGTCCGCACGTCCAGCACGCTCAGGTGGTCGCTGCCGGCATTGGCGCAGACCACAAATTTTCCGTTGGGCGAGACCGCCAGCGCAGAGGCATGCAGCCCGGTGAGAACCTCTTTCACCGCCCCCGACGCCAGGTCGACCACGGATACGCTCCCCTCGCTGGCGATGTTGCGGACCGGATCCACCCGCACCGTGGTTCCGCGCCCGGCGGGACCCACCGTATCCCCGGACTGGGGACGCCGCCCGCCCCAGTTCGAAACATACGCCCGCCCTCCGGTGAGAACGACGTCATAGGGGGCGACCCCAACCTCCCACCGACGGAGCACCGCGCCCGTGACGGCATCGAGTTCGAACAGGCCATTGGAGAGGTTGCCGCAAACGTAGAGCCGCGTGCCGTCCGGGGACACCGCCAGGCCCGCTGGAATCTCCTCCTTGCGGCGCGGCGCATCGGCCGCTGGCAGCGCGATGGAATGGGACGGATGCAGGGAACCATCCAGTTGGGCAGTGAACACCTTCACGCTTCCGTTGACATTGCTGAGGTAGAGCCGTTGTCCGTCCGGGGAGAACACCAGTCCAGTGAAACTCAGCTGCCCCTCCTTGTCGGGTTTCAAGATATTCGGCGAGGCAACGGCCGGCTGCGGTTCCCGCACCTGTTCGTTGGGAAGGGCTAGCGTTTGCAGGATCTTCCCGGATGAGGGATCGACGACCACCAGTTCGCTGGACTTCCCCGAGGTCACCAGCAAGCGGCCATCCGGAGAAAGGGCGAGCCCCTGCGGACGCATTCCGGGAAGCTCCACCTGCAATCCCAGCGGCGTGACCACCTGGTTGACTGGCAGCACCATCCGGTTGGTACCGTGACGGCCGACCCGTTCGGTGTCCCGGGCGGCGGGCGAGGGTGACTTCAATTGGCACCCACCGGCTCGG
>Ga0105044_10008765_pt1 | contig 13872 bp, 10 predicted proteins | sample MAT01_FD_78092 | JGI IMG/M metagenome (GOLD analysis project Ga0105044, IMG submission 78092) | Freshwater microbial communities from Lake Fryxell liftoff mats and glacier meltwater in Antarctica - MAT-01 | ecosystem: Environmental > Aquatic > Freshwater > Ice > Liftoff microbial mat | place...
CGGGTGGGAACTACGCTCGCTGCAGGTGACTGGCGGTGGCGTGTCGATCCAGGCCACGGCGAGCGTACAGGCCGATCCCTGGCGATGTTCCAGCCTCACCGCGGATATCACTGTGGATCTGGCCCGGGTCCGTCAGTTGCTGCCAGACGCGCCACCACTGCGGGGTCAGCTGCAGGCCCATGTGCAGGGCGCGTTGCCGCTGTATCCGCAGGATTGGATCCACGGTGACGTGACGGTCGCGGTCAGTGGCACGGATGTGGTCATTGCTGGTGCGGCGTGCAAGCCGCTGCAGCTGAACCTCAGGTGCGCGTCCGGAGACCTGACCATCGAGGCCTGTGAGGTCGCCTGGAATGACATCCGACTCGTGCTCGGAGAGGCGCTTCCGACACCAGCCCGTTCGCCAGCCGACGTGCTGCGACTGCTGCCCCGTCCAATCTCAATGTCCGGCGGCACGGTCAGCGTAGCGGCCACGTGCAGTTCATCCGGCGATCTGGTCGGCGAGGCGCAACTCTCAGGACTGCAGCTGCAGGGATTGCCCAGCTTGTCCGCCATGCGTCATCTGCGGGGTGTGGTATCGGGCCAAATGCACCTTGCGGGAACGGTATCGAAACCTGCCTGGGATGGCCAGCTGGCGGTCGATGGGCTGGAAGTCAAAATCTCGTCGGATGTTCCGACGCTTACTGCCGGCCAGGCTCGGGTGTCGATCCTGCCAGGCCTGCTACGTCTGGATCAGCTTTATGGAGAGCTCGGCGGGGCGCCACTGTCGATCACTGGTCAGGTCCAGCTTGCCGGCGAACCGCAATTCGATCTGCGCTGCCAGGGCCACAATCTCCTACTGATTCAGCGGCCGGATGTCCGCGTCCGGGCCGACCTGGACCTGCAGCTTGGAGGCACGCCGGCGCATCCACTGCTCGCTGGCACCGTGCTGGTGCGCAGCGCACTGATCACCCCCGAACTCCATCTGACAGGTACGACGGCAGGGCCCGGCGACGGCCGTTTACTGCTCTTTGAGATGCCCGATCTGCCGCTTTCTCAGGTGCGTTTCGACCTCCAGCTGAAATCCATGCCAGTGCATAAAGGTGACCCGACCAGCGGCGTTCGGGTGGTCAACCGGTGGGGACGGGGCAACTGCGACGTGGATCTGCATCTGGGTGGGACCGGAGCGGCGCCAGAGCCACAGGGCCGGGTGTCCGTGCGCGACGGGCTGGTGACGCTGCCGTTCAGCACTCTGAAGGTCGGTCACGGCGAGCTGCTGTTCCCGACTGGGGAGCCGTTCCAACCCCGGGTGGCGGTCAATGCGTCGGCCAAGGTTCGGCAGTACGATGTCCAGTTGCTGGTTAGTGGTCCGCTATCAGATCCGGTCGTCCGTGTCACCGGTACCGGACTTGACGAGCAAGATGCCTACATGCTGTTGACCACCGGCAGTCTGCCACGCGATCAGAGCCAGCAGGCCGCCATCGGCATGGTCGGCACGTGGTTGGGCCAGGAAGCATGGCGGAAATTCGAAGGTGACCCGGATCCGGATGCTGGACCATCGGTCACGGATCGCCTGACCATCGCGTGGGGTCGCGAGACCAGCGCCCTGGGTAACGACACCATCGATAGCGAATTTGAGCTCACCACGCCAGGGACACGGCCGAACGTGCTGCTGTATGGCCAACGTGACCGATATGACGAGTACAACGCCGGGATCCTGCTGCGACTGTACTGGGGCGGCGAGGAGCCATGACGCGCTCGCACCTGTGGCACTGGGCCCTCCTGGCCCTGCTGGTTGGTGCGGCCGGCTGCAGCCGTGCCGCCAGGATTGAAGGCGAGTACGACTTGACGAGTCGGACCTTGCTGGCGGCAGCGCGGCGGCCGCTGGCGGCCTATGCCGCTCCATCAGGACAGCAGACCGATCTGATCGACGCCGCTGACGCCATGCGTGCACGCCTGGACCGTGAGGGATTCCCCACCGCCACCGTCACGCCCCAGCCGGGCTCACCGCCGACCTTCGTCATCGTGGGCGGTCCCCGGGTCGTCCTGGGCACGATCAGTTGTACCGGTGACTTGGGACTGCCCGCTGAACAACTGGCGGCCACCGCGATCGCTGGTTCTGCCTACACCAGTGCGACCAAGGCCACAGTGCGGGCCCGGATCGCGCGCCTCCTACGTGGGTCGGGCTACTTGCGGGCCAAGGTCGATTCTCCGGTCGAGCACTGGCAGACAAATCGTAGCCGCGTCGATCTCACGCTAGCGGTGCAGGCAGGTGCTCTCTACAGGATTGTTGAATCACGGATCGAACTTGCTCCCGACAGCGATCCTGCCGGGCGCTGGACTCTCTTGGAGCCCGTGCTGACGCCCCTGCTCGAGCAATCCGGAATGGTCTGCCTGCCCTACACCGCCACTGACACAGCCGCGCGGCTGCGCGGCCGGCTGCTGGATCTCGGACATCGCGAGGCGCAGGTCGAGATCCGCCAGCGTGACGGCTCGGCGCCGGGCGAAGTACTCCTGCTCTACACCCTCAGGCCTGGCCCGCTGCACATGATCAGGTCGCTGACGACGGACGGCGGCGTACGCAGTGCGCCGGCATTCATCGAGACGCGCCTTGCTGGTCTCAAGCCGGGCGGCCCGCTGTCGCAAGGCAGCCTCGACGAATCAGCCACCGCCTTGCTCAGCACCGGCGTGTACCGCCAGATCAAGATCCAGCCGAAGTCCGGTCCGGTTGATGCGGCCGGCGTGGTGAATGATGATGTCGAGGTGACTTTGCGCGAGGTGCCGACCCAGCATGTCGACTTCTCAGTGGGTTATGGCTCATACGAACGTTTCCGCGGTGGCGTTACCTATGTCGACGAGCATTTCCGTGGACGTGGCCAGCGTCTGACCGCTGGCGTCAAGGCGAGCACAGTCGGTTGGGAGGCAGCGGTCGCGTTGATGGATCCCTATCTGCTCGGGGCTGGCCGTCGGGCGAACATCGACATCAACTACCTCGAACGGCAGGAACCGTCGTTCGCGCACCAGGAGGCCTCGACCGGCGTTTCCATCTCCCATCGTTACAAGCCTGGGTTCGATACGGTCTCGTGGGAAAATCGCCTGGGTTATCGCTTCGCTCGTTCGACGGACTACAACGTCCAAGCGGTCCAGGACGGCAGCAGTGCCGACTCCTCCTATACGACCAGCACGATCCGGGCTGAGCTGCGTCGGGATTCCCGCCGTCCACGCGTGATCGATCCGGATGCTGGGACGTTCAGCAGGATCGGAGTGGGCTGGAGTGCGCCGCCGCTGGGCGCGACCGTCGACTACGTGGAACTCTCTGGTGAATGGAGCGGTGCGTGGTCTCCGGCTCCGTGGCTGGTAGGTGCGATCCGTGGCGCCTCCACCACTCGACAACCGGGCGTGGTCACCGAGCTGCCGATCGGCGAACGTCTCTTCATGGGCGGTTCGGACACAGTGCGTTCGTTCACCCAGGACGACCTCGGTCCGCGCGCCGACAACCGCGAGCCATTGGGCGGCTTGACCAATGCGGTCTTCAACGCCGAGCTGCGTTGGCGGCTCCTGGCGGATTGGCGTGAGTTCGAAGTGGCCACCTTCTACGACATCGGAACTGTCGATCCCGATCCCTGGAGTCTGTCCGCCGCGTGGGGCCAAGGCATCGGCGCTGGTCTGCGCTATCGCACTCCGGTCGGCCCGATCCGTCTCGACAGTGCGTTCAATCCCGACGATACCCTTGGCGCCAGGCAGCGCTGGGCGATCAATCTGACGGTCGGATTCGCCTTCTGACCGCTGACGGGTCTGGGTACGGAGAGGCATGTGGCCTACGGAATCCGGCATCCAAGTCCGATTGCGGATGGTATGCCGTCGGTTAATCTATGAAAGCGCTTCCACAGGAGAGCGCCCGCGATGGCCAACGGCAACGGGTCCTATCACGACGATGCCCCTGCGAGCGCTAGGCCGAAGGGGCGACTTCCAACGGCAGACTTGGACGCTCGGCCGCAGACGGTGGTCACGCGTGCGATCGCAGAGTCCCCAGAACCGCCACCAGTCGTCGTCTCGTCGTCCTCGCGCATGCGCGCCGTGCCGCCCGCGCGGGGCGAACTGCGGGTCGGGATCATTGGTACCGGCGGCATGGCTGGCGCTCACGCCGAGAACTTTCTCAAGCAGACGGGTTGCCGTCTATCGGCCTGCCTCGACATCGAGGCGTCCTCGGCGAAAGCCTTTGCCGAGCGTTTCCGCATCCCGCATGTCGCCAAGGATGCCCAGGACCTGATTGAACGCAGCGATGTGGTGGCGATCGTCACGCCCGATACCTCGCACGCCGCCTATGTGCTGCGCGCCTTGCGCTGCAACCGCCATGTGTTGTGCGAGAAGCCGCTGACCAGTACTTTGGCCGAGGCCCGCGAGGTCGCCCGTGCGGCCAAGGAAGCGCAGGAGCGCGGTGTTGTCGGCATGGTCAACTTCAGCTACCGTTGTGCCGCTGCCATGCACCACGCAGCGTGGATGTTCGCCCAGGGCCGCATCGGTGAATTGCGCCACGTCAGCGCCCAATACGTCCAGGGCTGGCTGTGCGAGACACACGAGCCCTCGCCAGGTGCGCTGTGGCGACTCCGTCGGGCCACAGGTGGAGGCGTACTGGCCGACCTCGGCTGCCATCTGCTCGATCTAGTGACCGGCATCACCGGTGATATCCGCCGGGTCCACTGCGTCTTCGGCAATTTCCCCAAGATAGGCAAAAATGGTGAGCCGCTGAGCCGCTGGCAGGGCAAGGCATTAGACGCCGACGATACCGCAGTGATCTCGGTCGAGTTCGCCGCGGGTGGCATGGGCGTTCTGCAGGTCAGCCGCTGGGCGTCCGGCCGGGCCAATACGATCAAGGTCGATGTCCACGGCACCCGCGGCGCCCTGGTCTTCGATCTCGACAACAGCTACGATCAGGTCCATCACCACGATGTCGCCAGCAAGAGCTGGCAGACCGAGCGTCCGGCGCCGGCTCCCAGCGGCTGGCAGCGCTTCGTCGATGCCGTGCGCCATGGACGCCATGATCAGCCGGATCTCGTGCGAGGGGCGCAGATCCAAGCCTATCTCGACGCCTGTCGGCGCTCGGCCGAGCATGGCTGCTGGATGGAAATCGACAGTTGGGTGTGATCAGTGATCGGGCAGGACGGACCGCCAGCAGCGGTGGTTACCAAGTAGACTGACTTAGAGGAGCAGAGGACGGCAGGATGCAAGGCATTGCGCTGGAGGGCGAACTCACCAGCCAGGTGAGCGACCTTCGCGATGCGACTGAATGTCCACGCCGGTCTTCCGTGTCGATCGATTGCGTTATCTAGGATGACTTCTTCAGTCCGCCCGCGCCCCGCCGGATGATTTGGGTAGCGCGCATATCGCCCTGTTTTTCAGCGACTTTCGCGGCCTGTTCGAACAGACCGATTGCGAGATCCTCCTGGCCGAGCATCACCTGCGCGTTGCCCAAATCGACCAGGATGCGCGGTCGTAGCTTCTCGTCAGGGTTCGCAGCCAACGCCGACTGCAGGCAGGCCAGCGCCGTGGCTCCGTCCTGCTGACGCAGAGCGATATTGCCGATGCGGTACTGCAGCTGGGCGCGGGTGGCGTAGGCCGGCAGGTCGCCAAGCAGCAGCAAAGCCTGCGTGAGGTGATCGCGGCCGCCATCGAGGTCGCCACGGCGCACCATCAGCACGCCGAGGTGGTGATGGGCATCGATCAGCTGGCTGCGGTGCTTGGTGTCGGAACATGCGGCGATGAGGTCGCGCAGGGCCTGCTCGGCATGGGCGAAATCGCCGGTCTTGCGACCAACCTCGGCGAGTTCGCCGAGGGCCTGGATCTCATGCTCGCGATCGCCGGTGCGACGCAGGACTTCTGACCAGCGCTTGAGGTTAAGCAGGGCGCCGGAGTTGTCGCCGGTGCTGCGCTGCTGACGGACGATGGCGGCGAGCGCCTCGTCCTCCAACCGGTGGTCGTTGCATTCCGAGGCCAATTCGGCGGCCAGCATCAGCCGACGCAGACCTTCGACGCCGTCGCCCATGCGGATCAGGGCGGCTCCGATGTGATAGTCGGCCTGGGCCATGCCGGCGCGGTCCTCGGCCGATTCGCACAGAGCCAGCGAGCGGCGGAAGGTCACTAGCGCCTCACCGTTGTCCTGGCGCTTGGCCAACACCATACCGACGTGGAGCAGGGCATGCGACTGCAGACCGCGGTTGCCGGTCGCCTCGTGACGGGCAACCCGTTCGCGGTTGATCGCCAAGGCTTCGTCGAAGGCACCGCGATCGCGCTCGAAATCGGCCCAACGCGCGAATACACCGTCGGCGTCGGAGTGGCGCGCCATCTCGACCATCAGCGCGGCCGCTGCGGCGAAGCGCGTCGCTGCTTCGGTCGTCTCGCCGGCCACGATGGCTGCCTGGGCGAGACGCTCTTCGCAGGCTGCGCGCTGCAGCATTTTCCGGAAGGACGTGAAGGTGGTCAGCGCCGCCAATGCCGCCTGCCGTGCCGCCACTGCATCCCCGCCGGCGATATGACAGACTGCCAGATCATGACGAACCTGGGCGAGTTGCAGATGATCGTTGGCCTTGTCCGCCAGGGCCTCGGCACGCTTGAGCATGACCAGAGCGGGATCGTGGTCGCCGCCGGCGAGCAGCGCCAGGCCGCCCTCGCTGGCAGCGGTGATCGCCTGAGTCAGATCACTTTCGTCCTCGACCAACACGAGTGCCTCCGCGAAGGCGGCAGCAGCCAGGGCAGGCTGCGCGAGTCGACGATGCATCCGGCCAAGATCGATTAGGCACTCGGCTTTGCGCACCATGCGCTGCTCGTGAGCGAACAGATCGGCGGCCTCGCGCAGATGCGGAATCGCGCCAGCCAAGGCCTGGCCGGTACTCCGTTCCTCGATCATCAGACCGAGTCGGCGGGCGTCATTTGCGCGGTCTTCGGTGCTGCTCATGGGTTTTCCGGTACTGTACCATACAAGCGCCGTGGCCCGAGTAGATAGCTCAGACCCGCTCAGGTGGTGGCTGTCTGATTCGCAAGTCGACAGGTTCATATTGACAGGAGTCATTCCGGTCCCTATAGGGACAACATGAACCCCTTACCTCCCGGTCAGACCCGCATCCTCGCTTTCTTCGCCGACGCCGAAGATGCCGGTCGCCAGCCCAGTCGTGCCGAGGTCGCCGAGGCCCTCGGATACGCCTTCCCCTCCGCCGTGTCCAAGCACGTCGAAGCCCTGGTCCGCAAAGGCCACTTCGAATCAATCCCGGACAAGAAGCGCAACGTCAACCTGACCGAAATGGGCTGGCGCGCCCTTGGCCGCAGTCCGTCCCGTCAGGGCATTCCGGTGATCGGCTCGATCGCTGCCGGAACCCCCATCACGGCCATTGAAAACGTCACCGAGCACCTGCGCGACATTACCCCACAGACAGGTCGCGTCGCCTTGCGCGTGCGCGGAGACAGCATGAAGGATGTCGGTATCCTCGACGGCGACTACGCCATCATTCAGTCCGCCACCGAGGTGTCTGACGGCCAGATCGCCGCAGTCGTCATCGATGGCGATGCCACCCTCAAGCGCTGGAAGACCACCGCAGATGGGGTCGATCTGATGCCGGAAAACGCAGCCTACCAGCCTATCCGCATCCCGCGCGAGCGCCTCGACACCGTGCGCATCGTCGGCGTGCTCGTGTTCGTCTACCGTCTCGTCCGTTGAGCATCAGGCCGAGTCCGCTGGGCGGACCCGGCCTTCAGCCCAGGTGCACGCCAGCGTGCACCCAGAGGTCCTGACCCGGCCCACCATCCCACCCATCACCATGACCAACCCACTCCATTCCGGGAATCCCATGAACACCTCAGCCGCCGTCGCCACCTCGACCACCATCAGTTCCACCAATCCCACCAGCGCAGCCGCCGTGAACGCCCAGCCCAAGAAAGACCAGCCCGTGAGCCAAGCCCCGAACAAGAAGTCCGAACCCGCCCCGGGTCTCACCGCCGCCGAGGTCGCCTCGCGCAAAAAGGCTCTCGACGCTGCGCTGGATCAGATCGACAAGCAGTTCGGCAAAGGCACGATCATGCGTTTGGGCCAAGTCGACAAGGTCGACGTCGGCGCCATTCCCACCGGTTCGATTTCACTTGATCTGGCGATCGGCGTCGGCGGTGTGCCGCGTGGACGTATCGTCGAGATATTCGGACCTGAAAGTTCGGGCAAGACCACCCTCGCCCTGTCGATCGCTGCCCGTGCTCAGGCCGAAGGCGGCGTGGTCGCCTTCATCGACGCCGAGCACGCCCTCGACCCCAGCTGGGCCGAGAAGATCGGCGTGAAGCTCGACGACCTGCTGATCTCGCAGCCCAGCTACGGTGAACAGGCCCTCGACATCGTCGACCTGCTGGTGCGCAGCAACGGCATCGATGTCGTGGTGGTCGACTCGGTCGCCGCCTTGACGCCCAAGGCCGAACTCGATGGCGACATGGACGACACCTCGGTCGGTGCCCAGGCGCGCATGATGAGCAAGGCCATGCGCAAGCTGGTTGGTGCGGTCAGCCAGAGCAAGACCACGGTCATCTTCATCAACCAGATCCGCGAGAAGATCGGCGTGATCTACGGCAGCCCCGAAACCCAGCCCGGTGGCCGCGCCCTGAAATTCGCAGCTTCGCTACGCCTCGACATCCGTCGGGTCACCTCGATTACCGAGGGCGACAAGGCGGTCGGCAACCGCGTCCGCGTCAAGGTGGTCAAAAACAAGGTCGCCGCGCCCTTCACCAAGGCCGAGTTCGACATCATGTTCACCGAAGGCATCAGCTACACCGGCGATATCATTGACCTGGGTGTGCTGGCCAAAGCGGTCAACAAGAGCGGTGCCTGGTACACCATGGGCGACATTAAGCTGGGTCAGGGCCGCGAGAACGCCAAGCAGTACCTCAAGGACAACCCGAAGACCTGCGCTGAGATCGCCGCCAAGATTCGCTCGGCCAACATTAATCTGCTCGATGGCAGTGCTGCCGAGTAGTCTGGGAAGGCAAGCTGTCCGACTGCCGTGATCGGTATCGGCAGTTCGGATTGATCACATGCGGCCTGCGCACCGCTCCGGTTCATTCCCGGACACGGTGTGTCAGGCTGATCGTTCCCGACGATTCAGTGATGGCAATGTGCGGGATAAACGGAAATCGCTGACTTTATCGTACTGTATTCTGTAAGCAGGTTGCATGCGAAGCTCGAGCGGAGAGAGCGAAACCGCTTTCCATACCGTTTTTGGGCGCGCCGCTACGGTTACAGCAATGACAACTGTATCGCTTGGTGCCTCGTTCGAGGTTGACGCCCATGGCACCGCTCTTGGAGGTGCCGTGGTGGCCCGACTTCCTGATGGACGGGTGTGTTTCATCGCTGGCGGCATTCCGGGTGAGCGGCTCGTGATTGAGGTCACCGCCATCCGGAAGTCGTATGCCGAAGCGATGCTGGTACGGGTCGTTGTACCCTCACCCGATCGCGTTACGCCGCCCTGTGCCGTCTATGGCCGTTGCGGCGGCTGCCAATATCAGCATGTCGCCTATGAGCGCCAGGTGCAGCTGAAGACCCGCCAATTGACCGATGTGTTGCAGCGTATCGGTGGTCTCCAGTTGACCGCCATTGATGAGATCCATGCCGCCCCAGCGCCGTGGGCCTACCGGAACCGGATCGAACTCCATCCGATGGCGGACCGTTCTGGCCATGGCTATATCACCAGCGACGATCGCACGGTGGTGGCGATCACCGCCTGTCCTATCGCCCGGCCGGAAGTCAATGCAGCCATAGCGGGCTTGCCGACCCCGCCTGCCGGGGCTGGGGCCGAGGATGTACGCGCGAGCATCCGCTGGGCTCCGGGAAACGGTACAGTCGCCTGGACTGGTCCAGAGCCGACCGACCTGCCTTGGCGGATCGAACAGGTCGGAGGCCAAGCCTATTCGGTCCCCAGTGGATCGTTCGCCCAGGTGAATCCCGCCGTCGCTGAGGTGCTGTTCACGCTGGTCGGACGGTGGCTCTCGCCGTTGGGAGCAGGTCGGGTCGTCGACGCCTATTGTGGCGCAGGCTTCCTGGGACTTGCGGTCAGTGGAGGTCCGGTGCTCGGTCTGGAGACCGATGCCCGCAGCATCACCGCTGCGCGGGCCAATGCGGTGACCCGTGGCGTGGCTTCCACTCACACGTACGTGACCGGCAACGTCGACCTCATGCTGGAGAAGCAGTTAGCGCCAAACGGTGTGACGACCTGCCTCATCCTTGATCCGCCACGTGCCGGCTGCGGCGCCGCCACTTTACGTGCAGTGGCGAGCGGGATGCCGGAATGGATCCTCTACGTATCCTGCGAACCGTCGACACTTGCGCGTGACCTGAAGGCGATCGTTCCTTTGGGTTACCAAGTCCAACGTACCGCATTCCTGGACATGTTCCCTCAGACCGCCCATTTCGAATCCGCCATCCTCCTGGTCCGTCAGGCAGGTAGCGCTACTGCGACTTAGTGGACGGCGTCACATAAACAGTGATGTTGGATTTTCCATCCGAACCATCTGATACAGTATTGCGCAAGCCCTGATAAGCCTACGAGACGGACGCGGGACGCGGATGCTGTCACGTACTTCCATGACAGAGGAATAGCAGGTTCGGAGGATCAAGGCGTTGTCGAGGGCCGGGGCGCGGTGAACGGCACTGAGGCTTTCAGTCAGCTTTCAGACGTCGCTTGATCGCCGCCGCCGTACGCCGTAAGGCACGCAGCGCGGCATCCTCGGACCAGCCCTGCTTTGGCAGGCCCAGCGCCATGGCGGCCATGCCGCCCTGGCCATCCGGGATCGCGACCGCCACGGCGTTGCGCCCGCCCTCCGGCGGGCAGTTCACCACCCAGCCGGCGCGCCGAATCGCAGCGCATTCGGCACCCAGTTCGTCCCAGGTTGCCACCCCGGGCCAGCGGCGCCGGTCGGGCAGGCCGACATGCTCGACCAGCCGCTGGCGGGCCCGCCAGGCCAGTTGTGCGACCAACAGCCGGCCGCTGGCGCTGGCGTAGAGTTCGCGTTCCTCTTCCAGACAGAGCGGATCGCCGTCCCCCTCGGCGCGCAGGATGATGAGACGGCGCTCGCCACGCAGCACGGCGATCAGCACTTGGCCGCCATGTCGATGTGCCAGCCGCGTCACCAGCGGCTGCGCTTCGCTCACCAGGCGGCCACGGTAGGGCCCCTCGTGCGCCAATGAGGCGGCACGCGGCCCAATGCGATAGCCGCCGCGCGGGCCGCTCTGGTCGGCCCAGCCCAGGGCAACTAGGTCGCGGAGTAGGCGGACGCAGGTCGACGGCGGGATGTCCGTTTCCTGCGCCAAGGCGCGCAGGGCGATGCCATGAGGATGGCGGCCGAGACTGGTCAGCAGCACAGTGACGCGGGAGAGCAGCAGGTTCACACCATACCATCCTGCGGCATGTCGGAAACACTGGCAAGCACTCTCGGCTGGCCACATAGCATCGCCGCATGCCCAGGATCCGCCAGTTCGCCAGCGACAACCAGTCGGGCATGTGCCCGGAGGTCGCCGCCGCCATCACCTCAGCCAATCCTGAGCACGTACCTAGCTATGGCGAGGACCAGGGCACCGCCAGCGCCGCCGATCTGATCCGTTCGACCCTCGGTGTCGAGGCGGAGGTATTCCTCGTCTGCACCGGCACTGCTGCCAATGCTCTGGCCCTGGCCGCCTGTGCGCAACCCTTCCAGTCGATCCTCTGCCACGAGAGCGCACACATCGAGACTGATGAATGCGGCAGCCCAGAGTTTTTTTCCGGCGGCTCCAAGCTGATCCAGGTGCCAGGCGCCGACGGCTTGATCGATCCGCAGCAGCTGCGCGCCATCGCCACCCGCCGCGCCGACCTGCACTACCCGCGGCCGCGGGTGGTCAGCCTCACTCAATCGACCGAGCTGGGAACCGTCTATCCGCTCGATCATCTGCGTGCGGTGGCGGCAGTCGCTAGCGAACTGGGACTGCTCGTCCACATGGACGGTGCCCGCTTTGCCAACGCGGTCGCCTCGCTTGGAGTCGCGCCCAGAGAGATCCTGCTCGCTGGCGGGGTTGATGTGCTCTGCCTAGGCGGATCGAAGAATGGTGGAATGATCGGAGAAGCGGTGGTGTTCCTCGACCGGCAAGTCGCCCTGGATTTCGCTTGGCGCTGCAAGCAGTCCGGCCAACTGGTCTCCAAGATGCGCTTCCTGTCAGCTCAGTGGGAGGGGCTGCTGCAGGACGGCACCTGGCTGCGCCTGGCCGCCCACGCCAACGCCATGGCGGCCCGACTCGCCGCCGCGCTGCGCGCCGCCGGCATCGATCCGCTGCATCCGGTGCACGGCAACGCGGTATTCCTGGGCCTCGATGCCGCCGCCTCGGCGCGGCTGCGCGCCCGCGGCTGGTCTTTCTACGCCTTCATCGGCGGCGGCGCTCGCTTCGTCTGCTCGTGGGACAGCCGGGCGGATGAGGTCGACGAGCTGGCGGTGGACATCCTGTCGGCCCTGCGGTCATAGCGGCCGTTCCAGCCCGCGGCACACCAGCGAAGGCCGCTTTCCGTGACCTGGACGCGCTATAATGCACGGCATGACCTGGACACTCGACACTGCATTTCCCGGTGCCAACGCCTGCGCCGCCGCCCTCGACCAGTTCGATGGCGCACCCTGCCTGAGCGTCGCCGCTGATCCGCGGCACGGCCCAGAGGCGTTATGGTTCCGCCTGCGCTTGCGCCGCCTCGACAGCGGCGGTCCCGCTCCCTGGCTGCGGCTGCGCCATGTCGACATCCTGCTCGGCGGCGGCAGCGGCGACGAACTGCAGCCGGTGGTGCGCTGCGAAGACGGGGTTTGGCAGCGTCTCGAACGCGGCGCACCCGTGCTGCATCCCGACGGCCGGCGCGATGCGCACTGGCGGCTGCCGGCGGCTGCGGCCAGCATGGAGATCGCGTTCTGTTTCCCCTACGGCGAGGCAGAGATCGATCGCCTGCTTGCCTCCTGCTCGCCTTTGCGCGTCAACGCGATCGGCAGCAGCGAAGGCGGACGCCCCCTGCTGCGCCTGTCCAACGGCGATGGAGCGGAAGGATCGCAGCGTCCGGGCATCTACGTACTCGCCCGCCAGCATGCCGGCGAGACGCCGGGGTCCTGGGTCCTGGATGGACTGCTGCATCGCATCGCCGAGCTCGGCGATGGCGCGCCGCTCGCCTGGGCGGTGCCCTTCGTCGACTGCGACGGCGTGGCCGAAGGCGCCTACGGCAAGGACCGCTACCCGGTCGACTACAATCGCTCGTGGTGGACAATGGGGCGTCGCCATGAGGTGCACGCCATCATGCGTGACATCGACCGCTGGCGCGCCCGCTGCACTCCGCGGCTGTGCCTGGATCTGCACGCGCCGGGCGCGCTCGAACGCGGCGGCTGCTATGTCTACACCACGACCGGCAGCCTGCAGCCGGCTCCAGCGACCAGCATAGCCTGGGCCGAGCGTATTGGCCAGGCCCTGGGACCATTCGCCGCCGCCGACTTCGTGCGGACCGCCACCTATCCGTCGCGCTGGCCGCGCGACACCCACCCCACTTTCACCTTCTGGGCTTTCGACAAGCAAGGTTTGGATGCGATATCGCTGGAGACCCCTTACCAGGGTTTCGGACTCGACGACTATCGCGCGATCGGCCGGCGCATCGCCGATGCGCTGACCGGCTGAGTGCGGATACTTGGGCTGAACCGCTACGCTTGAATCCCACCGTGCCGTTGTTTCGGGTAGGACTATGGGTACTCGGCTGTTTTCCGACCCTAGCCCCGCCGTAGCCCGGCATGAAATGCCACAAGGGAAGCCCATATCAGAGATTGTGGACATGCACCTATTCTTCAACCATACCCTTGCGAGAACTTGATATAGGTCCGTTCTGTCGA
>Ga0105044_10008766_pt1 | contig 13871 bp, 11 predicted proteins | sample MAT01_FD_78092 | JGI IMG/M metagenome (GOLD analysis project Ga0105044, IMG submission 78092) | Freshwater microbial communities from Lake Fryxell liftoff mats and glacier meltwater in Antarctica - MAT-01 | ecosystem: Environmental > Aquatic > Freshwater > Ice > Liftoff microbial mat | place...
ATGGCGGCCGCCCGGTCGGGCTCGATGATGACGTCCATGGCGGCGGGGATCCCCGAGCGGATGGCATCGATGATGGCGTGGGGATCCTCGCCCCGCGGGTTGTCCGAGGTCAGGAGCACCCGATCAGCCAGACGCGCCGCGACGGCTCCCATCTCCGGTCGTTTGGATGCATCCCGATCGCCGCCGGCGCCGAACACGACCACCACCCGCCCGCCATCGGCGACATCGCGCGCGGCCTCGAGGGCGCCCGCCAACGCCCCCGGCTTGTGCGAGTAGTCGACAAGCACGGCGAAGGGCTGGCCCTCGTCGATCGACTCGAAGCGCCCGGGCACCGGCTGGGCCTGGCTCAGGCCGGTGGCGATCGTGGCGATCGGGATGCCGAGCTGCGACGCGGCGGCGCCGGCGGCGAGCGCGTTGCTGACGTTGAAGCGCCCGCCGAGCGGAAGGTCCACGGTGACCCCCCTCCATCGGAACGAGCAGCGGTCGGCGCCGACGTCCAGCGAGTCGACATCGAGGAGTGAGTAGCCCTCGGTGGGAACCAGGGCGCGCTGGGCCAGCTCGCGTCCGCGCTCGTCATCGAGGTTCACGACCGCCACGTCGCTGTAGTTGGGTGTGAAGAGCTCGGCCTTCGTCTGGAAGTAGTCGTCGAAGTCGCGGTGGAAGTCGAGATGATCGTGCGAGAGGTTGGTGAACACCGCGACCGCAAACCGGGTGGCCCGCACTCGACCCATCGCCAAGGCGTGAGAGGACACCTCCATGGCAATGGCGCGTCGACCTCGATCGCGCTCGGTGGCCAGGAAGGCTTGCAGCTCCGGCGCCTCGGGCGTGGTGCGTGGGCCGCTGAGCGTGCCCAGCACCGCGGTGCCCCACCCGTGCGCATCAAGGACGGCGGCCAGCAGATGCGTGGTGGTGGTCTTGCCACTCGTGCCCGTGACCCCCACCACGGTGAGATCGCGCGACGGATGGCCCCACAGCGCGGCTGCGACTGGTCCCATGGCCTGGCGCACCGATGGCACGAGAACCTGCGGCACCGCCGCCGACAGTGGCCGCTCGACGAGCAGGGCCGCAGCCCCGGCCGCGACCGCGTCCACGGCCAGGTCGTGACCGTCCACCCGAGCGCCCGCCACGCAGCAGAACAGCGCGCCCGGTGTCACGAACCGGGTGTCATGGGTGACGCTGCTGATCTCGAGGTCCCCCGACCCAGACGGGACGAGGGTGGCCGCCACCTCAGGGGCGTCGGCGAGCAGGGCGTCCAGCCGCACCGGTCAACCGCCCGAGCGGGTCGTGGCGGTCGATGCGCTCGGCTGCGTGGTGGAGGTGGCGGCCGTCGCCCGTACCCGCTCCTGCTCGACTGCGTCGACGATTCCCGCCGCATCCGCCGCCGCGGTGTCCGGGGCGGGGCCGGTCTGCCCGACGAGCGGGGGTGGGATCCGGAACAGCCGCAGGCCGTACTGGGCGAGATCGGCGAACACCGGGGCCGCCACGGTCCCGCCGAAGATGTCCCCGGACGGCTCGTCGATGACGACGATGATCGACAGCTCTGGGTTCTCGGCGGGGACGAACCCGACGAAGTTGGCGACGTAGTGGTAGTTGCCGGCCTCGTCCTCGTAGCCCCCGGTGTCCATGGGCTTGCGGGCCGTCCCCGTCTTCCCGGCCACCCGATAGCCGGTGATGCCGCCGCGGGTGCCCGTGCCCTCGGCCACCACGTTGACGAGCATCTCGCGCATCCGGGCCGCCGTGATTCCCGAGACGACGCGACGAGGCTCGCCGGATGTCGCCTCGTGTCGCTCGCCGCGGGCGTCCACCGTCTCGAGGACGAGCCGCGGAGGTACGTACATGCCCCCGTTGGCCAGCACGTTGTAAGCCTCGAGCATCTGCATGGCCGTCACCGCGATGCCCTGACCGATCGGGATCGAGCCCATCGAGGTGCCGTTGTACTTCGCCGGATCGAGCAGGATGCCGGCTGCCTCGTTGGGGAAGTCGAGATCCGTCTTCTCACCGAAGCCGAAGCGACGCAGGTAGGAGTCGACTCGATCCTTGCCCAGCTGCTGGGCCAGCTTGATGGTGCCGATGTTGGACGAGTCCGTGAGGATCCGGGTGACGGAGTAGTCCTCGGTCGGGTGCGGGTCGTGGTCCGTGAAGAGGTGGTCGCTCATCTGGAGGGAGTCGGGCACCGTGAGCATCGTCTCCGGGGTGACGAGGCCCTCCTCGAGGGCGGCCGCCACCGTGATCACCTTGTTCACGGAGCCGGGTTCATAGACGGTGGTGGCGGCCAGGTTGTTCCCGGTGGCGACGAGCTCGCCGGACTCCTCGTTCCGCTCGAAGTTGGCGAGGGCGAGGATCTCCCCCGTGCCCGGTCGGGACACGATGGCGATGCCTCCGCCCGCCCCCTTGGCCTCGATCTGGGCGCGCAGGGCGCGCTCGGTCTCGTACTGCATCGAGCGGTCGATGGTGAGCACGAGATCGTCCCCGCGGGAGGCGGCCTCCAGCTCGTGCTCACCGCCGGGGATGGTGCGCCCGTTCGTGTCGGTCTCGATGACGAGCTGGCCCGGCTCCCCGGTGAGCGTGTCCTCATACTGCATCTCGAGGCCGGACTGACCGAGGTTGTCGATGTCCACCGAGCCAAGAACCGAGTGGGCCAGGTCACCGGCCGGGGTGAACCGCTTCGACTCGTCGAGGAAGCCGATCCCGGGGAGCTCGAGGTCCGTCACGGCGTCGGCAACGGCATCGTCGACCTGCCGCGCAACGTACGCGAACTGGGTATCTGGCGTCACCCCTTCGAGTCGGGCGGCCAGCGCGGCGGTGCCCGCCGCGTCGAGTACGAGCGGGCCGGACAGCGCGCTGGCCGCGGCGAGGGGATCCTCGATCTGCTTCGGGTTGGCCCAGATCGTACGCTGCGGGAGGCTCACCGCCAGGTCGTTGCCATTGCGATCGAAGATGGAGCCTCGCTCGCCCGGGAGCGTGATCGTCTGCAGCCGCTGCGACGCGCCATAGGCTGCGTACTCGTCGCCACCGAGGGCTTGGACCTGCACGAGCCGCACGCTGATCGCCGCGAAGGCCACCAGCAGGACGAGCAGGGTGCTGACGAGTCGCACCCGCGGACGACCGGCGCGCCACGCCGTACCCCCGCGTGGGTGCCGGCGCTCGCGGGGGGGGCCAACGGGTGTCATGGGGCGGGGGCCGCCAGCAGGGGCTTCATCGTGGACCAAGCGCTATCCGCCGCGGAGGCCTCCGCGTTCGGATCGTCCCCCGGCACATCGACCGGGGCGTCTTCGCCGACCACCGGCGCGTCCGGAGTGGAGGGCTGGAGGTACACGAGCTCGTCCGGGGCCACCATCGCTTGTTCTTGAGCCGCCGCCACGATGCGTCCGGGCGATTCGAGCCCTGCCACGTCCTTGCGCAGCTCCTGGTAGCGAGCCTGCTCGACGGCGAGCTTCGCATCGAGCTGATCGAGGCGCACCTGGCCCTGGACGAGCATCGTCTGGGCGATGGCCACGGCGAAGAGCAGGGCAAAGAGCACCCCGGTCAACACCACACCGGTCACCGGGCTGAGGCGAGCGCGGCGGCGTTCGGTCGGCCGGACCACCCGCAGGTGGTCGGGACGCGATGCCGGTAGCGGTCGGGGCGACGGCGCCCGAACCGGCGCGTGGGCAGGGGCGTGGGCAGGGGCGGTGACAGGGCTCATGCGATGGGTTCCATGCGGTCTCGGGTGTCGGTGGTGAGCGGAGGGGCAAGCTTTTCGGCGGCCCGCAGCCGGGCGCTGGCGGCGCGGCGGTTGACGGCGGCTTCGTCATCGGTCGGGGTCCACGCGCCGGCCTTCAGCAGACGGATCGTCGGGTGGATGTCGCTCGGCGGCGGCAGGTGCGCCGGGCCCTTCCAACCGCCGGTGGCGGCGTGGCGGAAGCGGGCCTTCACGATCCGGTCCTCGCCCGAGTGGTAGGCGAGCACCGCGCAACGACCGCCCGGCTGCAGCACCGCCAGGCCTGCGTCGAGGGCTCGGGGGAGCACGTCGAGCTCGGCGTTGACGGCGATGCGGATGGCTTGGAACGTGCGCTTGGCCGGGTGGCCCCCCGTGCGCCGCGCCGGGGCGGGAATGGCGTCGCGCACGATCTCCGCCAGCTGACCGGTGGTGGCGACCGGGCGCTCTCGGACGATGGCCTTGGCGATCCGGCCGGCGAAGCGTTCGTCACCAAACGCTCGAAGAAGATCGGCCAGCTCGCGCTCGTCGCTGTGGTTCACGATGTCGGCGGCCGAACGAGGCTGGCGCTGGTCCATGCGCATGTCCAGCGGAGCGTCGTGGCGGTAGCTGAACCCCCGTGCGGCGCGGTCGAGCTGGGGGCTGCTCACCCCGAGGTCGAAGAGCATCCCGCTCACCGGTGTTGTGCCGAGCTGGTTCACGATGTCGTCCAAGGCGTCGAACCGAGTGCGGTGCAGGAGGGCCCGGTCGCCGAAGGGCCGGAGCCGTTCGGTGGCCGCGGCGAGGGCGTCGCCGTCCTGGTCGAGCCCCAGCACCTTGAGGTGTGGGTGCCGCTCGAGCAGCGCCGCCGCATGCCCCGCGCCACCGACGGTGGCGTCCACCACCCAGCCGGGCGGCACCGGGGTGAAGAGATCGACGATGCGCTCCAACATGACCGGCTCGTGCCGGAACCCGTCGAACGCTTCGTCCTCGGTGTCGCTCACCTGCAGCCCCCCGGAGGACTCGACGGGAAGCGAGTGGAGAGGGAGCCTTCCATCGCGCGGCCCGGGGGGCTGCAGGGGAGCGACACCGCTCCTCGCACGTCTTCGGTTGTCGTCTTGCTCCTCTCGGTCGGTGGGTGGGTCCAGATCAAAAGCGCAGGGCGGCGAACGCGTCGCCGACGTCCGCGCCGTCGTCGGTGGTCTCGGTCTCGGGATCGACCAGCGCCGCCCAGGCCTCCTTGGCCCAGATCTCGGCCCGGTCGCGACGGCCGTTGACGACCACCTCGCTCCCCAGGCCGGCGTGGTCGCGCAGGACCTGCGGGATGATCACCCGACCCTGGGCGTCCGGCGTCACCTCGGCGGCGAACGCCATGAACTTCCGTAGCACGGCGGACTCCGTGGCGCCCTCGGCGACAGCGGCGGCCAGCCGGTCGGCGATGGCGTCGAACCCGTCGACCGTCCACAGGCCGAGGCACCCGTCGGCCATGGCCACCATGCCGCTCTCTCCGAGCTGGGCGCGGATCTTGGCAGGCAGGACCATGCGGCCCTTGTCGTCCAGTCCGTGCTCATGGTTCCCGACGAATCGGGTCCGCTGCTCTGCCATGGGAATCGCTGCCTTGATGTTCCAGCGGATGCCAACAAGAGCCCTCTCCCGTGCCGCTGCGTGCCAAGATATGCCTCTGCTCCTCCACGGTCAACCACTATCCCCCATTTTCTGGCGTTCACCGGCCGCTGGCGTGCCCTGGCTCTGGGGCCAAGGGCGCGCTGAGGCGGACCTGCGGTGGTCGGTGGCGCCGCGCCTGGTTGCGGTCGTCCGGATCGGCCAGGCCACCGAGTCCCAGCTTGCGGCAGGAACCGACCGAAACGGGCTCGATCTGCCGCACTTCACACCGACGACCCAGCACCGACCTCGGCGCGCCCTGGCCCTGAAGCCAAGCGACCAGTGCGCCGGCGCCAACGAGGCACGCCGGGCCTCACGGGCGCGTTGCTAGGGAAGAGCGGCCAAGAAGGCGACCAGCAGGTCCTCGAGCGGCACCCCGACACCCGCCGCGACCAGCTCCAGCTCTGGCACCGCCGTCGGGGGCAGCCCGAGCGGCCCCACCAGCGCAGATGCATCCCAGCGTCCGAGCGCCGCGCACTGGAAGCGCTCGACCGAGCGGGTGCGCCGCTGCGCCATCCCCACGACCTTCTGCCCCGCTGCGTTCAGCAGCTCCCCCGGTCCGAGGCCGGCGAAGCACACGGCGTCGGACCACGGCGACCTCGTCATGGCCCCGCGATGGACCGTCGTCGCCACGCCGAGCGACCCGAGGGCGGCGGACCACGCCTCGCCCAGCCAGCCGAAGGCCCGGCCGACGTCGTCGTCCCACAACGGATCGCCCGCCGGCACCAGGACGTCGACCCACAGCACATCGCCAGGGACGACGAGGACCGCACCTCCCCCGCTGCGGCGGCGCACCACCTCGATGTCGGTGACCGGAGTCGCCAGCCGCTGGGCGCTGCCCAGCACCAGGGCGGGCTGCGAGGGCTCGAACACCCAGACCGCCCGTTCCGCCAGCGCCGGCAACGGCCGGGCGTGGGAGATCGCCGGCGGCTCGTGGAACCGAGCGACGGACCAGGTCAAGCCGACAGCATGGCCGGGTGGAGGTAGAGCTCCCACTTCTCCGGCACCGTGCCCACCGCCACGATGACCCAGCTCAGCTCACGGGGCGCCGTCGGGGTGCCGCGCAGGACCATCGAGGTCTGGTGGAGCAGTCGATCCCGCTTGCGGACGTTGCAGGGCCGGCACGCTGCCACCACGTTCTCCCAGGTGTGCTCGCCGCCCTTGCTCCGCGGGATCACGTGGTCGATGCTCTCGGCTCCGGCACTGCAGTACTGGCAGCGATGGCCATCCCGGGCGAAGATCCCGCGGCGGTTGAGGGGAGCCCGCCGTCGGTAGGGCACCCTCACGAAGTGCCGCAGCCGGATGACCGACGGCACGGCCAGCGTCAGCCGCTCCGAGTGGAGGGACTCGCCCGTGTCGTGCAGCATGTCGGCCTTGTGCTCGAGCACGAGCACCGCCGCCCGGCGGCTGGGCACGACGCACAGCGGCTCGTAGGTGGCGTTGAGCACGAGGGCCCGTGACATCGCCGGAACGCTACCGGTCCGGGCCGCCTCAGATCGGCCGACTTCTGCCACGATGAGGCGCTTCGCGCCGATCTGGGGGACACTGGTGCCTTCGGTGGCCGGGGATCACCGCCGTTTCGAGCGAGCAGGAGCCTGTCATGTCCGTGTGCCCGCAATGCCAGACCGATGCCCATCTGCGCCTCCAGCGGCGCGACGGAGAGCCCGGCTACCAGTGCGCGCAGTGCGGCACGTGGCTGCAGTTCGGTGCCCTTCCGCCGAAGGCGCCCACCAAGGGCCGCGCCTCCGCCCACAAGGCGAGCGCGGGCCGCTGGCCCGACGACTTCCCCCTGGAAGCCGATGGCAAGGTGGCCGAAGGCATCGTCGTCACCTCCAAGTCCGGGGAGATCGAAGGCCGCACCACCGGTGCCCGCCTGCGCTGCACCTCGATCGGCTGCCCCGGCTGGTTCATCGCCGTCACCTGGGAGTCCGGTCAGGCGCTGCGGCCGTGCTCCGAGGGCTGGCGCTACGACGCCGAGACGAACACGATTCGTGTCACGGGTGGCGGCGAGATCTCCGGTCGCTTCATCTCCCCCGCGCCGCTCGGCATCGACCCGTTGCCCAAGGAGGAGTGGCCGGAGCGGGCCGCGCTCTCCAAGCGAAAGGGCTGGCGGATCAACGCCTCCAGCCCCGCCAACGCCTAGCTAGGCATCGGCTCAAGCCCGCGCCGCCTGCTCGTCGCGCCACGACGCGGGCGTGGCACCCCGCGGCTCCTTCGGGAGGCCGAGCACCATCTCACCGACGATGTTGCGCTGGATCTGGCTGGAGCCCGCGTAGATCGTGCCGGCGCGGGCGTTGAAGAACGTGCCGACCCAGCTCGCGCTGTCGTTGGGGGCCCCCGGGCTGTCGGTCTGGAACGACGACGCCGGCCACCGCCCGTCGGGCGTCATCGCATCGGGACCCAGGATGTCGATGGCCAGCTCGCTCACGACCTTGTGGTACTCGCTCCAGAAGAGCTTGAAGGTGCTGGCCTCGGGCCCGGGGTGGTGACCGTTCACGAACTGGGTGAGGGTGCGCAGGCCGAGGAAGCGCATCACCTCCACCTGGGTATGGCACGACGCAAGCCGCTGGCGCACGATCGGGTCGGCGGTGGCGCCGCGCGCCTTGGCCAGCGCCACCAGTCGGTCGAGCTCGGTGCGGAACATGAGCGGGAAGGTGGCCGCCGCCTCGCCACGCTCGTAGCCGAGCAGCGTCATCGCAACGGCCCAACCGCCGTTCACCTCGCCGATCACGTTCTCCTTGGGGCACTTCGCGTCGGTGAAGAACACCTCGTTGAACTCGGACTCGCCGGAGATCATCTTGATGGGGCGCACCTCGATGCCCGGCTGGTCCATGGGCACGAGGAGGAACGAGATGCCCTTGTGCTTCGGCACGTCAGGGTCGGTGCGGGTCAGCACGAAGATCCAGTTGGCGAGGTGCCCCGCCGACGTCCAGATCTTCTGTCCGTTGATCACCCACTCGTCGCCATCGAGCACCGCCCGGCAGCCGATGTTGCCGAGATCCGACCCGGCGTTGGGCTCCGAGTAGCCCTGGCACCAGACGTCCTCGCCGGAGAGGATCCGCGGGATGAAGTGACGCTTCTGCTCCTCGGTGCCCCAGTCGAGGATCGTGTTGCCCACCATCTGTATCGAGAAGACGTCGTTGGTGCCGCCGACCGGCACGCCGGCCCGTTGAAACTCCTCGGCAAGGATCACCTGCTCGAGCGCGGTGAGCCCAGGCCCGCCGAACTCCTTCGGCCACGAGGTGGCGAGGTAGCCGTGGTCCTGGAGCGTGGCGCGCCACTGCTTCGTGAACGGCTCCACCTCCTCACGGGGCAGTGCCCCGATTCCCTTCCACGTGGTGGGGAGGTGCTCGGCCAGGAACGCCTGCACCTTCTCGCGGTAGGCGTCGGCCTCGGGCGGATAGGTGGGGTCCATCACGACCGACACTAGTGATGAGGTGTCAGGCCGCGCCCACATCGTGACCCAGCGCGCGCCACGCGACCGCGCCGGCCCCGACGAGCGGACCCTCGTCGCCCAGGCCCGCCGGCACGATGCGAGCCCCGCGAGCGAAGGCGATCTGCGCCGAGCGATCGAGCTCGGCCTGAGCCGCATCGAAGAACACCGCACCAAAGCCGAGCGCGACCGAACCGGCGACAACCGCCAGGCGCAGATCGAGGAGGGCCGCGGTGGAAGCCACGGCGCGCCCCACGAGGCGACCAGCGCGCTTCCGCTCTGCGGTGTCGGCCTCCTCAGCCGGGCGGCCGGTGCGGGCTGCAATCGCGGTGCCAGACACCTCGGCCTCGAGGCACCCACGCGCTCCGCATGGGCACTCGCCGCCGTCTGGCTCGACGATGACGTGACCGACGTGGCCGGCGTTCCCGGCGCCGCCATCGAGCAGGCGTCCGTCGAGCACGATGCCACCGCCGACCCCAGTGGACACGACCATGGCGATGAAGTTGCGCTCCCCGCGTGCGGCCCCAGCCCACCCCTCGCCGAGGGCCAGGGCCTTGGCGTCGTTGTCGACATGCACCTCGAGGCCGAGCGCGTCGCGCAGCCGCGACCGAAGCGGAAAATCGCGCCACCCCGGGATGTTCAGCGGCGACACCGTCTCACCTCCGATCGACATCGGCCCGCCACTTCCAACGCCGACCGCCGTCTCGTCCCCGAGCCGCACCTCCATGGCGGCCTGAAGCAGCGCCGCGAAGACTGCCTCGCCATCGCCGCCAGACGGTGTGGCACGCGCGGCGCGGGCGAGCAGACGACCCTCGGTGTCCACCCGACCAGCGGCCACCTTTGTTCCTCCGACGTCCAGAGCCAGCACCGTTCCCTGCATGCTGAGGGAACCTACTGGCACCCCGCGGCGTCACATCAGTGCGAGGCGGCGTAACTTGGCCCAGCCGCGCACCGACCCTCGAGGAGCACCACTGTGGCCACCCGGCAGCAGTCCCCTGATCGTGGATCCACCTTCGCCGACCACCACGGTGGCGTGGTGGTCAACATGGAGCAGGTCATCCAAGGCAAGTCCGAGGTCATCGAGCTGGTGCTGCTCTGCCTCATCTCGGAGGGCCACCTGTTGATCGAGGATGTTCCGGGCGTCGGCAAGACGAGCCTGGCGAAAGCCCTGGCCGCCTCGATCGACGGCAGCTTCGGCCGCTTGCAGTTCACCCCCGACCTCCTGCCCACCGACGTCGTCGGCCTCACGGTGTGGAACCGCAACACGAGCGAGTTCGAGTTTCGACCCGGCCCGATCTTCAGCAACATCGTGCTGGCCGACGAGATCAACCGGGCCTCCCCGAAGACGCAGTCGGCCCTGCTCGAAGCCATGGCCGAGGCACAGGTCACCGTCGATGGCACCACCTATCCGTTGGCCGATCCGTTCATGGTCATCGCAACGCAGAACCCGATCGAGCACGAGGGCACCTACCCCCTCCCCGAGTCGCAGCTGGATCGCTTCCTCATGCGGGTGTCGGTGGGCTACCCATCGGCAGAGCACGAGCTCCAGATCCTCGACACCCACGGCGACCACGACGCCCTCGAGGACATCGGTGCCGTGCTCACGGCTGCCCAGGTCCACGCGCTGGCCGTCACGGCCAAGGGGATCCACGTTGCCCCAGCGCTCAAGGGCTATCTCGTCGAGCTGGCCAACGCGACCCGCCGCCACCCCCACCTGTCCCTGGGGATGTCGCCCCGGGCCACCCTTGCCCTCCAAAAGGTCGCCCGAGCGCGGGCGGCCGCCGCCGGTCGCACGTACATCGTCCCCGACGACCTCAAAGCCCTCGCCGAGCCCGTGCTCGCCCACCGGCTCCTGGTCACCCCCGAGGCGCAGCTGCAGGGCATCTCCACCACCGACGCCCTCACCGAGGTCCTTCGCACCGTCCCCGTCCCCAGCGGGAAGCCCAGGTAGTGGATTGCTGACCCGCCAGGGCTGGCTGGTCGCGGGCGGCGCCGCCCTGCTCCTCTTGGGCGGGCGCTTCTTCGGTTTGCCCGAGCTGTTCGCGCTCGGCGCGATCGCCGCGGTGCTCGTGGTCGGCTCGGCGCTCCTCGTGGCCACATCGCGGCTGGAGCTCGAGGTGGGGCGCCTCGTGCACCCGGCGCGAGTGCACGTCGGCGCGGCGAGTCGGGTTGAGCTCACCCTGCGGAACCGTCGCTCGGGCGGCACTCCCGTGCTCCGGCTGCGCGACCCGGTGTCGGGCACTCGCGGGGCCGACCTGCTCGTGCCTCCCCTCGGCCGAGGCGAGCGCACCGTCGCCGCCTACCGCCTTCCGACCGATCGCCGCGGTCTGATCAAGATCGGGCCTCTGGATGTCATCGTCGGCGACCCCTTCGGCCTCACGCAGCTCGCGACCGTGGGCGCCCCGTCCGTGGAGCTGACGGTCTACCCGCACATCGATGTGATCGATCCGCTGCCGTACACCACCGGCCACGACCCACTTGCCGGCGCCAAGCAGCCCAACACTCTGGGCCGCAGCGGGGAGGACTTCTACGCCCTGCGGCCCTACGTCGCGGGCGACGATCTGCGCCGTGTCCATTGGCCCTCGTCGGCTCGGCATGACGAGCTGCTCTTGCGCCAGAACGAGCTCCCGTGGCAAGGGCGCACCACGATCCTGCTCGACGTCCGCAAGGCGGCCCACTCCCCCGAGTCGATGGAGATCGCCGTGTCGGGCGCCGCCAGCATCGTGGCGGCCACCACCCGCCGAAACGACCTGGTGCGACTCGTCACCACGGCGGGAACCGACTCCGACTTCGCCCCCGGCACGGATCACGTCGAGGCCATCATGGAGCACCTCGCCATCGTGCCGATGGCTCCAGTCGGGAGCCTGCGCCGCAGCGTCGAGCTCCTCAGCCGACGCTCGACCGGCGGGGCGCTCGTGGTGCTCGTCGCCGACGTGCCCATCGACGACATCAGAGCCACGGCCCACCTCCGCGGCCGCTACGGATCGCTCACCGTCGTGCACATCGACCGCTCCGCCTGGGACACAGCCGCGCCGGTGGGACCTCCGCCGGCGTTCCCGGTCCTGCGGGTGACTCGCGACGCTCCCTTTCCCGAGGCATGGAACGCCTTCGCCCGAGGGGCCACCCGACGCGGCCGGGCGAGCATCGCCAGTGCCCGAGCGCGAGCCACTCGATGACCACCCGCCACTCCCTCGTGCTCTCCGCGGAGGTGAGCCTGGCCTTCGTCACGCTGGCCGCGGTGCTCGGGATGAGCCGCCTGTTCGACGGCGGTGAGTGGTTCGCGCCTCTCCTCGCCAACGCCATCGCCGCCCACGTCACCGCCACGGCGCTGCGCCGCCGCGAGATGTCCCTCCCGGTGGCGGGGCTCGCCATGGCCTTGGCCGCCTTCGTCGTCATCGCCTGGACCACCCACTGGTCCACCACCACGCTGGGGCTGCCCCTCAACGACACGCTGCAGGCGATGCGAGCCGACCTGAGCGTGGCGTGGTCCACCTACCAGGAGGTGCGCGCCCCGGCTCCGGCCAGCACCGGGTTCGTGCTCGCCAGCGCCATCGCGCTCTGGTTCATCGCGTTCGTGGCGGACTGGGCGGCCTTCCGCCTCTGGGTGCCGTTCGAGGCGACGCTCCCCGCCGGCACCCTTTTCCTGTTCACGGCGCTGCTGGGCGTCGAGCGAGGCCGGTCCTGGGCGATCGCCCTGTACGCCGGGGCCTTGCTCATCTTCTTGCTCCTGCACCGGATGGCCCGCCAGGACGGCAGCAGCCATTGGGTAGCCGAGCGTCAGGCCGTAGGCCACCGCTCCCTCCTCATCGCCGGCAGTGGGCTCACCGTCGTCGCGGTCCTCGCCGGGTCGTTGCTCGGGCCGTCGGTCCCCGGGGCGGGGTCACCCGGAGTCATCGATGCTCGCGAGATCGGCGCGAGCGACGACTCCCGCGTCACGATCAGTCCTCTGGTGGACATCAAGTCCCGGCTCATCGACCAGGCGGCCACGGAGGTCTTCACGGTGCGCTCCACCCAGCGCTCGTACTGGCGCCTCACCTCGCTCGACCAGTTTGACGGCCAGATCTGGTCATCGAGCGGCCGCTACGGGAAGGCGGACGGAACGCTCGAGGAGGCCAGTCCCACCGAGGTGCCCGCCGAGATCGTCGAGCAGACCTTCACCATCGAGGCCCTGGCCGCCATCTGGCTGCCGAGTGCCTACGAACCCCGCGAGCTGGCCGTGGCCGGCGTGGAGGTGCGCTATGACGAGGAATCCTCCACGCTGATCGTGGACAACGCCGTCGAGTCCAGTGATGGGCTCGTGTATCGCGTCACCTCGGCCTCCCCCCGCCTCACCAACGAGCAGATCGAGTCGCCGGCGGGCGGCGAGGGAGATGCTCCCGCCCAGATCCCCGCGGCGATCAGCCGCCAGAACCTCCAGCTACCGGGCGACTTCAGCCCCCGCGCTCGCGAGCTGGCCGAGCAGGTCACCCGCGGGGCGGACACGCCGGCCCAGAAGGCCCGCGCCCTACAGGACTACCTGCGCACGTTCACCTACTCGCTCGACGTGCAGCAGGGGCACAGCGACGATGTGCTCGAGTCGTTCCTCTTCGACACGCAGACGGGCTACTGCGAGCAGTTCGCCGGTGCCTACGCCGCGATGGCCCGCTCTCTCGGCCTGCCCACCCGGGTGGCCGTGGGGTTCACCACCGGCATCAGCGACCCTTCGGATCCCGAGCTCTTCCGCGTCCGAGGCGAGCACGCGCATGCCTGGCCCGAGGTGTACCTCGCCGGCGCCGGGTGGGTCATGTTCGAACCCACTCCCGGGCGCGGCGCGCCGAACGCCGAGGCCTATACCGGTGTGCCGGAGCAGCAGACCGCCGGCGGCGGCGACGGAACGGGCGTGACGTTCGCCCCCTCCACCACCACGCCGGAATCCATCCCCGGTTCGGGCGACACCATTCCCCAGCTCCCGCCGAACCCGGGCGACCAACCGAACGGCGGAGCCCCCCTCGACGGGGCCACCACCCCCACGTTCATCGAGCGGGCGCTCGTCACGATGGGGCAGGCCCTGCTCGTCGCGGCTCTGGTCATCCTGCTCGGGCTGATGGTGTTCCCCACGTC
>Ga0105044_10008774_pt1 | contig 13869 bp, 12 predicted proteins | sample MAT01_FD_78092 | JGI IMG/M metagenome (GOLD analysis project Ga0105044, IMG submission 78092) | Freshwater microbial communities from Lake Fryxell liftoff mats and glacier meltwater in Antarctica - MAT-01 | ecosystem: Environmental > Aquatic > Freshwater > Ice > Liftoff microbial mat | place...
CGAGGTGCGATGCGATGGCGAAGCTGGCTTCGCCCAGAGATGGGCGCGGGGACCGGACCACCGAGATGAAGCGTTCACGACCCGTCATCAGCTCGCCCTCATCGCTGGATGATGACCAGTCGCTCCCGAGTCATCTCCCGCACCGCATAGTGCGGACCCTCCTTGGTGTTGCCGCTATCGCGCACGCCTCCGTAGGGCATCTGATCGGTACGGAAGGTGGGAACCTCGTTCACCAGGACCCCGCCGAAGTCCAGTTCGTACGCAGCGCGCAGCGCGGCATCCAGGTTGGCAGTGAAGATCGCGGCCTGGAGCCCGTAGCGGGTGTCGTTGGCCTGCGCGAGCGCATCGTCGAGGTCGTCGTACTCGATGATGCCCACCACGGGCCCGAAGACCTCGCTGCGACAGACCTCCATGGACGCTGTCACGCCGCCTAGGACGGTTGGCACGAGCACTCCACCCACCACATCGCCACCGGCGAGTACGCGAGCGCCATCAGCGGCTGCTTCGTCGATCCAGCCCTTCACCCGTTGGGTCTCGCTCCGGCTGATGAGCGCCGAAACGTCGGTTGCCTCGTCGAGCGGATCACCGACCACGAGGTCTGCGACCTTGGCGACCAGGGCCTCGGTGAAGGATTCAGCCACGGTGCGGTGCACGTAGATCCGCTGGGTTGAAATGCACGACTGCCCGGCATGGCTGAACCCGGCGACCGAGATCTTGGCGGCCGCAGTGGCCCAGTCTCCGGAGGGTTCGATGATGACCGGCGCGTTGTTCCCGAGTTCGAGGCCGACCTTCTTGTCCCCCGCCTTGGCGGCGATTGCCCAACCAACCTCGGGGGAGCCGGTGAAGGTCACCACCGCGACGTCGGGGTGCTCCACCAGCGGGTCGCCCACCGTGCCGCCCGATCCAGTGACGATGTTCAGCCAGCCAGGAGGAAGGCCGCACTCGTCGAGCAAGATCTCTTGAAGCCGAATGGCGGAGAACGGGGTCTGGCTCGCTGGCTTCAGCACGACCGGGCACCCGGCGGCGATCGCCGGTGCGACCTTGTGGACCACCAGGTTGAGCGGGAAGTTGAAGGGGGAGATGGCTGCGACCACACCACGCGGTACGCGCAAGGTGAAGGCCAGCTTTCCCTCCCCGGGCGATTCGCCATCCACCGGAACGATCTCGCCCGCCAGCGTGCGCGCCTCGATCGCGGCAGATCGGAAGGTTATGACGGTTCGCTCCGCCTCGAGGCGCGCCGTCCGAATCGGCTTGGCCGCCTCCTCGGCGATGATCTGCGCCAGCTCGTCGCGATGTCGCGCCATCGCACTCGCGGCTGCATCGAGGATCTCAGCACGCTTCCAGGGCGGCATCGGCGCCGACAGGGTGCTTTTGGCGATGGCGACGGCGTGCTCCACGTGCGTCGCATCGCAACGCGGCACACGACCGACTTCGTGTCCGTCGTAGGGAGACAAGACGACGAGGTCGTCGGGCGTGTTGACGAGGTCGGCGCCGATTCGGACACTGCGCTGCTCGGGCATGCGGGCACTCCAAGGATCGGGGAACTGCGATGGGGTTGTATCACCGTTGACCGCCGGACCCACCGCTACCGTGCAAAGGTGGCGTCGAGCACGTGGCCGTTCCTTGATCATCCAGGCCCCATCGCCTTCGCTCATCGTGGCGGAGCAGGCGACTGGCCCGAGAACACCATGCCGGCGTTCGAGGGTGCCGCTGCCCTCGGCTACGGATGGGTAGAGACCGACGCCCACGTCACCGCCGACGGCATCTGCTTGGCGTTTCACGATCACCAACTCGATCGGGTAACGGACCAAATCGGCACGATCGCCGAGCTCCCCCATCGCGTGGTGCGACAAGCGAGGGTGGATGGTCGAGAACCGATCCCGCTGATGGAGGACTTGCTGGCCGCCTTTCCCGCCATGCGCGTCAACATCGATCCCAAACACGACGGCGTGGTCGATGCCTTGGTGGCGGTCATCGAGCGCACCGGCGCCATCGATCGCGTGTGCATCGGCTCCTTCTCCGACCAGCGCATCGCCCGCTGCCAAGCCGCCCTCGGACCCCGGCTGTGCACGTCGCTCGGACCCAAGGCCATCGCCCGGCTGCGCGGAGGGTCGCTCGGCCTACCCACGGGCCGCTTTGGAAGTCCCTGCGCCCAGGTGCCCCATCGATTCAAGGGCGTGACCGTGACCGACCGACGTTTCGTGGAGCGGGCTCACGCGGCAGGCATCGCCGTGCACGTGTGGACGATCGACGACCCGGACGAGATGCACGAGCTCCTCGACCTCGGGGTCGACGGGATCATGACTGACCGACCGGCGGTGCTTCGAGACGTGCTGCAGTCCCGCGGTGCATGGTTCGGCTGACCAACGCCAGTCCCATGGCGTCAACCCGTCGGTGAACCCCCTCGATCTGTGGATGGACTGTGCATGGACCTGTGTACCAAGGGCATGAACCTGGGGAGAACAGAAAAGGTTGGTGGACAACCCTGGGGACACGGAAAATGTGCTTGACCATCGGGCGGCGAAGGGCGCAAGGTGTCATCCGCCAGGCCGCACGGAGCGGATCGGGCACCGGGCAGGAAGCCAACGGACGAAGCGACCAGCGTGCTGGGAGCGGAGGCCGGGGGTGGGTCCGGTGCACGGATCGCCACCGACATCTGGTGGGTTCGGAACCAAGGCCAGCACCTTCGGGAGCAGGTCGGGGAACCGGGCTCGAGACGCCGGATCGGCGCCTCAGCCTCCGGGCTGAGATGACGATGCGACGCCTCGCCGGTTGCTCGGCACGGACCCCTCCGGGGGATCGGGCAAGAGGACAGGCACCGCCGCTTGGAAGCCTCGATCTTCGGGTCGAGACAGCCAGGTAGCCGCGGGAACCGCGCCATGGCCTCCGGGTCGCGGCGCTGGGCCCCGCATCGGTCGGCCCCGAGGAGCTGGCGAGGGAAACCTCGTCGGTTACTCGGGGCCACCACCGTTTTTCGGCTCCCTTCACGCCGATGCTGGTGGCAACCCGGCTCAACTTCGTCGGACTCGAGCCGACAGGACGCGGCGATGGGCCAGATGCCGCTCGGTCCGCGAGGAGCCACCATGTCGATGCCCCCCTTGCCCCAGTCTCGGGGCCGTGCCGTTGCCATGGTCTGCACCTGCCTCCTCCTGGTCACCTCGTGCGGGCTGATCGGCGGCGACGACGCCGAACAGCTGGCATCGAGCGGGGCAACCCCGGCGGCAATCGAGAGCGGACTCGACGACGCTCCGAAGCCTCAACGAGGGGGCCAGCTCGTCTACGGCCTCGAGGCCGAGGTCAGCGAGAAGGGCTACTGCCTCCCTGAGGCGGAGTTGGCCATCTCGGGCATGCAGGTGGCTCGATCGCTGTACGACACCCTGACAGTGCCCGACGCCACCGGGGGCTACGCGCCCTACCTCGCCAAAGCGGTCGAGCACGACGACACCTTCAAGACCTGGACCATCTCGCTGCGCTCAGACGTAACCTTCCACAACGGGTCGTCCCTCAATGCCGAGGTCGTCAAGAACAACATCGACGCCTATCGCGGCACCTACGCCGCGCGAAGCCCGCTGCTCTTCAGCTTCGTGCTGTCGAACATCGATCGCGTGGAGGTCGTGAACGAGTTCACCGTCAAAGTGACCATGAAGAAGCCTTGGGTCGCGTTCCCTGCGGTGCTCTACGCATCGGGCCGCCTCGGCATCATGGCCCAGGCGCAACTTGATGCGGACCCAGGAGACTGCAGCGCCAAGCCGATCGGCACCGGCCCGTTCTCCTTCGTCTCTTGGACCCCGAACGAGAGCCTCAAGGTTCGGCGGAACTCGAACTACTGGCAAGAAGCACCCGATGGCAAGCCCTACCCCTACCTGAACGCCGTCGAGTTCCGGCCCATACAAAACAGCGATGCCCGCATCGCCGCCCTGCAACAAGGCGAGCTGAACATGCTCCACACCTCCACGTCAGGCGACATGGCCGAGACCCTCCCGGCCCTACGAGACGCCGAGGCGATCAACCTGCTCATCTCCGATGAGCGCACCGAAGCCGCGTACGTGTTGATCAACTCCTCGGTGGCGCCGCTCGACGACCAGGCCACCCGCCTTGCCCTCGCCCGTGCCATCGATCGGGAGACGCTGAACGAGCAAGCCAACGGGAGCTACCCGAAGATCGCCGACGGCCCGTTTGCCCCGGGGGTGCTGGGTCACCTCGAGGACCCTGGCTTCCCCAAGTTCGACCTGGCCGCGGCGAAGGACCAGGTTGCCGCCATGACCGAACGCGGCGCTGACACGCGCATCTCACTCCTCACGTCTGCGGGCCCGGTGGCTGTCCGCCAGGCGCAGATCCAAAAGGACATGCTGGAAGCAGCTGGATTCACGATCGACCTGGAGATCGAGCCCGAGGCGGCGCTGATCAAGCGAGTGATCGCTGGGGACTACGAGATGGCATCGTTCCGCAACCAGCCCGGCGAAGACCCCGACATGAACCACATCTGGTGGTACGGCGACGGGAACCCGGTCAACTTCGGGCGATTCGACGACCCGGTCATCAACGAGAAGCTCGACTTGGCGCGTAGCAATCCTGATGAAGACGTCCGTCGGGCGGCCTACGAAGCGATCAACCAGCGGTTCGCTGAGCAGGTCTGGAACATCTGGTTGTGGCATGCGCCTTGGGCGGTGGCCGAAGCGAGGAACGTGCACGGGATCCTCGGTCCGGATCTCCCTGGCTCGGGCGGACCGCCGTCGGCCCGGCTCGTGACCGGCCACTCGCTCCTCGGGATCTGGATCGCCGCCGCCTGACCAAGCACACACCGCGCGCGAGGTTGTGCCGCCGCGGTAGCCGGCAGGCCGCTATGGTCACGGTCACGTCGCATGCCCGTGGTCACACGTGGTGCGCATTCCAGACCAAGAACCCAGGGGACAACATGCGTGGAGTAAGTCGTAGGACCGAACGTCGATCCGGTGCCGTGGGCATCATGCTTGCGTTCAGCCTGCTCGCAGCGGCGTGCGGAGGATCGCAGGCCGGCGACAAACCGGCTGCAGACAACCTCGAAGATGCCGGCCTCACCGCCGCCGACGGCGAGAGCGGTCTCGCCGATGCTGGCGACCCGGTTCGCGGCGGAACCCTGGTCTACGGCGTTGAAGCCGATTCCTCCGGCGGCTACTGCCTGCCCGAGGGCCAACTCGCCATCTCCGGGATGCTGGCCGTACGGGCCATCTACGACACCCTCACGGCGCCCAACGCCGAGGGCGACTACGTCCCGTACCTCGCCAAGTCCGTCACCCCGAACGACGACTTCACCGAGTGGACCATCGAGCTTCGCGACGGCATCACGTTCCACGACGGTTCGGACCTCACAGCCGAGGTCGTCAAGAACAACATCGATGCCTACCGCGGCGCCTACGAGGGCCGAAGCCCTCTGTTGTTCACCTTCACCCTCAGCAACATCGACACCACCGAGGTCGTCGACGATACCGTGGTCGTGAAGACCAAGGTGCCCTGGGTCGCCTTCCCTGCCTTCCTCTACGGCTCGAGTCGTTTCGGCATCATGGGCCAGGCTCAGCTCGACGACGCCGACAGCTGCGACCGCAACCTCATCGGGACCGGCCCCTTCAAGTTCGAGCAGTGGAGCCCGAACGACAAGTTCGTCGGTTCCCGCAACGAGGACTACTGGCAGATCGCCCCCGACGGCGAGCCCTACCCCTACGCCGACGGCATCGAGCTCCGCGTGCTCAGCGATATCGAGGTCCGCATCAATTCGCTCGAAAGCAGCGATGGCGCAAACATCATCCACACGAGCTCCGGTGAGAAGATCGGCGGCGAGCTCAAGGACTTGCGAGACGATGGCGATGCCAACATGTTCGTCTCGGAGAATGCCGCCGAGGTGTCGTTCGTGCAGCTCAACGCCACCAAGCCGCCGTTCGATGACATTCGCATGCGCCAAGCGCTCGCCCTGGGCGCCGACCGGTCCGAGATCAACGACCTGCAAAACGATGGCCTTCCCACCGTGGCCGACGGTCCCTTCTACACGGACTCCATCGGCTACCTCGAAGACCCGGGCTTCCCAAAGTACGACCTCGAGGCGGCCACGGCCCTCGTCGAGGAGTACGTGGCCGATGGCGGCAACGCCGAGTTCAGCATCAGCTCCACGTCTGACCCCGCAACGATCCGACTGGCGGAGCTGGTCCAACAGCGCGCTCAGGAGACCGGCGTGAAGGTCAACATCATCCAGCGGGATCAGGCGGCGCTGATCAACGATGCCATCGGCAAGGAATACCAGGCGATGCTCTTCCGCAACTACCCCGGTGGCGATCCCGATCTCAACTACGTGTGGTGGTACGGCGGGGGCAACCCGGTCAACTTCGGCGGTTTCGACGATCCCGAGATCAATGCTCTTCTCGACGAGGGCCGCAGCGAGGCCGACCCCGACAAGCGAGCCGAGATCTACCAGGAGGTCAACCGCGAGTTCGCCAAGGAGACCTACAGCATCTGGTCGTGGTTCACCCCATGGGCGGTCGTGACCGATAGCAACGTGCACGGCATCCTGGGGCCGCCGCTCCCCGGCGAGGACCCGAGTCAACCCGGCGAGGCCTCCACCGATGACCCGGCTCGCCAGCCGTTCACTGGCTTGGCGACGGCACACTCGCTGATCGGTCTTTGGATCGCGAGCTGACCACCCTCATGGTCACCTGCATTTCGTCCCTGATCGATCGCCGCCTCGGCGGCGATCGATCTCCCCAAGGACACCTTCGATGAGGCTGATCGGTCGCAAGCTGCTGCAGCTCACGGTCGTGTTCGTCGTCGTCACCTTTTTCACGGTGGCGCTGATCTCGCTCGTCCCGGGCAAGCCCGAAGTCGTGGTGATTCCCTTCGATGACCCACAGGAGACCCAACGGACGAAGTTCCGCGAGGAGAACAACCTCGATAAGCCCCTCCCCGAGCAATGGTGGCTGTGGGCCAAGGACTTCGTCCGGGGAGATTTCGGCAACTACTACACGTCAACGGGCACGAGTCCCGTGTCCGAACGCATTGCGTCATCGCTGCCGGTCTCGCTGCTGCTCATCTTGTATGTGCAGTTGTTCTCTCTCCTCGTTGCCGTGCCCCTGGCGGTGTGGGCCGCCTATCGCTCCGGGAGCCGGCTCGACAAGCTGTTGAACGGAGGAGCGTTCGGGTGCATCTCGCTCCCGGGGTTCGCCGTGGTCTTGATCTTGACGTACCAGTTCGGGGTGCAGATGGATCTCTTGCCCACCGAGGGCTACACCCGGATCAGCGACGGAGTTTCCGAACACCTCAAGTCCATGGTGATTCCGGTGATCGCACTCTCGCTCGGGCAAATTGCGGTGTACATGCGCCTTTTGCGATCCGATCTCGTGGCCACGCTCCAAGAGGACTTCATCTTGATGGCGAAGGCCAAGGGGATCTCGAACTCGCGGGTCTTGTGGCGCCACGCACTGCGCCCATCGAGCCTCACCCTTCTCACCGTGGCTGGCCTCTCGGTCGGCACCCTGATCGGTGGGGCGCTCGTGGTCGAGGCCCTGCTGCGCATACCTGGCATGGGCTTGCTCATCGGGCAGGCCGTCCTCTCGCGTCAGTACATCGCACTGCAGAGCTCAGTGGCGTTGATCGCCATCGGCTTCGTGTTGCTCAACTTCCTCATTGATTACCTCTATCAGGTACTCGATCCGCGCATTCGGGAGCGTTCGTCATGAGCTTCGAAACCTCGCTTCCACCCCAGGGCGGAGGATTGCTCGGCGTGGCCCAGGCCAGCGAGAAAGACCCTGACGCACCGCTCCAGCCCGCCGTTGTCGATGCAACCGCCATCGCCATCGAGAAGAAACCGTGGGGCCTCGGTGCGTGGCTGGCCGGAGGGTGGCTGATGTTGATCGTGTTCGCCGCCGCCTTCGCCGACCTGCTCCCGCTCAATGACCCTGCTGCGGAAGTGGCCATCAAGCGTCTGGCCCCCTTCCAGTCGGGCGGGCCGCTGCTCGGTACCGACGCAAACGGGCGCGACATGCTCGCCCGGACCATCTACGGCGCCCGAACCTCACTCATCATCGCCGTGTGCGCGGTTCTCCTGGGCCTGTTGATCGGGGGCTTCCTCGGCCTGCTCGCCGGCTACTTCCGCAACTGGGCCGGCAATGCGCTGGTGAGCCTGTTCGACATCCTCCTTGCCATCCCGCAGTTGGTCCTCGCACTCTCACTGGTATCGGTTCTGAAGGGCAACCCCGACCCGTCGGCCGATGACGGGTTCCGATTACCGATCACCGTGACCTTGATCTTGGCCCTCGGCATCGTGTCGATACCCCTGCTCGCACGGATCACGCGCGCCAGCACCCTGTCGTGGTCCCAGCGCGAATTCGTCACTGCTGCCAGGGCGCAGGGTGCGAGTCACGCGCGCATCTTGTTCCGCGAGGTCTTGCCCAACGTGCTCCCGGCCATGATCTCGATCGCCCTGCTCGGTATGGCCATCGCCGTGGTGGCCGAGGGCGGACTCGCCATCCTCGGAGCCAGCGTGGAGCCGCCCACTGCCACCTGGGGAACCATGATCGCAGTCGGCAAATCCGAACTCGAAGAGGCGCCGTTCATCGTGTGGATCCCCGTGGCCGCGGTGTTTTTCACTGCGGTGTCGCTCAACTACCTGGGTGATGTGATCCGAGATCGCTTCGACGTGCGGGAGAGCGCGCTGTGAACGACCAAGCTGCGCTCCTCGAGGTCGCCGACCTCCACACGTCGTTCCGCTCCGACCGTGGCACGGTGCGCGCCGTGCGTGGCGTCGACCTCTCCTTGCCGCGTGGGCGCACCATCGGCGTGGTGGGCGAGTCGGGGTCGGGCAAGTCCGTCCTTTCGCGTTCGATCATGGGTCTTGTGCCCGGCAACGCGACCCGGACCGGAAGCGTCCGGTTCGACGGGACCGAGATCCTCAATGCCCCACCGAAGACCATGCGCAGCTACTGGGGCGACCAGATGTCGATGGTCTTCCAGGACCCGATGACCGCTCTGAACCCGGTCCTGCGAGTGGAGCACCAGATCACCGAATCGCTCCACGAACACCTCGATCTCTCGAAGCAGCAGGGCAAGGAGACGGCGCTCGCGCTGCTCACCTCGGTCGGAATCCCCGAGCCGGCCCGCCGCCTGCGCATGTACCCCCACGAGATGTCGGGCGGTATGCGCCAGCGGATCATGATCGCCATCGCCCTGGCGTGCGGCCCCAGGATGCTCTTTGCCGATGAGCCCACTACGGCGCTCGACGTGACCGTGCAGGCCCAGATCCTCGACCTCCTGCAGGATCTCCAGCGGGATCGGCAGATGGCCATGATCTTGGTGACCCACGATCTCGGCGTCGTGGCCGGGAGGGCCCACGACATCGCCGTCATGTACGCCGGCCAGGTCGTCGAGCACGCCTCGGCATCGTCGCTTTTCGCAGCAGTCCGCCATCCCTACACCGAGGCCCTGCTCGAATCGATCCCGAAGCTCGAGATGGCCAAGCACACCAGGCTCGAAGCCATCGGTGGTCGTCCGCCGGACCTGGTGAACCTGCCCGGCGGGTGCAAGTTCGCCGCCCGCTGCCGCTACGCCCAGGAGCGGTGCAGCACCGAAGAGCCCGAACTGGTCGCGGACCCGCACGATCCGACGCACCTGGTGCGCTGCCACTTCCCCGTCGGCACCTCCTCGGAGGTACCGCGCCACGAGGCGCTGGTCGACCAAGCTCTCGACGTTCCCGAAGCGGTCAGCGCCGAGCTGCCCCAGCCCACGGTCGAGAACCACGAGGACCCCGGCCCCGGATCTGCGTCCGACGAAGGAGCCAACTGATGGCCGGCATCGGCGACGCCCACCTGCGAACAGCGGACGAAACTCTCTTGCGGGTCGAGAACCTCGTGGTCGAGTTCAAGTCCGGGCGCGGTCAGGTCGTCCACGCCGTCACCGACATCAGCATCGATGTGAAGGAAGGCGAGACCCTCGGCCTGGTCGGCGAGTCCGGATGCGGGAAGTCGACGACGGGCAAGGCGATCATGCAACTCCCCTCGCCCACCAGCGGCCAAGTGCTGTTCGACGGCCAGGACCTGGCCTCGCTCGAGGGCAAAGACCTACGCAACCTCCGCACCCGCTTGCAGATGATCTTCCAGGATCCGATCTCGTCGCTCAACCCGCGACGGAAGGTCGAAGACATCATCTCCGAGGGCCTCGACATCTGGAAGGTTGGCACCAAGGCCGAGCGTGCCGCCAAGGTCGACGAGATGCTCCTCACCGTGGGCCTCGATCCTGACGTAGCGCGCGGGCGCCGTCCCCACCAGTTCTCCGGCGGCCAGTGCCAGCGGATTTCCATCGCCCGAGCCGTCATCACCGAACCGCGGCTGATCGTGTGCGACGAGCCCGTCTCGGCCCTCGATGTCTCCGTCCAGGCGCAGATCCTGAACCTGCTCGAGGACATGAAGTCGCGCTATGGACTCACATTGATCTTCATCGCCCATGACCTCGCCGTGGTGAAGAACATCTCGGATCGAGTTGCGGTCATGTACCTCGGTCGCCTGTGTGAGGTCGGCGATCCGGACCTGCTCTATCGCCAGCCAGCGCATCCCTATACGTCCGCCCTCCTCAGTGCCATCCCGGTACCAGACCCCTCCGTGCGTCCCGACGCCCGGGAGACACTTGCTGGTGAGATCCCCTCTCCCCTCTCGCCTCCGTCGGGGTGCCGGTTCCGGACCCGCTGCCCTCGAGCCGACCAGCAGTGCACCGACGAGGTCCCGGTCATGGCCCAGGTGGGCACCGAAGATCACTATGTCGCCTGCCACCACCCCCTCTTGCCGGAGGACACGCCCACGCCGGTCGCCATCAGCGGAGCCATGGCCTGAGCGATATGGCCCCGCCACCCGTGCGGCGGCCACGGGCCGCACGCCTTGACCCCGAGACCCGGCGGGGACTGATCGTCGATGCGGCCGAACACCTCTTCGCCGAGCACGACCCGCTCCTGCTCACCTTCGACCAGGTCGCCCAGGCCGGGGGCGTCTCTCGAGCGCTGGTTCACAGCTACCTGGGTGATCGTCGTGGTCTCATCGATGCCGTCCACGTGTCCATCATCGGCCGCCTCGAGACGTGGGTCGGTCACGGCTTCCACCGAGCCACCACGCGCCCCGGCCACTTCGGAGCACTCGTGCAAGGCACGTTGTCCTTCGTCGAGACAGAGCGCGACGCCTGGAGCGTCCTCGGAGCGAGCGGCGGCTTCGACCACCCCACACTCCACGGCGTGCGCGAGCGGTGGACGATCGGAATCTCACTCGATGAGCGCCGCGACGACGTTGGTGCGCACGCCGCCATCGGTGCGCTGCTCCTCGGCGCGGGCCATTGGGTGAACCGTGGCATCGAGGCCAACGAGATCGAGGCCGTCCTCGGTCCGCTGGTCGGCCTCGGGGCCACCGAGTATCAGATGCCGAAATCGGCGGAGCGCACACGGGCGACCGCACCGTCGGAGCCCGCGTAGTCGACCTGGGCGACGCTCTGCCGGCCATACAACTCGAGCACCAATTCTCCCGCCGAGCCCGTGATCGTGACGACCTCACCCTTCCCGATCGTGCGTTCGGTGCCATCGGGCAGCACGAGTCGGAGCGAGATGCCACCGATGCGGGCCTTGCGGACCATGAGCGGTGCCAGACGCCTGAGGAACGACCAGAGTTCGGCGTCGAGGTCGGGCCGGTCGCTCCGGGGACCCTGGCCTGCTGGCCGCCGGACATCTTCGTGGTGGACGAAGAACTCCACGAGGTTGGTGGCGTGGCGGATGGCGGGCACCTTCATGGGACCAAGAGGTGGCCCCGACCGAACCAGATCGACCAGTCCCTGGTATCCGTGCCGGCGGCACTGCGCCGACATGCGCTTCTCGGTGAATCCAGCGAGCCCCGGGACCAAGATGCCGAGAGCCCCGAGGGGATCGCGCTCTCGAACCACAAGGTGCGCAGCCAGGTCGATCGTGGACCATTCGCCGCAGAGGGTGGGGGCGTCGGGGCCGACGGCCTCGAAGAGGTCGCACAGCTCGTGTCGCTCCCGTAGGTCCAGGTCGCTCGTCACGAGGGCGACCGTACCTGGGATCGACGAGGACCACCCAGTGCGGACCCGAGGGTCTCGACGTGGCAGGATCAGCCCATGCAGGCAACCCTCCACACCAACCGCGGCGACATCCGCATCGACCTCTTCCCGACCGAAGCCCCCGCGACGGTCGCCAACTTCGTGAGCCTCGCCAAGGGCGAGCCCACCCCGAGCGACGTCAAGGCCGGGAAGGGCCGCACCACGCCCTTCTACGACGGGCTGATCTTCCACCGGGTCATCTCCGGTTTCATGATCCAGGGCGGCTGCCCCGACGGATCAGGACGCGGTGGCCCCGGCTACAAGTTCGAGGACGAGTTTGCGCCCGAGCTGAGCTTCGACGCTCCCTACAAGCTGGCCATGGCCAACTCCGGTCCCGGCACCAACGGCTCGCAGTTCTTCGTCACCGTCGGCCCCACACCGCACCTGCAGAACCGCCACACGATCTTCGGTGAGGTCACCGATACGGAGAGCCGTGCGGTCATCGATGCCATCGCGTCCACCCCGGTGGGTGGCGGCGACCGTCCCCACGATGACGTGGTCATCGAGCGCGTCACCATCGCTGACTGACGGTCGGTCGCAGCCGTGGAGCTCGATCTTGCGGCCATCCACGAAGCCCTGGCCGCCGAACTCGGCGACCGGCCCTGCCTGATCTGGCGCGACCAGACCTGGAGCTGGGACGACGTCACCGAGCGGACGCGACGTTTCGCAAACCTCCTTCTCGCTCACGGGATCTCTCGTCGACGCTCGCTGGCCACCTGCGGCGGGTCCGAGTCCCCGCACGACCACGTTGCGCTCTACCTTCACAACGGCAACGCCTACCTCGAAGCGCAACTCGGTGCGGCCAAGGCGGGGGCCGCGGCGTTCAACGTCAACTACCGGTATGTGGCCGATGAGCTGGCGTACCTGTTCGATGATTCGAACGCCGCCGTGATCGTGTACCAGGGCTGCTTCGCCACCACGCTCGCCGACGTCCTCCCGCGGCTGCGGCGGCGTCCCCTGCTCATCCGGGTCGATGACGGTACCGGCGAGGACCTCCTCCCCGGGGCCCTCGACTACGAGGCCGCACTGAGCACGGCATCAGCTGCTCCCCCACTGGTCGCCACCCTCCCCGACGATCTCTACGTGCTCTACACCGGCGGGACCACGGGCAATCCGAAGGGGGTGCTGTGGCGCCAAGCCGACTTTCTCGTTGCGGCGCTCGGGGTACGGCGCAAGGATGGCACCGATTACGAGTCGCTCAACGAGCTGATCGAGGTCGCCACGTCGCGCAACCTCGCCACCTTGCCTGCTCCTCCGCTCATGCACGGCGCCGCCATGTGGAACGCGCTCAGCACCTGGATCAACGGCGGAACCATCGTCATCCAAGACGACGTCGTCCGCATGGATCCGGCCGACCTGCTCTCGTGCTGTGAACGTCATCGGGTGACATCGCTGCTGATCGTGGGCGATGCCTTCGCCCGGCCGCTCGTCGACGAGCAGCGTTGCCACCCACGCGACCTCTCGTCGCTGCGCTTCGTCCTCACCGGCGGGGCCATCTTGTCTCCTCCATTGCGGGCCGAGCTCCTCGAACTGCTCCCGCAGGTACGCATCGTTGACGTGCTCGGATCCTCTGAGTCCGGGCGCCAGGCGGTTGCGTCCACCACGGCAGGCGACACCATCGGTCCCACGCGGTTCGCGCCGTCCTCAACGGCAGCGGTCCTCGACGAGGGTCTCACCCGGCGGTTGCAACCTGGTGAGGACGCCATCGGATGGCTCGCCCAGGGCGGGCGGATCCCACGCGGATATCTCGGTGACGAGGTCAAG
>Ga0105044_10008776_pt1 | contig 13868 bp, 11 predicted proteins | sample MAT01_FD_78092 | JGI IMG/M metagenome (GOLD analysis project Ga0105044, IMG submission 78092) | Freshwater microbial communities from Lake Fryxell liftoff mats and glacier meltwater in Antarctica - MAT-01 | ecosystem: Environmental > Aquatic > Freshwater > Ice > Liftoff microbial mat | place...
GACGTACCGCCCTCAGCAACGTCGCCGTCGCCACACGCCGCGCCGCTTCACCAGCCGACGAGCCACGATACTTCCCTATGCGCACGATCACGAGGTCGTGCGTGGGGACGATCCACACGCTCTGCCCGCCGGCTCCCAACATGGCGTATGCACTCCTGGGCATCGGCTCCGCTCCGTCACCATTGACCCAGAAGAATCCGCCGCCATACACCGGCCGGCCATCAGCAACCCACGTCGGCGCCGGCGTTGAGACGTACTTGACATATCCCTTCGGCAACAATCGCTCGCCGTTCCACACACCATCCTGCAGATACAAATTTCCCAACCGTGCCCAGTCACGCGCCGGAATGAGGTCGGCACCCTGACCAAGGAGATTGCCATACGAATCGGTGGAGATGGTCACGTCACGCATGCCGATCTTGTCGAACAGGAGTCGGGTCGGGAAGGCGTGGTAATTCTGTCCCAGTTTCTCCGCGCCCAGCCGCACGAGATAGCTGGCGAGCACCGGATCGGTGTTGCGATACCGTCCCACCTCACCGGGTCGCCACTGCTGCGGACGTGTGGCGGCGTACTGATACAGATTGGTCGAACCCGAATAGAGAAACAGGTGATCGGGATACCCGAGTGATGGATCGTAGTCAGGGTCCTGCGGTGCTCGGAGACGCAGGCCGCTGGACATCCGCATGATGTCCGTGATCCGAATCTTGTGTCGTGGATCGCCAGCCGTCTGCCATTCGGGAATCGGCGCCGGCTGATCGAGTGTATACACGCCCATCTCGATCAGGCGAGCCACCAGCGTTCCCGTGAGACTCTTGCACATCGACCAGCTTTCCAGCGGCGAGTGGATGTCGATGCCATCGGCGTATCGCTCGCCGATGATGCGCCCTTTGTACGTGACGACGAATGCCAGTGTCATCGCGTCCGGCGGCCCGAACCCTTCTGACATGGCCCGCGCGACCATCACTGAATCCACGCCGGCTGGAAATTTCGTCGTCGGCAGCCCATCGCCCATCGGCCACACCGTGCTCGCGGCGGGGGGCAGGTTCGACGTGACGCTGCTCGGCGCGAACGACACCGAGTCAGCGCCAATCGGCAGCGGCACACAACCCTGGCCTCCGTACCGCTTCGCGACCCGCGTGACACCGTTCCTGAGTGTCAGCCGCACGGTCTGCGTTGCGCGATCAACGACAGTGTCCGTCACCTCGGCGCGATACTGCAGTGGACCCGTGAAGAACCCGACATTGGCGGCTGCATCTGCCGGCGTCAGCCCTGTGATGAACACGGCGCCGCACAGCGTCGTGGCAAATCCCGCCGTGTAGTGCGACAGTGCATCGCCGGGCGGCGGCGTCCACACCCCGGGCAGTTTCAGCGTCTCGCCGCGGGCGATCAGCGCCGCCTTCGCACGCGTGGCATCGTTTGCCGGCGCCGGCTGCGTTGCGCGCGGCGGTGCGGTCGTCACCTGCGCGGCCAGCGGTGCGGCGGCGAGCGAGATGCCAAGCAGGACGCGGACGGAGCGGCGAAGAGGCATGGCAGGCGGAGAGGTTGGTGGATGCGTAGCCAGCGTTGGCGATGGTGGTGCCTTGCGCGGCGGTCATGAAGGAAATCTGTCTCGGCGGATATGTGTCCCGCCAGCGGCTCAGAACGCGGCCACGCCTTGCGAGGGCAGAGCCGGGGGATACGATGCACTGGTCAACCGCCCCCGAACCTGCCCCTACCTGGAACCACGTTTGCCTGATTCAGCTCCGCACCTGCCGCTGTCGTCGCTGACAGTCGCTGAGGCGTCGACGCCCGATGCGGCCTTCGAGGAGCGTGTCTATCGCCGCGTGACCCTGCGACTGATCCCGTTTCTGTTCGTGTGTTACGTGGTCGCCTATCTCGACCGGGTCAACGTCGGGTTTGCAAAGCTGCAGATGCTCGACGAGCTGCACATGACCGACACCGCGTATGGGATCGGTGCCGGCATCTTTTTCATCGGCTACTTCCTCTTCGAAGTGCCGAGCAATCTGATTCTGCATCGCACCGGCGCGCGCGTCTGGATTGCGCGGATCATGATCACCTGGGGCATCCTGTCGGCGGCGACGATGCTGGTGCGAACGCCTGCGCAGTTTTACATCATCCGGTTTCTACTCGGGGTCGCCGAGGCGGGATTTTTCCCCGGGATGATCTTCTATCTGACGCAATGGTTCCCCGCCGCACGGCGCGCGCGGATCATCGCGCTGTTCATGACGGCGGTGGCGGTGTCAGGGGTGATTGGCGGTCCGCTTTCGGGGTGGATTCTGAACACGATGGCGGGCGTCAACGGGTGGGCAGGGTGGCAGTGGCTCTTTCTGCTGGAGGGGATTCCCTCGGTGCTGATGGGCGTCGCGGTGTTCTTTTATCTGGATGACTCGATCGAGTCGGCGCGCTGGCTGCCCCACGACGAACGACTGCTGCTGAAGAGCAATCTGTCCCTGGAACCGCAGGGGATCGAGCACACCAGCGTACTGGCCACGCTGCGTGATCGTCGCGTGCTGCTGCTGGCCGCGCTCTACTTCTGCTTCGTCATGGGCTCGTATGGGGTGGCGTTCTGGTTGCCGCAGCTGATCAAGACGATGGGCGTGCTCGACGCCGGTCGCATCGGCCGACTGAGCGCAATTCCGTATCTGGTCGCCACGGTGTCCATGGTGCTGATGGGGAGAAGTTCGGACCTGCGCCGTGAACGGCGCTGGCACCTCGTCGCTGGCGCCGTCGTCGGTGCGATCGGGCTGGTCGCCGCTGGTCTCTTCAGCACCAACCTCGTCATCGGCCTGAGTGCGATGTGTCTCGCCGTCTCAGGCGCTCTTTCAGTTGCGCCACTCTTCTGGACCCTCCCAACCTCGCTCCTGCGCGGGGCGTCGGCGGCGGCTGGCATCGCCGTGATCAACTCGATCGGGAACCTGGCCGGCTTCCTCGGCCCCTACATGATCGGGGTGATTCGGGATGCCACCGGCGAAGCCACCCTCGGTCTGTATGCGATTGCGGCGTTCATGCTCACGGGTGCTCTATTGGCCATCGTGGCAACGCGGCCGCGTTCAGCGTAATCTTCGCTCCATGCGTCTCCTCCTCGCCGAAGATGATCGACCGTTGCGCACTGCCATCGCTCGCGGCCTGCGTGAAGCGGGCTACGAAGTTGAGCAGGCTTCAACCGGCACGAGTGCGATGGCACTGGCCGAGGCGGGCGGCTTCGGGGCGATCGTCCTCGATGTCCTTCTCCCGGGTGCGTCGGGCGTGGAGGTCTGCCGGGCAGTGCGCGAACGGGGCGATCGTGTACCAATCCTGATGCTGACCGCGCTGGACGCCGTCGAGCATCGGATCGCAGGGCTCGACGCCGGCGCCGACGACTATCTCACCAAGCCGTTCGACTTTGGTGAGCTGCTCGCGCGGCTTCGGGCGCTCACTCGGCGGAGCACAGACGCGCTCACACCGGTCGTCACTGTGGGCGAGCTGGTGATTGACACGGAACGCCATACGGTGCGCCGTGGAGACCGGGCGATCACGCTCACCGCCACCGAGTTTGCCTTCCTGCTGCTGCTGGCGCGCCACGCCGGCAAGGTTGTCAGTCGTGCAGAGCTAATGACGCAGGTGTGGGACGATCATCGTGCCACGTACTCCAACATCATCGATGTCTACGCGAGTCGTATTCGAAAGAAGATCGATGACGGCGAATCAGTCGCGATGTTCGCCACGATGCGTGGAACGGGGTTCATCCTGCAGGTGCCAGCGGTGGTGAGTGATACCCCGCGCGCTCCGCGCCGCCGTCTGCATCGCCGTCCTGACACGATCTAGCATGTGGCCCACGTCGCTTCGAGCCCGCCTCACGTTGTGGTACACCGCGCTCCTCGCGCTGCCGCTGATCGTGTTCGCCGTCGTTTCGTACCTGGTCGTCGCGCGCACCCTCGAGCGTCGAACCGATCGCTTCATCGGCGATGCGCTTTCGGCGTTCTCTCGCGAGCTCGTCGCCGAGCGGCGCGCATCGATGAGCGTCGCGGAGGCGATGAGAACGGCCGTCACCGAAGTCCGATTTCGGGACCTGAACATCGCCATCCTCGATACATCGGGCAGCCTCGTTGCGATGAACTCGACAGACGACGGGGAGCTGGTGTCGACCAGCCGTCGCGCGACGCGGGATGTCGAGGAGCAGCTGCTGGCAACGGTGCGCCGCCGGCCGCTCGACGCCACCCATGCGCTCTCGGTGGCAGCGTCCGGGAGCAATTTCCGGGTCCTGTCGCGTCCGTTGACGGTGGATGGACTGCAATTCGCGCTCACCGGCGCCTACTCCATGCGCGACATCGACGATGTGCTGCAACGCATCCGGGAACTGTTCTTCGTCGCGATTCCGCTGCTGCTCCTGGTTTCGGTCACCGGTGGCTATGCGTTGGCGCGGCGCAGCCTGGCGCCGGTTGCGGCCATGTCCTCGCGCGCGGCGGCCATCAGCGCCACCAATCTCCACGAACGGCTTCCTGTGAGCGGCAGTGACGAACTGGTGACACTGGCGTCGGTGGTCAACGGCCTTCTCGATCGATTGGAGCGCAGCTTCGACGAGCAGCGTCGTTTCATCGCCGATGCATCGCACGAGCTGCGCACGCCCACGGCAGTCGTGCGGACGGAGGCGGACATCACGCTGTCGCGTGCGCATCGCTCGGAGGAAGAATACCGCGAGTCAGTCGGCGTGATGCACGATGCGGCGCGGCGGCTGACGCGCATCGTGGATGACCTGTTCCTGCTCACGCGCGCCGATGCGGGGCAGGTGGTGGCGCGTGTCGAGCCGTTGTATCTCGAAGAGGTGCTGCACGACGCATCGCGCGCCGTTCGTACCGTGGCGGCGGCGCGCGGTGTGCGGATCGAGGTGCGCGAAGTCGCCGCCGTGGCCATGGTCGGCGACGCTGATCTGCTCGGGCAGCTTCTGCTCAATCTGCTCGACAACGCGATCAAGTATTCGCCCGATGACGGTGCGGTGGTGGTCACGATGACGCGCGCGGCGCTCCTCTGCACCATTCGTGTCACCGATCGTGGCCCCGGCATTCCGGCGGACGCGGTGAGCAGGGTGTTCGATCGATTCTACCGGGCTGACGCCGCACGTTCACGGAGTGATGCGTCGGTCACCAGCGGGGCGGGGCTCGGACTCGCCATCGCGCGCCGGATTGCACAGCTGCACGGCGGTGATGTGCAGGTTGGACGGTCAGAGCCGGGTCACACCGAGTTTGTCGTCACACTGCCGGTGAGCTGAACTGGCGAGCTGCGACTTGCGTGTGACCGTTCCTTCTGGATACGCGAACCAGAGAATCGCATCCCCGTTGGCCGCCGAGACGATCGTCTGCTAGCGGGCGGCCCGGATTTCTGCCGTCAACTTCTTCTTCACTTCGCGCACCGCAATACTGCGCGTCAAACGAAAATCGGGTCGCTCCCCGGCAGCTGGGCCGCCGACTGATCCGTCGCTGTCTTGCTTCGGAGCCGACGCTCGATCGGCGCTTTGCAGCGCATCTGTGACCACCGCAGCAACTGTCGTGTGGTCCTCATTCATCTCCGCTTCGAGATCCTCGAAGTCGATCTCACTCTCGATCCCATCGTCGTCACCCTCGTCCGAGAGGGCGAACATCACTTCCTGGCGCACCTCGTCGAGGTCGACGGCGGCGTCGGGGTCGTGCCCGTCGTAGATGTCATCCAGCTCGGCCTCGAGGTCGCGGTCCAGTTGCGCCGCCGTGAACGTGTCGAGATCCGTCACGCGCGCGGTGGTGGGCACTGGTTCGCCGATGAGGAGCGCCGCAGAGACGAGGACGATCGCCCACGGAGAACCGGTGATAGGCATTGTCATTCCCGAACCATGGACGCCTGAGGGCACTGAGGCAAGTGCTGGCGCTCGGCAACCCGATTATGGTTCGCCACCCACGCACCCATGCGTCGGCCCGGTCTGCAGCCCCTGACAATGACAGAGTTTTCCGGACTGACAGCGATCCTCGGCACGCGCCACGGCAAGGAAGAGGTCATTGCGCCGCTGCTGGCGTCGTCGCTTGGGCTGCAGGTCGAGGTGCTCCACTCCTTCGACACCGACCGCTTCGGCACGTTCACAGGTGAGGTCGCGCGCGTTCGAAACGCCAGAGACACGGTCCGGGCGAAGGCGCTCGCCGCGTTGGTCGAAGCGCCTCACGGCGCCTTCGGCGTGGCCAGTGAAGGGAGTTTTGGTCCGCACCCGGAGATTCCGTTCGTCGCCTGCGGTCTCGAACTCGTAATGCTCACGACACGCGACGGGGCGGTCGAACTGATTGGAACGGACCTCACGCTGGAGACGAACTTTGCCAGCGCTGACCTGCGCACGTTCGACGACGTCACAGCATTTGCGCAGCGCACGGGGTTTCCATCGCACGCACTGATCGTGATGGGGTGTGACACGCGCCTTGCAACTGGTGCGTCAATCACAAAGGGCATCCGTGAGTGGAGTGTGCTGGAGAGCGCCGTCAACGCGATCATTGCGCGGGATGGCTGCGCAAAAATCGAAACGGACATGCGGGCACACCTGAATCCCACGCGGATGCGGAGCATCGCGCGCGCCACGACGTCGCTGGTGCTGGCCGCGGGCAGTCGGTGTCCGAGCTGCAAGGCGTCGGGCTTTGTGGTCTCTGATGTGGAACGCGGCCTTCCGTGTGACGCGTGCGCTCGACCCACTCGGCGACCACTGGCCGAGGTGCTCGTGTGCAAGCGCTGTGCACTGCGGCTGACGCGCCCGATTGACGGGCCCACAACGGCACCGGCTGGGCAGTGTGATTGGTGCAACCCGTAGTCGCGACGATCGATGGCAGCTCCAGCGCTACAGCCGGTAGTTCAACGCCACCGCGCCTGAATGCCCAGTGTGACCTGCCGCTGGAACGCGGCAGTCCACCCAGCGGGTCGCTGATCGAGCAGATTCGTCACGCCGAGCGAGAGCTCTGCCCCCCGTTGGGTGCCGAGGCGGACCTGACCGTCCAGTGACAGGAATGCCCCCTGCGTGAGCGTCGCACGGGGTGCCGAACTGGTATATCGCGTTGAGAGATCGGCGGCAGCGCCACCCAGCAACGACCAGCGTTGTTGCACGGCGAATCGCGCGGTATGCGACGCGCGGCCGTCGAGCGTTTTACCGGTCAGCAGGTCACGCGCACGAAGGTAGTCGTAGCCGATCGCCCACTCGGAATTGCCCAGCTGCTGACGGAGATTCGCTTCCACTCCTTCGGTACGCGCCCGCTCGACATTGATATTCTGAAACAGAATCAATCCCGCCGGATTCAATCCGATGTCACGCGTCGCGATCAGGTTCGACAGTGCGTTGTGATACCCTTCGAGTTCAAGCGACACCCCCGATGCTGGCACCCAGACGCTGCCCACGCTCGCGCTCCACGACGACTCTGGGCTCAACGAAGGGTTGCCGGTGATCTGATAGCCGGCGGCGCCGTTGATGAACGTGTAGCGAAGCTCCTTGAACGATGGCGCTCTGAAGCCGCGGGCGACGTTGCCGTGCAGGCGCCATGCCGGCGCCGCGTGCCACACCGCGCCAACACTCGGTGAGATTGCCGTGCCCCACAAAGAACTGGATGATGTGCGTGCACCGGCCGTGACCAGCACCGCACCGAGGCTGATTGCATCGCGCACGAACAGCTCGGAGACGCGATCGTTCGCGCTGTCTCCGCTCACCTTTTTCGGCGCGACGATTCCGCGCGCGGATAGCTGCACTCCCGCGTCGATCGAATGGCGGCCGGCCGTCCGCGAATAGGACAGGAGCGCCCGACCCATCCGCTCGCGCTGCTCCAGCGAGTCGGCGGCACCGGCAACCGGTAACGGCCCGAGCGACTCGCGAAATTGATAGGCATACCGCTGCCCGAAGACTCGTGCCCGGAACGAGCCACCGAGTGCTCGCACCTGTGTCTCGACGAAGCCCTGCTGTGAATGATTGTCGATGAAGCCGTTGAAGCCAGCTCCAACCGGCCAGCGCTGTCGCTGTTGTGACAGGGTGACATCGGTCCGCACGGTGATCCGATCAGAGACGCGGATCCGCGTGTCACCGCGAAAGTCGTACACCCGGTCGAGCGTCGTACTGCTGGCGTTGATGGCGGTCACGCGGTCGCTCTCCCTCCACCCGCCGCTCAGGCGCACGCCAACGGCGCGGTACGTGTCGCTCAGTTCCACCGACGACTCGCGGCGACCGAGTTGACCGGTCCGCGCCGTCAGGTTGCCACTCAGTCTGGAAGTGGGTGCTGCGGTCACGAGGTTGATCACGCCACCCAGCGCTTCGCTCCCGTATTCCACACTCGACGGCCCTTTCACGACCTCGATCCGCTCCGCTGCCAGCGTCGAGAGTCGACCGATATCGCGGTTTTCGGTCATCGCACCAGCGACAGGTTCTCCGTCCACGAGTACCAGTACCCGCGATTGGTCGAGGCCCCGAATTGCAATCGATGTCTGTGCCGGCGGCGAGGCGATCTCCTGCAGCCCCGGAATGCGTCGTAGTAACTGATTCGCTGAAACCGCTGCTGCGGCGTCGATATCCTGCCGCGAAAGGACCGTCGCGCTGACAGGGGAGTCACCAGCGCGAATCTCGCGTTGACCGACGGTGGTCAGGACGCGATCCAACATCGTCGGCAACTCGTCGAGCACGATCGCAACTGCGCCAACCGCGAACACGATCCGGCGCTCGCGAAAGCCGAGCGCGCGCACTCGCGCGCTGTCGCCGATCGATGCACGCACTCGAAACGCCCCCACCGCGTCGGTCCGTGCGCGCTGCCCGGTGCCGAGTACGATGATCTCGGCCGACATCGCCCCCACGCTCCTCGGCGCGCTGCTTGTCACCACCCCTTCCACGATCTGCGCCTGCACCGGCGGGGACACCGTCAGAGCGCCAAGCAGACTGGCACCGCCGATACCGAGCCACCGGTACCGGCGAAGTGCCGTCTCGGTGCGCGCTGAGTTCATCGAATGCGCGAGTACCGCAACGTCGGGAAGCCGCCTGAGCCCGAAGTGCCGTAGTACCCGATCACCTGCAGCTTGTATGTCTTTGCGCCGTTGCGAATGAGATAGGTGTTGAACGTCGGCGACAGCCGTTGGTCGTTCAGCAGATCGTAGCGGAACGGCGCACCGAGATCCTCGATCGAGCTGGGGACGGGACCGGTGAGTACGGAGAGGTAGCTGACGTACTGCGGCGCGTCGCTTGCCGAGTTGGTGGCGGTGAATCCTGGAGTCGCCGCGCCGGGGTAGGTGCCGGCGTTACAGGCGCTGTTGACGCCTATTTCGTATAGCGCTGGCGTGATCACCAGGTCCCAATTGCAGCCCGACGCCGTCACGGCGCCCGCCGTTGAGAGGCTCACCGAAACCGGCGTGTTCCCCGTCGGAATCGTGAATGCCCGCGGCGCGCCAAGGGTCGCACCAGTCTGCGTGCGCGACTCGAAGCTCACGGATGTCAACGCGCGTCCGGCGAAAGTGATCGCGGTCACTCTCGTCAGCGCGAAGCCGCCGGTCGCCGTCTTCACCTTCCAGTAGGCAGCGGTGTTCGCGGTCGGCACTCCTGCGCCGAGATTCAGGAAGGCGTTGGCGTTGGGAATCAATCGGTCGGCCTTGAAGAGCGAATCGGCGGGGATCTGCGCATTACGGACTGAGTCAAAGGCGGCGAGTGTGTTGATGTTGGTGAACGCGAGCACCTGGCTCGCCGTCGCAGTGCGATTGTTGTTCAATGCGAAGCCTGTCACCGCACCAGTGCCCGTCACGCCACCGTTGACGCGGACTTCGAAGCGGCGGAGCGCAATGTCCCACTGTCCAGCCTTCGGGACGAGTGAGCGCGAATCCAGACTGAAGTAGACCAGCGTGTCGAGGGAGCTGGCGTTCAATGGGGCCGTGACCACGACTTCGTTGAGGAGCGGCGGAACCAATTGGCCCGTTTCGCCGGTGACGGAGCTTTCGCCGCAGGCGGCGATGAGGGCGACCAAAGTCGTGGCACGGATGAACGGGGTGAAGCGGGGCAGAGAAGACATCAGAGGCCTGCAGACGGTGTTGAAGTGAGAACGGGAGCCGCACTCCAAGGGTCTCGTGCATTGGCACGCAGTTCAAGTTCGGAGAAGTACGGATGGTGGCATGGCCTCGATCGCTTCAATTCGCCTCCGCGAGGACTGCGAGGCACCATCGGACGCGGCGGAGACGCGGCGCCGGCCTGCCGAGCTGAGCTGGATGCCGGCCGTCGGCCGACGGCCTCGCCTGCGCCCCTGCCTCCCTTCAGCGCCTCCAAGCCCGCATCTGCCGCGGCGGGGGAAATGGGGCGCTGGCTGCACGCCCCGGCGTTCCCTGCCTCTCCACCGTCTCCCGAAACAAAGATTTACTCAACCCAAGCATTGCGCCGCGTAACTCGTTATACTCTGGGATCGCGGCTAGCTGGCCGCACCCTGCGTGAGGGAGATCACGTGTTCGATGTGGTGAGTATCTGTCGGGATCAGGCGTAACGGCCATGCTCCGGGTAAAAAGCCGCACAAACGATCAGGAGCATTGCAATGGCACGTATGTCAGGCACCGTCAAGTGGTTCAACGACGCCAAGGGTTTTGGTTTCATCACGCCGGCCGATGGACAGAAGGATTGCTTCGTCCACCATTCCGCCATTCAGGGCAGCGGCTTCAAGACGCTGGCCGAAGGCGAGTCGGTTGAGTTCGACATGGTTCAGGGCCAGAAGGGTCCGGCCGCAGAGAACGTGACCCGCTCGGGTCATTGAGCCGCCGCGCGTGAGTCGGACTGACGCCGCAGTATTGCGGTAGTCGCGGCCCACGCGCAGAAAGCGCCCCGTCGAGGATTCCTCGACGGGGCGCTTTTCGTTTGCAGCGTGCCGGTGTCCTCTGCCAGTTCTCTCATTATCGTATGCGTGCCGCTGCATGACACCGTCGATCTTTCACACTCGCCCTCGCAAATCATGTCTACCCCCCGCCGACGCTTCCTCGGCTGGCTTGGCAGTGCGTCGCTGCTCAGCGCCGTTGGCTCGCCGTCCCTCCTGCGCGCCGATGCCGGCCAGCGCGGCCCGCTCACTGACCGGCATGCACTGCCGCTCGCGGATCCGCATGCGCTCCCGGTGGCCGAGACATGGGATATGTCGTGGACTTCGCGCGTGACCGGCAAGTACAAGGCGGTGTTCGATTCGCCGGAGGCCGCTGACGGCGCGGCGGTCTATCGTGCGGTGTCGTGGATCGAGCAGTACAAGGAGATCTACAACGCTGCGCCGACGGAGATGTCCGCCGTCGTGGTGTTGCGACACCTCGGCTTCTTTTTCGCCATGAACGACGAGTACTGGGAGCGGTACGAGGTTGGGAAGGAGCTGAAGATTCGTGACGACAAGGGCAGGAAGTGGACGAAGATCAATCCCCTTGGCCCAGCGGGCGCCGGCGCTGATGAAAAGTCGAAGAAGTTCAGCCTCGCTGGCTTTCAGGCAGGTGGCGGGATCGTTCTGGCATGTGCATGGTCGTTTGGCGGTGCGGTCGCCGCGGTGACGAAGGGTGAGAAGCTGGATCGCGAGGCCGCCAAGGCGCGCGCCAGAGAACTGCTGATGCCCGGTGTGATCCTGCAGCCGAACGGCATTTTCGCCGCCCTGCGCGCGCAGGAAGCGGGATGTTCGTACGTCCTTGCGAGTTAGTGCGTTGATCCCGCTGGATTCGGTCGATGCGCCATCAGTAGAAGCAATACGCATCAATCGCGCGCGATTGGGTGATCGTGTGATCACCACGTCGGTGCGACAGTTGGTGGATCCGGTCGTTGCGGCCGTGATTGGGAATACGACTGAGGTCTGGCTGAAGGAGGAGCTCTTTCAGCGAACCGGCAGCTTCAAGCCGCGCGGGGCACTGTCCGTGATGCTCGATCTCGACGCGGCGGCTCTCGAGCGCGGTGTCACCGGTGTTTCGGCAGGCAATCACGCAATCTCGCTCGCCTACTCTGCGAAGATCATGGGAACGACCGCTCGGGTGGTGATGCCGAAGACCGCCAATCCGTATCGGATTCAGGTCTGCCGTGAGTTGGGCGCCGACGTCGAACTGGTCGAGAACGTGCACGTGGCGTTCACCCGTGTGCGCGAGATCGCGGATCAGGAAGGGCGCACCTTCGTGCACCCGTACGAAGGGCCGAAGACGGCACTCGGCACCGCCTCGGTCGGCGTTGAATTCATCGATCAGGTGCGCGCCGCCGGTGCAGAGCTGGATGCGGTCATCGTCGCGTCGGGCGGCGGGGGACTCAGCGGCGGAATTGCATGCGCCGTGAAACAGATGAGCCCCGCGACCAGGGTCTACGTCATCGAGCCTGAAGGCGCAGATACGATGCGTCGCAGCTTCGACGCGGGCTCGCCGCAATCGATCGAGGCGGTGCGCACGATCGCCGATTCACTGGGTGCGCCACGCGCTGAGCCGTATTCATTCGCGTTGAACCGGCGCTACGTGGACGACGTGATCCTGGTAAGCGACGACGAAATTCGCGATGCGATGAAGCTGATGTTTCGTGCGGCAAAGCTGGTGGTCGAACCGGCTGGCGCCGCGGCACTCGCGGGACTGATGTATCCGTTGCGTGAACCGTTGCGTGGGCAGCGCGTGGGTGTGGTGGTGTGCGGCGCCAACATCGATGTGACCACCTTCGCTGCGCTGATTGCGTGATCGTGTGAGTCGCTGATCGCTCGGCCCCATCGTTACGGACACTAGCGCGGAGCACGAACGCGCACGCTCATGCCGAGAAACGCCATGCGGCTATCGATGCCCGGATTCTCGTAGGCGGAGAAGCCGTTCGAGATGTGTTTCCACCGCATCCCAAGCTGTACCCACCGGTCGGCGCCGGCGTTGATTGCGAGCGCGCCGTCCCACTCGAGACTGAAGTTCCGCTGGCGGCTGGCGGCGAATGGGACATTCTGCGTAAAGCGCACGACACCGATGCCGAGCCCGGACTGGACACGAATCCGCTTGCCGAGCGGCGCTGAGAGATCGATTCCGAGTGGGACGAGACCGATGCCGTATGAGGCAGTTTGTCCGCCGAGGACGTAGATCGACTGGTCGGTAACCTGAAGCCGGGTGTAGCGTTCCACGCCGACGAGGCGCACGGCCGGAAGGAGCTGTGCAGAGTAGCGGAGCCGGATCGGGCCGATGCGAAGCAGATCAGTGGTGGCGCGAATCGCGACCGCTGACTGTGAGATTCCGCTGGCCTGACCGCCGAAGAACTCGCCGGGCGACGATGGCGCGATCGACGTCATGAGCTGCGTGCCAATCTCCCAGGTGCCCATCGACTGCGCACCGACCGCAGAGGCTGTGACAGTCGCAATCAGCGCCGCGATCGCCGCCTGAGCGGGCGTTCCCGTCATTACCATGCGAGCGAGAGGGCAGCGGACCACAGCGGGACGGCCGGATTCGCTTCACGAAAGTCATAAAATTGAGCGAAGTCGTACAGCCTCACGAGCACGTTCACTGGGCGACCGGAACGAGTCGTGCCCGAAATGACGACCGTAGAACTGGTAAGCACATTGCTGAGCGGAAATTCCGGCAATCCGTCGTAGACGTCGAGACGAAGCGTGGCCGGGCGACCGTCGAGGACAACGCTGCACACAGATTGAAGTGGGGTCACCCCGAAAGAGGAACGTCGATACAACACGGGAAGTCGATCGTCGTACGCAATCGCGATCACACCAAGACTCGGGTCGGTGAAGACGATCCCCGGCTCCCGGCCGAATCCAGCCGAGGCGCCGAGCATTTCAGGTGGGAGACGAATCGTACCGTTGTCGCTGCCGATCGAGCGCTTCGTCCACGTCGCCGGCGCTGGTGGGATCACCGGGCATCGGTTTGGGGCGATCGGCTCGGGCGGGAACTGTGCAAATGTGAATGTCTTGTCGATCAGC
>Ga0105044_10008779_pt1 | contig 13862 bp, 11 predicted proteins | sample MAT01_FD_78092 | JGI IMG/M metagenome (GOLD analysis project Ga0105044, IMG submission 78092) | Freshwater microbial communities from Lake Fryxell liftoff mats and glacier meltwater in Antarctica - MAT-01 | ecosystem: Environmental > Aquatic > Freshwater > Ice > Liftoff microbial mat | place...
ACTGGAAAGTAGCGCAGCTCTCCTGAGCTGCGCGGGTGAATCCGCCCGGCAAGCCTCGTGTTGCGCATCTCGGGAGAGCTACGCTACGGAAACCCCGCCGCCGCCGCCTGCGTTCAGGCATTCCGTCGGAACAAATCGTATCAGATCCTGCAGCCCCGGAGGACGGAGCCGGAACCAAACGGGTGGCTGGAGGAGGGAGTCATCCGCTCCGACCATGCAACGATCCACCTCGCTGCGCGACGTTCCGTATGTCCGCACTCCACGACTCCGCCACGCCGATCCTCAGTGATTCCCGGCGTCACCGTAATGAGCATCCCCGGCGCGCTGGCAGGCCGCTCCGAAATCGCTCACTTCCCCGCTCCCTTGGCCTCCTCCGCGCCGATCTCGCGGACGAAAACATTGCGCCACCGAATCTCGCCGCCGTGGGTCTGGAGCATGATTGGTCCTTTCGCCGGCAGCGGCTTGGCCTTGTCCCAGTAGTTCTCCATCACCGCACCATCCACCACGGCCTTGTCATTGAGCCACACCCAGGTGCGCGCGCCAATCTGCCGGATGCGGAAGGCATTCCATTCGCCGAACGGCTTGTCCGCCAGGACGAGCGGATCCCGTCCGGGAGAAACCGGCGTGTTATTGAACAGGCCACCCGAACCGAGGTGGGGTTTGCGCGTGGGCTTCTTCGGATCAAAGACCTGATTCTTGTCCCAAATCTGCACCTGCGGCGTTCCCCGGAGGTAGATGCCGCTGTCCGCTTTTGCGACGGTCTTGAATTCAATCCGGAGTTCGATGTCGCCAAGCCCGGCATCGGTCGTCGCGTAGGGGCCGGTGCCCTTGTTCACGAGTTCGCCATTCTCGACAGTCCAGTGCTGCGCAAATTCCTCACGCTGCTGCTTGAGGTTCGCGTCCAATTTCTCGCCGGTGAGCTTCGCCGAGGTGTGCGGGTTCCAGCCGTACCATCCGGTGAGATCCTTCCCATTGAAGATCGCGCGGAATCCTTCCGGCGGGACAGGATCGGCTGAATGAAGTCCGACGAGCGGAGTGAGGACAAGGGCGGCGAGCAGGGAGAGTTTCATATATGCAATCACGGGAGTGGGAGGGGTGGAGCTTGGGGTTCGGAAGGACAGTGAACTGGTGTCACCTTTGCGGATTTCCAAATTGGAAAGCAAACAGATCCGCGTCCTTCATTTCAACGCGCATCCGCGCGGCCTTGCCCGCGTTGCACGCTCCCCGCTGCGCGGGCCGACCCGGATTCCCGCGCACTCCCCGGATTGCGTGTCCACCCGTCCGAGGGCGGATTTCCCGGCCTCGGCTCGGGCCGGTTGCCATGCGCGAAGGGGCTGTGGAATTGATTGCGCGGCGGCTCTCGCAGCGCGCTTGCAGCGCAGGGTGTTGTGGGGCCCATGGCGTGCAACATAGCAGTGTGCGTGCCACACCGCCTTTCCCGGCAGGTGCACAGTGGGGACTGCCGCCCGCCTGCTCGGGCGCGACCGTGCCCGACTATACCGGCCTGCTGGCAAGTTTTTCCGGGTTGTTCGCAAGTTTGCGAGTGGGGACAGCGCTCGCGCGGGCGCTGGCGGGCGTTTCGCCGGCATCGACAGCAAGGCGGATGTGGTTCGCAGCGGGATTTTGCCGGGGAACAGGAATCCGGCGCAGACCCGCAAGGAGCGCGCGGGTGCTGACAGGGAGTTCGCGGCCAGTCACAAGGAAATCGCAGCCTTCAACAGCGGGTGCGCGGCGGGCGCCGGGGAATCGCCAGACGTTCGAGGCTCTTGCAAAACCTACACAGTCACCGACGCGGGGCGTCATCGCTCAGAGGAATGAAGGCATCTCGCCCTTTTACGGCTGAGGTTTTGCAAGAGCCTCGTTCGCAAGGAAGCCGCGGCTGTTCGCAGGGATTTTTTCGGGACTATCTGGCAGCCCTCACGGCCCCGCGTGTGACGGCCAGGCGGCGGAAAGTGGATCAGGGCGGGCGTGGTTAAAAGTGAGTCCAGTGGGAGGAGCGGGCTGTGGTGCGCGCGCGTGGCGCCAGCGCCGTGGACTGCGGCTGCTTGCTGCCGCTGTGGGGAGGCGGCAGCTTGCTGCCCGTGGCGCGGAGCCAGAACGCGCGCCCGCATTTGCTCCGCACCGCACGCAGCAAGCTGCGCCCCCCGCAAAAGCGGCGGCCAGCCTCCGCAGTCCAAGGCCTTGCGGCTCTCATGCGCCCCATGGACACGGTGAGCAACCATGCATGGACTCACTTTCAATCACGCATACCAGTTTCTCACCAGTCACCAGTCACACCCTGCGCGCAGTCGCTGAACCCATGTCATCACACTTGTCGCGGCACAGCATTGCGTCCCGCCGCCCGGCGACTCACTGGGGATTGCCACCTGTGGGATTTGAAAACTGGACGCTATCGGGCAGTTCTTGCGGCGACCGGAAGAAGCGATTGCCCCCGCAGGAGCGGCGTCACTTCTCGCGGAACTGCAACGCATACAGATCCGCGTCCTTCATTTCCACCCGCATCCGCACGGTCTGGCCGGCGAGCGCGGTGAGAGCGCCGCCTTTCCATTGCACGACGTGGTCGATCGCATCGGCGGTGATGGGCGTGCAATCGGCGAGCGCGAAGCCTTGCAGCGGCTTGCCATCGGCGTCCTGAAGTTCGATGCGCGTGGCGCCTTTGCTGGTGATGTTCAGCGCGAGCTGCGTGCCGGTGAAGGTGAACGGTTTCGTGATGAGCGTGCCCGTGGCGTCGGCGTGGGCGGAGACAAAACCATCCGTGCGAAACACGAACCGCCGCACGCGGCTGCCCGGCCCGGCGTAGTAGGCCTCGGTGGCATAGACGGAGAGTTCGCGGTCGTTGCCGGGCAGGGTGAGCAGGCCGCGCGTCATGTAGTTACTGCGGTTGCCGTCGCGATCTTTCGGCGCGGTGATGGGGATGAGTTCCTCGGGCCAGCGCTTGAAGTTCACGCCGTCGCGGCTGGTCATGAAGACGGGCTCCACCTGCTCGTGCTTCGGCTGGAAGCGCGTGGGAAAGCCGATGAACAAATGCGGCGCGCGTGCATAGGCCATGACCGCATTCGTGTAGAGATGCTCGGATGGCGCGTCGCCGTAGCGGAGATCGGCCTGATTCTCCCAATGCAGGAAGTCCTTCGACGTGGCGGTGCGGATCGCGCGCACGCTCGCGGGCTTCGCTCCGCCGTCTGCGGCCTTCACCGTGGCAAAGTAGCGCCAGTAGGCCCGGTACTCGCCGCGCACGTTGTCAAAGTACGCGATGTTCTGCGAATCGAACGCGCCATCGGTGATGACTGCCTCCTCGCGCGTCCGCGACCAGCGCACGCCGTCGGCGGACTGGTAGGCGTGCAGGCAGGATTTGCTCTTTCCATTCAGGAGCGTCTTCCCGCCGGCGAGCGCCTTGTAGCGCGCGTCGGGTTTGCACGCGGGGTTCGTGTCCTTGAAAGGCGCGAAATTGTGCGTCCCCTCGGATCCCCACCAGACGATGTTGTTGTCCTTCGACCCGGCAAACTCGAACAGGCCGAGCTTCGGCTTGGTGAAGGTGATCCCATCGCGACTTTCCGCGTAGCACGTCAGCTCGCGATGCGTCGCCTTCTTCTCCTCGCTGTGAGAACCGCGGTAGTAGATGCGGAACAATCCGTCATCCTCAAACAGCGTGTAGTACGCCGAGGTGTTCCCCTCCCACGGCGCATCGCAGACGAGCGCCACATCGCGCGCCTCGGGTTTGTGCGGTTTCAAAGCGACGCCATCCATGCCGGCGAAGAGGAAATCATCCACGAGCAGTTCGCGCCGCGAACCGATGTCGATGGCGGGCGCGGCTGTCTTTGGCGCTTCGGCGATGGTGAATGGCGCTGCCGCGAGAGCCAGCAGGCAGAGGGAAATGAGATGGAGGGTTTTCATGAGCGGGGTGTGGGATTGTTCTTTGGGAACAAGATGACAGATGTGCGATGCAGCGGGAAGACTTGTCGCTGGCAGGGCGGGATTTCAAAGAACTTTGGTTGCGCTTTTCTCGCTATCCTTCACGGCGGCTTCCGGGCACCCTCGGAGCACTTTCAGCCGACCCATGAACATTGCCTCCGGAATAGTCTTCGGTTTCCTCGCGTGGTTCCTCGTCAGCTATCTCGTCAGCGGGATCTTCACGGTGAACCAGAATGAACGTGCGGTGAAGACCAGCTTCGGTCGCGCCAAGCGCCTGGGGACCGCAACCACTCTCGATGATCCGATCGCCGAACCGCTGGCACCCGACGACCGCAAACGATACTGCTATCCGCAGGTGCGGGTGATCCCGCCGGGTGGCCCGTATTTCAAATGGCCCTGGGAAAAGGTCTTCAAGGCGAAGGTGGCCACCCAGACCCTGAACATGGCATTCGACCCGGATGATGCGGAGGCGAACGAGGGCGGCACGCGGCTCAGCGCCGTGACCAAGGATCAGCTCGATACGGGGCTCACCGGGCAGATTCGCTTCCGCATCTCGGAACGGAATCTCTACGCGTGGTTCTTCGGCGTGAGACATCCGCTGTCGCATGTCATGGGCTACTTCATCAGCGTCCTCCGCGAGCGGATCGCGAACTTTGAAGCGCCGCAGAATGAGGCGGATGTCGCGAGCGCAATCGCCGGCGTTTCGATCAACGACCTGCGCAAGAATCTCTCGATGATCAATGAGCACATGGATCGCGAATGCCGCTCCGCCGAGGCACGCTACGGGATCGTGCTGGACGCCTCGCTCATCACCGGGATCGATCCGCCGCGGGAAGTGGAGGGCGCACTCGCGGCCATCAACACCGCGCACAATGAGGTGTCGAGCGACATCTCGCTGGCGCAGGCGCACGCGGACCAGAAGATCGTGCAATCGCGGCGCGCGGTGGAAATCGAGACACTGAATGCCCAGGCTGAAGTCGAGCCGCTCACCGCGCTGGCGGAAACGCTCTCGACCTTGAAAGCCAGCGGTTCGGCGGCGCTCGAAAGCTACCGGCGCAATGTGCGGCTGGAGCTCTTCAGCCAGGCCACCCACGTCATCCTGGAGGACCGGTAGATGCACTTCCTCATCGCCTTCGCCTGCACGTTTGTCGGGATGTTCAGCGTGCTGCCGATCGTCCTCGGCATTGCGCGGCTGTTGGGAATCTACGCCATCGTGGAGGAGGGAACGACCCACGTGTACATGCTCTTCGGCAAAGTCCGCGGAGTGCTCAATGAACCGGGCATCTACTTCCTGTGGCTCCGGCTCGGCCTCGCCGGACCGATCGTCAACATCCTCGGGAAACGCCACATCCTCGATTTGCGACTCGACCAAGCCTACCTCCGCACCCAGCCCGTGAACAGCGAGGAAGGTGCGCCGATGGGCATCGGCATCTGGTATGAGATGTTCATCAGCGATCCGGTGTCGTACCTGTTCAAAAACACCGATCCGCGCGGCTCGCTGGCGGCAAATGTGAGCAACGAGACCGTGCGCTGCCTCAGTAACATGAAGCTGGGCGCGATGCTCGAAAACCGGCACGCGATGTCACAGACGGTCCGCGCCGAAGTCTCACCCAAATCGAACGAATGGGGCTTCCAACTCGGCAGCATTTACATTCGCAAGGTCCACTTCCGCGATTTGGGAATGATCCGGCAGATCGAGGCAAAGGTGGTGAACCGGCTCCGGCAGGTCACGGGCGCCATCAAGCAGGATGGAGCGAATCAGGTGAACATCATCACCAGCACCGCCGAGCGCGAGGCGGCGATCGAGTTCGCCAAGGCTGCCACCATGCGTCCCCGCATCGTCGGCGCGGCGCTGCAAAGGATCTCCGCCGATCCGGAGGTGTTCAGCGCAATGTTCGACATTCTCGAAACTGGAAAGCTCGTCGAAGGCGGTTCGCGCATCACCATCATCCCGCCCAAGAACGAACTGCTCCCGCAACTGCTCGCCGCGGAAAGGGAGCGCTCCGCGCCATCGCCGGCTGCACCGCCGGAGGCGGGGTGAGAGTGAAGCGGCAGCGGGAGAGAACTCCCGCACTCCCCTTCCCTCCCGGCGCGCCCCCCCTCAGCGCGAAAATATCGGGGACGTTGCTTCCCGCCGGTTCTGCGTCCGCGCAGGCTTCCGGCGTCCCCTCCGGGAGGCATCCCGCATTCGCGCGTGATCCGGTGACTGAAGTCACCGGCTAATGTCCGATGTCCCTCGGGGACACTCGCCAAGGCCGCACACCTCCCTGCTGCAGGGCAAACGCATCAAAATGACGTGGGGCTGCGAGGCGAAAGACGAAGGGGCAAGGAGACAGGTGCCTGCAGCGCTCAACGCCCAACTTCCAACTTCCAACGCCCAACTTCCAGAACAAGCGGCGCTTCGCGGTGGGATTCTTTCCTTGGGCGTTGAGCGTTGAAATGCTCCCCGGTGTTTTGATGCGATTGCCCTGCCTTCCTGCTCACCGCAAAGTGCGGTGCGGGCTCCAGCACGGGCCCGGGCATTTTTGGCATCGAAACGGAGAGGCGGCGGATTCGTCGTCTCACGGCTTCGCGGGCGGCGGCGTCTGCAATTCGATCCCCACGCTGCGCTGGAGCTTCACCATGGTCGCGGGGTCGCTGCCCTCGGCGAGGTTGTCGCGCACGAGCCCGCCTTTCACGCCATTCAGCAGGATGGGCTGGCCTTTGATCCGCAGGACGTTCCCGGTGATGATCACCTGCTGCGACGGCGCGGGATTGTAGCTCGATGTGCCCCAGACGTAGATGCCGTCCTGGCCCTCGGTCGCGCTGGCGATGATGTTGTCTTTCAGGATGAGCCCGTTCGCGTAACCGAAGCGGAGGAGGTGAATCTTCGCGCCGTCCTTTCCCGTGACGCTGTTGCCACGCACGATGGCGTTGATGTTGCCGTTCCCCTCGATGCGGCCCTCGACGATGTTGTCGGCGAGGAGGAGATTCGTCACGCCGCCGGCGAGAATGCTGCGGCGGCAGTGGTTCCCGGTGATGATCACATTCCGCAATCCGCGCGCGTGCTCGACGTGGATGGTCGAGCCGCCGGGCTCGATGCTGTGCTCCAGGTCGCGGCAGCCGGTGACGAGGTAGTCGCGCGCATTCTCATCGCCCCCCATCTGGATGCCCTGGCGGATGAAATTGCGCACCGCAACATCGCGCACCGTGATGCTGCGGCATCCGCGCCCGACGGCGATGCAGTCGCCGCAGAAATTCTCCACGAGCAGATTCCGGATGGTGATATTTTCGATCACGCCGTCCGGCGCGCTGAGGAAGATGCCGTGATTCTGCTCCGGCGTTTTCCCCTTCTCGTATGCCGGGAAGGTGTTGCTGCCATCGAGATGCAGGTCGCGGATGGTGACGTTGCGGCAGCCCTCCTTCGGTGCGCCCAGCATCCGCCAGAAGTTCGAGGTGTTGGCCTTTTCGGAGAACTTCAGAATCGAAGCCGCGCCCTCGCCGCGCAGGGTGATGTTTGACGGAAGCGCGATGATGGGATCCTCCCTGCCCTGGCGCGAAACGATGAAAGTTCCCGCGGGCACCACCACGGTGCCGCCGCCCTTTTCACTGCACGCCTGAAGCGTGGCAATGATGGCCTGCGTGTCATCGGAGGCATCGTTCGGAGTCGCGCCGAATTTCACGATGTCGAACTCGCCGCGTTCTTCCGCGCGGGAGGAAAAGGCGGGAACGCAGAGGAGCAGGAGGAGGATGATTTTCATGGGAGGGAATGGTCGGACCGGAATTTTGCCAGGGAGACTTTCCCCCGGAAGCACGACGGCTCCGATGACTACCCCGGTCCGCGGGATTTCTTCACGGGCTTTTTGCCGGATGCCTTGGCCGGGTGGGATTGAAAGTGAGTCCAGATAGCGCCGGGTGCGGAAAGTGGCACAGCCCGTCCCGGCTGTGGGGACAGCGGGCATCCTGCCCGCAGCGAGGTTCGCTCACCCACAGGCTCGCGCGGGTCGCGCCACGCCTCTGCACCCACCGGGCGAGAGGCCCGGTGTACCCACAGCCGGGACGGGCTGTGCCACTTTCCCCGCCTCGCCTCCGTGAGATTCTGGACCGGCTTTTAATCACGCCCGCCTTGGCCGGGTGGGATTGAAGCCGAGTCGCTGCGGAAGGGCCGAAGGCCCGGCTCCATCCCAGCCTGGGGCATCGCCCCAGGGATTCCGATCAGGAGAACCATGAGGGCTGCAAGCCCGTCCCATCGGTCGGCAGATGGATCGGGCTTTCAGCCCCCGGCTATTTTCCCGCGGCAGTCCTGGGGCGATGCCACAGGCTGGTATCGTTCCGGGCCGTTGGCCCTCAAACTTGAACCTGCTTTCAATCACGTCCGCCCTGCCCGGATGCGCGGCTACGGCGACGCCGCCACTTTCGCGCGCATGAAGCGTCGGGCTGCTCCGCCGATGGGGACGCTGTCCCGCACCTTGAGTGTCGTGCCATCGTTGACCACGATGACGGTGCTCCCCGCACTGAAGGAGTTCGCCATGGACGGCAGCAGCGTGCCGGCGCTCTGGACCTCGTAGAGCACACCGGGCTGCTTGACGATTGTCATCGTGAGGTAGCCGCCCTCGTCCACCACGCCCGGCAGCCCACCCGGATCTGTCGCATTTGGATTCAGGCCGAAGCCCATTTCGAGCAGCTCCACGATGCCATCCTCATCGGCGTCATCGAGCGGACCGTGGCCGGTCGTGGTGCCGAAGTTTGCAACCTCCCAAGCGTCGCGAAGCCCGTCGGTGTCCTGATCCAGCGGATGCGGGCCGAAGACATACGCGGCGCCTTCATCGATCTGCGTGATGTCGTCGAAGAGCGCGCCGACCACCACGGTGGCGCCGTCGATCGCCGCCGACCATCCGAACGAATCTCCCGCGGTCGGCGTGGGACTTTTCAACGTGGACACCGGCACGGCGGGCGTGGTGCTCGTGATGTCATACACATAGGCGGTCCCCGCATTGATTGCGACCGCGTCGTCCTGCCACGCGGTCACGACCACGCGCGTGCCGGAGATGGCGACGACTCTGCCGAACCAGTCGGTGGCGGACGGTTGCGGATTGTGCAGCGTGACGATGGGCACGTCCGGCGTGGCGCTGCTCACGTCGTACACAAACGCGCTCCCGGCATCGGTCGCGCCGGTGGCATCACCGTAGGCGCCGACCACGACGCGGGCGCCGGCGATGGCCACGGCGGAGCCGAACTTGATGGACCCGGTCCGTACAGCGTCACCACGGGCACCGTCGGCGTCTCGCTCGCCAAATCATACACATAGGCACTTCCCACGGTGCCGGCCAAGGACTTGTCGCCCGCCGCTCCGACGACCACGCGGGTGCCGGAGACAGCCACTACCAAGCCAAAAACATCCCCCACCTCCGGAGTGGGATTGTTCAGCGTGAGCACCGGAGTTCCGGGCGTGGCGCCGCTGAGGTCATACACATAGGCGCTCCCGGCGTCGGTGGCACCGGTATCATCATACGGCGCTCCCACCACCACGATATTGCCGGAAATGGCCACCGAGGAACCGTAGAGGTCGCTCGAGGCAGGCGTGGGATTGACGAGGGTGAGGATGGGCGCAGCCGGCGTAGCCCCGGCCAGATCAAACACGTAGGCTTTCCCGGCGTTATTCGCCCCGGTATCATCCCACATGGCACCCGCCACCACCCGCGTGCCCGAGATGCCGAGCGCGCCGCCAAGTTGCGATCCCGAAACGGGGATGCGCAACGCATGCACCGGCACCGTAGGCGTGGCGCTGCTACGGTCATAGGCATACACGGTCCCGCCATCGACGAGAGGCGTGTCGTCCAGGTTCGCCGCCACCACGACCCAATTGCCCGCAACACCGGCTGCGTTGCCAAAGCGGTCATTCACCGCCGGGCCGGGATTGTTCAGAGTCGCCACTGGCACAGTCGGCGTGACGCTGGCGACGTTGTACACATAGGCGCTTCCCGCATCGGCCTCTCCCGCGTCGTCGAGATTCGCACCGACCACGACGCTGTTGCCGGAGATGGCCACGGCGAAGCCAAACTGATCCGTCGTCGCCGGTGCGGGATTGTTCAGCGTGACCACCGGCACGGTCGGCGTGGCGCTGCCGAGATCATAGACGTAGGCGCTTCCGGCATTGCTTGCTCCAACGTCATCCCGCCACGCACCCACCACGACTTTCAAACCGGAGATGGCCACCGCGATGCCGAACTGATCACCTGCCACGGAAGGGAGCCCGGGGTTGTTCAACGTGAAGACAGGTGATGACGGAGCGAGGCCGCTCACATCGTAAAGGTACACAATTCCCGTGTCACCCGCACCCGAATCATTCTGCCACGCCCCCACCACCACTCGCGTACCGGAGATCGCCACCGACTTGCCAAACTGGTCCGCGGCCACCGGGGCGGGATTGTTCAGCGTCACGGCAGGCACGGTGGGCGTGGCGCTCGCAAGGTCATACACATAGGCCCTCCCGGCATCCGTCGCGCCCGTGTCATTTCCCACGGCCCCCACCGCCACCCGCGTGCCGGAGATGCCCACCGAAGCGCCAAAGTAGTCGGTCGTGGTCGGGCTGGGAATAAACAATGAGAACACCGGCAGCAAAGGGGTCGCCCCGGCGAGGTCATACACATAGACCGCGCCCGCGTCTGTCGCAGCCGTGTCATCGCGGCTGGCGCCAATGACCACCCGTGTCCCCGAGATGCCCACCGAGAAGCCGAAGTAATCGGTCGCTGACGGCGTGGGATTGTTCAGGATGAAAATCGGCACCGTCGGCGTAGCTCCGGCCAGATCGTAAACGTAGGCACGCCCGGTATCCGCCGCCCCGGCGTCATCGAGCCAGGCGCCGACCACCAGCCGGGTGCCGTCGATGGCCACCGCATTGCCGAAGTTGTCGCCCGAAGCCGGACTGGGATTCTTCAGCACATGGAGCAGCGCCCCGCTGACGGAATCGAACACTTTCACCACACCGGAATTCGACGCGCCCGTGTCGTCGAGCGGCGCACCCACGACGGTGAACCCGCCAGCAATCGCCACCGAGTAGCCAAGCTGCGCGCCGGATTGCAGCGTCGGCGGCGCTGGAATGGTATTCAGCAGCGTATTTGGTATCTGCGCAGCGACGGGCAGGACGAGCAGCACAGCGGCAATGAATGAGGCGAAGACTTTCATGGAGGGGATGGGTAAGACTGCCACGCAGCCGCCCCGCTACTCCCGCCTGCGCGGGAAGCGGCGAAAGGAACAGGGGGGAAGATTTGGTTCCACTTTAGGGCACTCCCGGAAACTCAAATCTGCGGAATGTCGCGGTGGGGATTTGAGGCAGGCAAGGGCGTGGCCAATTACATTCCTTACGGCGACCCGGGACTTTTCGATGAGTTCGTCCAAAACTTGGATGTGGCCGCGTTCGAGACGCCCTTGCTGCGTGTGGGCAAAATCGTGCGCTGGGAGCTCTTCGAGCCCATCGTCAAAGCCGCCGTGAGCCGTGCGCCCAAAGGGCCCGGAGGCCGGAGGCGTTTTCATCCGCTGCTCATGTTCAAGGTGCTGGTGCTGCAGCGCCTGCACGGGTTGGCCGACGATGCCACCGGCTTCCAGATCACCGACCGCAAGAGCTTTCGCGCCTTCCTCGGCCTGACTCCGGGCGACGCGGTGCCCGATGGCCAGACCATCAGCGACTTCCGCCAGGCGCTCATCGACGCCGCGGTCATCGACCGTCTCTTTGACACCTCCCTCGATCATTTGCAAAAGGAGCACGGCCTCGCGCTGGCCACGCAGGGCGTCATGGTCGATGCGAGTTTTGCCGAGGTGCCCCGGCAGCGCAACAGCCGTGCGGACAATGCCACGATCAAAGCGGGCGAAGTCCCGCAGGCCTTCCAGGACAGCCCCAAGATCGAGGCCCACAAAGACCTCGACGCCCGCTGGACGAAGAAGAACCACGAGACCCACTACGGTTACAAAGACCACGTGAAAGTGGATGTGCGCGACAAGCTCATCCTCAAAGCCGTAGTCACCGCCGCCCACGTGCATGACAGCCAGGCGCTCGCTGAACTCATCGAAGAAGGCGACATCGTGGTGTATGCCGAGCTGCGCCTATCAGAGCGCCGCCATCGACGCCGCCTTGGCGGCCAAAAACATCGACCCGCAGATCAACGAGAAAGGCACCCGCGGGCATCCGCTGAGCGACGAGCAAAAGGCCCGCAACCGCGAGAAATCCCGCACCCGTTCACGCGTGGAGCATGTCTTTGCGCAAATGAGCGGCAGCATGAAAGCGCTCTATCAAAGATGCATTGGCATGGCGCGCAATGCCGCCTGCCTGAAGCTCACCAACCTTGTTTACAACCTGCTGCGCTTCGAGCAAATCCAGCGCCTCCAGCTCCACGTCGTGGCGTGAGCCCTGCCCGTATCCCGCCCTCCTTGCTGAAAACCGCCCGATAAACCCCGAAACCTACCCGCCGTCCGCCCACCCCCCCGCGCACAATGACCCCCTGCCACCCACGGCAACAAAGCGGCGCAGTTTCCGGGAGTGCCCTTATGGAAAGCGCATGCCGTTTCCCATCCGTTCTCCGCGCGATCCTGTTGGCGGGATCTTTGTCTTTGGCCGCATCCTCGACAAGATTCGCCTCAACGCGCAGGGCAAGCTTCCGCCGGGCTACAATGGCGGTGTCATCGCCGGAAAGCGGACGTTTGATGATCGTGTGTGCAAGCTGCCCGGAGTGGAATACGAGGCGCCCGCCGCGCGCACGCTGCAGGGTGGGACGGATGAGGAAATCCTCGGGTGGTGTTTCCAAAATGGGCGCAAGCCGGACGCGGAGCACGTTGAGATTTTCAACTGCTTCATGAGCAAGCGTGGCTGGCGCGATGCGGCGTCGGGCGGGCTGGTGCAGCAGCGCGAGCAGGCCGGGCTGGGGCATCGGGAGGATCTTGTGACGTTCTTCGAGGTGATGGATGTGGAGGAAGGGCGCATGGCGTAGCGGGTGAAGGCTCGAAGCCCAAAGAAAGCTTCTGGAGTGAAGTTCCAAAGAATCCGTCCGCAGATGAGAGCTCGGAACTTCTTTTGAGCTTTGAAGCAGAGACGTTCGTCGAGAGAACACGGCGTCACGGAGGCGCGCTGCCGCGTCCTTTGCCGTAGCTTTGAAAAGTGATGGCGAGGCAGATGTCTCCGGGACTCGCGAGGTGCGGCGTTCGCTTCACTGCGCGGCGCTGTGTCCAATTCGCGTGGGAACGGTTTCAGCAATTCTATCTCGCAAACGGGGATCTCGGCGTTTCGCTCGATGTGAGCCGGATGGGCTTTGGCAACGGGTGGCTGGCGGCGATGGAGCCGGCGGCGCAGAAGGCGTTTGCGGCGATGAACGGGCTGGAGAAGGGGGCGATCGCGAACCCGGATGAGAAGCGGATGCGCGCTGTTGAAGGGCGGGTCGGGATGGACGAGGTCCGCCGATTCGGCAGGGATGCCAGCGGTGGAGAATGTCGGAAAACAGAATGCGGCTTCGCGGGCCGTGGAGAAAACGCAACCAGTGGTCGCGTTCGACCGTCGCGGCGGAGGGCATCGCCTGAAATCGAGGCTTTCCCTCGCTGGCAGTCCCGCCAGTATTCGCTGCATGAATCCTCTCAAACCTCTCCTCTTCGTTCTCACCCTGTCCCTTTCCTCCCAAGTGCGGGCTGAGGACGACTGGACGCCGCTTTTCGACGGCAAGAATCTCGACGGCTGGCAGCAGCACGGAGGAAAGGCGGAGTATGCGGTCGTCGATGGGGCGGTCGTGGGGAAGACGGTTGCGGATACGCCGAACTCGTTCCTTTGCACCAAGGGCGCTTACGGGAACTTCGTTCTCGAACTCGAGTTCAAGGTCGCCCCGGGGATGAACTCGGGGGTTCAGTTTCGCAGCGAGGTGTTCGACACGGAGAAGGAAGTGATGGTGGCTGGGAAGGCGAAGAAGATCCCGGTGGATCGGGTGCATGGCTATCAG
>Ga0105044_10008781_pt1 | contig 13861 bp, 6 predicted proteins | sample MAT01_FD_78092 | JGI IMG/M metagenome (GOLD analysis project Ga0105044, IMG submission 78092) | Freshwater microbial communities from Lake Fryxell liftoff mats and glacier meltwater in Antarctica - MAT-01 | ecosystem: Environmental > Aquatic > Freshwater > Ice > Liftoff microbial mat | place...
CAGCGGAAAAACCGGCCGAAACCCCCGCCCCTGCTCCTACGGAAAAACCGGCAGACAAGCCAGCGGAGGGCGCCAATGGTCAGTGATAATGATGCCCTGCGTTTACGGCGCCTGGTCTTCTACGCCGCGGACGTCGACCGCATCAATGCGGTTTTGCTCGCCTTCGTGAAGAAGGCCAACGCCCAAAGCGCGTTGGTGATCGATAAAGAGGGCCACATGGTGGCCCGCCAAGGCTTCTTCAAACAGGACACCGCAGCGCTGTCGGCGTTGGTGTCTGGCTCCTTCGCCAGCACGCGTGAAGTCGCGCGCCTGCTCGGTGAGCCCGAGTTCCGCGTGCTCTTCCACCAAGGCCAAGGCCAGAGCATCCACATCACCCTGTTGGGTGAGCGGACTCTGTGCGTCACGGTGTTCAGTTCCGCCATCAAGGCCGGGATGATCCAGGTGCTGTGCAAGGAACTCGCCGTGCAGCTTGAAGCCATCCTCAATGAGGCGGCCAAGCGCAAGCCCGAGGACCAAGAAAAGCAGAACGAAGGCCTGGGTAAGAACTTCTCGGACGAGATGAAGAACCAACTCGACGCGCTATTCGGCAACCTCTAGCACTCCTCGTCAGGTAGGCCCCGCATGGGTTTCCAAGGCCAACTTAGCTCCGTCAGCCTGACCGACATCTTCCAGACTCTGCAGATGAATCGGCAGACCGGGACGTTGTCGGTCGGCAGCCCCGATGGTCATCGGTACATCTATTTCGATGCCGGCCAGGTGGCGATGAGCGATGCGCCGCCGGTTGATGGCAAAGCGTTCCTGCTTAATGCCCTGCTGAGAAAATCCCTGCTCTCACCAGAGCAGGTCGATGATCTCAACCAGCGGCTCTACTCGCTCGGCCATCCCCTGCGTGACTTGATCCTCGCCAGCGGCTACGTCCAAGAAGGCGAACTCAACGAAGCCAGCGCCTGGTGCATCGAAGAACTGGTCTGTCCGATCTTCGAATGGAATGAAGGCGACTTCACCTTCACCGATGGCGCGCCGGTACCGCAACTCCAGGTCCATGACGTGGTGGCGATGGGTGCAGTCGGTCTGCAGACCACGCAATTGCTGCTTGAAGCAACGCGGCGCAAGGACGAGTGGCGGCGCATCCGCGAAGTGATCACCGATCCCACGGCGCTTTACGTGGTCGACAACGATGGGCGCAACAACCTGCGCAACATCCAGACCGACCCCGAGATGCTCAAGGTGCTGCGCTACCTTGATGGTCGCCACACCCTTGATCAGGTCGCCAGTTCGGTCGGGGTCACTCGTTTCGACACCTACGCCATCGCCGCGCAGCTGGTGCTGGCTGGTGTCGCCCGCGCACGGACGCCCGATGAAGTCGTGGTCGATGCCAACGCCCTACGACAAAGCGGCGAGATCGAGAGCGCGCTGTCGTTACTTGAAGCGGTGCACAAACTCAATCCGGTTCCTGAGGTCATCCGCCCGCTCGCGGAATGTTACGCTCAGCTCAAACAGGCACCGCGTGCCGTCGAGCTGTATCTCGAACTCATTCAGATGGCGCAGGACCAGGGCGACCTGGAACAGGCCCGACGCGACCTCGACACCGTGCTGGCGTTATCACCTGACGATCCAGATTTGCAGTTCGACCGCGCCAAGGTGTTGGCCGAGCTCGGTGCGATCGAAGACGCCGCGCTCGCCTACGTTGCCGCGGCACAGGCCTACATCGCCACCCGCGACACCAGTCGGGCGATCGACGCCTGTCATCGGGCGAAGAATCTTCTGCCGCGCTCGCCGGATCCGCATCGTTTCCTGGCCAAGGCCTACCTGATGGATGGCCAGACCGAGAACGCGCTGGTCGAGTACAAATCATTGTGGCACGCGCTGCTGACCTCCGTGCGTCCGCGTCAGGCCCTGGAAACCTTGAAGCAGGTGCTGGAGAGCGATTGCCGTTTCTCCAACATCAAAGAACAGGTTCTCAACCACGCGCAGAACTCTGAAGCGATCAAGACCAGCAAGGCCGCGCGTGTGCTGGTGTACCTGATGATGGGCGTGGTGATCGCCGCCGCTGGCGTCGCCGGCTACCAATGGTACCTGACGGTGGTGCGCGAAGACAAGGCCCGTCAGGCCTTCGACGTGGTCAAAGCCAGCGCTTCGGAAAAACAACGCAGCGGGCATTACCAGGGATTGTTCACCCAACTGAACGCCCTGCGTACCGACTACGGCGGCACCCAGATCATTCCCGATGTCGACACTTTCGATCTGCAGGTGAAACAGGACTACGAAGCCCGCGCCGCCGAGCAGGTGCAGACCGCCAAATCATTCCAGGCCGGTGGCCAGCACCCGCTCGCGTTGGAGACGCTCAAAGGCATCCGCGTCAACTTTCCTGGAACCAAGGCCGCCGAGCAGGCGAATGCGCTGCTTGCGTCGGTGAGCGACGACCAGATCTCCATCCAGGTCAATGCTGAGATGGAGGCGGCCAACCGTGCGTGGACCTCACTCGACTGGGATGGTGCTTTGGCAACCCTCCAGGCGATCCTCGAACGCAAAGACCTGCCGACTAAGCTGCGCGGTGAACTCACCGCCCTCAACAGCGACTGGACGACCCGCAACGAGACCGCCAAAGATCTCCATGAACGGGCAGAGAAATTTGAGCAAGCGGGACGTAAGAAAGAAGCACTCGTCGCGTACAAACGTGCGAGCAAGGGCAAAGGCGAGTTGTACGCCGGCAAGGCCGCAGAACGCCTGATGCTGTTGGAAGTGGAGTTCGCCCAGGAGGTAGGCCAAGCCGCCCTCGCCGCCTTCGAACGTGGTAACGAAAAGGTGGCCTTCGCCTCGCTCGACGAGTTGGCAGCGCAGGTAAAGCAGGCCACCAGTAAGGGCGTCGCGGAATATGCAGCCAAGCTGGCGTTGCCCTTCACCGCCGGACTCGACAGCCACCTGGCTGTCTTAGTGATCAAACGCGGCGGCGCTGAGCAGGTGATCAAGGCACCACCCGGCACACGTGGACCGTGGCAACACCGCCTGACGTATCTGGCTTCCGAGACCGTGACCGTTGAAGCGCGGCGCCCTGGATTCAATCCGGCAGCCTTCCTGGTCTCCTACCAAACGAAAAAAGGCCAATTGCAGCTCGCGCTCGCCCGTGGGCCGCTGTGGCAGACCGCACTGGGCGGCGCCGCTGGCGTGACCACGCCAGTCGCGCTCGGAAAATTCATCCTGATCGGCACCAACAAGGCGACCATCGAGGTGGTTGACGCCAACCTTGGTGCCAGCAAGGCGATCACCTTCCCACAATCAGTCGATGAGTTCCGCCAGGCGCCGGTGATCTTCCAGAACACCATCTACACCATTCTGGAAAATCGCCTGACCGCAGTGGACGCCACCACCCGCACGGCGCAGTGGGCCTATCCCGCCTCGCAGGGTGAAAGCTCTCTGCGCCTGACCGGCAGCCTGCTGGTGCAGGAACATCAGCTCATCCCAGGACAATCGCTGTACTTCCTCGGCAGCACTGGCGGCGAGGTGCTGTGTTTCGCGCGCGACCAGAACGGTCGCATCATCCCGTATCCCAAGCTTCAGGTCGGCAACGACCTCACCGGTCAACTTTACGGCGACCAGTATGAACCTGGAAAAACCCTGCTCTACGTTCCAGCGGGCAATCACCTTAAGGTCTTCGATACCACCGCCGTGACCGAGCAGGATTCCGCTAAGCTGCTCTATGTTATGCGCACCCGCGGTGAACTGCAGGGCCAAATGGTTCGCGCCAGCGTCGCCGGTCGGCCGGCTATGCTGGCAATCGACAACAGCGGCCTGCTGGTAGCGGTCGATGCCAACCCGGAAGTCGCTGAGAATAAGCGCGCCATCGGTGGCTGGCCCCTTGAAGGCACCGGCGTCAGCGCACCAGCCTACCGCCCAGGCATGAACGTGGCGTATGTGGCGATTGCGGAAGGCCGTGTGGTCGCGGTTGATCTGGCCCGTCCAGGGCAATTGGTGTGGCGCTTCCCGGCTCAGGGCAACGCGGGAACCCTCGCGACACCGCCGGTGATCGGCCAGCGTGGGGTCTACATCGCCGATCAACAGGGCACCCTGCGCTGCCTCGACGCCGCCACTGGGGTCGAACGCTGGCACGCCGACCTGGGTAGCCCGGCCTCTAGCGGCCTGTTGGTGCATGAGGGACGGATCTTCGTCCCCACCCGTGCTGGCATGCTGGTGTGTTTCGAGGAAGGCGAGGAGTAGCGGGGCTTGCGCCCCAGCCCGACTTCGCCGCTGCGCGGCTCGCATGCTGCGCATGTCTCCGCTGCGCGGAGATCAGTCTGGTGCGACCCCGACTGCGTCGGGGCGTCCTGCTGCGCAGGACCAAGCCCGTCCCCGCTCGCACGCGCAGGCGCGCTCGGGGGATTGCTGTTCGCGGGGCGTTGCCCCGCTACGCCCCGCCCCACCAGGGCCTCGCCGGCCCCGGACCCGCACTCGCTGCGTCGCGTAACGACGGGGCCACTGGAAATGCGTGTCCCAAGCACTTTTCGACACCCTGCCCCATTGCGGCAGGTTGCGGTCAGACATGCTCTTAGGCTCAACACGCGGATCCTGCGCAGGTAGGAACTTGGTGCTGAACAGCGCCCGAACCACGGGCGTTTAGAGAGCCTGGAGAGCGCATGCGTCGGACCGGATTCACTCTCATCGAGCTGCTGGTCGTGATCAGCATCATCGCTGCGCTGGCGGCCATTTTGATCCCGACGATCACCTATGCTCGCAATTCCGCCAAGACCGCGAAGTGCGAAACGCAGTTGGCTGGCATAAAGGCCGCCATCTCGCGTTACGTCGACGTCAACGGCAGCATGCCGGACAAACAGCCTGGCGGCGGAGCCGATGTCTACGCCACCACCTTCAAGACCGGCAACAACTACAAGACGGCTGACCAGCTGACGTCGACCGATTGGACCACCATCGCCCAGACGCTGCTTGAACAGCTCCAAACGATTGATCGCGACAACTTCCGTGACCTTGCGTCAATGCGTGATCCCTTCACTGGCGGCGCAGCCGCAACCAATGTGTTCCGCTACCGACCGTCCAAGTTTTACCCGCTGGTGGCCACTGCCACACTTTACATCGACGGTGACGGCCAGCGCCCCGATGGCACCACCGCCCCACCCAATCCCGACAGCTACCAGCTGTGGTCGACTGGCCTGGACGCCAAAGATCAATTCGGTCAGCGTCAACCTGATGGTCGCAAAAGCGATGACATCACCAACTGGAAGCAGCCCTGACCGTGCAGACCACGGGCACCATCCAGGCGCCCTGCCACCCGCCAACACGGCGGGGCTTCACGTTGGTCGAAATGTTGGCCGTGATCATGATCATCGGTCTCTTGATGTCGTTGGTGGTCGGTTCGTTTTTCCGTACGCGCACGGTCAACAAGTTGCTCGCTTCCGAACAGGTGCTCAGCGACGCCATCCGTCAGGCACGCCATACCGCACGTTCCACCGGCGCGCCGGCGTTGCTCAAACTCTCGCCCACCAAACGACCGGATGGCAGTCTGCTTGGCGGCGTCATCACCGGCGTATCGCGGGTGTGGGTGTGGAGCGAATTCTTTGATCATGGCCAAGCATTGGATGTCCAAGGCTTCACCATTGGCATGAGCGGCACTGGCCGTTTGGTAAATCAGGATGCTCCGTGGTTTCCGCCTGAACTCGACCGCGCGCTGCGTTTCCGTACTGGTGATGGCGCTTACGCCGCGGTGGCGGTGCGACCGCCGCTCGCCGGACGTATTGACGGCCAAATACCCAAGCAGATCCCATTGATCCTGGTCGGCACGGACAACAGCGCGGCCGGCAGCAGTTTCGGTGTCATGTTGGTGCGCTCGGATGCCGTCGATCCCAGGAAAGCAGCGATCCAGAGCGGCGGCGGCGGCAAACGCGCCAAGATGATGTGTTGGGAAATCCTTGGCTGGGTACGTCTGCCCAATGAACGGGACCCGGTGTACATTTCATCGTTCGACAACCTCCCACCTGACATGGCGCGCGACCAAGCGAAGCTGCCATCCGGCAACTTCGACATCACCGATCCCATTGGCGGTGATCGGTGGGAAGAGATCGGTCTGTTGATCACCAATGATCAGATGACCATCTACCGCAATGGTCGGCGGGTGGCGGAACTGCGCACCGGACAGGTCGTCGACGGCCGCGCGATCGACCTGCCCAAACAACTGATCCCTGGTGACCAGATCTGGGTCGGGCAGGCCAATCTCGACAGCGGCATGACCTACGCGAAATGCCCCATTGATGACGCCCGGGTCTACAAGCTCGGAGCCAGCGAGTTCGGCAGCCTGCCGCAGGGCGTCTACCCGATGGCGGATCCATCGCAGCCGGCCGGAACCGCGGTAGAATACCGCGTGCTCGCCCATCCGGAGGGACGGGTCGAATTGTCGAGTGCGATCGGCGCCGATACCCGCTCAGCGCAAGGTGCGGCGCTTAATACCGCTGTCGCGTTGCCAACCGGGACGATTTTTCTTGGCGGCGATTTCACTCGTGCCGCGACTCCGGGCGGAACCACCCGCGGCGCCAACTCCGCGCAGGTCACCGTGGCGATCGACGGACGGGTACATGGCTCGCTCATCATGATTCCGGAAAAAGCGTCCGAACCGGCGCCTGCGACTCCCTCCGGCAACAGCGGACAATGACGTGAAGGATTCTACCATGGCGCACTCCCGCTCCGGCGCCGCGCTGATCATGGCCATCGTGATCTTGGCGGCGATGTTGATGCTTGGCCTGCCGTTTCTGTTTTCGCAATCCGCCAGCCTACAAGGCACGCGTTCGTTCGCGCATAGCCAGCAGGCTCAGACTGGCCGCTCCACGGCGGAAGATCTTGGGATCGGTACCGCGACGTTCCTGACGCTCCGGTTGTATTCCCAAACGGCACAAGCCGAGGCCACCGATCTCAACCGCATTGCCCAGGGCCTTATCCCGGCGACGGAACCACGGCGATTCACCATGGATCTGTCCCCGGTTGGTCATGGCTATAATCCCAGCGAACCGCGCAACACCGCCCTCATCGGTGTGAGCCTGGAAGATGAAGCCGGCAAACTCGATCCCAACCACCTCGACGTCGAAGCGTGGGATCGTTTGTTGCAACAAGTCGGCATCGGCGACTGGGACGACGGTACTGGCAATACCAAGGATACCGACGGCTACGGCCAACTCGCCTACGCGCTCGCCGCGGTCCGTTTTGATGAAGCCATCTGCGCCACTGGCCGCATCACGCGTTACGAACAATTGCTTGAGGCCAAACCGCTGCCGGACGGTGTGCGGCATCCGTTGACGCGCTCAGAACTCGCCCAGCTGAAACCGTATCTGACGCTCGTGTCACTGGGTCAAGGACGCGAAGGACTGGTCGATCTCGGCACCATCATCCGCCTGCCAGCCGGTCCCAACCGCCAGTACAAAGATGACGTGCTCGACAGCGTCCCGCCCGCTGATCTCGCCGCTTATCCCACCACGCCTGGGCTGGTCGCAGCCGGCTCGGTCATTGTGAGCAAACACCCGACCCAACCGCTGTCGCAGAGCCAACAGCAGCGTGGGCGGAAATACCACTACGGCATGTCGACCAGCACCGACTTCGCCACCATTCCGACCGGCAACCGTCCGGCCAATCAACAGACGGTTCCGCGTCCGTCGAGTTATTATCCCGCGAGCCACCGCCCTGACTGGCAGGAAGCAGTGGCGCTCGAAATCCCCGCACCGATCAACCTGATCGAAACCTCCGAGCCGGTACGGAAGGTGTTCTGGGGCGTGCCGCGCATGACGCCCACCAACTTGACCCAGCTCATGCAGATCCAGGCGCAACTGAACGATGTGTTCGGTCGCCGCATCACCGGACGCCACTTGGTCGATCCGCTCGGTGTGTTCGATGACATGGACGTCAACAGCAGCACGGTGGTCGAACAATCACGTAACGGCGATCCGGGCAGCGGCATCAATAACATGAATCCGCCGAACGGCAGGTTGACCGCCGGCGCGACGGTGGTGCATATCCGCGGTGGTGCGCTTGATCGTATGCCCGGCAGTGGTTACGCGCGTATCGAAAGCGTTGACGCTGACGGCGGCAACGCCACGCAGATCGAATACATCTCCTACCGCGGCGGCCTGCCGGCTGGTGGCAGCGCGACGCTGCAAAACGTCAGCCGTGGCCTCGCTTTTCCTGGGACCACCGGCGCACTCGACCATCCCGCTGGCAGCCGCCTGACCATCATCGCACCACGCGAACTGCCGCCGCTCGGACTCGCCTCGCAGGGCTTGGTCACCATCGAAAGCGGGGCATCGGTTGCCGACGCCGCCGGACGTCAAGGTGCACAACAGATGCGCCGCGTCGTGGCGCAAGCCGTGACGCAGGAAAGCCCGTTGGAAGTTCGATGGATCAAACAGATCCAGTACCACTCCCTGCTCGCCCAACGGCATGGCAGCCTGATGAGTGCATTTCCCAAGGCCTATCAGCGCTTGGTCGACGTGTTGCCTGATGACAGCACCGCCGCACGTGGTTCGGGCAAGGATGGCCAGATCGGCGTGAAACCAGCTACTTTGCGCACGCACCTCGGCTCCAGCCATCTGGGCACCAACGGTCGCAATGGTCATGACTGGCTGGTGCGTTTCGGCGTGAGCGGCGCGAATCCCGATGACGCTGATTTCCTCGACTACCATCTGCCCGGAGGACGGCAGCAGCGTCCCGCCACACCCGGCTACAGCGCGACTGATCTGTCGCCGGAAGGACTCGCACTGACACGTGGCCCGCTGGCGTATAGCCTGTTCGACGGACCGTTAGCCAACGATGCCAATACCATGGGTGGATTCCTCACCCATCCGATCACCACCCGCATCGCTGCTTCGCTCAATGGCCGCCAGTTCGGGTTGTGGGTTAAACCAACCCAAACAGTCAGTGGCACGGTGACGCTCGTCGATCTGCGCTCACCCTCGGCGAATGCCGGTGAACGCTATGCGAATGAAACCGTGTTACCGCCGGATGGCATCCAGACGCGCGAGCCGGGCGACAACTATTACCAGAACCGCCTGACGCTGGCCTACGAAGACACGACCAAACAACTGGTGCTGACTATCTGCAATGGTGCGATCGAACACACCAACGATCACGGACCGATTTGTCCTGGGGAACTCTATACCTTCCCAGGCACCGGCGCGCCGGTGCCACCATTGGTGACCGGGCCCTACGTCGACCCGCGCTGCCTGGGTACGGTCGCTGCCGCGGGCACCACGCCAGGCTTGCATCCTTTGGCGCCCAAACGTCCGCTCAATCTGGTGCAGCACCGCTACCAGATGTCGAAGACTGATGGATTGAAGGCTGATCAATGGCACCTGATCCAGGTGACGCTGGTCGGCAACGATCCCGGCCACATGGCCATCACCGTCAACGGCATCGTCGGACGTGAGGTGACGCGTATGACCACGGCGCTGCAGATGCAGGAGGTCGGTGACCACCTGACGTTGCCGTCGCTCGTACTGCGCACCGCCTTGCCGCCCGCCACTGGATCAGCGTCGAATCCAAGCCAAATCATCCGCCCGGCAATCGAAGTCGACGCGCTCGCAGTCGATCCCATTACTCAGCAGGTGCTCACCGGCGCGGCGGCGGTCGCGGCGATCCTGCCCGCCCGTGGCATGATCCGCGTGGGCAACGAATACATCAGCTATGAAAATATTCAGGGCACCACGCTGCAGAATTGCCTGCGTGGTCGGCGCCAGGACACCTTCGTCGGCAGCCCACAGGCGAACTACAACTGGCTGGTCTTAGAGGAACATTTTGCGGGCGATCTCGTGGTCCCCGGCGGCATGCGCTACAATCCTGGGACCACTGGTCATCTGTGGAAGGGTGGCTGCACGCTGGCCTACGATCTGCCCAATGGGGATCCGAACCCATTGTACTACGGTGACCAGATGCGCTCCTACGCCGTGTGGACCGAACTCAGTCCGCCAGCGACCATCGACATGGCCACTGGCCTGCGGGTGTTGCTGATGACCGCCACCACCATCGGCGTGCAGAACGGTGTACTCGTACAATGGCCGCCACGTGGGTACGCTAGGCTCAGTTCCGGCGAGATCATCTACTACGACAACGGCATGTCCCCGTCGATGACGCTCAACAACGTCCAACGCGGTCAGCTCGGTACCACAGCTGCGGATCTGCTGTACCCGGTCGTGCCCACACCTGCCAACGTTCCAATTATCACCCTCATGAGCTTCGAAGCGGTTGGCGATCCGACCGGCAATTACGCCAACATACCGCCACCGGTAGCAGGCGTGCCACCACCACTGCCAACCGAGGCCATGCTGGTACAAGTGAGCGATCCGCTGACCGGTCGCATCGAGTGGATCGACTACGACTACATCGACACCAGCAAGGGCACGCCGTTCTTCATCGACGCACAATATTTCCGCTACGATCCCGAGCGACGTGACTGGGGCAGCCGTGCCCGGCAGCGCACCGCCTTCGCCGCCACCGACATCGCTGGGGGCGTGATGATGGAATTCCCCATCGGCAGCCACCTGATCCCGGTGCAGACCTCGCTCACCACCTCACACGTGCTGGTGACGGGTGACGTGGTGACGATCACGCCGAAAGATCCATTAATGGGCCGCCGGTGGCAGGCGTGTGTGCGTTTTGCCGCCACCGACGGCTTCAGTCTGATGGGTGGGCCGCCACCTGCCAACAACACCTGGGACACGGTGAACCGTTTCTTTGCCTTCAGTGAGCCGCTGCCCGACAACTGGGCCGATGACACCTTTGAGCTGATCGGTTGGCCGGGCTGGAGCGGCAACGATATCGGACCCGGTGGACCCGCGATCGGTTCGCGCGACAACGAGTTACTGCCGTACTTCACCATGCCGCTGGTGGCCGCGTTCGGTGCCGGCGCCAACGTCTACATCGGCAGCGACGATCCGGGCAAACCCTTCCTCGCCCAGCCCGGCAATCAGGCATTCACCGGCGTGGTCGATGCGTTGTGGTCGGGTGTGCAGCCCGGAGGCCAACCGCGTGATCCCGCACGTCCCTTTGCGCCAGACAATCTGGTCATCCGCTTAGGCGTCGGCGGACCGGAACTTACCTCTGCCCAGCAGTGGTTGAACGCTGCAGCATTGACCGGTTCGGTGATCATCCAGACCACCAATCCGGTGTTCGAGCGCGAGCTCGGGTTGGTGCTGATCGGTGGCGAGGTGTTCGCCTATGAGCGTCAGCAACAGAACAGCTGGGACGCGACCCGCAGCACTATCCGGTTGATCGGTCGCGGCCTGCTCGGTTCAAAACCATCGATCCACCGCGGCCCGGAGCCGGTGCTGGTGCTGCCAATCGGTCCGGTCGGGCGTCTGACGCAAGCGCTGGCCCAAGGCGGTTCCAATGAGCAGGAACTCTTCGTCAGCACCGATTCCAACAAATCCAATCCACGCGATGTTCTCAATGCTCCCGCGCTGCTGCTGTGCTCCAGTGATGGCACCAAGATGGAACTGATCACTGCACCGAACCGCTGCGTCGCACCGTGGCACCGTGGCATGTACAACACCACGCCCCAAGGTTCCTGGCCCGGAAGCACATCGGGTGGTAATCCATCGCAGGACACTTTGGTCATCGGCTGGTGGCCGCGTTATCCCAGTGGCATGCCTAATCAGCAGTCGCCGACGTGGACCGGGCTGTCGACCGATCAGCGTTCGGCGCTCATGCGTTGCCGCATGTACGCTTGGATGGGCTTTCCCATCCGCTTCCACGATACGTGGCTGACCGGTGGTGCCGGCCTTGTCGACATCGAATTGATCGATGATGGTGTCGGCACCTTCAACGTGCTGGCATCGGCGCTCGACGAAGGCTTCGACTGGAATGAATCCATCGCGAGCAGCTTTACCCTGCGCGTCGGTGGCGGCGGTCAGGATGCCAGTGCCATAGCCACCCGCCTGCAGACCAAGGCGATCGACGGCGTCGAGGTCCGCGTGCGCTGGGAATACCGCCTGCCGCCGGCTGATCCGGCGCAAGGTGGTGGTGGCGCAAATGGCAGCGCCGCGGCAACGTTCCTTGACCGAGTGGCAGCAGCCGGCAACACCGCGCCGATGATCGGCAAGGTCAAGTTGCGTGCCCGTGCGCCAGCGAAAATTCTGCAAGTAGAGGATGCACGATGAGCTTGAGCCTAGGCATTGGTCGGCGCGGCTTCACCCTTATCGAGATCATGGTCTCGCTGATGATCTTCGTGGTCGTCAGCGGCGCGATGGTCGGCATCATGCTGATGAGCAGCGAGCTGTTTCGCCGTGGTGAGTTCAGCCGCGCAGCGAACGACGAGGTCGTGGCGGTGCTCGGCGCGGTGAGCGATGACCTCAACCACCTGGTGCCAGAGACCGGCGACGGCTGGTTTTTTGCCGGCGTCCCAAGCGCCAGCGGCAACACCCTGGTGGCCTACACCACTGCCGGACAAAATCCGGACGGCATCGGTGCCCGTGGACAGAATGCCCGTTCGCTGGTGGGCACCTGGGTCGAGGAAACCGCTGGTCAGGAACCACGTCTGCGCCGGCTGGTGCTGGATGATTCGCGCGATGTGCTCGATTTCATTTCGTCCCTGGTGATCACCAGCGGGGTCGGCGGACAGATCATCACCAACTTCGACAACCTCTCCGCCGAAGGCTTTAACAGCGAAGGTGTCAGCACTGGCCAACTCGCCTCCTGCCGTCCAGGTCCGGCACGGGACACCGATTGGTTCGGCCGCATTATCGTGCGCAATTTGGCCAACCAACCGACCGTGGCCGACATCGCTTTCACCGTGCGCTACAACTGGCGCGCTCCCACCGGCACCGGTGGCGGCTCGACCGGCAACGGCGGAACGGAGGACTTGAGCGTCGTCATCCCCAGTGCCGTGCTGACTCAGGGGTGCCTGCACTTCAGTGCTTGGCTCGCGCTCAACGACATCCCAGGCATGCAACGGCCCAAGGATCAGCGCGGGCAACCCGATTGGGAACAGCTCGACGCCAACGGCGGCACCCGCCTGGGTCCTTGGGGACCGACCATCAACAACGGTTCCGACGGCGAGGAAGTCTATGATACCAGACCACAAGGCTGGGTGCCTCCGACCGCCAATGCCGTCCGCTCGAATCCCAAACCGCCCTTCCCCTCCGCTATCCGCTTGTCGTTCGTCCTCACCGGCGGTGGGCGATTTTCACCGCGGGGATCGTTGCAGAGCGAGTTGACCACTGTCGCAGATGCCGGTTTTCTGCGGTACACCGGCATCAACGCACTGCCTTCGGCGCCCGGTTCGATGGTGCGTGTCGACGATGAATGGATCGCCTACCAGCAGATCACCGGAGGCCGCCTGTTGTTTGAGGCACACAGCCCCGAACTGGGCCCTGGCCGTGGTGCGCGCCGTAGCCGCGTGGCGGCGCATCAACGAGGCGCGACCATTCGCGTCGGCCAAAGTTACAGTCTGGTACGCGCGATCCCGCGCTGACCAGCTGAAGCCAGCTGAAGCGTGGGGGATCAGCCATCATGATGCCAAGGGCAGGCGCAAGGCTGCCGCCCCCATATCCACATCCACGGCATCCTCGACTTCCTCGACTTCCTCGACTTCCTCGACTTCCTCGACTTCCTCGACCTTGATCGTTTCCACGTCAGTGACGTGCTGGTCATCGCCAGGCTCATCGTGCTCGAAGGGTTGTTGTCCTGCGACAACGCCGTCGCGCTGGCCATGCTGATGCGCAAGCTGCCGAAGGAACAGCAGAGCCGGGCCTGCGGTACGGCATCATCGGGGCCTATACCTTCCTCTTCATCGCGTTGTGCTTGGCGATCTGGATCATCAGTCAGTGGTACCTGAAAGTGCTGGGTGGTCTGTACCTGCTGTGGATCGCAGGAAGGAAGA
>Ga0105044_10008784_pt1 | contig 13856 bp, 10 predicted proteins | sample MAT01_FD_78092 | JGI IMG/M metagenome (GOLD analysis project Ga0105044, IMG submission 78092) | Freshwater microbial communities from Lake Fryxell liftoff mats and glacier meltwater in Antarctica - MAT-01 | ecosystem: Environmental > Aquatic > Freshwater > Ice > Liftoff microbial mat | place...
CAGCCCTACACCTGGAATATGGTCCACTTCGACGTGCAGCTCATCGGCGGCATCTGCCTGCATCGCAGCACGATCGCCGAAATGGCCACCGGCGAAGGCAAGACCCTCGTCGCCACGCTCCCGCTCTACCTGAACGCGCTCACTGGCCGCGGGGCGCACCTCGTGACGACGAACGATTACCTCGCCCGCCGCGACGCCGAGACCATGGGCCTCGTGTACAAATTCCTCGGCCTCACCGTCGGCTGCATCCAGCACGACCAGTATCCCGAAGTGCGGCGCGAGCAGTATCACTGCGACCTCACCTACGGGATGAACTCAGAGTTTGGCTTCGACTACCTGCGCGACAATGGCATGGCCACTTCGAAGGAAAGCCAGGTCCAGCGCCCGCACTACTTCGCGATCGTGGACGAGGTCGATTCCATCCTCATCGACGAAGCGCGCACCCCGCTCATCATCTCCGGCCCGGCTACCGTCTCGACGCACCAGTTCGACAAATTCAAGCCGCTCATCGAGGAGATCGTGCGCAAGCAAAGCATGCTCTGCAACCGGCTCGTCACCGAGACCGAGGCGGTCTTTGCCAAAGGCGAAAACGAGAAGGCTGCGGACACCATGGTGAAGGTGAAGTTTGGCCAGCCGCGCAACAAAGGGCTGATGCGGATGATGGAGGACCCCGATCGCCGCAAGCATATCGACAAGGCCGAACTGAGCTTTTACACCGATGCCCGGAAACCGGAGCTGTATGCGCTGAAGGAGGAACTCTTCTTCACCATCGACGAACGCCAGCACGAGGCCGACCTCACCGAGCAGGGCCGTACCTTCATGAATCCGGAGGACCCGGACGCCTTCACCCTGCCGGACATGGCCACGGCCTTTGCCGACATCGACAACAACCAGGCGCTCGATGACGCCGCCAAAGTCGCGGAGAAGGCCAAGCACCAGGAAGTGACCGACCAGCGCAGCGAGGCGATCCACAACATCTCCCAGCTCCTGCGCGCCTACTGCCTCTACGAAAAGGACGTCCAATACGTCGTTGAGGAGGGCAAGGTCGTGATCGTCGATGAATTCACCGGCCGCAAGATGAGCGGACGCCGCTGGAGCGACGGCCTGCACCAGGCCGTCGAGGCCAAGGAAGGCGTGACCATCGACCGCGAGACGCAGACGCTGGCCACGATCACGATTCAGAATTACTTCCGCCTCTACGAGAAACTCGCCGGCATGACCGGCACCGCGGAGACCGAGGCCAACGAATTCCACGACGTGTACAAGCTCGACGTCGCCGTCATTCCCACCAACAAGCCGATCGTCCGCAAGGACGTGAACGACCTCATCTTCAAGACCCGGCGCGAGAAGTACACGGCCGTGATCAAGGACATCGCCGAAGCCCACGCCAAAAAGCAGCCGGTGCTCGTCGGCACGGTGAGCGTCGAAGCCTCCCAGGTGGTGAGCCGGATGCTCCAGCGGGAGAAAATCCCCCACGCCGTGCTCAACGCGAAGTATCACATGCAGGAAGCCGAGATCATCGCCCGCGCCGGCCAGCCGGGTTCGGTCACCGTCTCGACGAACATGGCCGGCCGCGGCACCGACATCAAACTCGGCCTCGGCGTCGCCGACACCGGCGGCCTCTACGTCGTCGCCACCGAGCGGCACGAGGCCCGGCGCATCGATCGCCAGCTTCGCGGACGTTGCGCGCGCCAGGGCGATCCCGGCCAGTCGCGCTTCTACGTGTCCTTTGAAGACGATCTCATGCGCAACTTCGGCGCCGCCGATCGGATGACGAAGATGATGGAACGCTTTGGCCTCCAGGAAGGCGAGGCCCTCGAACATCCCTGGCTGAACCGCTCCGTCGAGACCGCGCAAAAGCGCGTCGAGCAGCGCAACTACCAGACCCGCAAACGCGCCCTCGATTACGACGACGTGATGAACAAACAGCGCGAGGTGATCTACGGCTGGCGCAATGAAGCGATCAGCACCGAAGAGCCGCGCCCGCTGCTCTACGAGACCCTCGAGGAGCACATCCCGGACAAAGTCGCCGAATTCGTGCCCGAGGAAGGCGAGAAGAACCCCGACGGCCTGCTCCACTGGTGCAACACCACCTTCCCGCTCGGCCTCACCGCCGAGGCCGCCGCCCTCGGCTCCAAGACCTCGCAGGAAGCCGCCGACTTTCTCCTCGAGCGCATCAAGAAAAGCTACGAGCTGAAGTGCAAACACGAGGTCCCGGAATCGGTGAAGCACCTCGAGCGGCACTGCATCCTCAACGCCATCGACCGGCTCTGGCAGGAGCATCTCTACGCGATGGATTCGCTGCGCGAAGCCGTCCACCTCCGCGCCTATGGCCAGAAGGATCCGCTCATCGAGTACAAGACCGAGGCCTATCAGATGTTCACCGAGCTGATGGCGAACATCAAAGGCGAGGTCTGCCACAACCTCTTCCGCAGCACCTCCAATCTCGAAGCTTTCGGCGCCTTCCTGCAAAGCCTCCCGCAATTCCTCATCCACGCGGACGAGACCGGCGCGCAGACCACCGAACACCGCGGCCAGCCCGGCCAGCGCCCACCTTCCGCAACCTCCGAGGGGGAAGGCGGAGAGATCTCCATGGCCTCGGCCCTGCAACCCGCGCGGCGCGAAGTGCCCAAGGTCGGGCGCAATGAACCGTGCCCGTGCGGCAGCGGGAAGAAATTCAAGAACTGCTGCGGACGGGGAGCGGCGTAAAGCGCGCGGACCGTTACAAGTCCGCCGAACGGATGGCCTCGACTTTCACTTCGCACACGGCGCCGTCCACCCACCAGCCCACCGCGTGTTCGCCGACAATGGCCACCTGCCGTTCTCGTCCCCCGGCCGCGTGCTCGGTGAAATCCCCCGCGCGATGCGGTTGCTGGCCGAGCCTCTCGATCCAGATCAGAAGGCGCTGACGCTCTGATTCCGGCAGGGTGTCAAGGTAGTCGTAAGCTGCCTGTCGGAGCCAGACTTGGTAGGGCCGGGGCACCGTCAGTTGCCACCCAGAAGGCGCTGCTTCGCATCCTCCAGCGACACCCAACCTTTTCGAGCATCTTGGTCTTGCGGCATTGCCTCACTCCACTCGCCGGATTCCTTCATGCGAAGCGCAGCGAGAAACGCGGCGAGTTTCCGCCGTTCCTCCACGCTGAGAGCGGTGGCTTCGCGCTGGATATCGGTGAGAGTCATGGCCGGGAAAGTGTCACACCACCGGGCGATTGCCAAGCGCGTGCCCGCGAGGACGCAGGTTACGTGTACTTCAGCACTTCCTCGATCGTCGTCTCGCCATCGTAGATCGAGCGCAGGCCGTCCTCGCGCAGCGTGGTCATGCCGAGTTCCACGGCCTTTTGCTTCAAGACCACCGACGGACGGCGCTCGTTGATCAGCTCGCGGATCGGGTCGGTCACGTCGAGCAGTTCGTAGATGCCTTTGCGGCCTTTGTACCCGGTGTCATTGCAGACGTCGCAACCCTTGCCGTAGTAAAACTGTTTGTCGCCGATTTCATGCGGGCTGAGGCCGAGCTGGGCGAGCGCCGCTTCGCTCGGCTCGTAGGGGGTGCGGCAGTTCAGGCAGACCTTGCGGATGAGCCGCTGGCCGAGCACGCCCTCGAGCGACGCCGAGATGAGGAAGGGCTCGACGCCCATGTCGATGAGCCGCGTGACCGCGCCGGGCGCGTCGTTCGTGTGCAGGGTGGAAAGCACGAGGTGCCCGGTGAGCGCCGCCTGGATGGCGATCTGCGCCGTCTCGATGTCGCGCGTCTCCCCGACCATGATGCGGTCCGGGTCCTGGCGGAGAAAGGCCCGGAGCACGCGGGCAAAGGTCAGGCCGATCGATTCATTCACCGGCACCTGGATGATGCCCTCGATGTCGTACTCCACCGGATCCTCGGCGGTCAGCACCTTGGTATCCACGGTGTTCACCTTGTTCAGCGCGGCGTACAGCGTGGTCGTCTTGCCGGAACCGGTCGGGCCGGTGACGATGAAGATGCCGTTCGGTTTCTCGATCGTGCGGCAGATGTAGTTGTAGATCGCGGGCGGCATCTGGAGCATTTCCAGATTCAGATTCGCCGAGGAGCGATCGAGCACGCGCAGCACCACGGACTCGCCAAACTGCGTCGGCAGCGTGGAGACGCGCATGTCGATGGGCTTGCCGGCCACATTCATCTGGATGCGTCCGTCCTGCGGCAGGCGGCGCTCGGCGATATTCAGATTCGCCATCACCTTCACCCGCGAGATCACCGGCAGCGCGAGATGCCGCGGCGGTGGCGCCATTTCATACAGCGCTCCGTCCACCCGGTAGCGGATCTTAAACTCGGTCTCGAACGGCTCGAAGTGAATGTCCGAGGCGCGATCCTGCACCGCCTGGTAGAGCACGAGATCGACGAAGCGAATGATCGGCGTCGAGTTCGCCTCGGCCTCGAGTTGCTTCGCATTCAGTTGCCCGTCCGGCCCGGTAATCTCCACCTCGCCGGACCCGAGCTGCGAGAGGATGTCATCCATGCTCCCGGCGTCGGAGCCGTAATGTTTCTTCAGCAGATTCTCCAACTGCGAGGTGGGCGCGACGACGACCTGCACCTCGCGCCCGATGGCAAAACGCAGATCCTCGGCCGTCTGCGGATTGAGTGGATCGACGAGCGCGACATGCACCGTGTTGCCCTCCAGGCCGAGCGGGAAGGCCCGGTGGAGCAGCGCCAGCCCCGCCGGCATGAGCCGCAGCGTCTCCAGGGGCGGCTCAAATTCCCCCAGGTCCAGAAAGTCCACGCCGAGCGCCGAGGCCAGCGTCTGGTAAAACTGCTCCTCGGTGCAGATCTGGTAATCGACCATCACCTCGACCAGCGACTTTCCCGACTGCACCACTTCCCCCGCGATGTCCTCCTTCTGGGCTTCGTCGATGATTCCTTGTTCAACGAAGAGTTCGAGGACTTGCTGCGCATTCATGGGGGCGATGGGAAGAGGTGGAGGAAAACTTGGCGCACCCTACCGCGAAGCCGTCCGCGCCGGTAAAGAATTTTCGCGCCCAGATCCCCGTGGCTCAGGCGGCCCTCCGCCTGAATCCACCCACCGCGCGCAGCGCCACTCTTCGCCGCGCGCAGTGCGGAGGAAGGGCGCTGCGCGGTTGGTTGGGATTCACGCGGAGGGCCGCCTGAGCCACCTGGCCGCCGCTCACCGCACGAGCGTTCGCGCCTTTTCGATCAGATCGAGACCCTCCGCGCGGTAGCCGGTGCGGTCTTCGCCTTTCCCTTCGTGGGCGAGTTCCAGCGTGGAGTCCCAGGTGACACCACCCTTGTGCGGAGAGTCGCGGAGCAGCATTCCAAAGCTCGCCACCGCCGCCGCCCAGCGGAAGTCGCGCGAAGATTTCTCCCAGGTCTCACCACGATCCGTGAGCGGGAATTCGAGCTTCGCGCTCACGTCGCCGTCGGGCTTTTTGTAGCGCAGCTTGAGGGTGAGCAGCTCGGGAGAGGCGGATGGATTGGAGATTGGAGATTGAGGATTTGGGATTGAAGATTTGTCCGGAGCGGAGGCGCTGGCGGTCTTGGGCACGTATTTCAGCTCATCGACGCGCGGCGTTCCGGGCACGGCTCCGCCGGCGGGCACGATCTCGTAGAGCGCGGTGACGCTGTGGCCGGCGCCGATCTCGCCGGCGTCCTTCTGGTCGTCGTTGAAGTCTTCCTTCGCGAGCAGCCGGTTTTCGTAGCCGATGAGCCGGTAGGCGCTGGCTTGCGCGGGGTTGAACTCGACCTGGATCTTCACGTCTTTGGCGATGGTGAAAAGGGTGCCGTTCATCTGCTCGACGAGCGTCTTCTTCGCCTCGGCGAGGGTGTCGATGTAGCCGTAGTTGCCGTTGCCTTTGTCGGCCAGCTTCTCGAGCGTCGAGTCCTTGAGATTGCCCATGCCGTAGCCGAGCACGCTGAGGAAAACGCCGCTCTTCGCCTTCTTCTCGATGAGTTCCACGAGGTCGCTCTGGCTGGTGATGCCGACATTGAAATCGCCGTCGGTCGCGAGGATCACGCGGTTCGTGCCGCCTTTGACGAAGCTCTTCGCGGCGAGTTCGTAGGCGAGTTGGATGCCGCCTGCGCCATTGGTCGAGCCGCCGGCTTCGAGCCGACTAAGCGCGGCGCGCATCGCGGCCTTGTCGCGCGTCGGCTCAAGCACCGTGCCGCTCGCGCCGGCATAGACGGCGATGGCCACCTGGTCGCGATCGTCGAGCTGATCCACGAGCAGGCGCAGGCTCTCCTTCACCAGCGGGAGCTTGTTCGTCGGCTGCATCGAGCCGCTCACGTCGATGAGGAAGACGAGATTCGCCGCGGGGCGTTCGCTGCGGGCGAGATCCTTCCCTTTCAGCCCGATCCTCACCAGCCGATGCTCCGGCGCCCACGGACACGCCGCGACCTCCATTGTCGCCGAGAAAGGCGCGTCGCCCGCGGGCTGCGGATAGTCGTAGGGGAAGTAGTTTAGCATCTCCTCGATCCGCACCGCGCCCTTGGGCGGCAGCGAACCGCCAGTGAGAAAGCGCCGCACATTCGCGTAGCTCGCGGTATCCACATCGATCGAGAGCGTGGAGAGCGGATGGTCCTTCACGGGGCGGAAGGCGTTGTCGGTGATCGCGTCGTAGGCCTCGGTATTGCCGGAGCGATCCGCGGGAGTGAGGGACCTATCGGCGCGCCGGCGTTCGTCGTCATACAATCTGTGGACCACCGACAGATCGACCGCGCCATCCCCAGATGCTCCAACCGTCAATTGCGCTTTGCCCTGCGGCAGCGTTGCCGGCGCGGTTTGGTGCCTGGAGGGGCGGCGCGAGGAAGAAGTCGCTCCCCTCTCCATCACGCGTGTGAGGCTAGCGATTCTCCCCGCAATCTCTTTGGTGTTAATGGTGGTATTCTCACCTTCGGCAGGCGCCACAGCCAGCACCGGGACGGAAGTCTGGTTCGCAAGCCGATGCACTTCCGCGATTCGCGTTCCACCCTGCGGCTTGAGGCCTGTCCCTCCTTGTGTCGCTTCGCCCATCACCGCCTCGGACACCGCCACAGAGCCCATGGAAAGCGGGCTGGCAGCAGCCGGCTCCGCCGCAGAGCCCGGGTTCATATTTCGGGGCGATTGGTCATACCACCGAACAATACCGCCCCCGTCAGCGGCGAGAGCTTCGCCGATCAAAGTACGGTCCGCACCGAGACCGTCTGCCACGTCGCCACCCGTGAGCTTGTCCCCAACGCGCACCGCCAGTTTCTCGAAACGCGCGTAACTTTCCCAACCGCGAGGGTCCGCGATCCCGCTCGCTGCGACCGAATTCTTCGCACCTTGATAGCGAACCGTTCCCCACAGCGCGAAAGCACCCGCACACACCGCGAGGGAAGCCGCGAGCGCCAGCACCCGGCGCCCTTTCCTCCCAGAGTGCGGCGCGGGAAAGGCGTGGAGATTGTTCACCACCACCGGGTCGGGCGGGCGCAGTGCCGCGATCACTTCCGCACGCTGATCTTCCGTGAGGGGCATGGGAGTTTCCGTCTTCAGTTCACTCCGCAGTTGCGCGGCGATGCTCCAGGTTGCTTCGAGTTCTGCGGCGAGTGCGGGATCGTCTTTGAGCTGGGCTTCGATCTCCGCGCGTTCGGCGGGCGGGATTTCACCCAGAGCGTAAGCGGTGAGGCGTGGGTCGGCGGTCTTCATAGGGCCTGGCGGATGGGGTAGCCGAAATCCTCCGCGGCGCGGTCGGCGACCAGCGCGCGGAGTTTTTTCAGTCCGGTGTGGAGCAGAAAGCCCACGTTGGTCTCCGTGAGCTGGGTGACCTCGGCGATCTCGCGATAGGAGAGGTCGTTTTGGAATTTGAGGCGGATGACTTCGCGCTGATTGGGCGGCAGCGCTTCGAGCAACAAGAGGAGCGAGTGCTCCGTGTCGCGGCTGGCGAGCGCGGCGTCCGGGCCGGGCTCGGTGCTGGGTCGGTCGTCGGGGAGGGTCATGGGAACGATGCGTTTGTTTTTGCGCAGGACATCGAGGGCGCGATGGCGGGTGACGGTGAAGAGCCAGGCTTCCGTGTGGGAGGAATGACGAATGCCGAATGCCGAATGCCCATCGCCTGCGCCGCCCTCCCCGGCGGGCGCGGCTTTGGAGCCATTCGTCATTCGACATTCGGCATTCGTCATTCCTCCCTCGGTCGCCCGCCGCACCCACTTGATGAAAGTCTCCTGCACCACATCCCGCGCGGATTCCAAGTCGCCGACGATGCTCAGGGCGTAGCGGACGAGCGGGCGCTCGTAGCGGTCGAGCAGGGCGTGGAGGGTGGGGGCGTCCGGCGGCATGGCGTTCTCCCCATGCATACGGATGGAGTCTGGCGATCCTTAGATCGGCAGAATGATTTGTGCGCGCGAGTCGCTTTCGTGGTTCATGCGGCCCTCCGCATGAGTCCCAAACGTCGCGCGCAGCGCCATACCACCGTGGCGTGCGCACCGCCGAAGAGTGGCGCGGTGCGCGTTGATTTTCGATTCATGCGGAGGGCCGCATGAGCCACGGGTGGGGAGCGCGCAACTAATCATGCGGCGCGTCCGGATTTTCGTGCTCGCGCCGTTCCTGCTCGGCCATCTTTTTCCGCCAGGCTTCGTCCTCGGCTTCGAGCCGGAGGCGCTCGGCCTCTTCCGCCTTCTTCCGCTTGCGGTCGATGAGGAAGACGAGCCAGATGCAGATCTCGTAGAGCGCGACGATCGGCGCGCCGAGCATGAGGAAGGTGACCGGGTCCGGGGTCGGCGCGATGAAGGCGGCGAGCATCAGGATGATGATGATCGCGTAGGCCCGCGTCTGCTTCAGCCACTCGTAGCGGACGATGCCGATGAGCCCGAGGACGGTCATGACCACGGGCAACTCACAGAGGATCCCGAAGCCGATGCAGATGCGCGTCACAAAGCTGAAGTAATCGCGGACCATCCAGGTGGGCTTCACGCCGAGGCCGGCGGCGTCGAAGAAGAGCCACTTCAGGGTCGGAGGAAGGATGAGCGTGTAGCACGCCCACACGCCGGTGGAGAAAAGGACGAAGCCCACGCCGATGCCCGGCAGCACGAACCGCTGCTCTTTCCGCGTCAGCGCAGGGAGCACGAACTCGAGCAGATAGTAAAAGAGGAACGGAAAGGTGAGGACGATGCCCGCGTAAAAGGACAGCGTCAGCGAGACCATGATCGAATCCGCCACCCCGGTCATGATGAGTACTTTGGCCGGCTCATCCGTGATCGCCTTGAGCGGCTCGAGCATCACGTGAAAGAGCTGCTTGCGGAAGATGAACGAGAGCGCCATCCCCCCGAAAAGCGTCCCGCCCATTTTGATCAGCGTCCACCGCAGATCCTCCATGTGATCGAGGAAGGGTTTGACCGCCTCCTTGTCGGCGGTCTCGCGGAGCTTGAAGATCTTTTTGAGCCAATTCATCGGGTGGAAAATCGCGGGGCGCCTCTATCCTTAACGAGCAATCGGAGAACACCGGACATCGAACACCGAACTTCGAACATCGAATGACTCGCGTGCGGCAGGTCGTTCGGGGTTCGGGGTTCGATGTTCGATGTTCGATGTTTCTTCGACAGCCGCCGGACCTCTCTCCGTGGGGAGATGGTCGGGACTGGAAGCGGGCCGGGGATTAAGCGGGAGCGTCCCCGGGAGAGAAAGCGAAATCACATCAGCCCGAGCGCCACGAGCCGGGCAAAGGCGGCCAGAGTATTCGCGTCGCCGATCTCCCCGCTCGCGATCATCGCCCGCAGCTCCGCCTGGGAAAAAGCGCGGCAGCCGAGGATGCCTTCATTCGCGTCCGGCGCCGCACCCCCCGGGCTCGGCACCACCGGGCGGACGAGGAGCAGATGGCTGTGTTCATCGGTGAAGCCGGGGCTCGGATAGAAATGCCCGAGCGGCACCACTTCGCCCCCCGGCGCGAGCTGGTGCCCGGCTTCTTCGCGCAGCTCGCGCAGGCCCGTGGCCCGGATGGCGTCCGGCTCCTCGCTGTCATCGATCTGCCCGGCGGGGAAGGCCCAGATCGTGGCCCGGATCGGCACCCGCTCCTCCTGCACGAGGAGGAACTCGCCCGCGGCCGTCCGCGGCACGATCACCACCCCGGCCTTGCGATGGCAGACCGTCCACGGAAAGGGCCGCGCCCGGGTGGGCGAAGTGACGGTGACGCGGTGGACTTCGACGTGCGGATTTTCGTGCTGCATCTCGGTCGCGACGGTGTGCCAGCCGTCGCGGTCGCGGATGAATCGCTGGAAGGGCATGGGCGGAGAGGAGAGCAGGAAACCGGCGAGCGGACGAGCCGCCTGCATCGCCCGATCTTCAGCGAAACAGCACCGTCTCCCGGTGAATGAGCGGCGCGAGCTTCTGGACGAAGTCGTGGAGCATGGCGTCGGTCTCGGCTTCGTCGAGGCCCTCGCGGCGGAAGCCCTTGGTGACGTTTGACGCGACCATCACAAAGGCCCAGCGCTGATTGTAGCCGTGGAGGAGGCGGTCCGTGATGTCGATCAAGTTCCGGCTGAGATGGGAGGGCGTGACGCCGTCGAAACCCACAAACCAGTAGTAATCCAAATTCTTCAGCACGACCTGCTGGCCCTGGCCATCGAAGTAGGGTTTGCCGGTGTCCGGGTCCTGCAGCATCCGCACATTAAAGAGGCGGGTGGCGGTGAACGACGGCCGGTCGCGCTGCGGGATCTGGGTTCGGCTCGAGCCCGCGATGGTCCAGCCCTGCGCGGGCAGACACCATTCCGGCCGGTGGATGCTGGTGTTCATGTCCTGCCCGGAGAGGACGATCGAGGCGAGGATCTCGTCCCCGCGGGCGTTGGAGTACAGCTTGCGGGAAAACTCCGTGTCCGCGCCGAGCGAGAGCCGCTCGCGGTCGCCCACCTCTTGCTCGCGCCCATACCACACGCCACCGACCATCCTCGGCAGCTCCATCTGGATGCCCACGGGCTGCTGCCGGACTTGCCTCGGCAGGAGGAAGACAGTGCTCAAGCCGCCGAGCAGCACCGCGAGCAGGATGGCCAGCCGGCTAGTAGTCATACGAGATGGGCGAGGCCGGTTTCGCCGCACCTTCCGGGGCTGGGGCGCCCGCCCCGGGCTCCACCACGAGCGGCGCTTCCCGCTCCAGCGCCTTGGCGGAGACCTTTCGCCAGTCGAGGTTCACGACGCTCGCAAAGCCCGTCATGGCGAGCAGCGCGATGGGGAAAAAGAGGAAACCCGAGTAGTCGTGATACAGGCCGCCGGCGATCTCCGGGCTGATGAATTTGGCAAAGAGAATGACGGTGAAAAGGCGGCCGATATTCCCCACGATGGCAAAGAGCAGCGAGGCCACGAAGATGAGCGCCTTTTTCCAAAACACCTCCTGCGTGAGATGCACATACACCGCGGTGAGCATGCTCATCGCGGCCAGCGACCGGACGCCGCTGCACCCCTCGGCGATCTCGAAGTTGAAGCTCCCGTCGCGCGCCGTGAGCGTCGTGCCCACGGATTGAATGCTGATCCCCACGAGTTTCGAGAGCAGCTCGATCGAACTGGTGATGACGAATTGCAGCCGGAAAGTGGCCTGCTCCAGCGAAGCCACCGGGATCATGAAGAGCAGGAAGACACAGGGAAACAGGACGATCCGCGCCACGGACCGGCCCCAGAGGAAAAGCGCGCCCCCGTAGAGCAGGATGGGCAGCGCGAGCATCGCCAGGCGCGGCTGGAGACATCGCGCGCCGGCGACAAAGAGGGCGACGCCCAGCGCCACCACCACGAGCCCCCACCCGCTGCTGCCCAGCGGCGCTGCGGCCAGCCGCGCCCGGTGATGCCACACCAAATAGAGCGACACGAAGATCGGGAAATGACAGTGGAACTGCCCGCCATCGGCCCCGCTCCAGGCATTGCGCGCCCAGAAGAACGTCGTCTGCGTCCCGAGCACCCACACCCGATGGAAAAAGTAGAAGTACACCAGCGTGCCCAGGCACGAGAGGAGGAGCAGCGCCTCCACCGGCCGCGCCCGGCACCACTGGCCGAAACGCACGCACGCCTCTCCAAGAGTCATCCGAGGCAGGACTTGCGGCGTCGCGGGAGGCATGGCGGCGGGGAGTGTAAACGGAATCCGCTCGCGGGCAAACTGTGACGTGCAAAGACTGGATGGAAGCCCCGCGATGCGGAAGTATCCGCGCCCGATACCCATGATCCCCGACATCCCGCGCTTCAACGTCCTCGGTGTCTCGGTGAGCGCCATGGACTTGCGCATCGCCGTGGCGGCCATCCTTGCCGCCGCGCGGGAGCGGCGCAAAGGCTACATCTGCGTGACCGGCGTCCACGGCATCACCGAGGCGCAGTCCGACCCCGAGTTCCGCCGCATCCTCAATGCCTCCTTCCTCAATACCACCGACGGCATGCCGCTGGTCTGGCTCGGGCGGCACTATGTAAAGCCGGAGGTGCAGCGCGTGTACGGGCCGGACTTGATGCTCGCGCTTTTTGCCGCCACCCAGGCCGTGCCCTTCCGCCACTTCTTTTACGGCGGCGCGCCGGGCGTGGCGGAAAAGCTCCGGGCCAGCCTCGAAGCGCGCTTCCCCGGCGTGCAGGTCGTCGGCACTTACACCCCGCCCTTTCGCCCCCTGGACGCGGAGGAAAACGCCGCGCTCACCGCGCAGGTGCGCGCCTGCCAGCCGGACCTGATGTGGATCGGCCTGAGCACGCCAAAGCAGGAACGCTTCATGGCCGAGTATCTGCCACAGCTCGACGTGACGCTCATGGCCGGCGTCGGCGCCGCCTTCGACTTTCACTCCGGCCGGGTGAAACAAGCGCCCGTCTGGATGCAGCGCTCGGGGCTGGAGTGGTGCTACCGCCTCTGCTCCGAGCCCCGCCGACTCGGTCGCCGCTACCTGGTGAATAATCCCCTCTTCGCCTGGCGCATCGCCCAACAGTTGCTCGGTCTGCGCCAGTATCCGCTTGAAGGCCCGCAGCCGGCATAGACAGTGGCGGCTCTTTTTTTCCCAACCCTCCTTCCTCATGAATCGCATCCTCGTCTGCGGCGCCGGTGGCTTCATCGGCGGTCACCTCATCGCCGATCTCCGCCGCCAGGGCGTCACGAACCTCCGCGCGGTCGATAAAAAGCCCCTCGGCGAGTGGTATCAGCGCTTCGACGAGGTGGAAAATCTCTCGCTCAATCTCGAGCACCTCGATGCCTGCGAGACCGCGATGCAGGGCTGCGACACGGTGTACAATCTCGCCGCCGACATGGGCGGCATGGGCTTCATCGAGCTGAACAAAGCGCTCTGCATGATCACCGTGCTCATCAATACCCACCTCCTGCTCGCGGCGAAAAAGCACGGCGGCGCCCGCTTCTTTTTCTCCTCCAGCGCCTGCGCCTACAATGGCGACAAGCAGACCGATCCGAACGTCACCGCGCTCAAGGAAGAGGACGCCTACCCGGCGATGCCCGAGGACGGCTACGGCTGGGAAAAGCTCTTCAGCGAACGCATGTGCCGCCACTTCCGCGAGGACTTTGGCATCCAGACGCGCATCGCCCGCTACCACAACGTCTATGGCCCGCACGGCACTTACGCCGGCGGCCGCGAAAAGGCGCCCGCCGCCGTCTGCCGCAAAGTCATCGCCGCCAAGCTGAGCGGGAAACACGAGATGGAAATCTGGGGGAGCGGCCAGCAGACGCGCAGCTTCATGTATATCGACTATTGCGTGAAGGGGACGCAGATGTTGCTCAACAGCGACTTCGTGGAGCCGATCAATATCGGGAGCAGCGAGCTGGTCTCGATCAATCAGCTCGTCGATATCGTCGAGGAAATCGCCGGGGTGAAACTCCAGCGGAACTACAATCTCAGCGCGCCCAAAGGCGTGAACGGCCGGAACTCCGACAACACGCTGATCCAAAAAGTCTTCGGCTGGGAG
>Ga0105044_10008785_pt1 | contig 13855 bp, 9 predicted proteins | sample MAT01_FD_78092 | JGI IMG/M metagenome (GOLD analysis project Ga0105044, IMG submission 78092) | Freshwater microbial communities from Lake Fryxell liftoff mats and glacier meltwater in Antarctica - MAT-01 | ecosystem: Environmental > Aquatic > Freshwater > Ice > Liftoff microbial mat | place...
GACTATGTCACCGAGTTCCGCAGCGCGACCTACCACGAGGGCCAACGTCCCTGGGCCGTGCCCTGCGACATCGTCCTGCCCTGCGCGACCCAGAACGAGCTGAACGGGGCGGACGCCCGAACCCTGGTGGCCAACGGCTGCATGGCGGTGTCCGAGGGGGCCAATATGCCGACCGATCTTGAAGGCGTGCACGTCTTCAAGGCCGCGGGCATCCTTTATGCGCCTGGCAAGGCGGCCAATGCCGGCGGGGTGGCCGTTTCGGGCCTGGAGATGAGCCAGAATTCCGGCCGGATCGCCTGGAAGGAAGCCGAGCTCCAGCAGCATCTGATCGACATCATGCGCGGCATTCACCAGCGCTGCGCCGAACATGGCGGTGTCGCAGGCACGTCACGCATCGACTATGTGCGCGGTGCCAATATCGCGGGCTTCAAGAAGGTCGCCGAGGCGATGCTGGCCTACGGCGTGGTCTGAAACCGGACTGGAAGCGCCGCGCGCGGCGCGCCTTCGGGTCTAGGGGGACGCGGCGTAGGGTGCGACGGCGCATGGAAGCTGTGGCAGGTCTCGCAATTCGCCGGTGCCGCCGCCGGAGTCCGCGCCAGAGTCTGACCATGACATTCGGCGCAGGTGGCGATGGACGGCAACAACAGGTCAGCCGACTTGTCCGAGGTCGAGGCGGCATGACACTGGGCGCAGTTCGGCTGGCCGCGGCGATCAAGCCGATGCTCCTTGACACTGTGATCGAAGGCACCGCGCGACAGGAAGGTTGTCGGAGTCCGGACGCGCTGTATGCCCAGGGTTGGCGAGCGGAGCACTGTGTGGCAGTCGAAACAGGCACCACCGCTCCCGAACGCGCCGTTCACCGCGGTGACCGAGGCGGCACCGACCGGAGGACTTGACGAAGGCCCGGAGCCTTCGCCGATCTGACCGGGTCTCCGGCGGTTCGCGTTTGGATTACCCGCGAACGGCCCACCGCCGCCCAGCCAGCCACCCAGCGCGGCCACCACCTTGGCTGGCTCGCCGTGCGGCAGCTGACGGATACCGCCGGGGGTCGCGAAATCGAGGGAGTGGCAGGTGCCGCAATCCTGTTCCATCTGGACGGCCGTGAAGCCTCCGCCCTTGTCCTCCGGACGATGGCAGTTGGCGCACGTCAGGGCCGCGCCATAGCCCCGACCGCCGAGGGTCTGGGCCATCCGCGCCGGTCCCCCGCCGGGCGACAGGTGCAGCCGGTGCGGAAAGGTCAGGCCCGAGGCTTCGCGCGGCCGATCGTTCATCGACACACGGGTCGGTCCGTTCGGACCGGGCAAGGTGGGTCGCAGGTTCGGGTGACGGACCCAGGATGGCGTGTCGACCAGATCGGTGTCGGTCAGCCGGTGGGACATGCCCGCATGACACTGCACGCAGGTCTGGGTCGGCATCAAGGTCGGCTCGGGCTCGGCGGCCCGGCCGGCGACGGGGTTGCCGACGTGTTCGACATGGCAGCTGGCGCAGCGTTGTTCGGGCAGGTTGAAGGCGCGCCGGAACCAGGCCGTGGCCTGGCCGCCGAAATGGTCCGGAGGGGGCGCACCCCAGAGGATACGCTGGCGCGGCGCGTGGTCCTTGACGAAGGACAGGGTGTCGGTCGACCCGGCCCGGCGCACCGATGCGGCCGACGCCTGCATGGCCTGGGGCGTGCGATCACCGCCGTGGCAGGTCTTGCAGGTCGTGTCCTTAACCGCGACGAAGGCCTCCTGGTGACAAGACTGGCAATCGGCCTCGAGGAAGGCGTGGGCGGTGGACAGCGGCCCGGTCGACCACTGCTGGTCGGCATCGATCCGCGCGTTCAGATGGCCATAGAAGGCCGCGAGAGGCCACAACAGACAGAGGGCCGCGATTCCCAGGCCGAGCGTCCAGGCGATACGGCGGCGCCCGAACACCCGCGCCTTGGCGATCACGCCCCCGGCGGCCACGCCCGATATCAGATCGCCCTCCGCCGGCTCGGCGAGCGTCAGGGTTACGAGCGTCCGGCCACCTTCGCCGGACGACAGGGTCAAGACATGGTCCCCGAACACCAAACGGGGCACCTTGGCCACATCGACGACGATGTGGTTGACGAAGCGACCGTCGACGCCGAACGGTTCGCGGCCCGCGGATGTCACCTCAACCTTGCCCGATCCCGCCTCCGTCAGCGTGGCATGGTGCAGACTGACCGCCAGGTCCGGCAGCCGGATTTCGCAGTCTGCGCCCCGGCCGATGCGCGGCGCTTCGGTCGTCAGGACGTTTTCCCGGACGATCTCGGCCCCGCTGACGCGTCGGGTGATCTGGCGAAGGACAAACGTCATCGGTCCCTCACCAGTAGATGAAAACGCTGAAGATATGGGCGACCAAGGCGGCCAGCAGCGCGATGGTGGCCGGCACGTGGACGCTCAACCAGACGCTCAACCAGGCCCGGATCTGCAGGTGCCGCCGGACCTGTGACAGCGCGGCGGCCTTGCGTTGCAGCAGCCCCTCCATCCGGTCCAGCATCTGCAACTGAACGTCGGTCGACCTGCGGCGCAGCCCCGTCAGCCGCTTGAGGGCCTTCCGGTTGCCGCACCCGCCGCGCCCGCCCGACAGCCGACGCCATAGGCCACCGCCGACCCGGCTTTCATCCAGCGACAACCGCACGACCGAGGCCTGTTCCTCGGACAGGGGCTGGGCGGCCTCGGTGATCTGTCGGTCGAGTGCCTTCAGCGTTTCCAGCATTTGCTTCTGGGTCGTCTCGCCGCGGTTCCGGCTCAGATAGCGTGGCAGGATGGCGTAGACCGTGATCCCGAACAGGCCCGAGACGACGACCAGCACCATCAAGGCGTAGGCCAGGGTGTGGACGTTCCAGCCGAACTGGAATCCGGCGTGCAGGGTGGCGATGACCAGGACCGCGATCCCCAGATAGACGTGGGCCGAGACCCAGGCCTTGAGTGACCATTGCCCCGAGGTGATGGCGCGCTTGCGCAAACCCAAGAGCGTCAGCCACAGGACTAGACCGGCGGCCACGGTCCCGGCGGCATAGCCGAAGACGCTGCCGCCGTTGGGGCGCGGCTGCACGTCGATCAGCAGATATCCTGCCCCGGCGATCAGGCACAGGGCGAGGGCACGCCATGCCCAGCGGAACCCGCGATGCCGAAGGAAGCCCTCATGCTGGACGACGGTTGAACGCTCTCCGGTTTTTTCTGACGCGGCCAAGACTCAGTTGCCTCCGCCCATGCGCTTGACGGTCAGAAACTCCTCGGGCGAGACCCGCAGCGCCGCGCCGGTCGGGCAGGCGCGGACGCAGGCGGGGCCGCCGGACTTGCCGATGCACATGTCGCATTTGATCGCGACCTTGGGCGGCTCGGCACCCTTGGGCTTGTTCTTGGCCCGCCAAGCCTTGTCGGGCTCGCCCGGCCCGGGCCCGACGCCGAACAGCATCCACGAAATCAGATCTGGCTTCTCCGGCGGCCGGGAGTCCATGCGGATGACGTCGTAGGGGCAGTTCCGCTGGCAGTTGCCGCAGCCGATACAGGTTTCATCGATGAAGACCTCGCCGTCGGGACCGCGGTGGATCGCGTTGGGCGGGCAGTCGGTCATGCAATAGGGATGTTCGCAGTGCCGGCAGGACGTCGGCACGTGCAGGTGGGCGTAGGTCCGGCCAGCCTCGCGATCGAGGCGAGACAGTCCATCGTGGATGTCGGCGCAGGCCTTTTCGCAATTGTCGCAACCGATGCAGAGCGTCTCGTCGATCAGCAACACATCGGTCGCCTCGCCGATGCCCTGTTCGACCAGGAAGTCGGCCACGGCGCTGTACATGTCGACGACATCGCCGAACCGGCCCTTCTGCTCCTCGATATAGCCGTTCAGGCGGCGGCGATCGGCCATGTCGGCCCGCAACCGTTCCTCCAGCTCGGGCTTGCGCTTCAGCAGCGCGCGGAAGCGGTCGCCGTCGAGACGCACGACTTCCGAACGGATCGCGGCCTGGACGGTGGCACTGCGGCGGCCTCCGTCGACCAGCGCCATCTCGCCGACGTAGGACCCCGCCGGCAGATAGGAGAGGAAGACCGATTTGCCGCCGATCTGCTTTTCGACGACCATGCTGCCGGAGCGGACGACGAAGATGTCATAGCCCTCTTCGCCCTCGTTGATGATGGCCTCGCCGGTCTTGACCTGGCGCAGTTCGGCGGTCTCCAGCACGTCGGAAAGGTCAGCCGAGGTCAGGCCCGAGCCGAACATCTGCAGCAGCTGTCGTTCGGTGGTGATTCGGTTGACGGTGTCCCGCGCCTCCTTGACCGACGCCATCAGACGCAGGGCGGCGTTGCGCGGGATCTCGAGCAGGATGCTGGGCTCGGCCGCCCGGACAGTGGCACCGCGAGGTCGGCCAGAGATCAGGCCGACCTCGCCAACGATGGAGCCATGGGAGATGGTGACCGAGCCGCGCTTCTTGGCGGGTCCGATCTCGACCGCCACCGAGCCCGACGCGATCCCGAACACGGAGGATCCGATCGAGTTACGCTTGAATATGACGTCGCCCGCCTGATAGGCGCGCACATCGGAATCGAGCAGGAATTCGCGCATCTGAAGCGGCGAAAGTCCGCGCAGGATTTCGATCTCCTGGCGCAGGAATTCCAACCATTCCGAGACCGATCGATGCCCCGGCAAGCCTTTCAACCTGGCTTCCAGGATCGGTTCGTCGGCCGGCTTCAGATCGGTGGCACCGCCGATGTATTCAACCACGTCGTAACCCTGGTTGATGCAGTGCTTGATCAGCGGATAGCCGGCCAGGGCCCCGATGACATAGATGCCGGGCACCGTGCTTTCGAACGTCGGCGACAGTTGCGGGAAGGCCTCGCGGGCGGCGCTGGTGAACTCCAGACCGATCCCCTCGACGAATTTGCGGGGCGGTGCCGAGCCCAGCCGCGCGATGACGCGATCGCACCGGAAGCGGGTGACGCCCTCGGGCGTCTCGACAGTGATCCAGTCCTGCTCGATTTGCGTGGTCTCGGCGGTACAGAGCAGGGTGATCTCCCCGGCCTCCTGCGCTGCAAGCAACGCCTTGGCGTTGGCGTCCTTGGCCCGCGCGAAATCCGCCCCGCGATTGACCAGGGTCAGGATATTGCCCTGGGCCTTGTCCGCGATCAGGCCAAGGGCATTCTCGATTCCGGCATCGCCGCCGCCGACGACGCAGATGTGCTCGTCCACGTATTCGGCGGGGTCATCGAGCTGGTACTGGACATGGGGCAGACTGGCTCCATCGCAGCCCATCAGGTTGGGATTGCCCTGTGTCCCGATGGCCAGAACGATGGTCTCGGCGCGAATGACCGAACCATCCGCAAGGCCGATGTTGAAGTCGCCCGCCGATCCGGTGACCGACCTGATCTCGGAGCGGTAGCGGACGTTGACCTTTTTCCGCGTGGCCTCTGCGGCCCAGGTATCGAGAATGGTCTCGCGCTTGCCGGGCTCGAAGCTGACGTCGGCGCGCAGCAGGAGCTGGCTGGGGGTGGCCATGATATGTTTGCCGCGCTGGTAGCGGTAGATGGTGTCGGACAGGTGATCCGACTTCTCCAGCAGGATGTGGCTGACACCGCGCGCAGCGGCGTGCGCGGCCGCGCTGAGGCCGGCCGGCCCAGACCCCAAGATGGCGATCCGATGGATCCCCTCCACGACTATCCCCCCGCGTCGTCCCCGATAATCCGACGGCACCCTACGCCGTTCCGGTCCAACCATGCACGTCTTTACCACAGGAGGCCTACTCGCTACAGTGCACCCCGGGTGGCGGAGCATACTGTATGATCGCGGAAATCGGCCAGCTGGCGCTGATCCTCGCCTTCATGCTCGGACTGGTCCAGAGCGTTGCGCCCTTGCTGGGCGCCCACCGCGGCGATTCCGTCCTGATGTCCCTCGGGCGGTCCTCGGCCCTGCTGCAGATGGTTTTCGTCGCTTTGGCGTTCGCGGCCCTGGCAACGGCCTATGTGACGATGGACTTCTCCGTCGAGCTGGTGGCCAAACACAGTCACACTACCCAGCCGCTCCCCTATCGCTTCTCCGCCTCCTGGGGCAGCCACGAAGGCTCGATGCTGCTGTGGGTTTTGATCCTCGCCCTGCACGGTGGAGCCATCGCCTTCTTCGGCCGGTCACTACGTGAAACGCTGCAGGCGCGGGTGTTGGCGGTGCAGGGTATGCTCAGCGTCGCCTTCATCGGCTTCAGCCTGTTCACCTCCAATCCGTTCTCGAGGCTGAGCCCGGTCCCGCTCGACGGGACCGAGTTGAACCCGTTGCTGCAGGACCCCGGTCTGGTCATGCACCCGCCGCTGCTCTACCTCGGCTATGTCGGCTTTTCGGTCGCCTTCTCCTTCGCCGTCGCGGCTCTGATCGAGGGCCGGGTGGATGCGGCCTGGGCGCGCTGGGTCCGGCCGTGGGTCCTGTCGGCCTGGATATCCCTGACGATCGGGATCGCCCTGGGTAGCTGGTGGGCCTACTACGAACTCGGCTGGGGCGGCTGGTGGTTCTGGGATCCGGTCGAGAACGCCTCGCTGATGCCGTGGCTCGTCGGCACGGCCCTGCTGCATTCGGCCATGGTGCTGGAGAAGCGCGGGGCGCTGATCAGCTGGACCATCCTGCTGGCCATCCTGACCTTCTCGCTCAGCATGATCGGCACCTTCCTGGTTCGTTCCGGCGTCCTCACCAGCGTGCACGCCTTCGCTGTCGATCCGGAGCGCGGGTTCTACATCCTTGTCTTCATCCTGATCGCCACGGGCGCAGCCCTCGCCCTTTACGCCTGGCGCGCACCCGCGATGCGATCCGGTGCGCTGTTCTCGCCGATCTCGCGCGAGGCCGGCATTACCCTGAACAACCTGTTCCTGCTGGCGGCGACGGCCACGGTCTTCCTCGGGACCTTCTATCCGGTGTTCATCGACGTCCTGAACGGAGAAAAGATCTCGGTCGGGCCGCCCTATTACGCCATTACCTTCATTCCGCTGTTCGTGCCGCTGCTGGTCCTCGTCGGCTTCGGGCCTATGCTGACGTGGAAGCGCGACACGGCGCGGGCCGTGCTGCGGCGGTTACGCTGGCCGATCGCCGTCACGGCGGTCGTGGCCGGTGCCGGGCTTCTGGTGTTCGGACTGGCAAAGGTCGGCGCGGCCCTGGCGATCGCCCTCGGTGTATGGCTGATCGCCGCCGCCTTCATGCTGCTGGCGCGACGCTGGGGACTGGGCCGCAAGGGTGCCGAAACAGGGCGGCTGATCCGCACGACGCCGCTGGCCTTCTGGGCCGTGGCGGTGGCGCACGCCGGCCTGGGTGTCGGTACCATTGGTGTTGCCGCCATGTCCGCCTGGACCGACAGCGAGGTCGCGACCATGGTCCCCGGCCAGACGATCGAATTCGCGGGGCACCGCATCACCATGGACGCTCTCGGTCCTGCGACCGGGCCCAACTATCAGGCCGAACAGGCCCGTTTCCGCGTGGAAGAACGAGGTCAGCCCTTCCTGATGGTCTCAGAGAAACGCTTCTATCCGTCCAGCCAGACCCAGACGACAGAGGCCGGAATCCGGCGCGAGGTGATGGGCAATCTCTATATCTCCGTGGGCGAAAGCGCGACGCCGGGGGCCGCCACGGTCCGCCTCTGGTGGCATCCGTTGGTCGAGTGGATTTGGGGCGGGGCGATGATCATGGCCTTTGGCGGCGTCCTGTCGCTGTCGGATCGGCGACTGAGGCTGGCCATGCCGACCCGCAAGCCGGTGCCGGTTGAGGCGGCGGAGGTGGCAGGATGAGGCGGCTGGCTTTCATCCTTCCCGTCGTCCTGTTCCTGATGGTCGCCGCAGCCCTGGGTCTGGGCTTGCGCCGGGATCCCAGCATCCTGCCGTCGATGCTGATCGATCGGTCGATCCCGACCTTCGACCTGCCGGGTGTAGTTCCGGGAGATACCTTGGGTCTGGCCTCGTCCGACTTTACCGGAAAGCCGGTGCTGCTCAATGTCTTTGCCTCGTGGTGCGTGGCCTGTGTCATCGAACATCCGATGTTGCTGCGTCTCCAGGCGCAGGGCGTGACCATCCACGGCCTGGACTGGAAGGACGAGCCCGCCGCCGGGGCCGAATGGCTGGCCCAGCGCGGCAATCCCTATACCTTGATCGGATCGGACCCGCGCGGTCGCACCGGTATCGATTTCGGCGTCACCGGTGCCCCCGAGACCTTCGTCATCGACGGCAGCGGGCGGGTTCGCTACCGGCATGTCGGCCCGATCACGCCGGAGGTCTGGGCGGAAACCCTGCAGCCGATGCTGGCGCGGCTGGAGACCGAGACATGAGGCGTTTCGTCCTCGGACTGTTCTGTGCCCTGCTGATCGCCGGTCCCGCCGCGGCAGTGCTGCCGGAGGAGCAATTGACCGATCCGGTCCTCGAGGCCCGGGCGCGCGAGATCAGCCGCGAGCTTCGCTGCGTGGTTTGCCAGAACCAGTCGATCGACGATTCAGATGCCCCGCTCGCCGCCGACCTCAGGACCATCGTGCGCGAAAGGCTGTCGGCCGGAGACACGAACGAAGAGGTCATGGCCTATATTGTCGCCCGCTACGGCAGTTTCGTGCTGCTCAAGCCGCCGCTGGACATGCAGACCATCCTGCTGTGGTGCGCCCCCCTGCTGGTATTGATCCCCGGCGGGCTGGTTGTGGCGCTGTATCTGCGTCGGCGCGGTCAAGTGGCCGCCGCCGAGTCGATACCCCTGACGGACGAGGAGCGACGCACGCTCGCCGCCATACTGAAAACCGGTGACGCGCCATGATCCTCTGGATTGTCCTGACCTTGATGATCGCCCTGGCCGTGGTCGGGCTGGCCATTCCGCTGATCCGGCCCGGCGGAGCGCTGGACCGTCGCACCAACTCCGCCGATGTTCTGAAGGCGCAGCTGGCCGATCTGGATCGTCAGGCCGAGGCGGGTACGGCTCCCGCCGAGGACATCGCCGCCCTGCGCCTCGAGGTCGAACGCCGCGCCTTGGCCGAAGGCGTCGAGACCGTGGCTTCGGGCCGGCCGCTGAGCGAAAAGTCGCTGCTCCGACTGGCGCTCGGTCTGGCAGCCGTCGTGGCGCTGGGCGGTGCCGGTCTCTACGCCCTGCTCGGGCGACCGGACCTGCCCTCGGGCCCGGCCCCGGCGACCACGGACATCCTGTCTGCCACCGACAACGTAGCGCATGACGGAGCGGATGTGACCGCCATGATCACCCAGCTGGAAACCCAGCTGCGACAATCGCCCCGGGACGTGAACGGCTGGCGCATGCTGGGATGGTCGTATTTCCAGACCGGCCGCTTCACCGAGGCGGCCGAAGCCTACGGACGGGCCGCGACTCTGGAACCCGGCAATTCGGAGCATTCTTCGGCCCAGGGGGAATCGCTCGTTCAGGCCGCCAGCGGTCAGGTGACGCCCGCCGCCCTGACGGCCTTCCGCGCAGCGATTCGCGCCGAGCCGCTCGACCCCCGGGCTCGCTATTTCGTGGCTGTCGAGATGGATCAGCGCGGCGACAGGGAGGGGGCCATGACGGCCTGGATCGACCTGATCAACGGCGCCCCCGCCGGCGCGCCCTGGGCCGCCGAGGTCCGGGCCTTCGTCGAGGACCTAGCGCGCGAGCGTGGACAGGACATCTCCGGCCGGCTTCGTCCGGCCCCGGCCCCGGCCCCGGCCGCTGCGACCGCGCCGGCCGCCGGGTCCGGACCCGCACCCGGTCCGACCGCCGGTCAGGTCGCCGACGCCGAGGCCATGTCGCCGGCCGACCGCCAGCAGATGGTGCTCGGCATGGTCGAGGGATTGGAAGCGCGGCTCGGGACCTCGCCGCGCGATCGCGATGGCTGGGTGCGGCTGATGCGGGCCCGGATGGTGCTGGGTGACGGCGCGGCGGCGGCGGCGGCCTATCGGCGCGCGCGCCAGGCCTTCGCCGACTCGCCCCAGGATCAGGCCGCGTTGGCCGAGGCGGCGCGCGGCCTGCGCGTTCCCGGGGTCTGATCCCGCGCTGGATCGCCTGATACGCGGTCGGCGTGGCCACGGCCCGGGTTTTGGGCCATGGTGTGGCGGCGGGCAGGGGCGCGGTGCGGATGATCGGCGATTCGATCGAGGCTGTGACGGCACAGGCAGTGGCCAATCCACTGGTCGCCGGTGCCACCATCGTCCTCGGTCTCGGAGTTCTGGTCCTGATTGGCCGGGGCCTCACGCCGCCAAGACGGCACCCGCCTTCGCCGCCCGCAGCTCCTGAAACCGTCGAACCAGTAAGCCCGCCAACCGCGTCCCCGATCGCTCCCCCAACGGCGCGCGCGCCCGCAATGGAAAAAACGATGACCAAGGCTTCGGACCTCTTTGTCGCCTGTCTGGAAGAGGAAGGCGTCGAATACGTCTTCGGCGTGCCGGGCGAGGAGAATCTCGACTTTCTCGACAGTCTGTCGCGCAGCACGAAGATCCGGCTGATTCTGACCCGGCACGAACAGGGGGCGGGCTTTATGGCCGCGACCTACGGTCGCCATACCGGCAAGGCGGGCGTCTGTCTGGCGACCTTGGGGCCCGGTGCCACCAATCTGGTGACGGCCGCCGCCTATGCCCAGCTGGGTGGCATGCCGATGATGATGATCACCGGCCAGAAGCCGATCAAGTCGTCCAAACAGGGGCGATTCCAGATCCTGGACGTGGTCGACATGATGCGGCCTATCACCAAATTCACCCATCAACTCGCCTCGGCCGACAACATTCCGGCGCGGGTCCGCGAAGCGGTGAGACTGGCCCAGGAGGAGAAGCCCGGAGCCACCCATCTGGAGTTTCCCGAGGACGTCGCCCACGAACAAACCACCTCGCCACCGATCGTGGCCAGTCAGGTGCGCCGGCCTGTTCCCGACGCCAAGTCGATCAAGACCGCCGCCGACCGGATCGCCGCCGCCCGTTCGCCGCTGCTGGTCATCGGGGCCGGAGCTAATCGCAAGCTGACCAGCCGGATGCTGACCGAATTCGTCGAGAAGACCGGTATTCCCTACATCACCACCCAGCTGGGCAAGGGCGTGGTCGACGAACGCAATCCGAAATACCTGGGCTGCGCGGCCCTGTCGTCCGGCGATTTCGTGCACCGGGTGGTCGAGGCGGCGGACGTCATCATCAACGTCGGCCACGACGTGATCGAAAAGCCGCCCTTCTTCATGAAGCCCGGTGGCTGTGACGTCATCCACGTCAGCTTCCGCACCGCCGAGGTCGACCCGGTCTATTTTCCCCAGATCGAGGTCGTGGGCGACATCGCCAATGCGGTGTGGCAGCTCAAGGAGGCGCTGACCGCGCAGCCGCACTGGACGTTTGCCGCCATGGAGCGGGCCCGGCACGCCGAGGTCGAGCACACGGCGGCCTCCGTCAACGACATGCGGTGCCCGGTCTATCCGCAATATCTGGTCGACCAGGTCCGCAAGGCCATGCCGTCGGACGGGATCCTGTGCCTCGACAATGGCGTCTACAAGATCTGGTTCACGCGCAACTATCCGGCGCACATGGCCAACACCCTGCTGGTGGACAACGCCTTGGCCACCATGGGTGCGGGCCTGCCGTCGGCGATGGCGTCGGCCATGATCTTCCCGGGCCGAAAAGTGGTGGCCGTCTGCGGCGACGGTGGCTTCATGATGAACAGCCAGGAGGTCGAGACGGCGGTCCGGCTCGGCCTGAATCTGGTCGTACTGATCCTGAACGACAACAGCTACGGCATGATTCGCTGGAAGCAGGCCAATATGGGGTTTGCAGACTGGGGCCTGACCTACGGCAACCCTGACTTCGTCAAATATGCGGAGTCCTATGGCGCGCACGGCCATCGCGTGACCAGCGCGGAGGGATTACCGGAACTGCTGCGGACCTGTCTGGACACGCCGGGGGTTCACCTGGTCGAGGTGCCGATCGACTATTCCGACAACGATCGCATCCTGAACAAGGACATCCGCGAGCTCAGCGCCGCGCTTTAGTCCAGAACGACGCCAGACCCCCGGAGCGACGACCCATGCCGTCCCTGAAACCGTCCTATCCGCTATACTTGGCCAATGAGGCGGTGACGCCTAATCAGGACCTGGAGGTCACCGACAAATACACCGGCAAGGTCGCGACCCGGGTCGCCCAGGCCGACACCGCCATGATCGACCGCGCCATCGGCGAGGCGGTCAAGGCCACCGAACCCATGGCCAGGATGGCGGCCTATGAACGTCAGGCCGTGCTGGCCCATTGCGTGACCCGGTTTCAGGAACGGTTCGAGGAACTGGCCTATGCCCTTTGCATTGAGGCCGGCAAGCCGATCAAGGATTCGCGTGGCGAGGTCACCCGTCTGATCGACACCTTCCGCATCGCGTCCGAGGAGGCGGTGCGGATGACCGGCGAGGTCCAGCCGCTGGACATCTCGCCGCGCGCCCGGGGCTATCAGGGCATGTGGAAAAGGGTGCCGATCGGACCCTGTTCCTTCATCTCGCCGTTCAACTTCCCGCTCAATCTGGCGGCCCACAAGATCGCTCCGGCCCTGGCGGTCGGCTGTCCGTTCGTGATGAAGCCGGCGTCGCGCACGCCGCTGGGGGCCCTGATCATCGGCGAGGTGCTGGCCGAGACCGATCTGCCCAAGGGGGCCTTCTCCATCCTGCCGGCGACGCGCGACGGGTCGGATTTGTTTACCACCGATGACCGACTGAAACTGTTGTCCTTCACCGGCTCGCCCGAGGTTGGTTGGGCGCTGAAGGCGAAGTCCGGAAAGAAGAAGGTGGTGCTGGAACTGGGCGGCAACGCCGCTGTGATTGTGGACCGTGATGCCGATCTGGAGGATGCCGCCGAGCGGATCATCTTCGGGGCCTTCTACCAGTCGGGCCAGTCCTGCATCGGTGTGCAGCGTATCCTGATCCACGAGGAGATCTATGACACCCTGCGCGACATGCTCGTGGCCCGCACTCGCGCTTTGGTCGCCGGGGACCCGCGCGAGGAAACCACCTTCATCGGTCCGATGATCGACGAGAAGGAGGCGATCCGGCTGGAAACGTGGATCAACGAGGCCCGTGCGGCCGGGGCCACAGTCCTGTGCGGCGGCACCCGCACCGGCGCCATGCTGCAGGCCACCCTGCTGGAAGGCGTCGCGCGCGGCATGAAGATTCGCGACGAGGAGGCCTTCGGGCCGGTCGCCGTCCTGTCGCGCTACAGTGATTTCGAGGCGGCCCTGACCGAAGTCAACGACAGTCGATACGGCCTTCAAGCGGGCATCTTCACCCGCGACATCCATAAGGCCATGCGCGCCTGGGACGTGCTGGAGGTCGGCGGTATCCTGATCGGAGACGTGCCCAGCTATCGGGTCGACAACATGCCCTATGGCGGGGTCAAAGACTCCGGTCTTGGGCGCGAGGGCGTCAAATTCGCCATGGAAGACATGACCGAGATCCGGAACCTGGTCATCCGACAACGGCCGATCCGGCCTCCCGTCGCGCCAACACGGCTCGAGTCCGCGCCGATCGCCGCAGTGAATCGACCAGAGGTCCCGGCACCCGCCATTCCCTCGGTGCCAGAACCGGCCGCCAGGGCCGTGCGTCAGGGCTGGTTCGGGAAGCGCTAGAGCAATCCCCCGCTGAGTTGAATCGATTGTGATCGGTCGGGGGGATTCCCATCGGGGCCGAACCAAGAGTCCATGGGTCTTCTGATCAGGAGACGGTGATGGCCAAGGCGCGTTCGAACGATCTACGGGAGCGGGTGGTGGATGCGGTGGCGTCCGGGGTGTCGCGGCGTCAGGCGGCGGCGCGGTTCCGGGTGAGCCCGGCCTCGGCGGTTCGCTGGGTGACGTTGAAGGCCGGGACGGGCGGCATTGAGCAACGCCCCCGGGGCGGGCGGAGCCGGTCGCCGCTGGAGCGGCATTCGGC
>Ga0105044_10008787_pt1 | contig 13855 bp, 8 predicted proteins | sample MAT01_FD_78092 | JGI IMG/M metagenome (GOLD analysis project Ga0105044, IMG submission 78092) | Freshwater microbial communities from Lake Fryxell liftoff mats and glacier meltwater in Antarctica - MAT-01 | ecosystem: Environmental > Aquatic > Freshwater > Ice > Liftoff microbial mat | place...
AAGGAAGCCAAGGACCTCGTCGACGCCGCCCCGAAGCCCGTGCTCGAGAAGGCCACCAAGGAAGCTGCAGAAGCTGCCAAGGCCAAGCTCGTCGAGGCCGGCGCCACTGTCGAAGTCAAGTAACACCGGCGACCGCAAGGTCGCTCGTAGGGGCAAGGCCAAGCTCGTCGAGGCCGGCGCCACTGTCGAAGTCAAGTAACACCGGCGACCGCATGGTCGCTCGTAGGAATGTGAACAGAGCCCGGGGTTCGCTCCGGGCTCTTTCGCGTCTGGCCCGTTCCAGATGACGAGTAGGGTCGGCGAAATGTCGTCGCCACCGATGAGCCTTTCGGTCGTGGTGCCGTGCTTCGATGAAGAACGCCGGATCGGTACGTCGCTGGCCCTCTTGTGCGAGACCCTCGAGGGCATGGGGCTCGGCGACTGGGAGGTGTTGGTGATCGACGACGCCAGCATCGACGGGACTGCCGCAATCGTGGAGACCTTCGCTGAGGCTCACCCGCAGGTCCGCCTGGAAGTGACCAGCGGTGGCAAGGGGAAGGGCGCCGCTGTACGAACGGGTGTGATGCTTGCGCGCTGCGACGCCGTGCTGGTGGTTGATGCCGACCTGGCGGGCGACCTCGGAGCAGTGCCAGAGATGTATCACCGCCTCGCGATGGCGGATGCCGTCATCGGCAGTCGCTTGCTGTCGGGAGCGATCGTGGAACCGGCACGCTCGCTCGGGCGTCGAGGTGCGGCGCTGATCTTTCGATCGGCGGTGCGGTTGATGACACCCCTGCGTGTCTCGGACCCACAGTGCGGTTTCAAGCTCTTCCGCCGTGACGTGGTGCAGAACCACATCGCACACACGCAGACCAGCGGCTACGCCTACGAGATCGAGTTGCTGCTGCGCCTGGCCAACGCCGGTGCGGTCATCGAAGAGATTCCCGTGACCTGGCACGAGGGGCGAGACAGCAAGGTGCGGGTAGTGCGTGACGGGCTTGGCATGCTTGCTGAGGTGTGGTCAGCAAGGAGACGTGCCGGTCAGGCTGGCTGACTCGGCTTTGTTCGCCGGCCGCTGACCACGACCAGTAGTGCCACGCCGAGCAGGACAGCGGCAAGCCCAATGGGTGCCAGCGGTGACGGGTTGCTACCGGTAGCGGGAATACCGCCTCGAGCAATGGTGGTGCTGGTGGTGCTCGTGGTGCTGGTGGTGCCGCCAGCACCTGAACCGGAGTCCGTCGTTGGCGTCGGTGTAGCAGTGGGCGTCACGCAGGGGTCCACCGCAACGACTCGACGCGCCGGCCCTAGAGGCCCCGTCGGGGTTTCGGTCGGGGTGGCGGTCGGGGTGGCGGTCGGGGTGGCGGTCGGGGTGGCGGTCGGGGTGGCGGTCGGGGTAGCGGGCGCCGTAGACGTCGGTGTGGCGGTCACTGTGGCCGTGGGCGTCGCAGTAGGGGTGACGCAAGGATCGACGGCCGCAGGGCGGGCGCCGGCCTGCCCGGACACCACGAGAGTGAACGACAGCACCACGGCGGAAACCAGGGCGGCATTGGTGATGTGTTTTCTCATCGCTCGATCCCATCAACGCGAATAAACCAAATTGATGCTACCACAACCGTCCCTCCCCTCGCTATGGATCGCCGAGACCGCTAGCGTGCGGCGAATGTCGACGGGCCGGATTGTCATAGTCGGCGCAGGCCCGTGTGGCCTGGGGTGCGCCCGTGAGCTGACGGCGCTTGGGTACGACGACTTTCAGGTGCTGGAGGCAACCAGTGCGGTCGGCGGGCTGGCGTCGTCGCTCGTGGATCCGCACGGCTTCACGTGGGATCAGGGCGGCCATGTCGTTTTCTCGCACTATGGCGAGTTCGATCGCCTCCTGAAGGATGTGATGGGCGATGACCTGCTGCACCATGAACGGTCGTCCTTTGTTCGAGTCGGCGACCGCTGGGTGCCGTACCCGTTTCAGAACAACCTGCATCACCTCCCGCCAGCGCTCGCCGAGGAGGCGTTGATCGGCCTCATCGCTGCGGGGACGTCGTCCACGCCAGGTAGCGAGAGCACTCCCGACTTTGCAAGCTGGATGACAGCCACCTTCGGCGACGGCATCGTGCGCCAATTCATGCAGCCTTACAACGAGAAGGTGTGGGCGCACCCGGCGGAGATGATGAGCTCGGGCTGGATTGCCGAGCGGGTGTCAGTGGTGCCGTGGCAGCGGGCGCTCGCTGCAGTGGTCTACCGGCGCGACGAGCCGGGCTGGGGGCCCAACAACCTGTTCGCATTTCCCACGGTCGGCGGTACGGGTGAGATCTATCGACGGGCGGCTGCGCCGCTGATACCGCGCATCCGATTCCGAAGTTCGGTGGACAGTGTCAACGCCCGCGACCGTTCGATGGTGGTGGACGGAGTCGTGCAGTCGTACGACAGCCTTGTGTGGACCGGCCCGCTCGACCGGCTCGTGCGTTCGATCGCCGATGCGCCGTCGGACGTGTTGGCGGCCACCGATGCGTTGGTGCACAACAGCGTCACCATCGTGGGTATCGGCTGTGAGATGCCCCTGTCCGATGAACGTTCGTGGTTCTACTTTCCGGAGCCGGAGGTGCCGTTCTACCGTGCCACCAACTTCGCCAAGTACTCGCCGCAGAACGTGCCCGACGGCCGAACTGATCGGTACAGCTCGTGGATGACGGAGATCGCGAGCTCGTCGTGGCGCCCGCTCGACAGCGACCGGCTGGTGGAGCGTGTGGTCGAGTCACTGCAGTCGGTGGGCCTCGTGGAACCCGACGCGCCGATCGTCAGTCGCCACGTGCAACACATCCCGTACGCATATCCCGTGCCAACGCGCGGTCGCGATGCCGCACTGGCCGTCATCCAGCCATGGCTGATGGCGCACGGCATCTACGCCCGGGGCAGGTTTGGCGCGTGGCGCTACGAGTTGGGCAACATGGACCACTCGGTGAAAATGGGTGTCGATGTGGCCCGTCTCCTGGTCACCGGGACACCCGAGGAGGCGTGGTCGTGAATGACGTCATTTGTCCACTGTCGGTGGTGATGCCGGTCTACAACGAGGAAGCCGTCATTCGAGATGTGCTGGCCGACATTGCTCGCGATGTCCTCGACGTCGTGCCTGGCAGCGAGCTCTTGGTCATCAACGACTGCTCGACGGATGGAACCTCGGTCGCTCTCGCGGCGGCAGCGACACACGACCAACGCATCCGCGTTTTCACGAATCCTGCGAACTCCGGCCACGGGGTCAGCGTGCGGCGTGGCTTCGACGCTGCCCAGGGTGAATGGATCTTCCAGATTGACTCCGATGGTCAGGTCGACCTCACCCAGTTCATCGAATTGTGGCATGGTCGCGAGAACAGCGATTTGATGGTTGGCGTGCGCGCGATCCGTCATGATCCGCGGCATCGACTCGTCCTCACCGCTGTCACGCGGGTGATCGTGTCGCTGTTGGCTCGTCGATGGCTGCGGGATGCGAACGTGCCCTTCAAACTGGTGCGCAGCAGCCTGGTGCACCACCTCGCGCCGTTCACGCCGAGCGACGCGTTCGCGCCCTCGATCCTTCTCGTCGTCGGTGCTGCGCGATCGGGCGCCCGAATCACGGAGACCGATATCCTTCATCTGCCACGACTTCACGGGCAGTCGACGCTGCGTGTGTGGCGCCTCGTCCGTGCGTGCCTGCGCAGCGGGTGGCAGACCCTGCGGTTCGGCGTGCGCCGCCTTCCTCGGTATCGACCTGGCTCGTGAAGATTCTCACTGCGCTCAACTTCTACCACCCACACTGGACGGGCCTGACGGCGATTGCGAAGAACGTCGCCGAGGGCCTTGCGGCGCGCGGTCACGAGGTCACCGTGTTGACGTCACAACACGACCGATCACTGTCGCGTGAGGAGGTGATAGCGGGGGTGAAGGTGGTGCGATTACCGGTCGCCGGGCGATTGAGTAGGGCGCTGCTGATGCCTGGCTTCCCTGTTGCCGTCAGCCGACTCGTCGCTCAGCACGACGTGTTGCACATCCACTCGCCGTCGACCGACGCGCTTGTTGCTGCCGGCATCGCGCGGTTGCGTCGTACGCCAGTGGTCGTTACCCACCAGGGCGACGTGGTGATGCCAGTTGGCGCGGTCAACCGCGCCCTGCAGGGTGTGATGCAGATCAACCTGGGGGGCGCCATTCGGTTGGCGTCGGCGGTGACGACGCACTCGGACGACTATGCGCAGCACTCTCGCTTCCTCGCTCCCGTTGCTGCGACGGTTCGAGGAATCACGCCCCCTACCGCAATCCCGGAGCCGGACCTGGAGGATGCGGCAGAGTGGCGCTCGAATCTCGGGTTGGCGGATGGCCCTCTCGTTGGGTTTGCTGGTCGTTTCGTCGAGGAGAAGGGTTTCGACGTTCTCCTGCGGGCTGTACCGCTCATCCTCGCCGTGATCCCGTCTGCCAGATTCGTGTTCGCCGGTGAAACCAACGTGGTGTACGAGCAGTTTTTTGAGCGTTGGCGGAACCGGTTCGAGGAGCTCGGGGGTGCAGTGACATCGGTCGGTTTGCTGCTCGATCGCCAGCGGCTCGCCAACTTCTATGCAATGTGCGACTTGTTCGTGTTGCCGTCGCGCAGCGACTGTTTCGCAGCGGTGCAGGTGGAGGCGTTGCTGTGCGGCACGCCGTTGGTCGCTTCTGACATTCCCGGTGCCCGCGAGGTCGTGAAGATCAGTGGCATGGGCAGGCTGGCGCCCCCGAACGACCCGGTTGCCTTGGCTGCAGCAATCGTCACCTCCCTGCGCAATCCACTCCCGCCGCCCGCACGTGCGCAGGTCTCCGCGTTGTTCGACCCTGCGGTGGCGATCGATCGGTACGAAGACTTGTTCGAGCGGGTGGTGCGCCGCGAACGCGTGCACCCCAAGCCTCTGCCTCACCTTGCCTTGGCAGCACTGTCACCGGATTCTGCTCGCACGATCCAGGTGGTGATGCGAAATGAGGCCGACATCGCCTACCACCGTCGAGTACCGCGATTGATGGAATACCTGGACCTTCAGCCCACCGACCGAGTGCTGGATTGTGGTTGCGGCATGGGGTACCTGTCGATGGTGATGGGCGAGATCAGCGACGCGTCAGTAGTGAGTGTTGACGGCGATCTGGCTCGGCTGCGGTGGGCACAGCGTGAGCGAGTGCCGGCCGATCTTGTGCAGGTCGACATCAACTCGTTGCCATTTGTGGATGGCGAGTTCGACAAGATCTTGCTGTCCGAGGTGCTCGAGCACCTGCCGGATGACGTGGCCGGCCTGAAGGAACTATGGCGAGTGCTGAAGCCTGGGGGGACCGTTGCGATCAGTGTGCCGCACGCCAATTACCCGTTCCTGTGGGACCCGATCAACGGTACGCGCAAACTCTGCGGCGCGGCTCCGATGCGCAGTGCGGGTCCTATCACCGGACAGTGGAGCAATCACGAGCGGCTGTACCTTCCTGCCGAGTTACAGGAAGTGGCGCAACAGGCCGGCTTCGTCGTCAGCAACGTCGACCAATTGACCCATCACTCGGTGCCGTTTCACCACTTGCTCGTGTACAGCATCGGTAAGCCACTCATCGAGCGCCAACTGCTGCCTGCGCGCCTGCGCGTGGCAGCTGATCGGTTCAGCGGGCGTGAGAATGCGGGCAGCGCCTGGAACCCCGTCAATCTTGCCGTTGGCGTGTTGCGTGCAGTCGACCGGCTGAACGACGATCAGCCGGCACTGGGTGAGCGCAGCTATGTGAGCCTGCTCGCGCGGTTGCACAAGCCTGCGAACGACGAGCTATGAGTGCCGCGGGCGACGTGGCGAGCCCCGCCGCCGTCCGGCGTTGGCTCTGGCCGCTGCTGCTCGCACTGGTGGCGCTGGTTGGGCTGACTGCCCGATCGTGGAACCTCGACTTCGATCAGCGTCAGCACCTCCAGCCCGACGAACGCCATTGGGCCATCACCTCCGCCAACTTGGCGGCGACGCCCTCGCCAGCCGCTCATGGCACCCTGGCTGGACCAGTCCTTGATTGGCTCGACGGCGACCGCTCGCCGGCAAACGTGTACCGCGGTACCGACTCTTTTGCCTATGGCCCCGTCACTCTTGCCGCAGCTCGGGGTGCGGCGGGTTGGTTGCATGCGGGCGTCGTGTCCGGCGACCAACCGGCTGCCCTGGTCGCCGATGCATTCGACGCACTCGGGGTGAACCTGATCGACGAACAGGGCCAACCGAGATTCGACGATGCGTATCAGGTCGACCTGGTGGGCCGACTGTTGGGCGCGCTGCTCGACGCGGTCACGATTGTTGTTGTCGGTTTCATCGGCCGCCGGTTGGGTGGCCGTCGTGCTGGGCTTGCCGGAGCTGCGTTGTACGCCACCTGTGTCCTCGCCATTCAGCACACTCACTTTCTTGGCGCCGAGCCATTGGTTGCGCTGGCAAGTGCGTTGACCGTTCTGGCCACGCTGAAACTCGATCGCAGCTCCAATGTCGCTGCCGCCGTTCGCGGGGGTGCGCTGGCTGGCATGGCGGCAGGGCTGGCGGCCGGGGCCAAGCTCACCGGTGCCGGCGTCGGAGTGGTGCCCTTGCTGCTCTGCGCCGTACTGGTGTATCGCCACCGACGTCGTGCCGACCTCGCGCGGTTGCTCAGTGTTGCGTTGTTCTCCATTCTGGCGTTCCGCGTGGCCAACCCTGGGGCGTTCGAGGGGCTGGGCTGGTCTCTCAAACAACGGTTCCTCGACGACTTCTGGGCAAGTGTGCGTGTCGCAGAACTGGACATGCCGCCGGCTGTGCAATGGGCAAACCGCATCGTGGCCCTCGACGCGTTGCGGTGGTTGTTCGTGTACACGGTCGGGCCAGGTGTATGCCTTGCCGCCATAGCGGGCGCGGCTGCGCTGTGGCGTCGCCGTCGACGCATAGCGAGTTGGAACGTCGCTGTCGCGTACACAGCGTTGGCTCTCCCGGGGGCGCTCGTCTTGCAGTCGTTCAGTCCCACGGGCCGGTACTTCATGGCGGTCGTGCCCACGCTGCATGCCGTCGCCGGCGTGGGATTGGTGGCGCTGTGGGTGCATCGGCCACAGCATGTGCAAGTTGCCCGCCAACGCGTCGGTCCGGTGCTGGCAGTTGCGCTCGCCGGCGCAGCGCTGTTGTGGGGTGTCGCCTTCGTCAACGGGGTGTACGGCCATGACAACACGCGCATCGTTGCATCCCGATGGATCCAAACGAACGTGCCGGAGGGTGCTGTTCTCTCGTCGGAAGCATGGGACGACGCGCTTCCTATTTCGGTCGACGGCATCGATGCCGGAGCATGGAGCAACGAGCAGTTCGACCTGTTCGGCGAAGACACTGTGGAGAAGGTCGAACGGTTGGCGACGCAGCTCGGCAAAGTTGACTACGTCGTGGAGTCCTCGCCCCGTGTATGGGGGGCCGTGACGCGCATTCCGGTGCGATATCCGTCGACCATCAAGTTCTTCGCTTCGCTCGACACCGGGCAGCTGGGCTTCGAGCGCGTCGCCACGTTCACCAGCGCGCCGCGCGTCTCGTTGTTCGGACAGCAGCTGTGGCGGCTTGACGATGCCGGCGCGGAGGAGGCGTTCTCCGTCTACGACCACCCTGAGGTGCGGATCTGGAAGCGAGTCCGCAATCTGTCCGCCGATGAGCTGCTGCAAGTGCTCGACCCAGCGGCCGCATCGATGGCAATTCACGTGTCGCCACAGAACGCAAAGGCGAACGGGCTGATGCTCTACGCCGACGAGGTTGCGGCCAACGAGACTGTCGGCAGCTACAACGACGACTTCGACACGACTGGCAGCCCGTGGTGGCACCTGCTGGGTTGGCTCGTGCTGGTCGAAACGTCTGGCGTGGCGGCGTTCGTGATCTTCCTGCCGCTGCTTCGTCGCCTTCCGGATGCTGGCGCGGGTGTCTCGAAGATGCTGGGCGTGGCGCTACCAGCTGTCGCAGTGTTCGTTGCCATCACTTGGCTCGGGTTCGCATTCACGCGCGGGCTGGTGGCCGCTGTGTTTGCGGCGTGGTTCGCGGCAGCCGTCGTGCTCGGCCGACGACGTGCAGCCCAGCTTGCGACGGTGTGGGCGCAGCGTCGCCGAACCATCGTGTTGGCAGCGGCGCTGTCCACGTTGACGTTCCTCGCGTTCGTCGCGCTGCGCGCGATGAACCCGGATCTTTGGAACCCGTCGCGTGCGGGTGAGAAGCCATTCGAGCTCACCATGCTCACGTCGGTCATGCGCACGCGCACGCTGCCGCCATACGACTCGTGGATGTCCGGCGGGACGCTGAACTACTATTACGGCGGGTACTTGATGCTGTCGTTGCCGGGTCGGCTACTGCGCACGGCGCCGACGGTCGTCATGAACCTCGCGGTAGCGCTCTTTGCCAGCTTGACCGCCGGAGCGGCGTTCACCGCCGGCTCGGCAGTCGTCAGTAGTGGCAGAAGTGTGTCGTCGCGAGCGTCAATGGCAACAGCGAGATGGGCGGGGCTGTTGGCTGCCGGGTTCTTGCTGTTGCTACCCAACATGGTGATCGTGCCCGGTGTCGTGCGGCGCATGGTGGGGGCCGAGCACGGCACATTCGACTGGTGGTCCCCCAGCCGGGTCATACCGAACTCGGCCGCCATCACCGAGTTCCCGGCCTGGTCGATCTTGTTCGGCGATGTCCATCCGCATGTGATGGGCCTGCCACTGCTCGCGACGGTCCTCGTGCTGTGCCTAGCGTGGTACCGCTCGCTGATCGAGCGGCGATCAGCGCAGTCGCTCGCGCTCGCGGTGGTGGTGGGTTTGCTGCTCGGGCTGGTGCGCGCAACCAACACTTGGGACTACCCGCTCGCGCTCGCTACCGCATTGTTGGCCGTGTCGGTCGCGTTGGTGCGGCGGGGCAACTGGCGAGTGGCAGCGCGCGACGTGGTGGTCGCGGGTGCTGGAGTTGCGCTCGTGTGGGCTCCGTATGTCTGGCGAGGCGAGGTGTACGACGCCGGCGTCGAGCCGGTGACACAGCGCACGCCGTGGGGAAGTTGGGTGGACCATTGGGCGTTCTTCGCGGCGTGCACCCTGCTGGTCGCTGTGCCCGTCGTATCGCGACGCGTGGGTCATGTGGTGCGGACGTCGCCCACCATGTGGCGATCCGTTCGTCAAGGACACGTGGTCGCACTCGCAGTCGTCTTCGCTGCGGCCGGCGTCTTCACTCTCGCCTCGTCGCGATCAACACAGCTGACGTGTCTGGCACTCGCAACGCTTGCAGCCGCTGCAGCCGTGATCGGGCGCAGACATAGAGCCGTTTCGTCGCTCGGAGGTGCACTGATGGCCGTGGGCTGGTCGGTCATCGTCGTCATCGAGCAGTACTCGGTCAAGAACGATGGCGGTCGAATGAACACCGTGTTCAAGGGCTGGTACCAGGCGTGGCTGCTGCTGGCCATCGGATCAGCGGTGTCGCTCGTCGTAGTGGTGCGTTCGCGGGCGGTGGCCACCTCGTGGCGGCCGCGGCTGTACCGACGAACCGGGCTGGCGTTCGTTGCGTTCGCCGGCGTCGTTTCAGTCGCGTTCGCTGTGTTGGCCACTCCCGTACGACTCGATGATCGCCTCAGTCCCGACGGACTGTCACTGGACGGTCTCGCGTACTTTCAGAGTGACCTGCGTTACGGCGACAGTGATCGTCCGTTGGCCGACGACCTGCCGCTGTTGAAGTGGCTCAAGGCAAACGTGCACGGCATCGTTCCCATTGCGGAAGCACCGGGCGACGACTACACCTGGAGCAGTCGATTCGCGACGATGACGGGGCTGCCAACACCAATCGGATGGCCGTACCACGAGCGTCAGCAGAAGCGTGACTACGGCTACCTGGTCGATCAACGCATTGCTGACATGAAGGAGCTCTACACCACCACCGACCCGCAACGGGCGGCCGAGCTTTTGGCCCGGTATCGCCTCCGCTACATCACCTTCGGACTTGTCGAGCAGAAGCTGTCACCGGACCCGACGGGGGCCACGCTGCTCGCTGCACCATGTGTCTCCGAGGTGTTCCGCTCCGGCGATCTGTTCGTCGCCGAGGTGGATCGTCAGTGCCTCAGGGCGCTGCCGCGTCGCGAATGACGAGGTACTGCGGGTAACTACCGGTGGGGTTCCAGGTCTCCCGCGTGAACAACCAGCGCACCATGTCACCAATCGATGCCGACGCGTAGTCCGGCACCCACCACCTGCGCAGCGAGAACTCCTCGACGGTGTACCCCGCCGGCACGACCGGCGGTCCGGCGGCGCCGTCGAGAATCAGTGCATCGTAACCATCGGGAAATTCGCCCTTGACCCCGGTGACGTATGAGACCCCGTCGAAGTCGTTGAGGTACCAGGCCCACGGCCACGACCCGCCGCCGCGTTGATCAACGAGGATCGTGTTGATCGTGCCGTCGCGCTGCCCAGCGCGGAGCCGTTCGACGATCGGGGGCACGTCGGTGGAGGTCTGCACGGTGACCAACAGTTCGCGTGGGTCGGCGCCGTCGGTGATGGCCGGGCGGATGGCAATGAAAGCGGTGAGCACGAGCGAAGCGAGCAGTAGGCCACCAAAGGCTCTGCGCATGCTCGGAGCGTGGAAGCGGGCGAAGAGCGCTTGAGCGCCGATTCCCGACAGCAACACGGCCGGCACCAGAGGGTGCAGAGCCAGCCAGGCGAACTTCTCGCCGGCCCACGCGTAGACCACCACTTGGCCCAGCCACATCGTGCCCAGCCACGCACCAACCAGTGACCGCCTGCGCACCGACACCGCGAGGCCGACGGCGGCAAGCGCGATGAGTAGCCACTCGTACGCTGCGTAGATCGTGAGGTAGAAGAACCACGGCTGCCCGCCACGACCCACGTCGTGCTGGCTCGCCCAGTACTTGATGCCGTCGACGAAGCCGCTCTGCAGACCACCTGGGTAGCGGAACCCGGAGGTGAACACGATCATGAAGACCAGGAGGAAGGCTGTGACCGACCATGCCCAGGGTGACCGACCGAGTGCGCCAACGCGAAGTAGCGCCGCTCGGCACTTGCCGGCGGGAGCGCGCCAGGCGAGTAGCCCAACCGCGAGGAAGAACAGGAGTGCAACGAACCCGAAGAGAAACGTTGTCTCCTTGATGGTCCAGCTGAGTGCAAGCAACACCCCGCCGCTGACGATGTGTGCCGGCTTGGGATGGGTGAGGATGAAAGCCACGACCAACAGCAAGCCCAACGAGACCAGCGCGGTGAGCGAGTCTTCGCGGCCGGTTCGGGTCACCGTCAGGACGGTGGGGCTGAACGTGAACACCAACGCGGCCACGGGTGCGCCAATTCCGCCGAGTGTGCGCCGAGACGAGGCGATGATCGCAGTCGCGACAACACCGGCCAGCGCAGCGATGAGTCTGGCCCAATTGGCACCGGTACCGAAGAGGTGCAGCACCGGCCCTTCCAGGTAGAACCGCATCGGCCCGTGGTACACGGGGTCGTAGCGCATGACGTCGCCGCGACCGGCCTGCCACGAGTACCACGCGTCGATCGCTTCGTCGTGAGCCAACGGCCGTAGACCCAGCTTCCACAGGTGCACGAACAGCGACAAGAGCGTGATGCCGCACACCGCCCACGTCTGTTTCGCTCGCAGCGCCCGTTGGAAATCCATGGTGGAGACGAACAGTACTGGTTGCTCGCCCGCGGACTTGGCCGTGTCACCGAGCCCGGTCCGGTGCACGCGTAGCCTGCGGGAATGCTCCTGTCGGTACTCCTGGTTGCCGCCATAGCGGTCTCCGGATTCGGGCTCACCTATTGGTTGCCGGTTCGTCTCCGAGTGGAGGAGCGCTGCGCCGTCGGCGTCGTCCTCGGCTCGGTCACCTTTTGCGTGACGACCTTCTCGATGTTTCTCGTGGTCGGAATGAACGGGTTCACGGTCGCGGTCGGCTCCCTGCTGACTGCGCTCGTGGGTGTCAGTGGCGTGTACCGGGCGGGCGCCGCCCCGCAAGCCGACCTGGCGAGCGGCGCAGCCCGCCTGCGACTGCCGATGCGGAAGGCCGCCAGCCTGCGGCCGTTGGTGTCGCTGACCGCAGCGGCCGGTGCGGTCGCCACGCGCACGTTGGCGCTGGCGTATCAGACGACGACCAACGGCATCAGCGCCGGCAACCTCGCGGTGTACGGCGACTGGGCGGCGCACCTCGCCTATGCCGGCTCGTTCGCGTACGGCGAGAACCAGGCGCTGCGGTCGCCGCTTGCAGCCGGCACACCACTGCGCTACCACTTTCTGGCGGACTACTTCGCTGCTCCGTTGACAGTCACCGGCGCCACGCTGCCGCAGGCGCTGACGCTGACGGCATGGGTGCTGGCTATCGCGTTCACGCCCTTGTTGCTGTGCGCCGTGCAACGCCTGACGGGGTCGCGCCTCACTTCTGCACTGACGCTGCTGCTGTTCACCCTCAGCGGAGGTGTGGGCGCGTGGTACTTCGCCATCGATGTTCGCGACCAAGGGTGGTCGGCCCTCAGGACCATCCCGCGCACATATGCCCGCATGCCTGACCAAGGCATCTGGCTGGACAACACGATTTCGGTGTCGCTGTACGCCCAGCGGTCAACGCTGATGGGCCTGTGCATCGGCTTGGCGGCGCTGATCGTCGTGCTGGGTGCCCGGGTGCGTTGGGTGCGCAGCGGGTTCGTCATCGCGGGCGTCCTGATCGGAGTGACCGGCATCGCGCACGTACACATGCTGTTCAGCGGGCTCGTGCTCGGCTCCCTGGCCTGGCTGTTCGATCGTCGTCGTGAATGGGGCTGGTTCGTGCTGTCGGCAGCGGTGGTGGGGTTGCCGATGGCGTGGGCCATTACACCACCGACCAGTCAGATGCGCTGGTTGGTCGGGTGGATGGCGGCCGAGCAGGAGCAGTCATGGCCTGTGTTCTGGCTTCGAAATGCCGGCGTCTTCCTGCCACTTTTCCTGGGGGTGGCAGTAGCGGGTGCTGCCAATCAGCGCCTCCTGAGAATGACCATGCCGCTGTGGCTGTGGTTCATTGCCGCCAACCTCATCTCCTTCCACCCATGGTCGGGTAACAACGCCAAGTTCTTCCTGTTCTGGCAGCTGGGCGGATGCGTGGTGATTGCCGATGCATTGCACCGTCTCTGGCTGCGTCGAGGCACAGCGGGTTCGCGCGTCGTGCTTCGTGCCGCTGCGGTCGTCGCATTCTGCGCGCTCGTCGTCACCGGCGGCATCGACGCCGTCCGTGGAATGCAACGCACGACCGCGTTCCCTTGGGTGACTGCCGACGAGGTACTCGTTGCCGATTGGCTGCGAGCACATGCTCGCCCGGGCGACGTGTTGGTGTACGGCGCCACCAACACTTCAGCGGTTGCGGCACTGGGTGGAGTGCCAGCCGTGAGCGGTTACCCCGGCTGGACCTCGGACCTGGGGTTACCCGACTGGTATGCCCGCGTGCAGCAATCCGGTGTCGTGCTCAGCGGCGGCGACCAATCCGGTGAACTGGTCGAGGCGTACAGGGTGGTGTGGGTAGCCATCGGCCCTTGGGAACGAGCCGAGTACGCCGCCTCCGATGCCTTTTGGTCGGAACATGGCGAGCAAGTGATCCAGGTCGGCGACTACAGCCTCTATCGAGTGTCGCCCGCAGCGAGGGGCTAGGGCTCGGAAAGCCTTGACATTGGCGGGTTCGCGGGCTTACCGTTCCGCCAACGGAATTCCCGCCAGGCTTCTGCCTTCGGCGGTTGACGACCGCGTACCGCGCAGATAGGATCGACCGTTGCCGTGCGATCTGTGTCCTGCTTCTGCCTTGTCTCAGTGACCCTGCGCGCCCCCTGCCGAAGAGAGATTGAGGAGTAACACGTGGCCTCACGTTCCGTGTCCCGCGAACGGTATTCGTTCGCAAACCTTTCCGAGCCCTTGGAGCTCCCTGA
>Ga0105044_10008788_pt1 | contig 13853 bp, 11 predicted proteins | sample MAT01_FD_78092 | JGI IMG/M metagenome (GOLD analysis project Ga0105044, IMG submission 78092) | Freshwater microbial communities from Lake Fryxell liftoff mats and glacier meltwater in Antarctica - MAT-01 | ecosystem: Environmental > Aquatic > Freshwater > Ice > Liftoff microbial mat | place...
CGTCAGCAGCATCGGTGTCACTGCGGGATGGCTGCAACAACTTGGCCCGCGCTGGGGTCTGGCCGCCTATGCACGCTATGACCGATTGGTCGGGGACGCCGGCAATTCCCCCATCGTACGGGGCCCCGGCAGCCGCGATCAACCATCCGTGGGCATCGCGTTAAGCTATATCTTTGGGCAGGTCGAAAAATAGCGCGGGTTATCGCGAGCCTTGGACTTACGCGCGGCGCAAGCTATCGCCCTGTTCATGACCCTGTTCCCGCCCCTCGCCACCCCCCGCCTGATCGTCAAGATCGGATCGGCGTTGCTGGTCGATGCGGACGGTACGGTGCGGCGCGACTGGCTGGCCGGGGTGGCGGCTGACATTGCCGCCCGCGCCCGCGCTGGCCAGCAGGTGGCGGTGGTATCATCCGGTGCCATCGCGCTGGGCGCACGCCGGTTGAACCTGCCCAAGGGGGGCCGCGCCTCGCTTGAGGATGCGCAAGCCGCCGCCGCGACGGGGCAGATCGCGCTGGCCGGAGTGTGGGCCGAATTGCTTGGTGCCGAGGGGCTGACGGCAGCGCAGATGCTGGTGACGCTGGATGATCTGGAGGATCGGCGGCGCTATCTGAACGCAAGTGCAACGCTCGACCGGCTGTTGTCGCTGGGCGTCGTGCCGGTGATCAACGAAAATGACAGCGTGGCGACCGAGGAAATCCGCTTTGGCGACAATGACCGGCTGGCCGCGCGGGTGGCACAGGCGGCGGGCGCGGGCGGCCTGATCCTGCTGTCTGACATCGACGGCCTGTATGATCGCAACCCCGCTGACCCCGGTGCGCAGCACATCGCGCGGGTGGAGCGCATCGACGCTGCTATCGAAGCCATGGCCGACAGCCGCTCGGCCAGCGGTATGGGGTCGGGCGGAATGGTGTCGAAAATCGCCGCCGCGCGCATCGCGGCCAGCGCGGGGTGTGACCTGGCCATTACATCGGGACGGATCGAACACCCTTTGTCTACTCCCGCCCGGCACACGCTGTTTGTGGCCGAGCGCGGCGCGGGTGCGCGCAAGGCGTGGCTGGCGGGCGGGCTGACGGCAAAGGGCGAGTTGACCATTGATGCAGGCGCGGCCAGGGCGCTGGCCGGGGGCGCGAGCCTGCTGGCGGCGGGCGTGCGCAGCGTGACCGGCGAATTTGCCCGCGGCGATGTGCTGGACATTTCCGGACCCGATGGGCGCGTGATCGCGCGCGGGCTTTCCGAATATCCGGCCAAGGATGCGGCGAAAATTATGGGCCTGGCGCGTGAGGCGCAAGCATTGGCGCTGGGCTATGCACCGCGCAGTGCACTCGTGCACCGCGATCATATGGTGATGGTATGAGGGGGCATCACACAATCCTTCGCTTTCCGGGAAAGACCGTTTGACGATCGCCATTACCGGCGCAACTGGCTTTGTCGGGAGCCATGTGCTCGACGCTGCAACAGCGGCAGGCATTCCAATCCGCGCGCTTGCCCGCAAATCCCAACCGGATCGCGAAGGCGTCGCATGGATTGCGGGCGCGCTTGATGATCCGGCGGCACTTGATGAACTGTGCGCCGGAACCGACGCAGTGCTGCACATTGCGGGCGCCGTGAATGTGCCGAACCGCGCAGCCTTTGCCGCCGCCAACATCGCGGGCACACAGGGCGTGGCCGATGCGGCGGTGCGCGCGGGAGCCGCGCGATTCATTCATGTCAGCAGCCTTGCCGCACGCGAACCGGCGTTATCAAATTATGGCTGGTCCAAAATGGGGGCCGAGGATGTCGTCCGCGCCGCGCCGGTGCCATCGGTCATCGTCCGTCCGCCCGGCGTTTACGGCCCGCGCGACACCGATATGTTCGCGCTGTTTGCGATGGCGCGGCGGGGCTTCATCCTGCTGCCACCCGGGGGTCGCGGATCATGGATTCATGCGGCAGCTTTGGCCACATTGCTGGTTACGCTGGCAACGACACCCGATTGTCCGGCGGGCGCCCTGTTCGAGGTCGACGATGGAACGCCCGGCGGGATGGCGCATCGCGCGCTTGGCAAAGCCATCGCCGCCGCCGTTGGCAAACCTGACGCGCGAACAATCAGCGCGCCGCGCCGGTTGTTGGCGCTTGCGGCGCGCGGCGACCGACTGGTGCGGCGTGACAAGGCCAGGCTGACGCCGGACCGTGCGGCCTATATGGCGCATCCCGACTGGGTTAGCGATCCGGCCAAGCATCCGCCGCCGACTCTGTGGCAGCCCGCTATCGGGTATGCCGAGGGTTTCGCCGCGACCGCGCGCTGGTATCGGGAAGCAGGCTGGCTGCGCTGACGCCGGTCGGTTCGGGACATGTTCCGGTCGATGCGGCCATTGCCAACGCAGCAGCGCCACCCTAGCTATCAGCACATGAACGATATTGCCGCGCCCGCCCCTGCTTCTGTACCATCGACGGGGCCTGCCCGGCGAATGCCCCCGCCGCCGCCGCCGTCAACGCCGGGCAGCTTTCCACGCAAAGTGTGGCGGCTGTTGGTCGCGATAAAGGACGGGCTGGCGCTGCTATTCCTGTTGGTGTTCTTTATCGCGCTGTTCGGCCTGTTGACGGTGCGGCCCAATGCCGCCCTGCCCGTGAGCGAAGGCGCGTTGCTGGTAAAGCTGGACGGCGTGCTGAGCGAGCAGCCTGCCGACATTAATCCGTTTGCCGTGCTGAGCGGTGCGGGCGGCGCGCCGGTGCGCGAATATCGCGTCCGCGACGTCGTGCGCGCGCTGGAAACTGCAGCGACCGATTCGCGGGTCAATACGGTCGTGCTTGACCTCGACAGCTTTATGGGCGGCGGGCAGGTTGCTCTTGCCGAGGTAGGCGCAGCCATCGGCGCAGTACGCGCAGCGAAGAAGCCGGTGCTCGCCTTTGCCACCGGATATGGTGATGACGCTTATCAGCTTGCCGCGCATGCCAGTGAAATCTGGGTCGATCCAATCGGCGCGGCAATGATTACTGGTCCGGGCGGGTCGAATCTGTATTACAAGGGCTTGCTTGACCGGCTGGGCGTTACTGCCAATGTTTATCGTGTCGGCACGTTTAAAAGCGCGGTAGAACCTTTTATCCGCAGCGACCAGTCGCCCGAGGCAAAGCAAGCCGCACGGGCCTATGCCGACGTGCTGTGGGCAAAATGGCAGGCCGATGTCGCCAAGGCGCGGCCCAAGGCCAAACTTGCCGCCTATATCGCCGACCCTGTCACCCCGGCACTGGCTGCACAAGGCGATATGGCCAAGGTCGCGCTGGACGCCGGAATGGTTGACCGGATCGGCGGGCGGCTGGCATTCGAACAGCGCGTGGGCGAAATTGCCGGGCGAATGGACGACAAACAGCCCTGGGCCTATCGCGCCATTGACCTTGATTCGTGGGTTGCCAATAATCCGGCACCGACCAGCGGCACGGCAATCGCGGTTATTCCGGTCGTCGGCGATATTGTTGACGGCGAAATGCCGAACGGCACGGCGGGCGGCGATACCATCACCCAGCACATATTGGCCGCGATCAGCAACGACAGCGTCAAGGCCATTGTCCTGCGCGTCGATAGCCCCGGCGGATCGGTGCTGGCGTCCGAACAAATCCGCCAGGCGCTGTTGCGGGCCAAGGCCAAGAAGCTGCCCATTGTGGTGTCGATGGCCAATGTCGCCGCGTCAGGCGGATACTGGATCGCCACCCCCGCCGACCGCATCTTCGCCGAACCCGATACCATCACTGGATCAATCGGCGTGTTCGGTGTGCTCCCCAGCTTTGACAAGGCACTGGCCAAGATTGGCGTCAATGCCGACGGCATCAAGACCACGCCGCTGTCGGGTGAACCCGACCTGCTGAATGGGTTTAGCCCCGAGTTTAATCAGCTGGCGCAGATCAGCGTTGAGAATATCTATGCGCGCTTCACCGGCCTGGTCGCCAAATCGCGCCGGATCGACATCGCCAAGGTGCGCGAAATTGCCGAAGGCCGCGTCTGGGCCGGTGGCACCGCGCGCCAGTTGGGGCTAGTCGATCAGTTTGGCGGGATCGACGATGCGGTCGCCCATGCCGCCAAGCTCGCTAAGGTCGAGGGTGAATTTTATCCGCTTTATATCGAAAACGCACCCGACCCCTTTGCCCAGATATTGGCCGGATGGACGCAGCAGACCGCCCCGGCGGCAACCGGGCCGCGCGGCTGGTTTGCGCTCGCCGGGCTGGCGCGCCGCCAGGCCGAGGCGCGGATTGTGCACGACGTGACATTGCTTGCCGCCAATCCATCGGTGCAGGCGGCATGCCTTGAGTGCCGCGGATGGATGCCGCTGGCGGCCGCGTCAGCGCGGACAGGTGAGGCAAGCTGGCTGCTACGCCTGCTTGATTAGAGGCAGGTCAGAGCTAGGGCGGGGTGCGGGCCAAGAGCGGGGTCAGGTTTCCACCATTTCACCGTTCGCATGCTCCGCAATCGCATCGGCCAGCGTTTCGACCAGCGCCAGGGGCAGATCGTGCCCCATTCCGGCTATGGTCAGCAACCGCGCGCCGCTGATGTTCGCGGCTGTATCATGTCCGCCCGCCAGCGGGACCAGCGGGTCATCTTCGCCATGGATGACCAGTGTTGGCACCTTGATCGTCCGCAGCATTTCGCGCCGGTCGCCGTCGACGATGATTGCCGCCATCTGACGCGCAAAGCCTGGGGGATACCAAGCGCGTTCAAAATCACCGCGAACCCGCCGGTCGAGCCGCGCTTCGTCCGCTGGATAGCCAGGGCTGCCGATGACCCGCGCAGCGCGCTTGGCATAGGCGATCATATCCTCTGGCGCCCCACTCATCGGTCGGTCGGCGAGCGCCTTCATCGCGCTGCGGCCGGGGCGCGGCAGGCGGCGATTGCCCGTCGTCGACATGATCGAGGTCAGCGATATCACGCGGTCGGCAAAATTTGCGGCGACATGCTGTGCGATCATCCCGCCCATTGACGCGCCGACGACATGCGCCCGGTCGATCGCAAGCGCATCAAGCAGCGCCATGCCATCGGCCGCCATGTCGGACAGACGATAGGGCGTGGCTGGCCGCAGCCCCAGCATCGCTTTCGCAAACAGCCATTTGATGTTCGGCACCCCCGCCGCATCGAACCGCGTCGACAGGCCGACATCGCGATTGTCATAGCGGATGGTGCGAAAACCGTGCGCATTCAGCGCCGCGACAAATTCATCGGGCCACAACGTCATCTGCCCCCCCAGGCCCATGATCAGCAGGATAACTGGCGCACTGCGCGGCCCGTTGTCTTCATAAGTAATGGCAATGCCGTTGGCGGCAATCTGGTTCACGGTCATGTTGGGAGTGGCTTTCAGGCGGGGGCGGGGCGATATTCGTTGGCGTTGCCGGTAAATTCGGCGTGGCCGTAACCATCGAGCTGGCGTTCGATGCGACGAATCAGACGGCGGTCGGCCAGCGCGGCAAGGATCGGCAGACGCGCCGCTAGGCGGTAGGCCGCCATCCGCCCCACCAACGCCAGCATCGTCGCCGCGTGGATGGCGCGGTCGGCGCTGGTCACACGCACGCCGACACTTGCTGCGCGTTGGGTGTCGCCATTCAGGAAGGCCCGGACGAAAAAGACCCGGCTAACCGAGCGTTCGAGAAAACGCATGATGCGGCCCTTCACCGAATGATCGGACGAAAGTTCCGCCTCCATCGTTGCGCGAAGCAGGCCGCCGCAGACTTTGTCGTCATAGTCATAGCGCAGCGTCGCGCTGCGCGTGCGCCAGATTCGCACGATCTCTTCGGGCGTATCGGCGAGCAGGTCTTCGGGCAGGCCAAGCAGAAAACAGCGGTAGCGCGCGATTTCGACACGGGCACGTTCCTCGCGGGTGAAATGCTTGCGGCCTTTGCCCAGCACCTCCTGCGACAGGAAATACACCGGGATCAGGCCAGCGGGCATCTGGTCCAGTTGTGGAATTGGCACGCCATAGGTGGCGGCATCCCACATGCCGTCGCGCGACAGAACATTCACGCGCACCATGGAATGCATCAGCCGCACCATCGCCGCTGCCTTGAACCCCGGACCGTAGCGTTCGAGCGCACCGGGCAAGGTGGTTGTGGCAAAGAAAGTCGCGGTTTCCTTTACCCGGCGCGCGGCGGTGGCGTGGCCAAGTGTTCCCGTCAGCGCCATCGGCAGAGCGCTATATTTATTGAGAAAGGTTGCGATAAACGCGCCGCGAATCAGGAAGGGCGCAAGGTTGGCGGTGGCGTTGCGTTCATAGGCCGCGCCCTCCGCGACCAGTTGCATATCGACCCAGTCGGGCCGCGCCGCCATCTCGGCAATCAACGCGGCAAGCTCTGGCGGCGCATCGGTAACCGCCGCAATACCCTGATCACAAGCCGTGACGAGCATAGTGACGGTCTGGCGGAACCCCAGCGTGCGCGTAAGTGCGGCATAAGCATCGCCGGCGCTATCCCCCAACATCGTATATTCGCGGATGCGCGCGGTAAGGTCAGGGTCGGCCAGATAGGGTTCCCGCCGCACCCCGCGCGTGCGGCCAAGCTCGGTCGTGTCATCGGGGCCGGGCGCCCAGCGTTCGGGCGCAAGGTCGAAATCGAAACGCGCATAAAGCGCAGGCAGTGCGGTCGCTTGGTCACGGACGCGCGCAGCGATAGCAGTCAGAGCGTTGGTCATTGGACTTAAATTGCCACAGGCGCGTCAAAAGGCAAGGTCGCTGGCGCTTACCGCCGGTCCCAATCGGCCAAAGTCCTCAGAAAAATGTGCAACTTCAAAGTGTAGTGCGGCTTCGCGCAAAAAACGACCGTGGCCTGAAAGACTTCAGATAGCACTAGGGTGCATGCTAACGCCAGCGCACCCTGATGCCCATCAAATATGAATCGCCTTGCCGGTTACGGCCATTGCGGCTTCCTTCAGCGCCTCGGCGTGGGTGGGGTGCGCATGGCTCGTGAGCGCAATATCTTCGCTGGTCGCCCCGAATTCCATCGCGAGACAGGCCTCAGCAATCATTGATCCGGCAACGCTGGCGATGATCCATACGCCCAGTACCCGGTCGCTGTCAGCATCGGCGATGACCTTGACCAGCCCGTCGGTCTGGCGGTTGGTTTTGGCACGGCTGTTGGCCATCATCGGAAATTTACCGATTTTGACCGTGCCGCGTTCCTTCGCCTGCGCCTCGGTCAGGCCGACGCCCGCGATTTCGGGGAAGGTATAAACGACGCTGGGGATGACGGCATGGTTCACGATGCCGGTGTGGCCTGCGATATTGTCGGCGCAGGCGACGCCTTCATCCTCCGCCTTGTGCGCGAGCATCGGGCCGGGGATGACATCGCCGATCGCCCAGATGCCGGGGACGCTGGTGCGGAAATCATGCCCGGTTTCAATCTGGCCGCGCGCATTGACGCTTAGGCCCGCCTTGTCGAGTGCAAGCCCGTCGGTGTTGGGGCGGCGACCGATCGCGACGAGGACGACGTCGGCTTCCATAGTTTCGCTTGCGCCCCCGGCGGCGGGTTCAATCGTGACATGGGCTTTTTTGCCCTTCGCTGTGACGCCGGTGACTTTGGCGCCGGTTTTGATCGCAAAGCCCTGTTTCTTGAAAATCTTGTTGGCTTCTTTGCGAATATCCTCGTCCATGCCGGGCAGGATCTGGTCGAGATATTCGACCACGGTGACCTTGGCGCCCAGCCGGAGCCATACGCTGCCGAGTTCCAGCCCGATCACGCCGCCCCCGATGACAACCATGTGCCCAGGAACCGCATGCAGTGTCAGCGCACCGGTCGAATCGACGATCATCCCCGCGTCATTATCGACCGCAGCACCGGCGAGTGGGGCCGCAGTTGATCCGGTGGCGATTATAAAGTTTTTGGCGCGGTACGGCTTGCCCGCAACCATGACCGTATCGGGGCTAGCGAAGACGGCGTGGCCCTTGAGCCATGCGACCTTGTTTTTCTTGAACAGAAATTCGATCCCGCCGGTCAGCTCACCGACCGCCTTGTCCTTTTCGGCCAGCATCGCGCCGACGTCGAGTTTTGGCGTGCCAAAGCTCATCCCATATTTGGCCAGATGGCCGCCCGCAACTTCGTCGTACAGCTCCGATGCGTGGAGCAGCGCCTTGGACGGGATGCACCCGACGTTGAGGCAGGTGCCGCCAAGCGTTGCGCGGCTTTCCACGCACGCAACTTTCAGCCCATGGTGCGCCGCGCGGATCGCAGCGACATAGCCGCCGGGGCCAGCGCCAATGACGATCAGGTCATAGTCATAATCGGACATTCTTTACTCCAATCGCGTTCCTGCGAACGCAGGAACCCAGGGCTCAAAAAACCAGGCTATCGAACAAATCCTTCCACTGCGGATTATCGCGTTCGATCAGCTCCAATTTCCACTCGCGCTTCCATTTCTTCATGTGCCGCTCTCGCGATCGAGCGGTCTGAATATCGTCATGGGCTTCATACCAAACCAATGGTGTTCAGCCATGATCTTTAGTAAAGCCAGCGACAACTTTGTTGCGGTGCTGCCATGTTCGCACCCGCAAATCCGATGTCACCCTAAAATAGAACGGGCCGTTACGCTTGCTGGCCATCAAATAGACAAACCCAGGCGCTATGCCGCACCGCTCCACCCTGGGCTCCTGCGTTCGCAGGAGCGCGATGCTCCTACAAATCAATCAACAACCGCGTGGGATCTTCAATCGCGTCCTTAATCGTTTTGAGGAAGGTGACCGCCTCGCGCCCATCAATCAGGCGGTGGTCATAGCTGAGTGCGAGATACATCATCGGGCGTATGACGATCTGGCCGTTCACCACCACGGCGCGGTCCTCGATGCGGTGGAGGCCCAGCACGGCGCTTTGTGGTGGGTTGATGATCGGGGTCGACATCAGGCTGCCAAACACGCCGCCATTGGAGATGGTAAAGGTGCCGCCGGTCATGTCATCCATGGTCAGCGTGCCGTCCTTTGCCTTTTTGCCATAGGCAGCGATAGTTTTTTCAATGCCGGCAAAGGACAATGCCTCGGCGTTGCGGATGACAGGGACAACCAGACCGCCAGGACCGCTGACGGCGACCGAAATGTCGATATAGTCATGGTAGACAATTTCTTCGCCATCGATCCGCCCGTTGACCGAGGGAATATCCTTCAGCGCAAGGCAGGCCGCCTTGGCAAAAAATCCCATGAAGCCAAGGCGCACGGCGTGCTTTTTCTCGAACAAATCCTTGTAACGCCCGCGTGCTTCGATCACCGCCGACATGTCGACGTCGTTGAACGTCGTCAGCATCGCCGCGGTGTCCTGCGCCGATTTCAGCCGCTTGGCGATGGTCTGGCGCATCCGGGTCATTTTGACACGCTCTTCGCGGCGACCTGGGGCGCTGGGGGCGGGCGCTGCCGGCGAGGGCGCGGCGGAAACAGCGGGTGCGGCTTCGGGCGCGTTGTTCGCGGCGGTCAGGACGTCCTCCTTGCTCAAACGACCGTCTTTGCCGGTGCCTTTGATCTTGCTGGGGTCGATGCCATGTTCGAGCACCAGGCGGCGCACGGCGGGCGACAATGTGGTCACGCCATCGCCGGGTTCAGCGGCGGGCGCAGGCGGCACGTTGGGCACGGCGACGGCGGTCTTGGCGGCAGGGGCGGCGCTGCCTGCCTCGATGCTACCAATTACCGCGCCGATCCCAACGGTATCGCCAGGGGCAAAGGCGTGCGCGCCCATGACACCCGCGACGGGCGCAAGCACCTCCATGGCGACCTTGTCGGTCTCCAGGCTGGCAATGGGCTCGTCGATGGCGACCGCGTCGCCCGGTTGTTTCAACCATTCGCCGATGGTTGCTTCGGTAACGCTTTCGCCCAAGGTGGGGACTTTGACTTCGGTGCTCATCGCTTCTTCTCTTGGTTGTTCCCCTGCGAAGGCAGGGGTCCATCATTTGACCTTTGGTGATGGGCCGCTGCCTGCGCAGGGGCCCAGCGCCATGTTACTTCCGTGTCCGCCGGATCTCTGCACGCCGGCTCAGGCCAAGCGCGTCAGCGACCAGTGCAGCTTGTTCCGTCTGGTGGCGCGAGGCGAGACCCGTGGCGGGCGAGGCCGACGCCAAACGACCAGCATAGCGTGCGCGCATGCCCGGCTTGCCCGCCGCGATCAGCGATTCCTCGATCAACGGTTCGACAAACGACCATGCGCCATTGTTGCGCGGTTCTTCCTGCGCCCACACCACATCCTCAAGCTGCGGCATGCGCTTCAGACGAACGCTCAACGGATCGCCGGGAAAGGGGTATATCTGTTCGACCCGAATGACCGTAGTGTCGGTCTGCCCGGCCGCATCGCGCGCCTCCATCAGGTCATAGCCGACCTTGCCCGAGCACAGCACAATACGCTTCACATCGGCATCCGCCGGAGCCGAGCGATCGGACATGATGCGGCGGAAATGCGCGTCGCCGATGAAATCGCCGCGCAAGCTGACCGCCAGTTTGTGCCGCAACAGCGATTTGGGCGTCATGATGACCAACGGCTTGCGGAAGGGTCGCAGCATCTGGCGGCGCAGGACGTGGAAATAATTCGACGGAGTCGAAATGTTACACACCTGGATATTGTCACTGGCGCACAGTTGCAGGAACCGTTCAAGCCGCGCGGAGCTATGTTCCGGCCCCTGCCCTTCATAGCCATGCGGCAGCAACAGGACGAGGCCGTTGGCGCGGAGCCATTTTGCCTCACCCGCTGCGATGAACTGGTCGATCACGATCTGCGCGCCATTGGCGAAATCGCCGAACTGCGCCTCCCACAGCACCAGCGCCTTGGGATCCGCCATGGCATAGCCATATTCGAACCCCAGCACGCCATATTCGCTCAAGGGGCTGTCGAGCACCTCGAACCGGCCATGCGGCACCGTGGTCAGCGGGATATATTTTTCTTCCGTGCGCTGATCGACCCACACGGCGTGGCGCTGGCTGAAAGTGCCGCGCCCCGAATCCTGCCCCGACAGGCGCACCTGATACCCTTCGGAAAGCAATGTCCCGAACGCCAGCGATTCCGCCGTCGCCCAATCGAACACGTCAACATCCCTAGCCGCGAACATTGCCGCGCGCGCGTCGATCACACGGCGCAGCGTTTTGTGCACCTGCAGCGTGTCCGGAATCGTCGTCATCGTCCGGCCGATGCTGTCGAACAATTTGTCGGACACGCCGGTGGGGATATTGCGCCGCGCGCTTTCGGGATCGGCGGGCATATGCAGCCCCGACCAACGCCCGGCAAACCAGTCGGCCTTGTTCGCTTTATAGCTTTTGGCCGCTTCAAATTCGCCTTCAAGCCGGTCGATGAACGCAGCGCGCATCGCATCAAGCTCGCCGGCCGCGATCACGCCCTCGGCCTCTAGCCGCATCGCATAAAAGCTCGACACCGCCGGATGAGCACGGATTTTCGCGTACATCAGCGGTTGGGTAAAGCTCGGTTCGTCGCCTTCATTATGGCCGAAACGGCGATAGCACCACATGTCGATGACGATATCGCGCTTGAATTGCTGGCGAAAATCAATGGCAAGCTTGCAGGCAAAGGTCACCGCCTCTGGGTCATCGCCGTTGACGTGGAGGATCGGGGCCTGAACTCCCTTCGCCACGTCTGACGGATAGGGCGAGGATCGCGCGAATTGCGGGCTGGTCGTAAAGCCGATCTGGTTGTTGACGATAAAGTGGATGCAGCCGCCGGTATTATATCCGGTGATGCCGGAAAAGCCGAGGCATTCCCAGACAATCCCCTGCCCCGCGAACGCCGCATCGCCGTGGATCAGGACGGGCAGCACCTGTTCATGTTTGTCGAGGTCGCCGCGCACCAATTGCTGTGCGCGCACCTTACCCAGCACAACGGGATTAACCGCCTCAAGATGCGAAGGGTTGGGGACCAGGCTCATGTGCACCGACACGCCGTCGAATTCGCGGTCGGTGCTGGTGCCGAGGTGATATTTCACATCGCCTGACCCGCCGACATCTTCGGGGCTGGCGCTGCCACCCTGAAATTCGTGGAAGATGACCTTGTACGGTTTGGCCATCACGTTGGCGAGCATGTTGAGGCGGCCGCGATGGGCCATGCCATAGACGATTTCCTTGACGCCCAGCTGGCCGCCATATTTGATGATTGCCTCCATCGCCGGGATCATCGATTCGCCGCCGTCGAGGCCAAAGCGTTTGGTGCCGACATATTTGCGGGCGAGAAATTTCTCCCACTCCTCAGCCTCGATCACTTTGCCCAGGATTGCCTTTTTGCCCAGCACGCTAAAATCGATGCTTTTTCCTGCGCCTTCCATGCGGTCCTGCAAAAAGCGGCGTTCCTCAACATCGGATATGTGCATATATTCGAGGCCCACGGGGCCGCAGTAATTGGCTTGCAGGATGGCGACAATCTCGCGGATGGTCGCCCTTTCAAGGCTCAACGCGCCGCCAAGATAAATGGGCCGGTCCTGATCCGCGCCGACGAAGCCGTGATATTCCGGCGTCAGGTCGGCGGGAATCTCCTGTTTCTGAATGCCCAGCGGATCGAGTTTTGCAGCCAGATGCCCGCGCACCCGATAGGTGCGGATCAGCATCATGGCGCGGATCGCATCGCCCGCCGCGCGTGCAATGTCGGCATCAGCCAGCGGCGCGCCTGCCTTCGCAGCGGCAGCCTTGACCGCGACCTGCATCTGCATCGGGTCAAGCCCCGCCGTCAGGTCGTCGCTGTCGATCAGCGGCCAGCCGGAGCGCGCCCAACTTGGTCCAGCCTGCGGTTCGTCCGCGTCAAAGCTGTGGCGTTCGATGTTCATACCTTAGCTTCCTTGTGCCCCGCGAAGGCAGGGGCACGGTTCAAGTAAATTTTCACACCCGTTCTTTCAACACCTCGGCCAGCGTTTCGCCCAGCAAGGATGGCGAGGGGGAGACACGTACGCCCGCTGCCTCCATCGCTGCAATCTTGCTGTCGGCATCGCCCTTGCCACCCGACACGATCGCGCCGGCGTGGCCCATACGGCGGCCCGGGGGGGCCGTTTTTCCGGCGATAAAGCCGACCATTGGCTTTTTCCGGCCGCGCTTTGCCTCGTCGATCAGAAATTGGGCGGCTTGTTCCTCGGCATCGCCGCCAATCTCGCCGATCATGATGATGCTCTTGGTCGCCTCATCGGCGAGGAAAAGCTCCAGCACGTCGATAAAGTTGGTGCCGTTGACCGGATCGCCGCCGATCCCGACTGCCGTGGTCTGACCCAGGCCGACATTGGTTGTCTGGAATACCGCTTCATAAGTCAGCGTCCCCGAACGCGATACGACGCCCACGCTGCCGCGCGAAAAGATGCTGCCCGGCATGATGCCGATCTTGCATTCGCCGGGCGTCAGCACGCCGGGGCAGTTGGGTCCGATCAGCCGCGATTTGGAGCCCGACAGCGCGCGCTTGACCCGCACCATGTCGAGCACCGGTATACCCTCGGTAATGCACACGATCAGCGGAATTTCGGCGTCGATAGCCTCCAGGATCGAATCGGCGGCAAACGGCGGCGGGACGTAGATGACGCTGGCATCGGCCCCCGTCGAACGCTGCGCGGCGGCAACAGTGTCGAACATCGGCAGGCCGATATGGGTCGTCCCGCCCTTGCCCGGCGTCACCCCGCCGACCATCTGGGTGCCATAGGCCAGCGCCTGTTCGGTGTGAAAGTGCCGGTCGCGCCGGTCATCCCTTGCGTGATGACCCTGGTATTCTTGTCGATCAGGATACTCATTCGAATGTCTCTCCGATTTTTGCCTTGGCCCGATGACTATCGAGCCGTGTTTTCAAATAGCGAACGCCCCGCCCAATACCGTGGACCAAAGAAATTCCTGCGATCAGTGCGCCCTGCAAATAAGGCAGGTATTCGGCGCCCGGCTTGTTCGACGTTGGGCCGTTCAAATCGCCTGTCC
>Ga0105044_10008789_pt1 | contig 13853 bp, 11 predicted proteins | sample MAT01_FD_78092 | JGI IMG/M metagenome (GOLD analysis project Ga0105044, IMG submission 78092) | Freshwater microbial communities from Lake Fryxell liftoff mats and glacier meltwater in Antarctica - MAT-01 | ecosystem: Environmental > Aquatic > Freshwater > Ice > Liftoff microbial mat | place...
CAGGCCATCAACACATCGAAAAGCCGATTTCTCCCGTCCAGATACTCCGCCTCTGCCGCAGCCTTGTGGAAGTCCTCGCGCTCCTTCAGCCACTTGCCATCCGTCGTGTCGCGATAGGCCGCGACTTCTTCTTTCTCCGCAGCCTTTGCCGCCGCATCCGCCGCTTCCCGAAACTCCACCAAAAACGAAGCAAACGCGGACTTCAAGTGCAGCGCTGCCATGGGCGTGCCGAATCCCCGGGCCGCCGCCGCATTGAGCGCGCTTACCAACTCTGCTCCACCCTCTTCCAGCAAGGCCCGCCCACCTAACAACGGAAGCCTCACACAGCGGGAAAGAATCGTCGGCAACAAGCGCTGCGGATTGGCGGTTAGAAGCAGCAGCAGCGTATTCTTCGGCGGCTCTTCCAACGTTTTTAAAAACGCATTCGCCGCCTGATCGTTCATCCGATCCACCTCCGTGATCACACCAACTTTACAAGCCCCACCCGGTGCGGCAAGATGCAGCGTTTGCTCAAGGTCACGGATTTCATCCACCCCGATCCGCCGAGACTTCATCCGTGGACGGATCACTCGGACCCACCCACTTTCCAACTCGTCGAGCGCCGGAGTCTCGACCACGATTGGTTCGCCAAACAAATCAAAGCCACCGCCTTTCGACGGGCCGCTTACCATTTGAATCATCCGCGCTGCTAGATTTTCCTTGCCGCTGCCATGGGCACCGCTGATCAGGAAGGCATGGGCCAGGCGGCCGCGATCATGCGCGGATGAAATCAATTCAAATGCCTTGTCTGCCAAATACGCCATCTGCCTTGATCGTCTCTCGAACTCCACCCGAGGCAATCCGAAAACGGAAGCTCCCGTGAAATTTCTTGAAATTCGCACCAATTGCCGCCTTGGCCATCGGTATGCCCACCATCATTGCGCAGTCCTGCGCGATTCAAATAAAATACGCACAGTCTAAAAGACTCCCTGCGGTGCTGGTTTTGAAAATTCTGCGATGATCCAGTCCACCTCAAACCACGCCCCACCCGATGATCACTAAAATCGACCACCTTGGCATTGCCGTCAGATCTCTCGAAGAATCCATCCCTTACTACGAAAACGTCCTCGGACTCGTCTGTGAAAGGCGCGAAGAAATCGAATCCCAAAAAGTCCGCACCGCCTTTTTTGCTGCTGGAGATGTTCACCTCGAGCTTCTGGAACCCACTTCTGAAGATAGCCCTATCGCCAAGTTTCTCGAAAAAAACCCCTCCGGCGGTATTCACCATATCGCCTTCGCCACCACCGACATCACCAGCCAACTCGCCCAGGCCAAAAAGCAAGGCACACGGCTCATCCACGAAGTCCCTTTCGAAGGGGCCGCCGATAAACTCGTCGCCTTCCTTCACCCTAAATCCACCTTTGGAGTTCTCACCGAGTTTTGCCAACCCGCCCACTAACCTTCGCACCCAACCGACCACACCACCATGGCCATCGACCCAGCCCTCATGCAAGACCTTGCGAACCGTCGCGAGGAAGCCCTCGTCGGAGGCGGCATCGACCGCATCGAGAAACGCCACCAAAAAGGTCTTCTATCCGCTCGCGAACGTCTCGCCGTCTTTTACGACGGTGGTCATTTCATCGAGTTCGGAATGCACGCCCATCATTCCTGCAGCGACTTCGGACTCGAAAAACGCAGAATGCCTGGTGACGGAGTCGTCTGCGCCACGGGCTATGTCAATGGGCGTCCTGTCGCCGCATACGCCCAGGACTTCACCATTGGCGGCGGAGCGGTTGGTGCCATCCATGCCAAGAAAATCTGCGACCTCCTCGACTTCGCCATCAAGGCGGGAATCCCCGTCGTCGGCATCAACGACTCCGGCGGAGCACGCATCCAGGAAGGCATCGAAGCCCTGTCAGGATACGGACAGATTTTCTTCCGAAACGTGCTCGCCTCAGGCTGCATCCCTCAAATTTCCATCATTGCCGGCCCCTGCGCCGGTGGTGCCGCCTACTCGCCCGCCCTCACGGATTTCATCATCATGACGCGGGAAAATTCCAATATGTTCATCTGTGGCCCCGACGTCATCCGCGCCGCCACCGGCCAAACCGCCTCACTCGACCAGTTCGCCTCCGCCGAGGCACACGCCAAAGTCTCGGGAAACATCCATCTCATCGCCGAGGATGATGAACACGCCATCCAGCTCGCAACCAAACTCCTCGATTACCTTCCATCGAACAACCTCGGTGATTCTCCCCATGCCATGAACAACGACATTCCGCTGGTTGAAGATGAGGGAATGAACGAGATCATCCCGGCAGATCCCAAGGCTCCGCTTGACATGCAAGCGGTCATCTCACGCTTGGTGGACCCGGATTCCTGGTTCGAACTCCAGCCCGACTTCGCCCCTAACATACTCACGGGTTTTGCCAGAATCGAAGGCCTGGTGATCGGCATCGTTGCCAATCAACCCATGGCGAAAGCAGGCTGCATCGACATCGATTCATCCGACAAAGCCGCCCGATTCATCCGGGTTTGCAACATCTACTCCATCCCCATCCTTTCACTTGTCGATGTTCCCGGCTTCATGCCCGGCCTCGCCCAGGAACGCGGGGGAATCATCCGCCACGGTGCCAAAATGCTTTTCGCATGGGCTTCCGGCACCGTTCCAAAGATCACTCTCATCTGCCGCAAAGCCTACGGTGGCGCCTACCTTGCCATGTGCTCCACCGACATGGGAGCCGACTTCGTCTTCGCCTGGCCCACCGCCGAAATCGCCGTCATGGGTGCCCAAGGCGCTCTCAAGGTTCTTTACAAAAAAGAACTTGAGGAAGCTGAAGACCCGGTGGCGCTCGAACTCGAACTTCGCAAAGCTTACACGGAAAAATTCGCATCGCCCTATCAGGCCGCATCAAACGGCATGGTGACCGATGTGATCAACCCCGCAGTCTCTCGTTACACCCTTGCGCTCGCCTTCCGTGGCATCATGAACAAATACGAGTCCCGTCCGCCTAAAAAACACGGCAATATCCCACTCTAATCCAAAGATGAATCCTCCATCCAAGACCGCATCACCTGCACCCGCAGCCGAAGGAATCTCCCCTGAAACCATCGCCATCATCGCTGCTGCCGTCACTGCCTTTATCGGTTCCTCCGTCCAAATCATCTCCATCAAACCGATGAATCCCAGCTGGGAAAGAGCAGGGCGCCAATCCGTATTCGTCTCACACCGCATTCGCTAACACCACCAACACCATGGATCATCTCCGCATTACCGTCCAAGGGCAAGTTTACGACGTCATCGTTGAAAGTATCGAACGTGACAGCGCGACAGCGCCCTCAAGCCCCGTCGTCAAATCAAGCAGACCAGCTTCTCCCGCGGCGACTCCACCACCAAAAGCCAGTCCCGCAGGAGGCCCGGGCGACGCCACCAGTCCACTCGCCGGGATCGTCCAAGCCATCGAGGCAACCGTGGGTACAGCCATTACAGCAGGCGACCTCGTCATCACCTTGGAAGCGATGAAAATGTACACTCCTATCAACGCGACTTCCAGCGGCACCATCACGGCCATCCACGTTAGCGTTGGTGATGCTGTCGATGAAGGGCAAATCCTCTACACCACTGGCTAGAAAATATTATCCACCTCATATCAATCTACTTCCAATCGTCATTTTCCAACATGCTACCCCAATGAATCATACCTACCCCGTCCTCACCCCGGAAGAAGCCGTCGCATTCATCAATCATGACGAGAACATAGGTTTCAGTGGATTTACCCCCGCAGGCGCAGCCAAGATCATTCCCACCGCCATTGCCGAAAAAGCAAAAGCCGAACACGCCGCAGGCCGGGACTTCAAGGTAGGCGTCATCACCGGTGCCTCCACCGGCCCCTCGCTCGACGGCGCACTCGCCAAGGCCGACGCCATCAAATTCCGCACCCCTTATCAATCAGACAAAGACCTCCGTTCAAGCATCAACGCTGGTAAGACGCATTTCTTCGACATGCATCTTTCCCTGCTTCCACAATACGTCCGCTACGGTTTCCTCGGGGAATTGAACTGGGCAATCGTTGAAGCTGCCGATGTCTCCATTGATGGTAAAATTTTGCTCACCAGCAGCGTAGGTGCGGCACCCACCTTCCTGAGTCAGGCCAAACAAATCCTCATCGAGATCAATGCCCGCCACCCCAAGGAACTGCTGGGATTCCACGACATTTACGAACCGGCCTCACCTCCACACCGCCGACCCATCCCGATCTGCGCAGCGGATGATCGCATCGGAACTCAACGGGTGTGGGTCGATCCCAACAAAATCGTCGGCATCGTGCATTCCAACTGCCGGGACGAGGTCAGCGATTTCAGCCCCGTCACCGACATCACCACCCGCATCGGTCAACACGTGGCGGAGTTCCTTGCTGCGGAAATTCGTAACGGTCACGTCCCAAAAGGCTTCCTCCCCATCCAGTCCGGCGTTGGAAACGTTGCCAATGCCGTCCTTGCAGCCATGGGCGATCACCCTGATATCCCACGCTTCCAAATGTACACCGAAGTGATTCAAAATTCGGTGATCGAACTCATCAAGCGGGATCGATGCTCCTTCGTAAGCGGCGTTTCCCTTACTCTAACAGACCCTGTGCTGCAAAGTGTCTATGATCACCTCGACGCCTTCCGTGGCCGCCTGCTGCTCCGCCCCCAGGAGATCGCAAACAATCCGGAGATCGTCCGCAGGATCGGCATTATTTCGATCAATACAGCACTTGAAGCCGACATCTTCGGAAACATCAACTCAACCCATGTCTTAGGGCAGAAAATGATGAACGGCATCGGTGGCTCGGGAGATTTCACCCGCAATGCCTACATCTCCATCTTCACCTGCCCATCCACGGCCAAGGATGGCACCATCTCCGCGATTGTGCCGATGTGCTCGCACATGGAACATAGCGAACACTCGGTGCAAGTGCTCGTCACCGAACACGGAGTCGCAGACTTCCGCGGCAAGGATCCCAGGGAACGCGCCGCCCTTGTCATTCAAAATTGTGTGGATCCATCCTACCGTGAGCTGCTCCAGGAATACTTCAAGCTGACCGAGAACGGCCATACACCTCAGTCGTTCCGCTCGGCCTTCGCCTTCCACGAGACTTTTCTCAAGACCGGTGACATGCGGAACACGACATTTTGATACCCATCTTAAATCTCACATTCCGCCATGGAACAACTCCTCACTGAATTCCCTGCCCATACCTATGAGCAATGGCACGCTGCTGCCGAAGCACTGCTCAAAGGCGCCCCATTCGAGAAGTTGCTGGTAAGCCAAACCTACGAAGACATTACCATCCAGCCGATCTATCGACAGGACGACATCGCCCAACTCGAACACCGCAAACACTTTCCTGGCTCGGATTCACTCGTCCGCGGCAGCCTAGCAGGGGGCTTCCTCAAAGCCGGTTGGGAAGTCTCCCAGAAACTTCAGGCTTCCGATGCCGCCGAGCTCAACACCCTCATCCATCAAGGTCTCAACGGTGGGCAAGGCGAACTATACCTTGGCGTCCATGATCGTAAAGGTAACGTCACCCTTGAAAACACCGCCGATGTTCAGATCGCCTTCAAGGATGTCGCCATCAAGGCCATTTCCACCTATTGGCAAACAGGAGCCGCCAGCCTGCCCATGGCCGCCCTCTTCATCGCCGCCGTTGAAAAAAACGGCCTTTCCCCTGCTCTGCTGCGCGGAGGTTTTGAAAATGACCCTCTCGGCGATCTTGTTTCCAAGGGGAACCTTCCCCAAACGCTCGATCTGCGTTTCGACCACATGGCATCTCTAACAGAATACGCCATCGAAAACGCTTCCCAGCTCCGCACCATCACCGCTGGGGGGGATGTCTATCACAACTCAGGGGCCACCGCGACTCAGGAACTTGGATACATCATCTCCACCCTGGTTTGTTACCTGGAGGAAATGAAGGCGCGCGGCCTCTCGCCCGCTGCGGTGATGCCACACATCAGAATCAATCTGTCCGTCAGCTCGGACTACTTCATGGAGATCTCTAAAATCCGCGCCGCTCGATGGCTTTGGAGCAAGATCGCCGCTGCCTATGGAGTGGAAAGCGCTCCCGTCCACATTCACGCCAGTACCTCACTCTGGAACAAAACCAGCTACGACGCCCACACCAACATGCTCCGCGTCACCTCGGAAGCCTTTGCCGCTGTCGTCGGTGGAGTCGATAGCCTTCATATCGGTCCCTATGATGAAATTACCGGAACCACTGACGAGTTCTCACGCCGCATCGCCCGCAACATCCACACCATCCTCCGCGAAGAATGCGGCCTCGCAAACGTCATCGATCCCGCAGGCGGCTCCGCCTACATCGAGTGGCTCACCGATCAGATCGCGCAAAAAAGCTGGGCGATCTTCCAAGATATTGAAAAAAATGGCGGCATGATCCAATGCCTCCAGACCGGCAGCGTGCAAGCCGCCGTGAGTGCCATCCGCAAAGCCAAATTCCAAAACATCCGCCGCCGGAAAGACAAGATCGTCGGTTCAAACATATATCCCAACCTCAAAGAGAAAAGGCTCCCGCATCCATCCACCGGAAACGGCAGCAGCGATGAACAAGCCGACGCCGCTCCGCCATCAGGCAACATTTTTTCCAGCAACAAGTTCACCCTTGCCGAGGCCATCACCGCCGCAAAACAAGGAGCCACCTATCACTCCATCGCCGCCGCATCCGGGTTCACAAACTCCCAGAATGCAGTGACTGTCCCTCCGCTCAAGCCCCACCGTGCGGCCGAGGAATACGAAGCCCTCCGCGATGCTTCCGCCGCCTATGCCGCAAAAAACGGCGCAGCCCCAGCCATTTTCCAGCTCAACATCGGCCCGTCAGGCCGTTACCGCCTCCGCGCGGATTGGACCGCTTCATTCTTCGAAGCCGCCGGATTCGCAGTCGATGGCGCCCACGACTTCGCCACCACCGCTGAAGCAGTTCAAGCATTCAGCGCAAGCAAAGCCACCGTCGCCGTGATCACCTCGGACGACGCCACCTATCAGGAATCCGTCGCGCCGCTCGCCACCGCCATCCAGTCCGCCAAACCCGGCACCACCTTGTTGGTTGCTGGAGCACCCGGTGAAAACGAGACCGCCTGGCGGGCCGCCGGAGTCACCGACTTCGTCAACGTCCGCAGCAACAATTACGAACTCAACGAACAGCTCCTCAAGGTAGCTGGCGTCCTCTGAAGTTTCAAATCTCAAATCTCGAATTCCTTCCCCATGAGCCGCCCCGTATTTGCTGAAATTCCCTACACCACACGTCCTTCAAAGACTGACTACCCACACTGGTGCGCAGCTTTTGAACGAGACCATGGCAAACCGATTGGTTCCATCGTCTGGGACACCATGGAAAAAATCTCCGTCAAACCCCTTTACACGGAAGAAGACACCGCCGGCATGGAACATCTCCAATATCAGGCCGGAATCGCCCCATTTCTCCGCGGCCCCTACGCCACCATGTATTGTTTCCAACCATGGACCATCCGCCAATACGCCGGATTTTCCACCGCCGAGGAATCCAATGCATTCTATCGAAGAAATCTAGCAGCTGGACAAAACGGTCTCTCCGTCGCCTTCGATCTCGCCACCCACCGTGGTTATGATTCCGATCACGAGCGCGTCGTGGGGGATGTCGGGAAAGCCGGTGTCGCCATCGACTCCATTCTCGATATGAAGGTGCTCTTCGACAGCATTCCGCTCGATAGAGTCTCCGTTTCCATGACCATGAACGGCGCGGTTCTTCCCATCCTCGCCTTCTATATCGTCACCGCCCGCGAGCAAGGTGCCACGTTGGATCAACTCGCAGGGACCATCCAGAATGACATCCTTAAGGAATACATGGTGCGGAATACCTATATCTATCCTCCCGAACCCTCGATGAAGATCATCGCCGACATCTTCGAGTTCACCTCGCAGAAGATGCCCAAGTTCAACTCCATTTCCATCTCCGGCTATCACATGCAGGAAGCCGGTGCCACCGCCGACCTCGAAATGGCCTACACCCTCGCCGACGGCTGGGAATACCTCCGCACCGGCATCCCCGCAGGCATCGACATCGACGCCTTCGCGCCCCGCCTCTCGTTCTTCTGGGCACAGGGAAAAAACCATTTCATGGAAGTCGCGAAAATGCGCGCCGCTCGCGTGCTCTGGGCCAAGATCGTCAAAACCTTCAACCCCAAGAACCCGAAATCACTCGCCCTCCGCACTCATTCGCAGACTTCCGGCTGGTCCCTAACGGAACAAGACCCTTACAACAACATCGCCCGCACCTGCATCGAGGCCATGGCCGCCACTCTCGGGCACACCCAGTCTCTGCACACCAACGCGCTCGACGAAGCCATCGCCCTCCCCACCGACTTCTCCGCCCGCATCGCCCGCAACACCCAGATTTTCCTCCAGGACGAAACCTCCATCTGCCGTGTCATCGACCCATGGGGCGGTTCCTACTATCTCGAAGCCCTCACCCACTAATTCATCCACCGCGCCTGAGCCCACATCATGTAAGCGGCGGAATACGGCGGCATGTCCAAAGCCGTCGAAGCCGGAATCCCGAAAATGCGGATCGAAGAAGCCTCCGCCCGACGGCAGGCCCGCATCGATTCCGGCGAGGAAACCATCGTCGGCGTGAACAAACACCGACTCGCTCACGAAGATCCGCTCGATATTCTCGATGTGGACAACACCGCCGTTAGGCTTTCCCAAATCGAGCGACTCAAGAAGCTCCGCGCCGAACGCGACGAACCAAAATGCCAGGCCGCCCTCAAGGCGCTCACGGATTGCGCCGGCGGCGGAGCAGGTAACCTGTTAGCCATTGCCATCGAGTGCGCCCAGGCCCGCGCTTCCCTGGGTGAAATCTCGGATGCCATGGAAGTTCACTTCGGCCGATACCAAGCGGTCATCCGCACCATTTCCGGCGTTTATGGCAAGGAATTCAACAATCAGGGCGACATGAAAGATATTCCCGACCTCATCAAACAATTCGAAGCTGCCGAAGGCCGCCGCCCGCGCATCATGGTTGCCAAGATGGGCCAGGACGGCCACGACCGCGGAGCCAAAGTCGTCTCCACCGCCTACGCGGACATGGGCTTTGACGTGGACATCGGTCCACTCTTCCAAACCCCCGCGGAAACCGCCAGACAGGCTGTCGAAAATGACGTTCACATCGTTGCCATGAGTTCGCTGGCAGCTGGCCACAAAACCCTGCTGCCGACCCTCATCGCGGAACTCAAGAAACTCGACCGCGAGGACATCATGGTCGTCTGCGGCGGCGTCATCCCCGCCCAAGACTATGATTTTCTTTATCAAAATGGCGCCGCCGCCATCTTCGGCCCCGGCACCGTCATCCCGGACTCCGCGAGGAAGATCCTCAAGCTGCTGCTAGAGCAGATCGATGACTAAGAATCATTTTCCATCGCCACCTCATGAACACTGGAGACCGTGTATCGCCCCTTCCTCAATCAAAACGGAATGTCCATACCATCGTCGTCGTCGTCGATGGTATGCACCACTTTTTTTGGCACCACCTTTTTCCCGCCGACTTTGGCGATGCGGACGAGGATGGCTGAGTTGGTCCTTCTCATTTCGAACAAATCAATGGCCTCAAGCAGATCGACGAGTTTCTTGAAGCCATAGGTGCGGTGGTCGATCGGGCTTTCGTTGTTGATGCGGTTGGTGATGTTGGAGAGGTTCGCCCAGCCTTCCTCATCGGCGGAGGCACTCACGGCGTTGCGGAGGGTCTTGATGAGCTTGGCGTTATTCTTGAGGTTGTGGCCGGTCTGAAGATCGGTGTCGGGATTGACCAGGCCGGGTTTCTGTTTGGTGGCCAATTTGGCTTTCGCTGCTTTCGGTTCCTCCAGGTAGATGAAACGCGTGCAGGCGGCGATGAAGGGCACCGGCGTCTTTTGTTCGCCAAAACCGAAGACCTCCTTCCCATCCGCACGAAGCCGCTGGATCAGCGGGGTGAAATCGCTGTCCGACGAGACGAGGCAGAAGGTGCTGAGTTTTTTGGTGTAAAGCAGGTCCATCGCATCGATCACCAGCGCCATGTCCGTGGCGTTTTTTCCTTTGATCAGATCAAAAGACTGCATCGGTTGGATCGAGTTCTCATGTAGCACCTTGATCCAGCCAGCGAGATCGGCCTTGGTCCAGTTTCCATAGGCACGGCGGATATTAACCACGCCGTGAGCGGCCAGTTCGGAGAGGATGAATTCGATTTTTCCGGCAGGCGCGTTGTCGGCGTCGATGAGCAGGGCAATGCTGTTGGCGTGGTTGGATGTCATGTTGCTGATCGTTGGTTTGGATTGTTCAGATTTCATGGCCGGAAACAAGCCGGGTTTGTCTAGCGGCCCCCGATTTCATTGACGCCGCCCCGGGCTTGACCTTCCAAAGCGATAGGAAAATGAGTGGCACCTGCTGCCCGGCCTCATCACCGAGCTTGAGAATTCCCGAAGCAGTGGTTTCTTGTCCCATGAAATTCCGCATTCTCGCATTGCTTCTTCCGCTCGTATCCATCGCCATGGCTGCCGAACCAAGCACCCTTGAGCACCACCGCTGGAACCACCGCCTACTGGTGATTCCCACACCCACACCCGCCATCGAGGCCGCGTTGACAAAACATCAGGAACGCCTGAAAGAACGCCATGTCATCACGATCAGGCTTATTCCTGGCGCGCAGTCAGCCATCGATAAGCAAATCGCCGGGCGCTTCCAACTCACCGCCAGCAGCAAGGAAATCCTGCTCATCGGCAAGGATGGCCGCACCACCACGCGCTGGCCGATCAGCGAATTCACCTTCGAAAAACTTTTCCAACGCATCGACACCATGCCCATGCGCCAACGCGAAATGCGGAACCAATCACAAAGCCAGGCATCGCAATGAAGTTGGTTTGAACACCCGCTGTGCATCGTATTCGACACCGGCAAAATACCGGATCGCAGCGGTATGCGCCCCCAGTGGCTCAAACGGCTGGGTGCATCAGGAGCTGGAGTTGATGGTGAAAAGGAAGTTCGCTGTTCCCCTGCGTCCTCGGCAAGCATCCCGGACTGGTTGCCGGATGGACCGGAAAATGACCTGAAATTTGCGTATCGCATGAGGTCCGGAGTTTCGCTTGAATCCCACGAACTCGAAATGACACCAGCCAAACGCCGCAAGCTGACACCTGATGATTACGAACGTGGAGTCCTAACAGCGAATGTGAGCATTCTATCGCGGGCGATCACATTGGTGGAAAGCAACCGTCCCGAGCACGAGGCGCTCGCGCAGGACTTGCTAACGCGATTGCTGCCGAAAACAGGAAACTCGATCCGGGTGGGCATCACTGGAGTCCCTGGCGCGGGCAAGAGCACGTTCATCGAATTGTTAGGCTGCCAACTCTGTGAAATGGGACATCACGTTGCCGTGCTCGCAGTCGATCCGAGCAGCAGCGTGACCGGTGGCAGCATCCTCGGTGACAAGACCCGCATGCAGAATCTCGTGCGCGAAAAAAATGCCTACATCCGCCCTTCGCCTTCAGGTGGCTCCTTAGGTGGCGTGGGCCGCAAAAGTCGCGAGACGATGCTGCTCTGCGAGGCAGCCGGCTACGATGTGATCTTGGTCGAAACCGTGGGCGTCGGACAAAGTGAAATCACCGTGCGCTCGATGGTGGATTTTTTCCTGTTGATCATGATCCCCGGCGCCGGTGATGAACTCCAAGGCATGAAAAAGGGTGTCATCGAAATTGCCGATCTGCTCGCCGTTAACAAAGCCGATGGCGATGGTGTTACCCGCGCAAGACATGCCTGCACCGACTACAGCCGCATCCTTCACATCCTCCAACCCGCGACTCCTGGTTGGAAAACCCGCTGCGTCACCTGCTCAGCGCGGATTCCTGAAACCGTCACCGCCATTTGGGAAACCATTCAAAAGTTCGTCTCCACCACCCGCGAATCCGGAACCTTCCAAGCCCGCCGACAGCACCAGGCGACCAAGTGGATGCACGCCTTGATCCAGGACGAACTTCAACAGCGCTTTTTCCGCGATCCAAAGGTCCGACAACTTCTCCCCGAGATCGAAAAATGCGTCGCCAACCAAACACTCCCCGTCGTCACGGCCGTTCGGAAAATTCTGGAAACCTTCCACAAGCGTGACCCCTGATCAGCAATTCATGCGCGGCACTTGAGCTGAAATGAAGCGCACCCCCCCAGGAAATTTGATATGTTCCCACCATTCTAACACAAAGCCTTATGCAACCTGTCACCTTCAACAACACCGTCCTCCGGGACGGCCACCAATCCTTGGCCGCCACCCGCATGACCACCGCACAAATGTTGCCTGCCGCGTCCATCTTGGACGAAATGGGCTTCAGCGGCCTCGAAACCTGGGGTGGTGCTACCATTGATGCCTGCCTGCGCTACCTCAATGAAAACCCCTTCGACCGCCTCCGCGCCCTCAAGAAGGCGGCTCCCAAGACCCCTCAAATCATGCTGCTGCGGGGCCAGAACATCGTGCAATACACCAGCTTCCCCGATGATATCGTCGAGGCCTTCATCCGCGCGGACGCAGCCGCCGGGCAAGACGTGTTCCGCATTTTCGACGCGCTCAATGACATCCGCAATCTCACCACCGCGATCAAAACCGTCCAAGATTGTAAAAAACACGCACGCGGCGAAATCTGCTTCACCACCAGCCCCGTCCACACCATCGAAGCATTTGTCAAAATGGGGATCGAGTTTGGAAAACTTGGCTGCGACTCCATCGGCATCAAAGACATGTCAGGCATCATCACGCCACGCATCGCCTATGACCTGGTCAAGGAGTTGAAAAGCAAGGTCGGCCTGCCCGTCACCCTTCACACCCACGACACCGCCGGCCTCGGAGCTTCCGCCTACCTCGCAGCGATCGATGCCGGCGTGGATGCCGTGGAGACATCCATCGCCCCCTTCGCCAACGGCACCGGCCAACCGGACACCGTGCGAATGCTCGCGTTGTTAGAAGGGCACCCGCGCCGCCCGGACTATGACCCCGCCAAGCTGCAGGAACTCCGCCTGCATTTCGAGGAAGTCTATCAGCAACTCTCCAGGTTCACCAGCCCTGCCAATGAACGGGTGGACTCGGACATCCTCGTCTTCCAAGTCCCCGGAGGGATGCTTTCAAACTTCCGCAACCAACTCGCAGAACAAGGCATGGCCGACAAGTTCGATGAAGTGGTCCGTGAAATCCCCGTCGTCCGCGAAGCGCTCGGCTGGATTCCACTGGTCACCCCCACCTCTCAGATCGTCGGAACCCAAGCCATGATGAACATCAAGTTCGGTCGTTGGAAAATGATCTGCCAGCCCGCGCAAGATATCGCCCTTGGAAAATATGGCAAAGCCCCAGGCCCCATCGATCCGCAAATCCTCGCACTTGTCGAAAAACAAACGGGTAAAAAAGCCATCACCGAACGCCCTGCCGATTTGCTAACACCCGGCCTCGAAGCCATCCGCAAGCAATGCGCCGGGAAAGACCTGCCCACCGACGATGAAACCGCCGTCCTCTACGCCATGTTTCCCCAACAAGTCGAAGCGCTCATCAAGGGCACCCCGGCAGCGGAGGCGAAACCCGCCTCCCTGCCGCCACCACCTAACACCCGTGTCAGCGGCAGTCAGAAAATCGTGCTCAGCATCGACGGCAAAAAGCATGACGTGCTGGTGGAAAAGCTGACTCAATAACAAAAATCCAGCGAGAAACTACCCTTCCAGACAAGCCGTGCCGAAAACGGTGAAGCCGGTGGATTGCTCGACTTGGATGTCCAGAATCTGGCCAGTCAGGCGGGCGGGATCCCCATCGAAAATCACGATTTTATTCTGCACCGTACGG